>Ga0265295_1000083_pt1 | contig 185839 bp, 157 predicted proteins | sample Munlansysbiofilm_FD_192503 | JGI IMG/M metagenome (GOLD analysis project Ga0265295, IMG submission 192503) | Leachate microbial communities from a municipal landfill in Southern Ontario, Canada - Methane capture system biofilm | ecosystem: Engineered > Solid waste > Landfill > Unclassified ...
CGATGTGGGGCAGATGAGCAGGCTGGGCATCTTTTTGCCGGAAGACCATAATCTTTGCAGCAGGGCCAGAGTCTGGATGGTTTTTCCCAGACCCATGTCATCGGCAAGGCAGGCCCCAAGGCCCCATTGCTGCAAAAAGGCGAGCCAGGAAAAGCCCCGCGCCTGATAGGGCCGCAGGGTTCCGCCAAACTCGGCCGGGGGCGGCAACTCCGCGCAGACCGTGCGGCCCTCCAATTGGTCGAGCAACTCGCTGAGCCAGCCCGCACTCTGCACACCGCCAAAGGCAAAGCCGTGGGGGGCGTCCTCACCGCCAAGGGCCATGCGGAGAATATCCCGGGCCGGGGCGGTATTTTTGCTGTTTTTCTTCCAGAAATCGGCAGCGGCCAGAATTTCCTGTGCATTGACCTCCACCCACTGTCCCCGCACCTGCACCAGAGGAACCTTGAGCCGGGCCAGAGCCAGAAGGTCTTTATGCGTTATGGGCGCTCCACCAAGAGAAGCCTGCCAGTCGAATTCCACAATGGCATCAAGGGAAAGACCGCTTGAAGAGCGGAGTTTGGGGGCTGCCACCCTGGCCTGAATGACTGGCCGGAGCTTCGCGCCTTTGCTGGTCCACCATGCAGACAGCATGACCCCGAATCCGGCCTGCCCCAGAGCAAGAGAGGTATGTGTCAGAAAACGGTGTGCGCCCTGAACGTCCAGATTGTAGCCTTGGGGAGTGGCATCCTTGAGGCTGGCTGCAATCTCCGGCGCAATGCCGGAAGCCTGGCCGAGCGCGGAAAGCACATATTCCCTGGCATCCGCGCCCAGGTGCTTCAATACCGAGGCACGCTTTTGGGGACCAGACCAGAGGTCCTGTATGGGGAGCAGGAGGCTGTGGTCATCGTGCGGATGCAGAAGATAGGAAACCCGCCAGGCAGAATCGTCCTCTGCCGGAGGGACAGGGAGAGTGCTGTCGAAAAACGCATCATCGGCTGTGGGTTCTTCAAGCCTGAAGCAGAGCCGCACCGGGGATTTGGACAGCACTGTTATGGGGCGTTTCCAGCGAGTAAGGGTATTTTTTAGATCTGTTACATCTTTCTTCGGCCAGTCTATGCGTCCATCTGGCGAGCGCAGGGCGGTCAGCCATGCGTCATGCGCGCTCTCCACAGCGGGCTGCGTCCGTGATGTCTGTGATGCCCGTGATGTGCTGGAAGTGCTGGCCTGGTTCTTTGTATCCGACAGTGCTTGCGGCATGGCGGAGCGGACAAGGGCGTCAACCATATCCGTCAGAAAAGCGCGCAGAACAGAAGCGGCGGCGGTGGAAGGCGGTGCTTTGCCGTCAGCCTTGGTCAAGGCTCTGGCCGATGGGGGCATGGCGGCGGCAAAGGCAGCGAAGCGTGGCTGTTCCTCCGCGGTAATCACCGGTTCCCATACGGAGTGGCAATAACCGCCGACCATCCGCACGCCGGGCAGATATTGCTGCCTGGCAACCAGCGCCCCGGCAAACCTGAGCATTTCAGCCCAATACGTAAGGTCATGCCCCAAAAAAACGCCACGGGCGAGAGTTTGCTTGCCTGTGCAGTTTGCCAGGGCAGTTACGGCTTCCTGGGCATCAAGCAGAGCGGCTGAGACACGCCAGGGACGCAGGTGTATTGTTTTGTCAGCGTACTCCACATCGTGGAGGAACCGACTCGACGACACTGGGCCGGACTTGGAAGACGGCAGCCAGGCGACGGCCTCAAGCGGCTTTGCAACGCCTGAAGAAAGGCCGAGGTGTTCGATCAAAGTTGAATCAAGCGCGGCCTGCCCAGCGTCAAAGGGAGAAGGGACGGGGCTTGCGGCTTTTGTTTTTGCTGCGCGTTTCGGGGGGAGTGCCGAGGCTGCGTCCTCCTCCTCAGCAGCAGAAGAAGCAGCAGAAGAAGAAGAAGAAGAAGAAGAAGAAAGTGCGGAAGGCGCAGAAGAGGCAGGCGAACGTTCACCCCAAAGCAGGAATCCCAGCTCCGTCTGCGCGGCGTGGAGGATCATCATTGCTCTTACCTACAGGCTGATTAATAAATTCTTTATTTTCCCTCTAGGTGTGAACAGGCGCATGGGAGGGGGCAACTACTTCAACCTTTTTCAAGCAATCCTTTTAGCCGCCCTTTAAACATGGCTTTTCTATAGGCCCATGTTTTACTGCCTTCAATAAGCGCTCGTATGAGCGGATAGCTTAGATTTGCGAACTTAAACCAGAGGGGGAATTTATGTTTGCGCAGCACATGCATGCGCCCCAACCCGTATCCGTAAGCCTTGGCGGGAAGGGCTGGATCTTCAAAACAAAACGTATCATGGAAAACATGCACCGCAGGAATTCGCAAAATGTTGCCCATTTTGGTGTCGAGCACACGCAGCAGGTAATCCGTTTCTTCGCCACTCAGATATGGCCCGCAGCTGCCAATACCCATGTTTTCGTCAAAGTTCCCTGCCATGCACATCACGTCAGCCCTGAAAAAAAGCGTCCAGGAGGGTGCATTTTTAAAGACAGAAAATTTATTTTGTATTTTTTCGACCGAACAGGCGGGGGTTAGCGCATTGGCATTGCCCACGAGCGCTGCCATACGGGTATGCTTATGGAATAGCGTTGCCACCTGCTCAAGACAGTCGGGCGCATAATGGCAATCGTCATCGGTTAAAGCGACGACATCGCCCGAAACATGCGGCAACAGTGCGTTGCGCGCTTTTGAAAGCCCCAATGGTTCCAGAGGAATGCGTTTTATAGAAAAATATTTTTCATATTCTGCAAGCAGTTCTGCAAGATATGGCTCAGGGTTCTGATCGCCCAAAAGAAGTGTAAAATCACGCCAGGTCTGGTGGCGAAGGCTCTCCAGCAAGCGCCTTACAGGTTCCTTACGGCCTCGGCTTGTTGCGAGTAAGGTTATGTGCGTTGCACGAAAGGAGGTCATAGTACCGTCCAGTGCTGTGGAAAAAGATCGACAATGGAAAAAGGAGGTTTGGCCCCAGAGGCAAACCATTGACGAGGAGCGACCACGATCTGGCCTTCTGTATGTCCAAGCCATGCCCCCCACCAACTAAAGGAGGAATTGGCAATAATGGCATGGCGGCAGGCGCGCATGAGCATGAGATCATCCATGTGATCCTGACGTGGCGCAATTCTGCAATGGGGCCAATGCTGGAAAATTTGTGCCGCTACATCAGGCTCATCGGAAAAAACAAGATACTGGCACCCAGGAGCTTGCATTCCAATACGGCTTCTTGCAGCCTCATAATACTCCAAAGGCAGTACACCGTGTTTTGCAAGGTTTTGAGGCTTGGTGTAATCGCCACGGCGCAGATGTACGGCCACAGTAGGGGCTGATGCCACATACGCCTGAAGTTCTTTGACGGAAGGCGTTTCCGACAAGGGGGCGTTAAACAGTGCGCGGATGTCCCCTGCGCAAGCATCAAAATATTTGGGTGACTGCCAGTATCCTGTCAGATAGCAGTTGCCTGATGCCTGTTCCAGGCAGGACGTGTACGTTGGGAGACACGTGAGGCATGACCAGGGTGCAGGTTGCCCCAACCGTTTGCGCAATCGGCACCACATCCCCACAAGGGCGTCGCCCCCTCTGGGGACGCGCCACTGCGGGTCCATAAGCCCAAACCGGTGCAACTCATAGCACCGAATTTTATCGCTTTGCAGGGCACCGGAGTCAATATTCAGTTCTGCCCCAAGCCGCCGCGCCAGAGCATAAGCCGCTGCATAGATGAACATCTGGTTTCCAAGGCCGCCCAAAAGACGTGCCAAAACAAGAGGCCGTTCGCCTTCCGCTGGAGCCTTGGGAAAAGAAGGACGAAACACAAAGCGTTCTTTGAGCGTCTTGGTTTTTTGCTCGCTGATGCCGCGCATGAAATCGTGCCCACCGACGGAACGCTTATCCACCAGACGGATCATACGAGGAAAGGGCAAGTTGCGGCCATCGGGCGTGGCAAAGCCGGGGTGCCACAATTTGAACGATCTGCCCAGGGCATATTTATTAAGATGTGATTCGTCATGCCAGCGCGCCACAATACCCTGTTGCAAGTCAGCATCTACGGCCTTTATACAGGCTTCAACCATGTCCAGGTAGGCGCCACTCAGGCCGCCGTTGATTCCCCCGGCCAGATAGATCTGTGACTGCCCCCTTGCAATATACGCCTGAGACAACTTGTTTTGTTCGTGAGGAAACATCCATGCAGGCTTGTTGTGAAATCCGGGGTGCTGCTGAAAAACAAGCGGATGTTTTGCATCTGGCAAACAGGCGTCATTGATCTCACGGCAAAAGCGTACGTTGGCATTGAAAAATAAGATGCAGTCAAAGGCTCGTAATTGATCCTGTATGCCTGCGAACATATGGTAACGTTTGAGAGTAATGTCAGGCCAGCCCCAAGGGGCCTGCTCGATGCGATGCACGCGCTCGTTGCCTTCACAGATGCTTTGATCATCTGTAAATACAAAGTAGTGCTTTTCGTGTTCCGGCAAAAAGTATCGTTCGCAGGACGTGAAAAAATCTTTCCAAAAGATTGAATATCTGCCGGTGCAGACATACAGTATGGCAATGCGCATGAGCTGGTTACCTTTTCTCGCTTACAGCAAAAAGATCAACAATTCCCGATTCCTGCCGTAGGGCAGAGAGGATGTTGTCTTCTTTGGGAGCGCAAGCATTCCAATATGATGCATTGACTGTATGTATCCAGCACCCAATGCGATAATAGAACGCGCTTTGCCGTGACTCACCTTTTCGCAAGCGGCATTCCTGCTCATCCAGAAACAGCACTTCTTCTTTGTTTATATGGCAAAAAATTTTGTGCCAAAGATATCCGCCGGTATCTGTTTTACGCGTGGGTAACATTGAAGCTTCATCCAGTTTGAAAGCATCCGCACGAACAAAAAAGAAACCCGGCCACAGATACCATACGCCTGGCCTCTCTTGCAGCACCCCCATATATGTTCTGCCGCCCATCTCTGCCAAGAGGGTATGATCCTCTACGGGAAAAACATCATGGTCAAGCAGCCCCAACACGCGGTACGAAAAACGGGGAAGAACATGACGGAAGGCCCAGTCGAGCGAAATGCCGTGAGAGCGAGAATTATGTATCCCCGTCCAGGGGTTTGGCGGCAGAGAAATGTAAGAAGCTCCATGCCTTATGCAAATATCTTTATTGAGCGCTCTTGCCTGTGGCGAAACAGAATTGTCCAGAATCACATGCAGGTAGTTATCGTGCAAAAAGCGTTTACAAAGCAGAAGCTGCCATTCGAGCACCTGCGGGTTGTTAAACGCAACGGTAACAAGCGCGAGGTCAGCATCTTGCTTTTCAGATAGTCTGGTTTCGATAGGAGGTCGATGCAAAAATCGCTTGTTGATAGCTTTTTCAAAGAGAAAATAAAATATTTTGTGAAATATATTCATATAATTACCAATGTAGTTATCGGCCAAGCAGTTTGTGCTTCAATTGGCGGAGCACTTTAAAAAGAATCAACGAAAGCTGATTTCCCCAGGAGCGGGAGAGCAGGTCTATTTGTTTTTCCAGCAGGGTCACTTTTTCACGAAGGCGCATATTTTCCTGCTTTAGGGCTGCCGCGTCATGTACGCTCCACATGGACGCCTCGGGCCTGGTATTGCTTTGATAGAACAAACTTTCAGCATCAAGCTCTGCAGGATTCTCGTACCAGGGCATATGTCTGGCAATATACGGTGGCGCCAGCCTTACACCTTCAAACCAGGTGTCGTCATCAGGGAAGATTGCAGGCCTGTACAAGGCAAATGTTGTATCAATATGCGCGAAGTATCCTTGACCATCAGGCGTGGGCTTTGTCCAGAATCTTTTTTCCATCTCACACACGGTATCTCTGATGGGAAAATGCACCGGCAGGTCGTCAATCTTTAAACTGAAACCAGATTTTGTAATATCGGGAAAATCCTGAAGCATATTGTAAAACATCAGAACAGCGTCGTGAGGACATGCCTTGTCCGGCAATACGTCAGGATCGGTAACTATGTAGTACTGTTGGCGTAAAGTATCATCAAACAAACCGCACTTCCAAACAACCAGGTGCCCCATATTTTCAGATATTCTTTCGACGCGATACGGTGTTGTTTGCAAATATTCAAGCAAAGGAGGGTAGGTGGAATTGTTGTCCACAATAATAATGTTATTCAGCCCAAAACTTTCAAGCCAGGCAACCATTGATGTAAGATAAGAGAGCCTGTTGTAAGAGATAATGAAGACCGGTACTTCTGTAGGGTTAAAAGGCACTGTGGCGCGGCTGGATCCTGAAGCCGATTGCAGTAATGTTTTTCTGCACAGTCTTCTAACACTATTGTGTACTCTAGGAGCGCTCTTGGGAAAGTATTTATACAAAGAACTAACAACACATGACCTGACATGCTGAAACCTACGCGCTATAGTCCAGCCATTGCCAAAATGTTCTTGTGCAATATCACGGGTTTCTTTCAAACATGTGGACGCGTGGGAAAGCTGACTTGAAACGCCTCCCTCACGCATATCAGTCACAATGAGCGGGAGAGCAAAGCCCATATCTGCCTGCACCCATGTGCGGCACAAAAAATCGTAATCACCAGCTATCCGCCATGCGGGATTGAACTTGTGCTTTTCAAACACAGAGCCATGAATAAAAAGTCCTGGAAAAGGAGTAGGAATTCCACCAGCCTGAAGTCGGCTGGCGGCATTTTCAGCTTGGCCCGGCAAGAAGCGGGCAACATGCCCGTCCGGCGCTGTAATGGCAATGCCTCCGGCCGCAAACCGGATCGGCGGAGCAGATGCCTGCACCGCACAGTCTTTCAGCTTTTCTTGTATTGCCACTTTGCAGCGGTCGAGCACATCGCTCGCGTAAAGAGCGTCATCCGCCCCCAAAAAAATAAGCCACTGCCCCAGTTGATCTTGAAATTGGCACACAGCATTGTTCCAGGCATCGTAAATGCCGGTGTCCGGCGTGCTTTGCAGCAAAAGCTCTGGCAAGTGTGTGCGATAATTTTCAGCAATAGAAATGGTTCCATCAGTGGACATGCCGTCCTGAATAACAATATTAAAATCGCGGCACGTCTGTTTTTCCAAAGATTGCAAAAGCCTTGGTAAAAATAAAGAGACATTCTTTGTTGCTGTGATTACGGTAAAGAAGGGGCGTTGCATATTCATAATGTTATAATTTTATTATCTCGAAGATTTAAAACGTGAACAATGACTTGGCGTTGCGTACCGTATGCAAAATAAAAGGAATAGATTTTAAACATTCCTTAATCATACTTGGAGTTTTGATGCGATAAAAATTCTCGCATGGAGTTAAAATAAACTGCACAAGATCTTGCTCACAACTTTTCCAATGCGAAAACCCTTTCGTTGCCAACGTATGACCAGCGCTACCAAGTTCTACGGCTTTAGAAAAATCAAGAGGAGTAGGCTTGTCATACCTGTAAAGCAGTCCGTTAGCATCATGCATGATGTACTCGTTCATTGTCCCACAATCGGGAGCAACCACACATTGTCCCCGTGAAAAAGCCTCGAGCATGGCTTGTCCAATACCTTCTTCCAGCCTTGGCGCAAAAAATACATTGGCTCTGCCAAGCACGGCTTCAAAATCTTCTTTTTTTTCAAACCAATTTGAAGTTGTAATAGTAAATTTTTGACAGATTTCCCGCGAAGGAGCCTCGGGGATAGGCGCTCCCGGATCGGGCGCTAAATGGATATGAAGAGAGTCAAACTTCGTATCGCCAATCAGTGCCAGAATCGTATCCACGGAAATCTGGTCCTCACGCCGTGCCCAAAAAAAGCCATGCAGACCCTGCCGTTGCGCGGGAAGACGGGACTGTGGCGGCTGAAAATATTGGAAGTACCGGCTTTCTAAACCAAAAGCGTTGCACACGTAGTGCACCGTTTTTGAAAAATTCAAAATTTTTATATTCGCAAATTTTGACCAGTACGACACGCCGCCCAGCTGCCGCTCGCGTGTGTACCCCAAGCCATCCAGCATTGGGATGAATGTTATATTGGGGTGCAACTTATGCAAAGCCCCCGGCCATTGCGGTGGCAGCTGAAACAATACGATAGCGTCATAATGCTCGACGTCATTAAATTCAACAGCATCGCCACCATTCCACGAGGAATCCCAAAAGCGGTCGACTTCGTGTCCATGCGAAACCAAAATTTCTGGAATAAAATCTGTAGACTTGGTTTTTTCATGATACGAATGGTCAATATATGCAACCTTGCTCACAATTGCTCCGCGCGTGTATTTTATTTGTGAAAAACATGCTGCTATTATAGGATTTTTCTTTTTATGCGGCGTAACAAATTCCAAATACAAAGAACATATTTATTGCTCGTCATGACACTTCTTAGTGTTGATTTATGCCCAGATCTTTCTAATGCTTTATCAATTTTTTCAAGTGGAATCACAAAATACTTTTGAACAAAGAAATACTTTTTTCTGACATAACACATTTCTTCATAAGCAGAATCAGCATGCTTGGGACCGGTGGATACCCCACCCAAGGCCATATAGCTCACCACCATATCTAATTCTATGCATTTACTAGAAGATTCCCATGCACGGACAATCTGATCATAATCGCCGGCAATATGAAATCTTGTATCAAAAGGGTAGGTAATGAGCTGAGACTGGTGGTGGAATAAGGCCGAATTAATAAGAGGCATACGGTATGGAATGATTTTGGAAAAATTTTTTACGTCAGGGTTAAAGTAAGAATTCAGCAAGGCTCCATTACTATCTGTATATTGTACGGACCCCGCTGCGTAGTGCATGTGGCTACTGTTTGTCAGTTTTCCAGCAACGGATTGCAGGACTTGCGTCCCAGCTAGCTGATCATCTGCACCTAAAAAAATGATCCATTTCCCAAGATTTTTTTTGTGAAGGACGAGCGCCTTGTTCCAGGCGTCATAAATCCCTGAATCAGATGAGATGTCCAATAGGATGGGCAATTGGGGACGAAATGATTCAATGATTTCATGCGAGCTATCAGTAGACTTTGCATCTTGAACAATAAGGTTGAAATCTCGATATGTTTGCACTGCAAGCGAACTAAGTAGGCGCGGCAACACTGCAGAAGCATTTTTTGTTGCGGTTATAATGGAAAAGAAGCTCATTTCCGCCCCTCCTGTCATGTCTCTGCAACTATTGATGACTGTTGAATGCTAAACAGTGTTTTTATTTCTTTGAATTTCGTCCTGAACTAGGCATTGAACAAGTTGCCGAAAATTATGTCTTGCTGTCCAGCCAAGGCGTGTGCGGGCTTTCTCTGGAGATGCCTTGCTCGTTAAAATATCTGAGGGGCGAAACAACTGTGGATCAGATGTGACATGCTCTTCCCAGTTCAAGTTAAACTCATTGAATACCAGCGAAACAAAGGTTTTTAAAGAGTGAGTTTCCCCAGAAGCAATGATAAAGTCATCAGGTTTATCTTGCTGCAACATCAGCCACATAGCGCGCACGTAGTCGTTCGCGAAGCCCCAATCTCTTTCTATGTCAAGATTTCCGAGCAAAAGTTTTTCCTTTGCTCCTGAAGCGATACGATATGCCGCGCGAACAATTTTTTGCGTTACAAATCTTTCGGGGCGCAATGGTGACTCATGGTTAAACAATATGCCGGAACAGGCAAACAGATTATACGAATCTCTATAGTTGGCGCTTTGCCAAAAAGCTGCAGCCTTTGCTACGCCGTAGGGGCTGCGAGGGTGAAACGCGGTAGATTCGGTTGCTGGCTCAATGGTATTTCCAAAACACTCACTTGATCCTGCATTATAATACTTAATTTGGGGGTCCAGAAAACGGATTGCCTCAAGGATATTTAAGTTTGCTATGCAGATGCTATTAAAAGTCTCAACAGGTTGCTCAAATGACAGAGCCACAGAGCTTTGCCCGGCAAGGTTGTAAATTTCTGTCGGCTTGGCGGTTCGAATTGCAGACAAAAGACTGCGAAAATCACTGGGGTTGGCTGAAAGGCAGGAGACTTCATGCCGTATATGCAGCTTCTGAAGATTACTGAATTTTGATACCTGTGCATCGCGGGAAGTTCCGAAAACAGTATACCCTTCCGCAAGAAGCAGCTTCGCGAGGTAGGCCCCATCTTGTCCTGAAATACCGATGATCAGCGCATTTTTTGTAGGCATATCTATTTTTTTTTGCCTATAAACGTATATAGGCAGCCAGGAAAATATGCTTTTTCAGAAAATATCCGGCCGACTTTAAAGCTGAGCCAATCAGGTATAAGTGACGCCACAGGAAGTCTAATCTTTGAAGCAATCCTCTGCTTAACAAGCTGAGCAGAAGATGGAAATAGATTGATATCGCTTTCCCACGGCCCTATAGGCCGCACGCTAAATCCGGCTTGAACCATCGCAGCCAGATATGTATCCAAGGTGTATGCATGTTCAGTCAAAGTTTGCTTGTGTACCGGATGATTATCCAGAAAAACCTTTAAATCTTGCTCATTTTTTACAACATGCTCCCGGCATGCTAAAAACTTCCCGCCTTTTTTCAAGACTCGAAACATTTCTGCGCAAAATTTTGTTAGATTGGCCGAGTGATGGAGCACTTGACGTGCAAATACAATATCGAAACTGTCATCCGCAAAGGGGAGTGATTCTCCCCATTCTTCAACAATTGTCATCTCAAGCTGCGCTTCGGCCTTGAGTGTGCGTAGGGCACCTGCTCCCACAATAGTGCTGGAGTCTGGCTCTAAAGCGGTCACTTGAGCCCCAGCTTTTTCAAAAGCAAAGCTGGCCATGCCTCTGCCTGCTCCAACTTCTAGGACAACGCTTCCATTTATGGGGGAAAGGATTTTTTTAATAGCGTTCCATTCGTTGCTAATAGCAAATCGTTTTGCAGCACAAAAAATCGGATCATCAAAGTAGCAAGCTTCAACAAGCGCTGCGAGCTCTGGCTTTGAGCGCATTTGCAACACTGCTTCTTCACTTGTCATTCTTGGCGCACTATTAGCCCGATTCATTTGTGACCTTTGACCATTGATTTGATCTGCCTTTTCAAATTAACCCAAAAATTTTCCCGATGAACATGTAACGATGCGTATTCGCGAAACAAATCATAGTCATAAATGTTTTCAGCATCCAGATTCAGGTGCTGGATCGCCAAGCTTAAGTCGTTATCGTAAACAGACGTTGTTTGGGTTGTGTGCGTGCCACTTCCCATGCCGATGTTTGTTGTATAGGAATGTCGTGGGTTTACAGAGACCATTCCTCTCATGAATCGTGAAAAGTCTGCCCTTATATCCCACGTATTCAACTTCCCAGACATTTGCATGTCAAGCATCGCTGGTAAATCCAAACCTTGCTGAGCGTACAGGCGACGTAGGTATGGGCTGGCGTTGAACTTTGCATAATCCGTCACATCCCAGTCAATTTGCTCAAAACGATCTCGCCAGGAAGCCCACCCCCAACAGTGAAAACGGGGTACAAAATATATATTAGTGGTGTCATCGTTTGATTGTTGAAAAAGACTTTTTGGAGGCGCCCAAGCAGATATTGAGAAAATGTTTTTTTGCTCTTTAAAATGGCTAAGGGCAGAGTTTAGGTAGGATAATGTGTACGCTGACGTCAGGATGTCGTCTTCAATAATAATTACGCCTTCACTGCGGGCGAACATCTGCTTTAAGCCATCAATAACAGAATTTGCGCAACCCAGATTGCGAGGCCGCTCTACCACACATATCGAAGCAAAACCTTGAGCAGATTTGGCTACAGACCTTACAGCATCTGTGAGCTCACGTTCATCTTTGTGGCGTGGCCCGTCACAAAAAATAGTCACATCGCTTTCAGCCGCCAAGTTGTTGGCGGCCAGAGCCTCTAGGGTGCGGCCCAGATGGTCTGGCCGATTGAATGCGAAAACGGCTATAGGAGCCAGTTCATGCCTCATGGGAACCTCTAAAAATGTCGGGATCCCTCTGATCAAAGGGTTCAGAAAGAGCGTTCAGCCACACGGCATCTGTTATAATTGTAAAGGTATGCTGAATATAGGGGGCAATAATAAATACGTCACCTGCGCGAACTTCTACGCAATCAGTGCTTATAACAATATTATTTTCAATTTTTTCAAGGAAGATCTTTATCCGACCATCAAGTATAATAAAAAGTTCTTGAGTTTTTTTATGATAGTGTTTGCCTCGAATTGACCCGGCAACACTAGAGATCTTATTGATCTCACGCCAAGTACCTATATTGATCAGACCTTCAATGGTGCCACGTTCGTCATGATTTTGAAAGTACCGTGTTTTAACTTTTAACATAAGCCAACAGCTCTTCTTTAATTAAAAATTCTAGCGGCGTCCTTTGTAAGGATTCCATCATTTTTGATGGTGCCAAAGAAAGATTTTTTTGAAAAAAAACATTGTCCTTGGGGCGTCGTACTGGAACAATTTGGTTGGCCCGTCCCAATATCTGAGCAATTTTTAGCGAAAACTCATAACGCGACATTGCTACGTTACCAACCACATGGAATATATCATTTGCTGCTGGATGGTTTACCAAGGTTACCATTGCTTTATTGAACAGCAAAATAGGTGTCGGCGTGAAGGTGCTATCGGCATATGATTCAACTCTTTCCCCTGAAAGCAAACTATGAGTCAGCCAGTCAAAGTAGTTAAAACCTTTCCCCATAATGGCAGCGGTGCGAATGACTGTCCAAGGCAAAAAGCTTGAGCGAAGCGCGCGTTCAGCAAGGTAATTTGTTTCACCATAGTTTGTCGTGGGCATTGGCGTACTGCTGTCGGTATAATGCCCGATACTGCCATCAAAAACATAATCTGTGGAGATAAAGATAAGATGAGGCGCAGGCTTAACGGATTTAAGTATAGAGCATAAGTCAATTATAGGCTGCGTATTGAGCTCATAAGCAAAATTGTAATTATTTTGGCATTTTTGTACATCTTTTGTTCCTGCCAGCCAAATAAGTACATCCGGGTTGTTTTTTTGAATAAACCGTGACAAGCCATCACTGTCCCGAATGTCGAGAGATTCTGCGTCTTCCAACGTATTTGCATAGCAGGTTTTAATAACATCCCACGTTGTTAAATGCGTAGCCAAATAAGGCGCAAGGCGCCTGCCAATTGAGCTGGATGCTCCAATAAGTGCAAGTTTTTTCATTGAGATTCTCGCGCATTGGTAAGGACAGTAGCTTGTGATCCATCGTATTTGCGAAAATCGTCATCGACTCCACTCAGTTGCTCGCGAATTTCATCATATAACCGTGTGCCTGGGAAAGGTACACAACGCGACAATTGATAGCTCCTGCGCATATCAAATTCGCTGAAATGGAGTGCCTTCAAAATACTCATATCTTGCTGATGCATTTCTTCTGTTTGGCCGGGCAAGTCGCGCATCATTGTTACATGTATCATGATGTCGTGGTATGAGGCGGCCAAATGCTCTAGGGTTTGCTGAAAATCAGTACGTTCAATTCCTTTGTGTACGCGAGCCAGTACTTCTTTATTAAAAGTTTCAACACCAAAGCGCATACCAACGCACCCGCTGTCAATCATCTTGTCAAAGAGCCAGTTAGGAGAGCAATCAAGTCGCCCCATCATGCTCCAAGGCAAGCCAATTGTGTGCAACTCGTCGCAAAGCTCACTGATTCGCTCGGTTCCTAGATTAAAAGTATCATCGTCGAAAAAAATACTTTTATAGCCATATTCTTCAACATTCTGGCGAATTTCTTCTGCTATTTTTTGGGGTGAACGAAGGCTCACATGTCCAGCGTACATAGTCTGCGGCCAGAGGCAAAAAGCACACTTGAATGGGCAGCCTTTACTGCCGTATATCTGCAATTGTGGACGCGCAGTCGGCATTGTTGGATCATAATAACGGGATGCAGATGGATAGTCGCGAACAGGAAAAGGAATATCATCAATCTTTTTTACAACGTTTGATTCATAGATTCCTTTTCGTCTACTCGTTACCATATCCAACGCACTTAAAATATATTCGCCTTTTAAGAAATATGATGCCCAAGGGCTTTGACGCACAACCTCATCACACTTGCTGGTTAAATGAGACCCAGCAAGCGCTACTTCGGAAAATTTGCTTACTTTTTCAGCAAACCATAAGTCAATATCAAGTGTTGGGGTGGTGCACTCTAAAATAACAATATCTGGCGCGTACGCTTTGATATCCGCCAAAAACTCTTCGTAATTATACTGAGCTTCGGCAACAGCATCCCTTATCTGGGCATCATGCCCATGAGCCCGTAATAATCCTGCCGTATACCCCATAAAAAAAGGGTAGGGGGGCCCCCCCTCAGTCAAAAAGGAGTCTATGGTCCAAGGCCACCTTGAACCTGCGCGTACACCATATCTGACGCCTTTACCTAACCCGAATCTGACCTTCAAAAAATCAATAGCCCTTCGTGCAAGCAGCGAATGTGCCATCCACTTATTGGGTACAAAATGGTCGATTTTGAAGTCATTGGCCGGAGTTGAGTTTGCAGAACGAACAACTGGCGGGTTAGCCAACAAGACTTTCAACATGCGAGAACCTCCAAGCAGACCCTGCTAGTGCAAAATACTTATATGAATTTTTTTAAAAATACCAACAGCTGTTCTGCTCTAGCTTGTACTGTGGCATGTTTAACAACATGGTCGTACCCTTTGGAGGCGATACTGATACGTTCTTCATCGTGCGCAAGGTAGTACGCGATCTTTTCACGTAGGTCGTCGTAACCATCCGTTGTGACCAGGCATCCTTGAAGCTCTGTTTCCATCGCCGGAACCCTGTCAGAGAGAAGAAAACCCCGGCAAGCAAGCACTTCATATGCTCTGAGAGTCACAACATCCCAATCCACACATGCCTGAAGCGTACAATTTAAATTTATCTTTGAAGAGCTATAAAGAATCGGGACTGCTTCCTGAGGGATTCTCCCTCTGGAAAGTTTTGCGAATTTCCAACGATAATATGGGAGTCGTAAAAAGAAAATATTTTTCCATGGCCGTCGCCTGTTGATATCGGGCAAGCGCCAGTTACCGAACAAACCGAAATTAAAAGCGGCCGCAGGATACAGGTAACGCATTGTCCTTTCTGTACCCTTGATGTCGTTGCCTACATAGCTCACGTCAAATTCATATTCTGGTTGCAGCGCATGCGGGCAGAAAAAACTGGTGTCCACTCCAAACGGGAGATAAAGACCGTTTCCCCCTTCTTTTGCGAACAGTTCCAAAAATAATTTGGAAAAGAAAACATGAGCATCATATTTATAGCGGAGCAATTGTCTCAAGATACTGGCAGGTTCTCCATCTACACCATTCTGCATATAGTGTACATGAATCCTGGCAGCCGACTCAATCCGAGGCACGTTATTGAGATAGATTAGAACATCAAGTCTTTCATCAAAGGGAATATCTGGAGCGTACAGTTTTGCCGAGGCAACCTCAGGGAAATTTTGAAGCGCTTTACACAGCGAGTCGGCCAACAATGCATCACCGATGACATTGGTTGTATGGGAAATCGCCCATTTGACATAGAAACCTATTTTTAAATTATGCATGACGATTAATTTCCCAGGGCAAGTACGGTGCAAGGAGCCCCAATCGAGGATGTTGCCAATATTTATTGAACTTATTTTTATATGTCACATCAACGCTTACAGATGGCCCAGTGCCCGGGGGGACTAGCCACTTCTGTCCACACAGGGAACTCGCGTATTCTATGCGGTATCTGCCTTCATTGAGGATGCCACAGAGGAATTGAGTCTTAAACTTCCAAACTCCTTTAGTAAGTTCAGTGCTGCTCAACTCTGTAAATTCGCAGAAATTATTAGTATACATCAGGTCGCCACCCTCTGAAAAGACCGAATAATAAATGTCAAAAAATGTTTGAGGCTGATGTATTTCTGATATAATTTCAATATACACTTCTTCGTCATGCTGTATTGGGCGATCAACAATGCTTCCAGATGAAAATCTTAAGCACATCTCTAGGGGAACGACTTCGATATCTTGAAATTTACCGTCATTCTTCCAAGTACTGTGTGTGCCAATTTCGCCAGTTATATAGTTGGAAATTACTGAGAGAGTATTGTGGGCGTCAATGAAAACTGATCCTTTGCGTATTAAAATGGCTCTGTTGCATAGTTGTTGGATTGCACTCATATTGTGGCTGACGAATAATACCGTCCGTCCTTCTTTTCCCACATCCTCCATCTTCCCTAAACACTTCTTCTGAAATTCCGCATCGCCCACGGCCAGCACTTCATCCACAATAAGGATTTCCGGCTCAAGGTGCGCGGCCACGGCAAAGGCAAGGCGCACATACATCCCTGAAGAGTAGCGCTTTACCGGAGTATCGAGAAACTTTTCCACACCGGCAAAGTCCACAATTTCATCAAACTTGCTGCGAACTTCGGCACGGCTCATGCCGAGGATTGCCCCATTAAGAAAAATATTTTCTCGGCCAGTCAGTTCCGGGTGAAATCCCGTGCCAACCTCCAGGAGGCTGGCGACCCGTCCGCGCAAGGTAATACGGCCCGTTGTCGGTTCGGTAATGCGTGAAAGCAGTTTGAGCAGGGTAGATTTGCCCGCGCCGTTACGGCCGATAATGCCAACTCGGTCGCCGGGCATAACGTCAAGGCTTACGTCTTTGAGCGCCCAGAATTCTTCCTGGCTTTGGCTGCTGTGCTGAAACAGCCGTTTGGGCAGATTGAAGATTTCTTCACGCAACGACTTGTAGCGCGTCTGGCCTTCGTGTCGGATGGTATAGCTTTTGCCCAGCCCTTCAACGGAGATAATGGGTTTCATATGCGTATCCTAAATCACGTCCGCGAAGGTGCTCTCTGTCTTACGAAAAATCTTGATGCCAAAGTACAGAAAAATAATTGCGCAAACAATACTTATGCACAATGCCCGTTGCGGAAACTCTATGGAGCCAAGCACTGCCCAGCGAAACCCATCAATAACGCCTACCATTGGATTACATTCGTAGAGCAGGCGCCACTTTTCTGGTACTATGCTGGACGAAAAGCCTACTGGTGAAAGATACAGGCCGAACTGGGTGATGAAAGGGACTATGATGCGAAAATCTCGGTAGGTAACATTGAGCGCACAGAGGATGAGCCCCGGCCCCAAGGCTACCAAGGCAGCCAGAAATGTCAGCGGCACAACGGCAAAAAACTGTATGGGCGGCAGATACTGATACCACAGCATCATGGCCCCCAGAAGCACAAAGGATATGGCGAAGTCCACCACAGCCACGCCAATGGTGGCGGCGGGAACGATAATTCTGGGAAAGTAGACCTTTGAAACAAGGTTGCTGTTCACAACAAGGCTGTTGGCCGTGGCTGCAATGGCTGTGGCAAACAGTTGCCAGGGCAGCATGGCCGCAAAAACCATCAGCGGATACGGTGCGACTCCTTCAGAAGGCAATTTTGCCACTTTTGCAAACACAAAAGTAAAGGCTGCCATGGTCAGCAATGGACGCAGCACAGCCCACAAAATGCCCACAACAGTCTGTTTGTACTGTACGGCCACATCGCGCCATGTCAGAATGAGAAAAAGCTCGCGGTAGCGCCACAGGTCTTTCCAGTACTGCCGTTCGGCGCGACCGGCCTCAATAACAAGCTCGTGTGACATGAATGCTAATAGCCCCGTGTATGTTGATTTTGCAGAAAATCGTTATAAGCATCACGCAGCCCTTCTTCCAGGTCCACACGGGGCTTCCAGCCCATGTTGAAAAGTTTACTGCAATCCATAAGCTTGCGCGGTGTACCATCGGGCTTTGACGAATCTGTGTCGATCTGACCACTAAAACCCACGGTTTTTGCAATAAGGCATGCCAATTTCATGATACTGATATCAGAACCATAACCCACATTGACATGCTCAAAATTTGAATACCTCTTCAGCAAAAAAATACAGGCTTCGGCCATATCATCCACATAGAGAAATTCGCGCAGGGCCGTACCCGTACCCCAGATGGTCGTCCTAGCTGCCCCCGTCACCTTTGCCTCGTGGAAACGTCTGATCAAAGCGGGTAGCACATGGCTGTTTTCCGGATGATAGTTATCGCCCGGGCCGTACAGATTGGTGGGCATGGCGCTGATGGCGTCAAAGCCATACTGCTTGCGGTAGGCCTGGCACATCTTGATACCTGCTATTTTCGCCAGGGCGTAGGCATCATTGGTGGGTTCCAGCGGGCTGGTGAGCAAGTATTCTTCCTTGATGGGCTGGGGGCACATCTTGGGGTAAATGCACGACGACCCAAGAAACAGCAGCTTCTTGCAGCCGTTGCGGTATGCGCTGTCAATGACGTTATTTTGTATCTGCAAATTCTGATAAATGAATTCCGCAGGATAGGTGGCATTGGCATGAATGCCGCCCACCTTGGCGGCAGCAAGTACCACAATATCTGGCCTGTGCTGCGCGAAAAATTTTTTTACTGCGGTCTGATCACAAAGGTCAAGTCCCGCGTGGGTGCGTGTAAGCAGATTTTCATAGCCTCCACGGATAAGGGCGCGACAGATAGCACTGCCCACAAGCCCGCGATGGCCTGCTACATAAATAAGCGAATCTTTGTCCATGCGGGCTACTCGTTATGGCTGAATGTCTTGAATCCGGCCACTTTGCACACGGCATCGCGCATGCTCAGGGCCAGGTCTTCACGAGCCATTTCGGCCACCATTTCTTCAAAAGATGTTCGCGGCTCCCAACCCAGCTTTTCCTTGGCCTTGACCGGATTGCCGAGCAGGGTTTCCACCTCGGTGGGGCGGAAGTAGCGCGGATCAACGCGCACAATGACATCACCGGGTTTGACGTGGCATTCCAGCCCCTGGCGGTTACCAGCAGCCTGTTGCAATTTGCTCACGTCAACGGTGGCCACGGTTCCGGTTTCGTCTACACCTTCGCCCTGCCAAGCGAGGCTCACACCAAGTTCTGCAGCTGCGGTATTGACAAAGTCACGCACTGAAAATTGCCGCCCCGTGGCAATAACAAAATCGTCCGCCTGTTCCTGTTGTAGCATAAGCCATTGCATTTCAACATAATCTTTGGCGTGACCCCAGTCGCGCTTGGCATCCATATTGCCGAGGTAGAGGCAGTCCTGCAGGCCCAGCACCATGCGGGAAAGCGCGCGGGTGATCTTGCGGGTCACAAAGGTTTCGCCACGGATGGGCGACTCGTGATTGAACAGAATGCCGTTACAGGCGTACATGCCGTAAGCTTCGCGGTAATTGACCGTAATCCAGTAGGCATAAAGCTTGGCGCAGGCATAGGGCGAACGGGGATAGAAAGGCGTTTTTTCGGTCTGCGGCACTTCCTGTACCAGACCGAAAAGCTCGGATGTGGACGCCTGATAAAATTTGGTTTTCGCGGTCAGCCCGGCAATGCGGATGGCCTCCAGAAGGCGCAACGCTCCCAAGGCATCCACATCAGCCGTGTATTCCGGCGATTCAAAGGATACCTGCACATGGCTTTGTGCCGCCAGATTGTACACTTCGTCCGGTTGCACTTCCTGCATGATGCGGATGAGATTGCTGGAATCGCTCAAATCGCCGTAGTGCAGTATAAAGTGCCGGGCACTGGTGTGCGGATCCTGATAGAGATGGTCAATGCGGTCTGTATTGAAGAGCGAGGCGCGGCGCTTGATGCCATGCACCTCATAGCCTTTGCGTAACAGAAATTCTGCCAGATAGGCCCCATCCTGACCGGTAATGCCCGTTATAAGCGCTTTCTTCATAGTCCTGATATTCCTTAACCTGACAAATTGTCATACGAATTTTTGTGTTCAGACAGCCCAACGCGAATTTATAAGTCTATATTGCATGGTGGACGATGTCCACCCAGTGTTTTCATCTGTTTTCGTTGCCGTGCGCCGGTAAACCTTCGCGTCCGTACACATCGGCAAAGCGCACAATGTCGTCTTCGCCCAGATATGCGCCGGACTGGATTTCAATAAGTACCAGAGGGATGACGCCGGGGTTTTTCAGCCTGTGCCGCGTTCCCACGGGAATGTAGGTGGACTGGTTTTCTGTATACAGGCGGGTTTCATTGCCGTTGGTCACCTCTGCCGTGCCGCTGACCACCACCCAATGTTCGGCGCGGTGATGGTGCATCTGGAGAGAAAGCTCCGCGCCGGGGTTGACCGTGATGCGTTTTACCTGAAAGCGGCCGTCCATAACGAGCGTTTCGTAGCTGCCCCAGGGGCGGTACACCAGCGGATGCTGCCTGCATTCTGTTCGCCGGGCTGACTGCAGGCGGCCGACCATGGTCTTGACCTCCTGCACCCGCTCGCGCGGGGCCACCAGTACGGCATCGCGGGTTTCCACAACCACAAGGTCGCGCACGCCAATGGCCGTCACCAGACGGTGCTGGGCGTTAAAATAACAGTTTTCCGCGTCTTGGGTCATGACGTCGCCGTGGCAGACGTTGCCGCTGTCGTCACCCTGTTCCGCCTGATAGAACGCCTCCCACGAGCCAAGGTCGCTCCAGCCTGTGGACAGGGGAACCACCGCCGCATGGTCTGTCTGTTCCATGACCGCATAGTCGATGGAGTCGGACGGCGAAGCCAGAAAAGCGGCCGTGTCCGGGCGGCAGAACGCGCCGTCGGCTGCGCGTCTTTGCCAGGCGGTGCAGCAGGCGGCGTAAATTTCGGGGGCGAAGCGTTCAAGTTCTTTCAGGTACACCGAGGCACGCAGCAGGAACATGCCGCTGTTCCACAAAAAGCCGCCCCGGTCCAACATGGATTGTGCCGTCACTGCATCGGGTTTTTCCACAAAACGGGCCACGCGAAAGCCGCCCTGGGCCAAAACTTCGCCCAAAGCTTCGCCTTGCTCGATATAGCCGAAGCCTGTTTCTGGGCTTGCGGGCGTGATGCCGAAAGTTACGATATGCCCTTGTTCCGCCAGGGCTGCGGCAGACTCCACTCCCTTAAAGAAGACGGCTTCGTCACCGATGGCATGATCGGACGGCAACACCAGCATGAGCGGATCAGCTCCGTCGCGGGCAAGGGCAAGAGCCGCGAGGGCAATGGCTGGTGCTGTGTTGCGCGGCGCGGGTTCGAGCAGAATGGTTGCGCGCACATGGCACTCATACAGTGCGGCTGTGACATAAAAGCGGTGGGCCTCATTGCAGACAATGACCGGCTCCAGGCTTTCCGGAGCCCGCTGCGCCCGCAGGAGCGTGTCTTTGAACAGGGTACGCCCCTCGCCCAGGTCCACAAACTGCTTGGGATAGGTCTCGCGTGAGAGCGGCCACAGGCGTGTACCGCTGCCGCCGCAGAGTATGACAGGAGCAATGCTTGGCATGGAATTACTCACAGGTGTTCAAATAAGCGCTTTATACCGCACAGGGCCTGTACGTCCGCTGTGGCGCACGGCCCGGAAGATACACTAATCGCAGGTGCAGAACAAGGCCGCCGCCCGGGTGCGCCCCGGTCCGCAGCTTACGCCGGCATAGCGCCGCCCCGCATCTCCAGCAGGTTCAGGAGTCCGGCGGTCCTGTCTTCCAGCAGGGCGCGGTTGCCGCGGGTCTCCACATTGAGGCGCAGCAGCGGTTCGGTATTGGACATGCGCAGGTTGAAGCGCCAGTCCGCAAATTCCAGGTTCACGCCATCCATGCTGTCTTCGTAGAGGGCGTGGGGGGCGTACTGCTCCCGCACAAGCTGCATAAGGGCAGGCGCGTCCTGCACACGGCGGTTGATTTCGCCGCTGCACGGATAGGCGGCCATGCGCTCGGCCACAAGCTCGGCCAGGGAACGGCCCGTGCGGTGCAGTAAAGCCGCCACCAGCAGCCAGGGCAGCATGCCTGAATCGCAGTAGGCAAAATCTCGGAAATAGTGGTGGGCGCTCATTTCGCCGCCGTATACGGCGTCTTCGGTCCGCATGCGCTCCTTCATGAAGGCATGGCCCGTTTTACCCATAACAGGCTGGCCGCCTGCGGCCAGCACCATTTCGCGGGTGTTCCAGTAGACGCGCGTATCATGCACCACCTTGCCGCCGGGAGCGCGGCGCAGCAGTTCCTGGGCCAGCAGCCCGATGCAGTAGTAGCCCTCAATGAAATTGCCGTCGCTGTCATAAAAAAAGCAGCGGTCAAAATCGCCGTCCCAGGCAATGCCCATATCCGCCCCAGCCTCGCGCACGGCAGTGGCAGTTGCAGCGCGGCGTTCCGGCAAAAGCGGATTGGGAACGCCATTGGGAAACGAGCCGTCAGGCTCCATATGCAGGCAGGTGAAATCAAAGGGCAGGTTTTTCGCCAGGTCGCGCAGCACAAAGCCTGCGCAGCCGTTGCCCGCATCGGCTACAATCTTGAGCGGCTTGCGCCCCGGAGCCGTGACAAGCTGCTCCGCACCGCTGTAGCGGAGAAGCCAGCTCACGTACTCAGCCCGGAAGGAAGCCTCATGCAGCGCCGGAGATGCTGTGCCCGCAGCGTGAGGATGGCCGCCGTCCGCCAGCAGTTCAGCCACCCTGTCGCGCAGGGCAAACAGGCCGGAATCGCCGCTCACGGGGATGGCCCCGCCACGTACCAGCTTGAATCCGTTTTCATCAGCCGGGTTATGGCTGCCGGTGATCATGATGCCTGCGTCAAAAGGCTCGCCGGCTGTGTGATTGGCGGCGGCATAATACATTTCTTCCGTGCCGCAGAGGCCGATATCCGTAACACTGGCCCCGGCCTCGCGCAGGCCGTTTGCCAGGGCGTCACGCAGAAGCGGCCCGGAAAGGCGGGCATCGCGCCCCAGCACAACACGGTTTGCGCCCAGTACTTCTGCCACAGCCCGTCCAAGGGCATGCGCCAGAGGGGCATTCAGAACATCAGGCACGCGGCCACGGATATCGTAGGCTTTGAAGCAGGGGAGGAGAGTGCTCATGCGGTTCCTTGGCTTTGGCGCGCTGGGCGCGCGACTGTCGTAAATCAGATATGGTGGGCATTGTTGTAGCCAACTTGAGCGGCTTTTGCCAAGCCTGTTTTATGCTGCAATGCGCAGGAATGGGGCAGACGCAGTGCCGGGGGAGTGCTTTTTCCGGGCAGTCTGGCGGTAGTGTCCAGGCATTGCCGCAGCGCGGGATAGCGTCTGAATATTTTCAGCTTCCGGATTCAGTCCCGGTGGCGAAGTACCTTTGAACATACTTGGCCGGCGAGGCGCCCAACGCTTTTTTGAACATGGTGATAAAGGCCGTGACGGATTCATAGCCAAGGTCCCAGGCGGTCTGCTGTACGCTGATGCCGTCCGACAACATCTGGATGGCCATAACCAGAAGAAGTTGCTGCCGCCAGCGCCCGAAAGACAGGCCCGTCTCCCTGACCACCAGCCGCGCCAGAGAGCGGCGGCTCATGCCGATGTGTCTGGCCCAGGCGGAAAGGTCTTTCCGTTCCGCCGGGGCCTCGGTGATGCTTTCTGCAATGGACTGCAAACGTATGTCTGACGATACCGGCAGGCGCAGGCCGGTTGCAGGCATGCGTGACAGTTCGTCAAGCAGCACCTGGATAAGGCGTTCGCCACGCTCTGCGAGCATGTCCTCGGGCGGCAGTGCGGCAACATGCCTGATTAGTTCACGCACCAGCGGTGATATGGACAGGGTGCAGCATGTGGCAGGAAGCAGCCGGATGTGCTCCTGGCGAATAAAAAGCAGGCATACGCTGGATCGCGCTGTTATCCGGTTGCAGTGGGGAGTGTTGGGCGGAACCCATACAGCGCACTGCGGCGGAACCAGCCAAAGGTCCTCAAAAACCCTGCATGCCGTGCTGCCGCGCAGCGTGAGCAGCAACTGTCCGGCCGTGTGCTGGTGCGTGGGCATTTCGTATTCATTCCGGACGACATCCACTTTTCTGGCTGTAACCGGAATATCCCACTGGTCGGGCGAAAAAGCTGCCAATAATTCTTTTAGTGACATTTATGGCCTCATTTAGATATTGTTTGGCATAATCGCTAAATTAAATCAAAAAGAAAAATGGCATAGTGGCCCTCTGATCCTGAGTATCAAGGTCAGTAATTCAGCTACAGTATTGAGGGTTTCATGAGTGTCAAAAAAACGCCCGAAGCAAGACGGCAGGTCATGCTTGCTGTGGGCATCCTGTGTATTGCGACGTGTTTGCGGGCTCCTTTTACGAGTATGGGGCCGCTGCTGGAAATTGTGCAGAAAGCGCTTCATCTGAGCACCACGGCAACGGGTCTTGTCAATGCGCTGCCCCTGCTGGCATTCGCAACAGTATCACCACTGGCCCCGGCCATAAGCAGAAAAGTCGGGCTTGAGCGGGCGCTGGGTCTGGCTCTTTTCTTGATAGGCGGCGGGATTGTGCTGCGCTCTCTGGGGCATGGCTGGAGCCTGTATGCGGGAACGGTTTTTATCGGCTGCGGCATAGCAGTGGGCAATGTTCTGTTGCCAAGCCTTGTGAAACGGGACTTTCCCGGCTCCATTGCCAGGCTTACGGCACTATACGCATTAACTATGGGTATAAGCGCGGCGCTGGGGTCCGCCCTGGTGGTCCCGCTGGCGCAATCCTTCGGCTGGGGGTGGGAATTCGCCGCCGGTTCCCTGCTTCTGCTGCCTCTGGGGGCCGGGGTGGTGTGGTTGCCGCAACTGGCTGCGCGCAACAGCAGCACGGGTAAAGTACAGGAAGAGCCGCGCGGTGCCCCCTTGTGGAAATCCGCCCTGGCGTGGCAGGTTACGCTGTTTTTCGGCCTGACTTCATTGACGTACTATATCTGCGTAAGCTGGTTGCCTGCCTTGCTCATCAGCGCGGGATTCACCGACGCTGAGGCCGGAAACATTCATGGCGTGATGCAACTGGCCTCAGCGGCCCCGGGGCTGCTGCTTATTCCGGTTGTCGGCCGGATGAAAGACCAGCGATTCATCGCGGCGGCCGTTGCGGGAATCGCCGCTTTGGGGGCAGCCGGGCTGGCGGCGTTGCCGGGCCTGGCGCTCATCTGGGGAAGCTGCATCGGCTTTGGTGCAGGAGCGGCGATTATTCTCGGGCTGATGTTTATCGGTTTGCGGACCAACAACACCTTTCAGGCGGCAGCCTTGTCGGGCATGGCACAAAGTATGGGCTATCTGCTTGCCTCTTGTGGCCCCATAGGTGCCGGAGCGGTGTATGACATGGCGCAAAGCTGGTCGGCAGTGTTTTATGGTTGCGCCGGTCTTTGCATGCTTTTGGGGCTGATCGGGCTGGGCGCTGGACGCGATATGCGTATCGGCGAAAAAAAGCAGTAGGGCAGGCAGAAACACGGGATCGTACCCGGGCGGCGGCAAGCCGCCCGGAAAAAGTCCGGTTCATGCGGCAGTAGTTGTGGGGATGCAGTTCCGGCGGCAGCGTTCAGATGTCGAACCACTGTTCGTTTTCAGCGCTGTCCTGGTAGTGGTTGAGATGCTCGCGCAGGCGTGAGGAGCCGCAGGGGGATATGTCTCTCCATCTGAGCCGTTGCTCGGGGTTGCTCCAGTCAAGCTCATAGGCAAAGTGCATGCGCACCGCCAGATGTTCTGTATGCGCTGCAGGCAGAAAACCCACCTTTTTGCCGAGAAAGATATAGGGAACATCGGCAGGGGGCGGGCTGTCGGGGATCATGTAGAGCAGCAGGTCAGGCTTGCCGGAAAAGCTTTTCAGCTCCGGCTCCAGCGGCATGAGGGCGCACGCGCCGCGCGCGGAGAGATTCAGTATTTGCGTGTCTGCTATGGGCATATGGTTGTGCCGGTGCAGCAGGGTTTTAAGATCACACACAAGCTGGGGCAGATGTACCAGGCGCATCACGCCCGAAGCACGGCAGTACCGGCTGCGCCACATGATTCTTTTATCGCGCCGCATACGGCGTACAAAACACCTGTTGCACAGGCGCAGGTGCACCTGGCTGATTTCTTCCCGGGCGTTTTTTTTGACCCCCATTATCCGTCCTGCGCCCCTGTAGCCGAGGCGTTCCACCACCGCGGCCCCTTTTCTGGTATCCAGGCAGAAAAAGAATTCGCACGTATTTACCTGCATTCTGCACCGGCGGGGCAATACTTCCCTGTCAAGGACCACAAAGACGGCTTCGCGCCCGGTGACGGAGCGTAGACGACCGTACAGGACCATGTCTTTCGGGCGTCCTTTCCAGGAAAGGCAGCAGGCCACTTTTACGAGGGTTTTTTGCCGTTGGGCCGCAGCGAAGGCTTCATGGTTGTGCGCATTCCAGATGCAGCTTGTATCATCAGAGGGCATGCTCATTGGGAGGGCTGATAGCTGTTTTGCGGTGCCGGGCGCGTGCCGCGCGCTAGTGGCGTCGCCGCGTCTAATCATCCCGCAGGGGGGCCGCATGCTCTTCAGTCAGCTGGACAACAAAGCGGCATGTCCTGTCGCCGGTGCACCAGCAGTCCACCTCTTTTGCGGTAAATCGCCGCCCCGTGAAGGAGCTGAAAAGACCCGCCACGAAGCCTTCGTCGTAGGTGCAGATAACATGATCGCATTCAGGCAGGCCGGAGCAGTCCACATCTTCCGAAACGGTGATGCAAAAGGTGTTTGTGGAAAGGTCGCTGGATTCTATGCGCAGTATGCCGATCTTTTTTTCAAGCAGAAGGTCATGCAGGGCAGCCACAAAATCATCAAACAGCGTATACCCGGGCAGGTAGTTTTCTACAACGTTTTCACCGGCAAGAAAGCCGGCACGGTAGAGAATTTTTTCTGACTCTTCAGTACCGTAACTTTCTTCCAGCACGTCACGCATGGTATACAGAAAAAGCCTGTATGCTTCGATGCTGACGGAGTTGCCGAGGTTAGGCCGTCCTTTCTGGATATCGCCGATAAAGTCCCAACTGAAAACATAGCGACGTGATTTCATGCTGTTTCCAACTTTGTTCGGAGTTGATGTGTGAGTTCAGCGCTTCGGATTTCCGGCTCTGATAATATGGTTTCAATTTATCCAGATGTCGGCGCAAGTTGTCAATTTAATCATATATCAGAATATGCGTGTACGGCGTATGGGCATTTGCGGGGTGTTTTTGAAGGATTGCTGATGCGCACTGCTGCAGGAATGCATGAGGGAGTTATTGTTTGCTGACACAGTGCATAACGAGGTTTGCCACGCCGGGGGCATTGATGTCATGGTTTTTTAAAAAACAGTGAAGATGTCATATGAGCAAAGGCATCACCTGTGAAACTGCTGTGTTCGTGAGCGGATCGTATTTTTACCCATCTTGACAGTAATAATTTGATCTATGGTATGACAGGTTCTATTTCGGCACAGGGCAGCAGTATGAAGATGTGGTTTTATATGTCTGTACTGCTTTATTATAGATATTTTTATTCCAATATCGAATGACAAAATTTATTGACGCGCTCCAGTGCGGGACAGTAGTCTGGCCCCCAGAGGCACAGGCAGGCATCTTGTTTTTGTATAGCATGATCTATTTAATGTGCCTGATAGCAGTTTTAGTGCCTGTTTTGCGTGACTCGTTAATACAAGTATGAATATTTATAATGTTGTATATGTTATTTTGTTTATCGCAGTCCACCAATGACATGCTGACATCTGCTTTGACGTAACCTCCTTCCTCTTGGAGATGTTCCACTTTTTTGATGACGGTCCCTAGTGGGACTCCAGGTTTGTTGCGGTGGCAGGGCCGCTCCCTGGAGTATGACGCCCTGCTGACTTTCATTCTTTGAATGTAATCATACGAATACAAGCGGCCCCGCCTAATGGGGGAGGTGCTTATGCACGTCTGGCGGAAGCCCTGGAAGAAGCAATTATTCATGTTATGCCGAAGGCATAAGATCAGGAGCAAGATGATGGATAATAATTTTTTTGATTACTCCCTCGCTATGGAACGAATAAAGTCGGTTACCGGCTGCAAGACGCAGCAGGAGCTGGCAAAATTTTTGGGTGTTTCACAATCCTGCATTTCAGACGCCAAAAAGCGCATGGCCATTCCCGCGGAATGGCTGTTGAAACTGTTGAAAAAAGAAAACATCAATCCGGACTGGGTGCGCAGCGGCATGGGATCGCAATACCTGTATCCCAGTGAAGCCGGTGGCGATATTTTGCAGGGCAGGGTTGAGGGGCTGTCTTCCGGCTGTCTTATGCAGGAGTTTTTTTACGCTCTGGTCAGAAGGGCTATTGACGGCAACAAGCTTACCTAGCTGATGTTCTGATTTTATTCGGCTTGCCTGAGCTGCGCCCGGGGCAACGGCGCACAACGGGGCTGCCAAACGGTCCCCGGCCAGAGCACATCTGGCCGGGGCGTTTTTGTCTGCGTACGCTACAGCATGAGTGTTTTGGGTCATGCCGTACTGCCGGCTCTTTCGGGCGAAATCCGCCCCACGCGCAGCAGTTTTTTAAACTGGTCTGCGGGCATGGGCCGCGCGTAGTAGAAGCCCTGGGCATTATAGCAGCCGTGCTGCATGAGGATACTGGCCTGCTCCTTCGTTTCGACACCTTCGCAGATGGCGCTCATACCAAGCTGGCGCGTCAGCTCTATCATGCTGCCAAGCACGATCTGCGCCCTTTTGCCAGCGATATTCCGTTTTACAAAACTTCTGTCAAACTTGATGACGTCGGCAGCGAAAAGCTGCAGCAGGCCAAGCGAGGAATAGCCGGAGCCAAAGTCGTCAATGGTTGTCCTGAAGCCCAGATCCCGAAGGCGTTTTATCTGTATATTGGCCGCATCTGGGTTTTGCAGCATGGTGCTTTCCGTGATTTCCACTTCAAGAAGCTCATGGGGTACGGAGTGCCGTGAGGCGATTTCTACCAGCCGGCGGCAGAATTCCGGGCGCTCGAAGTGCTGGCTTGAAAAATTGCACGATACGGTGCTTGCCATGATGCCGTCGCGTTCCCATTGATGTATGGTTTTGCAGACCTGTTCAAAAATGTAAAAATCCACACGCAGTACATCGCCGCTGTGCTCAAAAAGAGGCATGAATTTCCCCGGCAGCAGAAGGCCGTGCACCGGATGGTACCAGCGCGCGAGGGCTTCGCTGCCGATCACGGAATTGGAGAGCATGTTCACCTTGGGCTGAAACCATACTTTCAGCTCCTCCCGCTCCAGAGCCGTGGTGATGCTGTCCTTGAGGTCCTGATGGAGCAGCGATGTCTTGCGCATGCTTTCATCATAGAGCACCATCTTGCTTTTTCCGCGTTTTTTCGATTCCTGCAACGCATAGCCCGCCAGATCCATGGCCTGCTGGATGTCATCGAGGGTGTGGCTGTGCCTGTCGAGGATATATACCCCGCAGCGCAGTTCTATCCTGGTGGGCATGCCGCTCCCGGCACGCCACTGCTCAATGGTATTGATGATGCTGTAAATGCGTTCTTTCAGGGAGTGCAGGTCGTCATAGCGAAGAAAGGCGGTAAACTGGTCTGCAAAGCTTCGGGCGCAAAACTCTGTGTCCGCCAGGGCGGAGTGGAGCGCCTCGCCGCACACGCACAGCAGGCTGTCTCCTTCTGTAAAGCCGAATTTGTCATTGATGAGTTTGAACCTGCTGATATCGAACTGTACAATGGCGTGTGAGTGTCCGTCTTTTTGTCTGAGGTGCGCGATGCATTCGTTTTTAAAGCTGTGCAGATTATGCAGACCGGTAAGGGCATCACAGTTCTGCAATTTTGAAAGCTTCTTTTTTTTATGCGATGCAAGGCCCTGATAGCCGAAGGCTGCAAGTATCGTCACCGCAAGAAAGATAACAGGTTTGTTCTGATGAAATAACAACGGTTCATCCTGATCCGCTGCTCCGGCTGCCTCGTCTGCCGGATCGGCGTCAGGCCTTGCCGCGGTTTCTCCTGTTGTGCCTGAAGCAGTGGTGCTGTTGCCAGCCATGTGCAGATTGAAGGTGGACGGCCCGGTGCTTTGCAGTGTGCGGAGGGTGCCGGCAGGGAAAAATGAGGCAACCTGCCGCCGCATGGGGAGCGACAGGTCCGCCTGACGGGCAAAGGCTTTGTCGGCAAACGGCTGTGCTGACGGCAGCGTGAAGATGATGCCCAAAAAGAATATGGTTGGTGCGATCCGGTTCATGAAGCGCCTCGTGCTGTCCTGAGGTCAATTACTGTGTGCCCGTCAGCCGGGCTTGCGGCTTGGGCGGAGGGGACTTTCCATAAACTGGAAGCGTTCGGGCAAGGATGCTTTGCGCCGGCAGAAGGCACAGTATGGCATTGAGTTTGCGGAGCATGTAGTCAAGTTCTTGTTTTTCTTCTTCCAAAGTAAAGCCAAAAATAATTTAAATGTAAATTGTTTTCACTGCTCGATAAAATTCTTCAGAAATATCGAATGTAATAAATCGTTGTTTGCTGGGGGGAGTGTATTTATATAATACTATTACCGTTGTTTCGCGCGCACCGGCCTGCCGGATGGTTTAAGCGCCCCGGCGTGCATCCGTAGCAGGCTGCTGCCGGATATTACGGGCAACGGCCTGCTGCGCCCGAAGGTCTCTCAAGGGGCGCTGCCGCATATGTGCGGAAACCAGGCACGGCATCCGGACTGTTCTGTAATGATCTGTGCGAAATACAATAGGGCAGATCTGCAAGGTGGTGTAGCATGGCCGAAAATGGGGACAGCGCTTTTGTTGCCCGCGACGGAAAGTCGCCGGTAGAGGATGTGATAAGTTATGTGCATGCGGTTTTGAGCCGCAGAGTGATCGAGTGCGACGAGATTCCTGAAAATATCCGCCATGCGGGCGGCATGGAGCAGCTTTGTGAACTGCTTTGGGGCATACGCCACATGACGGACGCCCTGGGCAGGGGAGAACTGACTTACAACTGCAATGAAAGAGGCTATGTTATCGGCTCACTCAAGGCGCTACAGGCCAACCTGCGCCACCTGACGTGGCAGGCCCGCTGCATCGCCAAAGGAGAATACCAGCACCGGGCCAATTTTCTTGGCGATTTTTCCACGGCTTTCAACACAATGGTTGAGGAGCTGGACAAGAGCGTGTCCAAACTCACCCGCCTTTCCTCCAGATACAAGGAAATGTCCTGCCGTGATTCCCTGACAGGCCTGCTGAACCGCCGCGCCTTTATCAGCCGGGCCATGGACATGCTGAAAGATCCGCCGGACCAGGGGCAGGCCGCCGTTATCATGGCCGATATCGACTACTTTAAAAAAATCAACGACACGTGGGGGCATGCCTGTGGCGATGCGGTGCTGCGTCACATGGCCCAGATATTTCTTTCGCAGCTGCGCGAAGATGACCTGTGCTGCCGGTACGGCGGGGAGGAATTCATCCTGCTTTTGCCCGGCATGGGACTGCAGCCGGGCTACAGTGTGGCGGAACGGTTGCGGCGGCATATCTGCGCGGAGCCGCTGGCGTACGAGGGGCATGACATTGCCATTACGGCCAGCCTGGGGGTGAGTTGCATCGACCTCAACGGGCCGCTGCCGGACAGTGCTTCTGTTTTTGAGATGACGGTCAAAGAGGCCGACTCCTGCCTGTATCGGGCCAAAAAAACCGGCAGAAACCGTGTTGTTTGCAGTGAAATGCATCAGGCCTGATCTTCGGGCAAAGTGTGCCTGAAGCGCCGATGGTTCGGCGGCGCACGCCGCTGACGCCGGAAACAGGATTTTTTAAACGCCTGCCAAGGCCTTGCGCAGGCTGACCGCCGCATGATCCAGGTCGTCACGGGTGTGGGAGGCCATGACAGTCAGCCGCAGCCGCGCCTGCCCTCTCGGCACTGTGGGATAACGGATGCAGGGGGCAAATACCCCCAGAGCCAGCAGGGCTTCCGCAGCGCGCACGGCTTTTTCTTCTTCACCGGCCATGATGGGGATGATGGGGCTTTGCCCCGGTACGTGCATACCCTGTTCAGCCAGGCTGCCGGTAAAATAGGCCACGTTGTCCTGAAGGCGGCGCACCAGTCCGGGGTGCGCGGCAATATGCCCGATGCCCGCAGTGGCGGCGGCAACGGCGGCAGGTGAAGGAGCAGTGGTAAAAATAAAGGGCCGCGCCGTATTCCTGAGCAGTTCGCAAAGGATCTCACTGCCGCAGACAAAACCGCCTTCACTGGGAATGGCCTTGCTGAGTGTGCCCGTGACAACCGGAACATCCTCATGGCTGAGACCGAAGTGTTCCAGCGTACCTCGTCCCGTAGCGCCTAGCACGCCTGTGGCATGGGCATCATCCACCATAAGTGTCAGGCCGTAACTGCGGGCAATGTGGGCCAGTTCCGGCAGCCGTGCCAGATCACCGTCCATGCTGAATACGCCGTCGGTGATGATAAAGCCCTGCCTGGGGCGCAGTTGCCGGATTTTTTCCAGCAGGTCGTCCATATCGTTGTGGGCGTAAACAACGGTACGCCCCCGCGCCAGGCGGCAGCCGTCAATGATGCTGGCATGGTTGAGCGCATCGCTGAAGATGACCGTATCCTTGTGGCACAGGGCGCTGATAACGCCCATATTGGCCGTATAGCCGCTGGTAAAGGCCAGGGCGGATTCGCTGCCCTTGAATGCCGCCAGGGCAGATTCAAGCTGCATGTGCGGTGTCATGTTGCCCGTAACCAGGCGCGACCCGCCAGCCCCGGTGCCAAATTTTTCCAGTGCGCGCACCGCGCTGCGGCGGATATGCGCGTTGATGCCGAGGCCCAGATAACTGTTGGAAGAAAAGAGCAGCACGCGTCGCCCGTCGATGACGACTTCCCTGTCCTGCGGTGTGGAAAGCGTGCGCAGGCGCCGGTACAGGTGCGCGGCCCTGATGGTTTCGAGCCTGGCGGCAACGTCGCTCACAGAGACTCCATAACAACCATGACCGGCTGGTTTTCAAGGTAGTCCATACACTGTCCGATCTCGGCCTGCTGGCCCCTGAAAAGAAAAATGCGCCCGCCCATCTGCTGTCCGGCCTGTTTGATGTGATGGATGCGCACGTAGCCTCTGAGCTGTGAGGCAAAGTAGCCTGTGGTATAATCCGGATCGTCAGAGATGCACAGTTCGCCGATGATCTGGGGGCAGTGGGCCACCTTGCTGGCAAGGCAGAGGGCCTCCCTGAAATGGTTTTTGCCTTCACATCTGTTGCCCGTGTAATCCATGCACGTTGCCCGCACCCCCCGTTGCGGCTCAGGTTCCAGACGTTTCATGCCGGTCACGTCCAGAAGCACAGCTCCGCGCATGGGCTTGCGCAAACTATACAGCAGGTCGAGCACCGGGGATGGGTCCAGAGCCATGCCCCGCAGTTCTTCAGTCAGGACCTGCCGGGCCTCATGCTGGTCGCGTACGTGCGGTTCATGCACGGGCAGGGCCTGAATGTACACAAGGGGCCGCGTTATGGGGCGCACAGTAACAGTAACCGCCTCGGCCGGGCCGTTGGGATGCTCCATGCCCCGGCGGGTCAGGGCATCCATGGCCTGAGCCATGTCGCGGCGCTCCACGATGCGCTCTGCCCCTGAAATGTGCCGTGAACCGCTTTCAGCGCGCATTTTTATACTGTACAGCATGCTCTTTACCTTTTACGGATGCCATTGCGCCGTGTCGCGTCTGCCGCCGGTGCGGCGGCCCCGGAGTTTTTGCGGCCCGGTCTGCTTCGCGGTGCAGTCTAGCAGGCCCTTTGCCGGACATCCAGCGGCCGGATCAGGGCAGGCTGCGCTGCCCGGCGGCCAGCGTGCCGTGTTCCAGGCGAAAATGCGCATCGGCGTGGCGCAGGATGTCCTGTTCGTGGTGCGCCACCTGCACCACAGCCGTGGCGGCCTTGGCATGGCCGTCATGCATCAGGTCTTCAATAAGCTTTTTCATGTCGTCGCGCAGGGGGCCGTCCAGCCCCGTGAACGGTTCGTCCAGAACAAGCAGATCCGGGCGTACCGCCAGCGCGCGCGCCAGGGAAACGCGCTGGCGCATGCCGCCGGACAGCTCCTGGGGGAGCAGGTCTGCGGCGGCGGACAGACCAACGGCTTCCAGCAGGTCAAGGGCGTTGCGGCGTGCTTGCGGGGTTTGTGGCTCGCAAGGCAGCAGGACATTTTGCAGGGCCGTGCGCCAGGGCAGGAGGCGCGGCTCCTGAAAGACAAAGCCCACCCGGCGGGCTGCAAGCGTTGCAGTTCCTTCCTGCGGGCGCAGCAGTCCGGTCATGATGCGGATCAGGGTGGATTTGCCCGTGCCGCTGGGTCCGGTAAGCACCGCGCAACTGCCGGGCATGAGGGTAAAATCAACGCCGCGCAGCACCGTGCGTGCCCCGAAGCAGTGTCCCACGCCGTAAAGTGTGACTACAGGATTCATGAAGAACGTGCTCCGCAATGCAGTTTTTTACGCAGGCAGCGCAAAAATGTGGCTTCGATGACGCTGACCAGCAGCATACTGACCAGGGCCACGGCGTACAGTTTGGGCGTGTCCAGGTCCGCCCTTGCCAGAGCCAGCATGTAGCCCAGCCCCTGCGAGGCCCCGAGGGTTTCACCCAGAATGGCAACGCGCATGCCGCCGCCAAGGGCTACCACGCATGCCGAAACCAGCGGTGCGGCAACCGCGGGCAGGTACAGTTCTGTAAACCGTTTGCGCAGGCTGATCTTGTAGGCACGGGCCATTTCGCACAGCGCCGGGTCAACAGCGCGCAGTCCCTCCTGAAGCGCCATATAAATGGTTGGTATGCTGGTCAGGGCCACAATCAGGATGATCATGGCCGAACCGACGCCGCACCAGAGCATGGCCAGAATGACCAGCACCACGCCGGGTACGCTGGACAGGACCCAGCGGAAGGGCAGCAGCATAAAACCGGCCGCGGGGCAGATGCCGGCGGCCCATCCCAGTGCGCCTCCCACCACAAGCCCCAGCCCGAAGCCGGACAGCACCCGTCCCAGAGTTGGCAGCATGCCCTGTGTCCAGAAGGCCGGATGCGCGGCCATGTCCATTAGTGCCCGCCACGTCTCCACAGGTGATGCCAGGGCCAGGCTTCCGGCATGGACAGAGGCCCATTGCCACGCGCCCAGAAAGCACAGGCAGCCTGCCAGACGCCAGCGAAAGGCGGCAGATCTTTTTACCGTCCGGGTATTATCCATCGTGACCCATATCCCAGAAATCGTCCGCAGGCAGGGCGCCGCCCACTGAAGACGGCGAAAGTTCATGCAATTGCTGCAGCACGAACAACACGGCCTTTTTTCCTCTTTCGCCTGTGAGCAGTGATGCGGAGCGCAGCAGGGCAGCGCCTCCGTCCGGCACACGTTCGCGGATTACATTGAATTCCATGTGGCGTTCGGCTGCTGCGGCAAGGACGCTTTCCGGCGCATCGGCCATCTGGCGCATCCCCTGCGCAAAGCTTTGGCGCAGCAATGCGCGCAAGGACGGATCGTGCGCGGCAGGTCCCACTGCCACAAGGCACGCTGCGGCCATGTCCGGATGCTCGGGAAAGGCGGTGGCCCATACGTCGCGCAGGTCCAGCAATTGGGCGAATTCGCCGTCGGCTGTGGCTATGGAGGCCGAAGGTTCCGGCAGGAGCGCCACGCTGCCCTGACCGAGACGCAGCAGGTTGAGGGCTTCCATAGCGCTGCCGCAGTGGCGGGGCGTGCAGTCAATGCCTGCTTGCGCGGCCAGCATGCGCAGGGCAAGCTCCGGCATGTTGCCGGGGCCGAACGGTAAAAGTACCGCGTTTTCAAGCAGTCGTCGGAAGGTGTCGGCAGGCGGCTCGCCGTCATGCGCCAGATGGGTCGGACCCACCAGCCACAGGGGAGCGGCGTAGGCCGCCAGAACCCTGCACGGCACACCGCGCCGGGCCAGCACTGCCGCTGTGGGCAGAGCGGTTACTGCCGCGTCTGCCTGCCCGTTTGCCACAAGCGCGCGCAGCTGCTCCGGTGAACGCCAGAAGGTAAATGCAGCCGTCGCCCCGGCCTTGCGGAACGCTTCGCTTTCTCCGGCGTGCAGCAGAGGCAGGGCCTGCGGCACAAAGGGCGCCGCCAGCCGCAAGGGCGCCAGGCCGGCCGGGGCCGCTTCTTCTACTGAAGAGGCGGCATGGGCGGGGCACCCCAGTGCAAGGAGCAGCAGCGCGGGCAACAGCATCATGAACTTCATGCGTGATCTCCTGCGTCTTCCTTGCAAGATTTCTGAAACACTTCCATATGGGCTTCTCCAAAGAGCATGGGTACGGACTGCGCGTCAAGGCGTTCCAGTCCGGCGGCGGTGGCGGCGGCAGCCATCTGCCCGTGCGCCAGGGAAACATCCTGACCCTCCATAGCCAGAGAAAGCCGTGAAAGCACAAGCTCCGCAGGGGCGATCCCTTCCCGCACCCCCTCATGAACGCTGACGAACAGACCGCCGGGACGCAAGGCCCGGTGAATTTTTTTCATGAAGGCATGCAGGTCGCTGGCGTAATAAAGGCTTTGGCAGGCCCACACAAGGTCGTACCCAAGGCCAAGGTCACATACATTGAAATCACCGGGCTTCAGGCACACACGTCCGGACAGGCCCAGAGTTTCTGCTTCGGTCCGGGCCATGTCCAGCACAGGGGCAAAATCGCAAAGCGTCACATGCAGCCTCGGCAACATGCCTGCCGCGTACAGGGCCGTGATTCCCGGTCCGCAGCCCAGATCCAGCATGGAGGCGAACTGCGCCGCACCGGGAAGAGCCGCAATCAACCGCGCCAGGCTGCTGGCCGCGCCGGCCTTCTGGTATGCGGCCAGCCCCGCCATTGAACGCTTCCAGTGGGCCTCGCCGCGCAGGTCTGTTGGGGGACTTTGCCTGCTTTCCGCCGGTGCAGGGGCCTCGTCAAAGAGGCGCTGGCGCAGGCTGGAAAGGTTGCGGTGCTGCATGCCGGTCAGCGAGGCGATCAGGTCCCCAAGGTATGCCGGAGAATTTTTGCGCAGATAGTCCCCTGCGAAATGGCTGTTGGAGTACCTGCCGCCATTTTTGTGGGCCAGCCCGGCTGCGGTCATTGCATCCATAAGACTCGTCAGCCGTGCGGCGTCTGCTGTTTTGCCGCAATGCGCCTGCAACGAGGTGGCAATGTCGGGCAGGCTGTGACTGCTGTCAAGAATATCCGGCAGTTCCAGCTCCAGGGCCAGACCGAGCAGAGCCATGCGTACCGGGGCCACAAGCCAGTCCGAAAGGGTCGCGAATGGCAGCGCTGCCATTGGAGTCATGCTGTGTGCTGTCATGGCTAGAACCTCCAGCCCACGCTGACGCCAAACGTCATGGGCGCGCCGTCTTCCACAATGGTCTGGCCTGCGGCAGCCAGTTTTTTGGTGGCATAGCGGGCGTCCAGAACGTTCTTGCCCCACACGGAAACATCCCAGTTGTCGCCGTGGTAGCCGATCTGGGCGTTTATGGTCTGGTAGCCCGGGTCGCTGAGAGTGTTTTCTGCGTCAAAATACTGTTTTCCGGCGCCGAAGAGGTCCACCTGGGCGAACAGCCCGGTTTCATGTGTATAGCCCACGCCCACATTATAGGTCAGCTCCGGAGCCCAGGGCAGGCGTTTGCCGCTGAAGTCCCTTTTAACGCCGTTAACCGTGGTGGTCCAGTCGTCCACTATCGAGCGGGCGTAGCCCACGCCTCCCCGCAGCTCCAGGCCGGGCAGCGGATAGGCCTTTATTTCCGCTTCCAGCCCCGAGGAGTGGGCCTGGGCGGAGTTGGTGAACTTCCATGTACCCACACCGCCGGAGGGGTCTTCTTCCCGCACCTGCTTGTCGCGGATGGAGGAATAAAAAGCAGTAACATTGGCCGTAAGCCGGTCGTCCAGCCAGTGGGTTTTCAGCCCTAGCTCATAGTTGGTGCTGTACTCCGGCTCATAATAAAAATTGCTGCGGTTGTTGGCTGAAAAGACGTTGAACCCGCCGGGCAGATAGCCCTGTGACCAGGAAATGTACGGGGTGATATTGTCTGTGGCGTCCCACGAAAGCGAGGCCATGGGCAGCAGTTCCGTGTAGGAGACATCCTTGGTGTAGTGCCGCCGCGAGGCCATGGTGCGGTAGGTCTGTTCGCCGTTCAGCCGCGTATGTTCGGCGCGCAGGCCCAGGGTCAGTCGCAGACCTTCAACGATGGACCACGTGCTCTGGCCGAAGAGCGCTCCCGTGTCGCTGATATAGTCCGTATGAAGGTAGGACCGGGCCACGGCGCGCTGCATGAGACGATTCATGTCTGTTTCTGTTCTTGACGAGCCGAGGTATGTTCCGGTCACCCATGAGAGACGTGATTTGCCCACAGAAGCCAAACGCAATTCTTGCGTAAAACCGCGCTGATTGATCTGCATGTCTGAAACACCGGTAGGCAGCGGGGTTCTGTCAATGTCGCTCTTCATCTCGTAGTTGTATGCCGTATAGCTGGAAATGGACGTAAGTTTGACAGCATCACCAATATAACTGGCAATCAGTGCAGGCAAGGTAAAGTTTGCGGAAGACGAATCCGCGGCATCTGAGCGCACTTCCCACCTGTTGGAACGGTAGGGACCGGTGTCGAGGCGCATGGTTCCCACGCCATCTTCCTGGCGTGAGGCATCCAGCGAGAAACGCAGGTCCAGCCTGTCTGTTGGCGTCAGACGCAGCATGCCCCTGCCGGAGGTGGATTCGTGCCGCGCGGCGCGGGTGCTGTCTTTATACAGGTTGTCCACATAGCCATCGCTTTGATGGCGTAAGAAACTGCCGGAAAAATAAGCCCTGTCTTCAAGAAGGGGCGCGGAGGCGGCAGCCCCCAGACGGTAGGTATTGTAGGTGCCGGCATCGGTAAAAATGTGCGCCCGTACCTGGTCGTCCGGCACGCGGCGCGTCAGGTTGACCACGCCGGATTCGCTGTTCTGGCCGAAAAGGGTTCCCTGCGGGCCGCGCAGGACCTCTACTTTGTCAATATCCAGCAGGTAGAGGTTCTGCATGTAGGAAATGGGGTAGGGGATCTCGTCCACATACAGTCCGGCCGGTGATTGCAGGGCCGTATCCCAGGTGGAAAACCCACGGATGACAATTTCATTACCCGAACTGGTGCTTTTCATGTGCACGTTGGGGAAAAGCCGGGTGGCGTCCTTCAGGGTGTGGGCAGCGGCATTTTCCAGGTCAAGATCAGTGGCGGTGGATATGCTTGTGGCAATATCCTTGATTTTCTGCTCACGCTTGGTGGCGGTAACCGTTATGGCGTCCAGCGTGTAGTCCGGGGCCGCGGGGCCTTGTTTTGCTGTTGCCGTCGTGACGCTCAGGCACAGCCCGAGGGCTGCGAGGCTCAGGGAAAGGTTGCGCATGTTGGTCCTGCCTGTTGTTGAAATTGAATGTTCTTTTCAGTACACTCCATTGAACAGAAGGACTAACCCCCGGGGGGCCAAAAACTGTCCCCGCCGGGGACAGGCTTGTATTATCAGTGCGGCCCGCGAGCCGCAGGCCGGGCCGGGAGGAGGAAGCATGAGCAACAATCCCCTGTGCAGCACCCAGGGTGGGCGCCATCTTTTTACTGCATGCCATGAACCGTAATCCCGACATGGCGGCCTTTGCCGCTTCCAATGTGTACAAGATGACAGGAACCAGTCCTTTGGTGCTCAAGCCGGGGCTGGCGCTGCAGTTCGCCCGTGTGCCTGCGGCTGTTCACTGCCGGACGGAATTTGCCATTGATTCTTCGCCAGTGATCTTCGGATTTATGCTCGCCGGGCTGAATTGCTGCCGTTACGCACAGGGGGCACTCAGCCGTACCCAGTGCGTGCACACGGGCGGCAGCAACCGCATCACCTACCTTCCTGAAACAAGTGGTGTGCTGGACTGCAGGGGGGGAATGCAGCGTTTGAGCATTCTGGCCGCGCCGGAATTTCTGGAAGACTATGTGGAACTGGAGCGGTCAAAGCTGCCCAAGGGCCTGGTGGGCGCCATGTGTGGTAAAAGCACGGCTTTCCAGTGGGTCGGGCGGCAATGTCCCCTCAAGATGCGCCTTGTGGCAGACGTGCTGGGGGCCGCATACGCTGGCCCGTTGCGCAGGCTGCACCTGGAAGCCCGGGCGCTTGAGCTGATCGGCCTGCAGCTTGCGGAGTACCTGTCGCCTGAACCTGCCGCCACGATGGCCAGGCTTACGGCTTTGGACGTGAACCGCATCAGGGATGCCAGAGAGCTGTTGCTTCAGGATATGGAAAATCCGCCGTCCATAATGCAACTGGCGAAGCTGGCCGGGATAAATGAAAAAAAATTGAAATTTGGCTTCAAGCAGGTTTTCGGCATGCCGGTATTTGAATATTTTAGAAATTATCGTCTTGAAATGGCCCGTGAGTTGCTGGCATCAGGTGTAATGAACGTTACGGAGGCGGGCATGCATATCGGGTATCAGAGCCTGAGCCATTTCAGCGAGGCTTTTCGCAAGAAGTTCGGCGTTACGCCCAGAGAGTTTCAGGCCTCAGGCAAACGGTAAATTCGCATTGTCCTCCAATCAGAGGATGACTTTGGGGCGTGATGCAATGTGCGCGGGATTATGTTTAGAATATGGCAATGTATGAATAGCTCTTCGTTGTCTTGTAGCGTGTGGTGTGCATTCATGGCCAAAGTAGAACGGTTTTCTTCAGGCTCCGGCCAGACCTGCGCAAGGAGAGCAGTGACATCACCACTGCTCTGGTGCGTACGCTTTTGTGTCAGAGAACCGCAAACCGAACCACAATCTATAATTGTAAAAAACAGGCTGTTATGCACAAATGCATAACAGCCTGTTTTATTATCATATGGCGGAGAGGGTGGGATTCGAACCCACGTGCCCCGGTTAAGGGACAACTCGATTTCGAGTCGAGCGCGTTACGGCCAGCTTCGCTACCTCTCCGCAGGTCTGGGTGTAGCCCCCGTGACCGAAGGCAGTGTATAGCGCATCTTGCGCGGAATGGCAATGGGCGCGCTTGGTGCCGCACGGCAGTTTTTCATGCTGTCTGCCGATGGTGCCGGGCTGCGCCGGATGGGGCGCCGGGGGAGGGCGCTGCCAGTTGGTTCTATTCGGCGGAAAGTATCTGCCAGGCATGAGCGGCGGTATCGTGTTACCGGCGCTCCAGCGCTGCGATAACCTCCAGGGCGTCTGGTTGCCCCGGGTCTTCCTGAAGTGCTCGAAAGGCCATGTCTTCTGCGGCCTGTCGTTTGCGCCACGCCAGGTAGAGCGCAGCCATCTTGCCGAAGGTCGAGGGGTGCCCGCCAAAGGTGCGCAGCACGGCCTTATAGATGTTTTCGGCTTTTTCGTACTCGCGCAGTTCCATCCACGCAGCTACGGCCCCTGTGTAGGCGGCAGGCTCTCTTGGTTGGATTGTAATGGCTTCTTCATACATTTCCGCAGCTTCTTGATACAGCCCCGCTGCGGAAAAAATTTGTCCAACCTGTACGCGTATGCCATCTTCCCGGCTGAATTCTTCCACAACGCGCTTTAAAAAGGCCCGTCCTTTGGCGGTCTGGCCTTCGCGCACGAACTGCAGGCCTGTTTCAATGAGGTGCTTTTTACGCTCCATCCGTGCGGCAAGTTCAGCCTGTACACAGTTTTCTGCCTCTTTTTGCAAAATTCGCCCCAGCCCGTCCAGCACAGTAGCCAGGGCGGCTTCTTTGCCCTGCTGAAAGGGAATGCTTCTGGGCTTGCCCGTATGCTCCGGATCCAACAGGGGCTGCATAGTCTGATGATGGATAAGGGAGGCCAGAAATTCGCTGATCTGGATATCCAGTTCAGCCCTGGCGGAGCGCAACATTCTGACCTCGGCCATGCGCCGCAGGGCTTCGCTCATGGCCAGCAGGGAACGTTCCACTTCATCCCGCCGCAAGTAGCCTACAGCGCGGGCAATGTTTTCACGTATATCCTTGGGGGCAGTTGTCAGCATGGGCTTCCTGCCTGTTGCCAGTGTGTTCGCACGGTTTCTTCGCTTTCACGCAGGATTTCAAAAGCCGCCCGGGGCAGCAGAAAATCCACTCTCCGGTGTGCCAGCCACAAGGCGCGCAGGCGCGATGCGCTCACATCAAGCCACGGTAAGGGCAAAAAATGCGCCATGCCTCCACCAGGCAAGACCATACAGGGACCTTCGCCCACCAGCGGTTCACACTCTTCGGCCTCGGGCCACAGGCGAGTGGCGGTGGTTGCCATGTCACGGCCGTCCTGCCCGTCTCGCGGCACGACAACGAAGTGGCACAGGCCGGGCAGTTCCAGACCCCTGTGCCAGGTGGGCAGCAGGGCAAAGTCCGGGCTGCCGAGTATGAAGTAAAGCTCTGTATCCGGAGCGGCCTCGCGGTAGGCGAGCAGGGTATCCCAGGTATAGGACGGTCCCCGGCGTTGGCCTTCAAGCCTGTTACAGCGCAGAAAAGGCAGATCCGCTATGCTGGCTTCCAGCATCCGGGCGCGCAGGTCAAAGGGCAGCATGCCGATCATGGCCTTGTGCGGCGGCACCGCACAGGGAATCAGGTCAACACCGTCGGTCAGGGATGCCAGGGCTTCGGCGGCCTCAATGGCCAGCCGCAGATGTCCCACGTGGGGCGGATTAAAACTGCCCCCCAGGATGGCCCGTCCCGTGGGCGGGCTTGCAGAGTCTGCTGTGGGCCGCAGAGTGCGCCGTATGGTCACTACTGCCGCACCTGCCCCTGCCCCAACACCACAAATTTGGTGGTGGTCAGTTCTTCAACGCCCATGGCCCCGTAAGCATGCAGCTTGGAGGTGGATATGCCGATCTCCGCGCCCAGGCCGAGCTGCCCGCCGTCGTTGAAGCGGCTGGATGCATTGACCGCCACCATGGAGGCATCGGCTTCGCGCAGAAAGCGCATGGCCTTGGCATAGTCATTGGTGCAGATGATTTCTGTATGGTTGGATCCATAGCGGGCAATGTGGTCCAGCGCTTCATCCATACTGTCCACCACGCGAACGGCGAGAACAAGATCATGAAATTCCTGACCAAGGTCTTCAGCCCGCTGGGGAACAACGCGGCCTTGCGGGGCCTTGTTCATAAGGGGCAGGGCCGTGGTGTCAGCCCGAAATTCCACGCCCGCCGCGCCGAGTTTTTCCGCCACCAGGGGCAGAAAGGCCGAGGCTGCATCCTTGTGTACAAGCAGGCATTCCAGGGCGTTACATACGCCTGGCCGCTGCACCTTGCCGTTAAAAACAATATCCAGCGCGCGCTCAAGGTCGGCGTCCGGCTCGATATAGGCGTGGCACACGCCCTTGAAGTGCTTGAGCACGGGCATGGTGGCGGCTTCGGTAACCGCGCGTACAAGCCTTTCGCCGCCGCGGGGGATGATCACGTCAATATACTGGTCAAGCTTGCACAGGGCGTTCACAGCCTCATGCCCCGGGACCGTCACAAGCTGCGCCGCCGAAGCGGGCAGCCCGGCCTGGACCATGGCTTCTTGCAGGGTCTGGGCCAGGGCTGTGTTGGAGTGTATGGCCTCGCTGCCGCCACGCAGAATAACGGCATTACCCGCCTTGATGCACAGGATGGCCGCATCAATGGTTACATTGGGGCGGGCCTCGTAAACCATGGCGATCACGCCGAGTGGTATGCGCATCTTGCCTACCAGCAGGCCGTTGGGCCGTTGCCACTGGCTTTCGGTAGCGCCGACAGGGTCTGGCAGGTTGGCCACATGGGCGCAGGCGGCGCGCATTTCTTCCATAATGGCCGAAGTCAGCGTAAGGCGGTCCAGCCGTGCCGCATCCTGCCCGGCGGCCCGGGCAGCTTCAATATCGCGGGCGTTGGCGGCCAGAATTTCCGGTTCGCGCTGATGCAGCAGTTGCGCCAGGCCCAGCAGGGCCTGGTTCTTGGCTTCGGGCGTGGCCCTGGTCATGGCCCGCGCCGCATCCTTTGCCTGCGCGCCAAGACGCGCCATTTCTTCAGCCGGCGTCATGCAAGCTCCTTGTGGCAGCGGCCATGAGCGCGCCTTTGCGGCTCTGGCCGGGGGATATTTGTTTTGACAGATGGACGTTTTATGGCCTATGAAGAAGACTTCCGTCCTGAGCCTGTCCCCACGTGAGCGCTCTGCGCACACGCCGGAAACGGCGGCGATTTCGCCCCTAAGGAGTTTTTGATACATGAATCCGCAAAAGAATCAAGGCGCGGGCGACGCGCCCCTGTTGCGTGACCTGCAGGCCGAGGTGAGCCACGAAAGCGCACCCCTTCTGCAATTCATGCTGCGCCACGCCGGACTTATTGCCGGTGTGCTGGTGGTTTTTCTGCTGGTGCTTGTAGGCACCGGCATTTATAACTGGCACGGTGATTCGCGGGCCGAAGAAGCCCGTGATGCCCTGGCCCGCGCCACGCTGCAGCACAGCGGTGCAGATCAGGTCAAGGCTCTGGCCCAGTTGGCAGAGAGCGTGCCTTCGTCCACGCGCTTCGCAGCCTATATGGCCTTGGCCCAGAGCGCTCTGGCCAACGGTGATTACGACACCGCTGCCCAGGCTTACGGCAAGGCCGCCAAGAGCACGGACGGCGCTTTCAGCCTTTCTGCTGCCCTGGGTGAGGCCGGTATTCTGCTTCAGGCCGGAAAAAGCGCACAGGCCCTGACCCTGCTGCAGGGATTGCAAAATGCCCTGCCCGGCGGAGCCAGCGTGCCGCAACTGCGTCAGATGCTGGCCGAAGCGGCCATTGCCGCAGGTCAGAAAGAACTGGCCGCCCGTACCTATCTGGCTCTGGCCCGCGAAACTGACGGCGTGAACAGCAGCTACCTGCGCACCCGCGCTGCCGAACTGGATCCCACGCTGGCTGCTGCCGACGAACCCGTCGCGCCGGAATCTCCCGCTGCGGATGCCAAGCCCAAGCCGGATGCCGCCGGACAAAAAGACACACCGTCCAAACCGTAACAGTTTCAGACGACAACCCGCAAGATGCTCCGCACTGCGGGTTGTTGTGCAATAAAAGGGTGCGCCACCGGGCGCACCTTGCATTATCAGTGCGGCCCGCGAGCCATGCGCCGGGGCCGGGAGGAAGCATGAGCAACAATCCCCTGTTGCACGGCGCCCAAGGTGAGCGCCATCTGTTGTTGGGCAACGAGGCCATTGTGCGTGGCGCTCTTGAGGCCGGTGTGCATGTGGTTACCTGTTATCCGGGTACGCCTTCGTCCGAAGTGCCGGACACTTTCCATCGCATCGGCGGTGAGGGCCGTTACCGGCTGGAATATTCCGTCAACGAGAAGGTTGCCATGGAGGTGGCCGCAGGCGCTGCCCTTGGCGGGGCCATGAGCCTTGTGACCATGAAGCATGTGGGGCTTAACGTGGCCGCCGACCCGTTGTTTACGGCGGTGTATACGGGCCTGCCCGGTGGCCTGGTTGTACTTTCTGCCGATGACCCCGGCTGCCACTCCAGCCAGAACGAGCAGGACAACCGCTATTACGCGCGTTTTGCCATGCTGCCCTGTTTTGAACCGGCCTCGGCGCAGGAAGCCAAGGACATGACGCGCGAGGCCTTCAGCCTGGCGCGTCGCCTTGAACAGCCCGTGCTGCTGCGCACCACAACGCGGATCAGTCATTTGCGTGGTCCTGTGGATTTTGATGCCTTGCCCGCGCCGCAGCCCAAAAAGGATTTCCAGCGTGACCCAGCCCGTTTTGTTCCTGTGCCTGCCGTGGCCCGCAAGCGGCATGTGGTGCTGGACGAACTGATGGCCCGTGCCCGTCAGGCCGCGGAAGAAAGTTCCTTCAATACGATTGCCGAACCTGCCGAAATCACAAAACTGGGCATCATCACCAGCGGTGTTTCGCGCAACTATCTGGCTGATGCGCTGGCCGCCAATGGATGGGAGGGTCGCGTACGTGTGCTGGAACTGGGTATGACCTGGCCCCTGCCCGAAGAAAAAATTTGCACTTTCCTTGCCGGATGCGAGCGGGTGCTGGTGCTGGAAGAGGGGGAGGACCTGCTGGAACAGGACATTCGTGTTCTGGTGCAGCGGCGTGGTCTTTCCGTGAGCATTGAAGGCAAAGACGACATTCTCACCCATCAGGGCGAGTATTCCACCACACTTGTCACGCGCCGTCTGGCCCGTTGGTTTGATGAAACCTGTCCCGTGCGGGAGCCGCGCAGCATGGAGCCAGATCTGCCGGGCCGTCCGCCCAACCTGTGCCCCGGCTGTTCGCACCGCGCCGTGTATTATACGGTACGGCAGATCTTTGGGGACGAGGCCTATTATTCCAGCGATATCGGCTGCTACACTCTGGGACTTCTGCCCCCCCTGCGCACGGCTGACTTTCTGGTGTGCATGGGTTCATCCATCTCGGCAGGCAGCGGTTTTGCCCGGGCCTCGGAAAAACCCGTCATTGCCTTTATCGGCGACTCCACTTTTTTCCATTCCGGTATGACCGGGCTTGCCAACGCCGTTTTCAACCAGCATGACGTACTTATGGTCATTCTGGACAACGGCACCACGGCCATGACCGGGCATCAGCCCAATCCCGGCATGCAGCAGGATGTGCTCGGCAGCATGAGCAGCCATATGGATATTGAAACCATTGTGCGCGGCATGGGCGTGACCGAAGTGGCCAAGGTGCGTGCCTTCAATATCAAGGCACTTACAGCGGCCCTGAATGACATGAAAGACAAGCCAGGCGTGCGAGTGCTTATCACCGAAGAGCCATGTGTGCTTTATGCCCGCCGCCAGCTCAAGAAGGTTGCCCCCCAGGTGGCCGTAGTGGCGCAACAGGGAGCGGAAGCCATGCGCTGCCTTGAAGAGCTTGCCTGCCCTGCGTTTTATCGCCACGGCGACAATCTGGAGGTGGATGCGACCCTCTGCACGGGCTGCATGGTGTGTTTACAGGTGGCCCCCGGGGCTTTCAAGGCGCGCAAGCGCCAGGGATAGGTGAAAGACAATGACTATGCAGAACAAGCAGAAGCGCATGCGCGTTTACTTTACCGGCGTGGGCGGCCAGGGAACCCTTACGGCCACGACCTTGCTGGCCCGTACGGCCCTTGAGGCCGGGCTGGATGTGGTGGCGGGCGAAGTGCACGGCATGGCCCAGCGCGGCGGCGTGGTGGAATCTGTCATGCTGCTGGGCGGCTGGCGTTCGCCCAAACTGGACCTTGGCGAGGCTGACGTCATGCTGGGCTTTGAACCTTTGGAAACCCTGCGTGGCCTGCCCTATCTGCGGCAGGGCGGCACGGTGTTTTCCAGCAGCGACGCGCTGCCGCCCGTGGGAGTGTCGCTGGGCAAGGCCGTGTACCCTGATATGGCGCACATAGAATCCAGTGCGCGCGCGATCGCCGGACAGTGCCTTTTTATTCCCTGCCGTGAACTGGGCAGGCAGGCAGGTTCTGTGCAGAGCGGCAATACCGTGCTCTTGAGCGCGGTATGCGCTTCCGGCGTGCTCCCCTTTGGTGTGGACGCGCTGGAGGCGGCCATCAAAAAATTCCTGCCCCCGAAACTTCAGGAGGTGAACCTGAAGGCGCTTGAGCTTGGCAGGCAAGTCCTCAAGGGCTGATGCGGTCAAGCGAAAAACAGGCATAGGATATAAATGCAGCGGCCCGGCCTGTATAAGGCCGGGCCGTTTTTTTGTCAGCAGGAAAAACCGCCCCAGGCCTGCGCAGAGTTGTGCGCGTGTCCGTTGCGCAGTCCGGGGCGGGCACGCTTTTTATTCGCAATTTTTCGGATCAGCGTCCGCCGCGGCTGTATCCTTCTGCCGGGCAGCCTTGAGCTGGCCGCAGGCCGCCTTGATGTCCTGCCCTTTGCTTTTGCGGATAATGGCAGTGATATCTTTGCTCCAGAGGTATTTTTCAAACGCCAGTATGCGTTCTTCACTGGGCGCCTGGTAAGGGGAGCCTTCTGCAGCGTTGTACACGATGATGTTCAGCTTGCCCTTGACCGCACTGACCAGGGGGGCCAGTTCTCTGGCGTGTTCCAGACTGTCGTTGACACCGCCGAGCATCAGGTATTCAAAAGTGATGTGTTCGCGCGTTTTGAGTGGATAGGACTTGAGTGCTGCCATGAGATCATTCAGTCGCCAGCGGGCGGCCTTGGGCATAATGCGCTCGCGCACCGCCTGGTTGGGGGCGTGCAGCGATACGGCCAGAAAGGCCAGCCCGGATTCGCCCAGCTCTTTCAGGCCCTTTTCAATGCCGCAGGTGGAAACCGTGATGCGGCGGGGCGAAAATCCCAGTCCCTTGTCGTTATTGAGGCTTTCGAGTGAGCGCATGACTTCTTTCAGGTTCAGCAGGGGTTCACCCATACCCATGAAAACAAGGTTGCGCAGTATGGGCCAGTGCAGGCGGGTATCGCCCAGATGTTCCCGGGCCACCAGAATCTGGCCGAGGATTTCTCCCATGGTCATGTTGCGCTCAAAGCCCATTTGTCCTGTGGAGCAGAAGGTGCAGCCCATGGTGCACCCCACCTGGCAGGAGAGGCATTGCGTCCAGCGGCGCACGCCTTCGCGCGAATCAGAAGGGATAAGCACGGTCTCAATTTGCGCGCCGTCTTCAAGGCGCAGCAGAAATTTTGTGGTGCCGTCCCGGCTTTCTTCCACAGCACTGACTTCCGGCCAGACGATACAGGCCTTGGCGGCCAGAAGCTCGCGGCAGGGGCGGGATATGTTGGTCATGGTGTCGAAATCGCGCGCCATGCGCTGCCATATCCACTGCCACAGTTGCATGGCGCGAAATTTGGGTTCGCCCAGTTCTGACTGCGTCCAGGCTTCCAGTTCGGGAAGTGTGAGATTGAGAAGATTTGTCATGGTCCTGCCGGACTGTTCATCCTGTGTTACGGTTGCGGCCGCGCCCTGCGCAAACGGCCCGGACATCTGTTTACCGGGAGGCGCCGGAGAGCACAAGGGGATTTGTTGAGGGAGAGCCTGCGACGAGTGGAAGGTGGAGGATAAAGGGCAGGGCTGTTTGCGATGGGGGTATGTTTACGGTCTGAGGGTTTGCGTTTTGATTCCGTTTGGTACGCCTTCTGCCGCCCGCCGCACAGGCGCCCAAATAAAGGACAAGGGAAAGTTCCCGTACCCGCCGGCCGCATCTAAATCAATCTGGTGGAAAAGCAAAATATAGCGGCAAACAAGAGTTGTTGTCGCCTGCCCTCGTGGTCAGACACCAAAAAGTAAATAAAAAAGGCCGCCCCATATTTCAGGGCCGGCCTCAACAGTAACCTGCACTAACTGCGACTACTCCCGCCAGTTAACCCACAGATTTTCTCGCATACTCCCGCACAAAACTCACGGCCGATTCCAGGTCCGTCACTTCCCCGGCAATCTGGGCCTTGAGCAGTGCATCGCGGATAATCCCCACCTGCGGACCGGGCGAAAGCTTGGTTTCGCTCATGATTTCATTACCGTTAAGCAGGGGTTCCAGCATCTGTTCCGGTGTTTCGGCGCGGTCCAGATACTTCATATTGTGGTTGAACGACGTGGGAATGCCGTCACGCGCCTTGAGGTCGGCCCGGGCCATGGCAATAAGGCGGGGGTAGTCGTCCAGCGCCTTGAACCGGCGAATACCGCGGTCGGTCATCATGAAATGGAAGCGCATGTGGTTGCGCACCAGGTGGCAGAGCAGGTCGATATCTTCCTGGGCGAAGTGCAGTCGCCGCAGAATCTTGCGTGTGACCTTGGCCCCCACGCGGTGGTGCTGGTAGTAGGTCCACTGGCCGTCATAGTATTCACCGGTGTACAGCTTGCCCACATCATGGAAAAGCATGGCCATGGTTCCGAGCCAGTCGTAATGGAAGTCTTCTTCGGGGTAACACTTCATGCACTCAAGGGTATGCTCGAAAACATTTTCGGTGTCGCCTTCTTTATTGCGCATCTGGGTCAGGCAGGAAAGGGCCGCCACTTCGGGGATAAGGCCCTGAAGAATGTGGGCGTCAAACAGCAGGCGCACAAAGCGGTACATGTTTTCGGCAGCAACCTTGCGCCATTCGTCCATAATGTCCGTGGCGGGGACGTAGTCCAGCACACGGCTCGAGGCGCGCACAATGGCGAGCCAGGTATTGGGTTCGATGGGCAGGTCAAAGTTGGCGGCAAAGCGCAGCGCGCGCACGGCCAGCAGGTAGTCGTGCCGCAGGGTTTCATCGGGCAGGCCGGTCAGGCAGATGGCCCCGCTTTTGATATCCTCAAAGCCATCGTATACATCGCCCGTGTATTCGGGGGTACTGAAGCCCGTAAGGCGCAGCTTGAGGCGCTCTTCATGGCTCATGAGGTCAATCATGGTGGGGGTGATCTTGATCAGCGAAAGCTCGGGATGCCCCGCCGCGGCCACTTCAAGGGGATAAAAACGGTAGGTGACGCCGTTTTCTTCCATAATGGCCAGAGCGCGTTTTTCAGGCGCGGCCTGTGCCTTGGGGAAAAGTTTGAACAGCGTGTCCATATCCGGTTCGCAGGCAATATCTACAGCCAACTGACCGGCCCTTTCGAGCAGATGTTCCTGCAAGGGGGCGTTGATGACATGAGCGTCATAACCGTTGCGCAAAAATGTTTTGCAAATGGTTATGGCGTCTTTGAGCGCTTGCTTCATCTTGATCTCCTTGCAAAAGAATGGCGGCAATGACCTGCACTATGCCTTTTGAGACCTATGAAAGTCAAGCATGTCGCCTTGTTGTGCAGCCGCGGGGCTACCCTTTGGGGGAGGGCCAAGCGGCAATGTTTTTTTGTTTGTGCTTGCCGTTATGCAGCACAAAGCCTGTGTGTTTCGGCGTGTGCTGTATTTTTGCCTGTTGCGCCGGCAGAATTGTTCGCGTCATCTGTATATGTTCAATGATGCAAGCCAATAAGTGCATTTTATCACAATGTGGGTGTATATGAAAGCCCCCGCACGGACATATCCGCACGGGGGCTTTATTTTATGAAAACCAGGCCGGCCTTGGCCGGGATTGGAACAGGCTGGCATTAAAAATGGTTACCGGTTCCGTGCGGACGGAATAGACGTCCGCGTCATGCAACGCTCTAGTCGTGCATCTGGTTTACTTCCATCTTGACGCCGAGGGCAATCTTCCACAGCAGGGAGAGTACCAGGGCACCGATGGCGTACACGCCAAGCGCAACGGCAATTTCCTTGGCCGAGGGCATGTACGGGGTGAAGGCTTCAAACATGTTGGGCGTAAAGCCCGCGACCAGCAGGCCGAGGCCCTTGTCAATCCACGAGGCCAGCACCAGCATGATAAGCGCGATGGGCAGCACGTTGGCATTTTCGCGCAGTTTGGGCGGAATAAGCAGGGCCAGCGAGGCGAAGGCCATGATTACGGCGCCCCACATCCAGTAGCTCACCCAGGTCAGGTGTCCGCCATGACCGAAGAAGAGGAAGTGGATGGGTTCTTCATGCCCGGGAATGCCGCTGTAGAAAGCGGTGAAGATTTCCAGCAGGTAGAAGAATACGTTGATGCACATGGCATAAACGATGATGGTGGTCAGGGTTTTTACGGCTTCCTTGCCGGGATCGAAGCTGGTCAGGCGGCGCAGCACCATCATGAGCAGGAGCAGGATGGCGGGACCGGAACAGAACGCCGACGACAGGAAGCGGGCGGCCATGATGGCGGTGAGCCAGTAATGGCGGCCGGGGATGCCCGCGTACAGGAAGGCCGTGACCGTGTGAATGGAGAAAGCCCACAGGATGGACAGGTAAATAAGGGGCTTGATCCATTTGGGCGGGTCAATTTCGTGCCTTTCGGCCTCAAGGGTGACCCAGCCGATGATGATGTTGAGGCCAAGATAGCCGATGAGCACCATCATGTCGTAGAACATGACAGAATTGGGCGAGGGGTGGAGCATGACGTTAAGCATGCGCTGGGGCTGGCCCAGGTCCACCACGATGAACAGCGCGCACATGACCACGGCCGCTACGGCCATGAATTCGCCGAAAATGATCATGCGCTTGAACTTTTTGTAGTGATGGAAGTAGGTGGGCAGCACCAGCATGACAGCTGAGGCCGCCACACCCACGAAATAGGTGAATTGCGAAATATACAGTCCCCACGAAACGTCGCGGCTCAGGCCGGTGACGGAGAGACCGTTGTACAACTGATCCAGATACACAAGGCCGCAACCCGCGATGACGACGAGCAGAAAGAGCAGCCACATGTAGAAGGTCTTGGGACCGTCGAGCAATTTTTCAAGCATGGCCTGTTCTCCCTAAATGAGGTAGTAAACGCCGGGCTGGGTGCCCAGGCTGGGCTTGCGGCGAATACTGTAGTTGGTGGCCAAAGCCTGACGCACCGTTGAGTTGGGGTCTTCCAGGTCGCCGAAAAGAATTTTGCCATTGGCTGCTTCAACGCAGGCGGGCATCTGGCCCACGGCCAGGCGCTCGGCGCAGAAGGTACATTTTTCGACCACGCCTATCATGCGCGTGGGATACTCGGGATTGGGCACAGGGTCCGCCAGGAACTTGCGCGGGTCCTTGAAGTTGAACGAGCGTGCGCCGTAGGGACAGCCCGCCATGCAGAACCGGCAGCCGATGCAGCGGTGGTAATCCATGGCAACAATGCCGTCGTCCATTTTGTAGGTGGCCTGAGTGGGGCACACGCGTACGCAGGGCGGATTGGTGCAGTGGTTGCACAAAAGCGGGTACATGGATTCGCGGGTGTGCGTGTTCAGGTGCGCGTTCATGTCGTCAGGGAAGACATGGGCGTAGCTGTCCAGCCAGAACCACTTGATGTCCTGATTATCAGGAATGTGCGGCACGTTGTGGTAGCTGTGGCACGCCTCGATCAGGGGCTTGTAGTCTTCAGGTCCCTTGAACTGGCGCGTATCGATAACCATGCCCCAGCGCTTGGCGTGCAGGGCGTTGGCCGCGCGTTCATACTTGCCGGGGGCAATCTGCGCCTGGGCCACGCCAGACAGGGCAGCCATGCCGCTGGTAAGGGCAAAGGCCGAAAAGCCCGCCACTTTCAGAAAGCTTCTTCTGCTCTTGTTCATTACTTGCTCCCCTGGGGAATGATGTGGCAAGTCCAGCAATACGGATCAACGCCGTTGGCTGTATGGCACTTCTCACAGAATTCCTTGTAGTTGCTGTGGCACTTCAAGCAGGTATTCTGCAGGCTGATGGTCCATTTTTTGCCGCTGGTGGCCACATAAACGCGGTTTTCCTTGCGCAGGGCCTCATCGCGCCATTCATTGAGCAGGCGCATGTGCTGGTCGCGCATGAACTGCACGTCCTCGATGCATTCCTTTTCGCCCTTGGGCAGCTCAATGCCTGTGCTCTTATAGTCCTGCCCCATCATGCTCAACCAGAAAGGGGAGGTAAACAGGGCCACAAAGATGACGATTCCGACGATAACTGCTTTGGCGTTATACATTTATTGGCCCTCCCCCTGCGCTTCGGGCGCATCCTCATCATCCGCCACGTTGGGCAGATCTTCCTGGCGCAGGTCCATGGTACGCTTGCACTCGCCCTTCATGACAAGGGCGTTGCCCACCAGTTCATGCAGCCCGCTCACATTGACGCCGGGCGCCCAGTAGTTGGCAAGCGGAGGCAGGGTGGCGCGGTCGATGGCGCACACGCAGGCCATGTGGTTGACGCCGTATTTTTCTTGCACAAAACGCAGGGCATTGCCGCGGGGCATACCGGCGCGCATGCGCAGTTCCATGATTTCTTCGGTGTTCAGGCCCGAACCGGCGCCGCAGCAGAAGGTTTGCTCGCGGATGGTGTTTTCGGGCATTTCGTGGAAGTTGTTGCACACGGCGTTCAGCACGTAGCGCGGTTCATCCAGCAGACCCATGGCGCGTGCGGGGTTGCAGCTGTCATGGAAGGTGGTGATGATATGGTCGTTACGGCTGGGATCCAGATTCAGCTTGTTGTGGTGAATCAGGTCGGCCGTAAATTCCGCAATATGCACCATCTTTGTGGAGGCGGCGTTTTTGAACACCGTACCCGTGATGGGCGACACGGGGATTTCCATATTAGCCGGCGACGGGCCGTTGTAGGTATCCATGTACTGGTTGATCACGCGCCACATGTGGCCGCATTCGCCGCCCAGAATCCACTTGGAACCCAGACGCTCGGCTTCGGCATACATCTTGGCGTTGAGCTTCTTGGCCATGTTGAAGGAGGTGAAGGAACCGAAGTTGCCGCCTTCAGAAGCATAGGTCGAGAAGGTGTAGTCAAGGTCAAGCTCGTGGAAGAGCATGAGGTAGCCCATGAAGGTGTAGATGCCGGGGTCGGCAAACACGTCACCCGAGGGCGTGATGAACAGGATTTCCCGGCCCTTTTCGTTGAAGGGCGTTTTGGGGCGGATGCCGGTGATGGTTTCGCAGTCATCGGCCAGCATTTCCACAATTTCCACGAAGGAGTGGGGCTGGATGCCCAGGTGGTTGCCCGTGAAGCTGCAGTTTTTCACCGGGTCCATGATCCAGTGCGTGCCAAGGCCTACCTCGTGCATCAGTTCGCGCACGATGGCGGTGATTTCAGCCGTGTCGATGCCGTAAGGGCAGAAGAGCGAACAGCGGCGGCACTCGGTGCACTGGTAAGCGTAGTAGTACAGTTCCTTGACAACGGACATGTCCCAGCCGCGGGCGCCGACCTTTTTGCCAAGAAGCTTGCCCAGCATGGTGTAATCGCGGCGGTAGAGCGAGCGCAGAAGCTCGGCGCGCAGCACGGGCATGTTCTTGGGGTCGTTGGTGCCGAGGAAGAAGTGGCACTTGTCGGCACAGGCGCCGCAACGCACACAGATGTCCATAAAGAGCTTGAGCGAGCGGTGCTTCTCAAGCCTGTCGGCAAAGGCGTCGCACAGGATTTCTTCCCAGTTTTCGGGCAGATTCCAGTCTTCTGCGGCCGGATCCCACTCATGGGGATTGGGCATGTGCAGCAGTTCCATGGTTTCTTTTTTGGCCGGATAGCAAAAACTGCCCGGCGTGAACTCCGGCTTGACGTCAAGCCAGTCTTCGGCCGGAAAGTCCGGACGGCTGGCGACAAGCATTTGCGGTGTAGGTAATTTTGCCATGATGAAGACTCCTTACTCGGCGGCCTTTTCGGGTTGCTTTTCCAGCGGCAGCCCGGCTTCAGCCATGGCTTCGCGGTAGGTATCCTCGTACTCGGCGTAGGTGAAGTACTGCTTGGGCGGATTCCAGGGGTTGATATGGCGCACCCGGCGGGAATTGTTGGCCAGATTGCGCGTGGGGCTGAAGAACACGCCCGGCATATGCATGAGCTTGGAGAAGGGGAAGTAAATCAGCAGTACGCACACCAGAGTAAGGTGGGTGAAGAAAAGCGCGTTGATGCCTGCAGTGGACACGGGCGCAAAATGCGTGAGGCCCATGACGAAAATCTTGACCTGGGCTATTTCGGTCTTATCGAAATAGCGCAGGCACAGGCCGGAGCTGATGATACTGATGATAAGCCACAACGGGAAATAGTCGTTGAACAGCGAGATGTAACGCAGACGCTGGTCGAAAATGCGGCGGCCAAGCAGAAAAAGCACGCCTACAAGTACCAGCCCGCCGGTCATGAAAAAGCGGGGCGAACCAACCTGCATGATGCCGTCGATGGTTTCCAGAAAAGAAATACAGGACGGGATAGGCTCCATAAAGAAGCGGAAGTGGCGGATGAAAACCAGCAGAAAACAGTAGTGGAACAGCAGGGCAAACACCCAGAGCCACTTGGAGGAAAAATAGATGGTGCGCGGCCCGTTGCTGATGGGGTCATTTTCGCGCACATCGGCAACCGTGTTGCGGAACAGCGAACGGAAGAAAAATACTTCCAGAAACATGCGCCGCACGACGTCCCAGGTGTTGCTGGGGCTGTCGAGCCGGTTGGGCTTGATGAAGTCAAGCGAAACTTCCTGGCCGCCGGTGGTGGGGATGGAGAAGGGTACTGGCGATTTGGCCCAGTACACCATGCGCCAGATAACACCGACGATAAAAACGACGACTGCAACATAAGGCAGCACAACGCCGAACAGAGGTGCAAGCCCTATGGCCGCTCCCGCCCAGGCGATGGCTCCTATGAGCAGCACCAGCAGTAATGAATTGAACATTCCCTACCTCACTTCCACTAAAGTTGCCTCAAAAGCCCACCACGGGATATTGAGAAATGCCTGGGCCGCACGCTCCAAAGACCCGCCAGGCATGACGCGGGCGGGAGGTGCGGGGTTCAGCGTTAATCCGCAGGATGCGAAGGGCCGCCTTCCAGCTTTTGCGCCCAGCGCGCCAGCTGGGCGTACTGGTTGCGAATTTCTGTTATGCGCAGGTCGGCCACAACCTCGCGGGCCTCAGTATACATATCAAAGGCCAGCAGGGTGAGACTGTCCAGGCGCGATTCGGCTTCCATATAGGGGGCCGTATCGCCCAGAGCTATGAACTCGGGCAAAAGATGCGTGCGCAGAATGGGCTTCATGAGAAAAAACACGCCCAATCCCTGGCTGGGAGCATATTTTTGCACCGCGCGCAGCCTGATAAAGCGTTCAAGGGCTTTTTTGGTCTGCCCCGGATCAACATGCTCGCCGGCCATGGCGTCATATAGCGCACCGGCCGCTTCTTTGGTCATATGGGCGACAGGATTGGCAAAAGGATCATTGCGTGTACGCAAAAAACCTGTCGTTTCAAAAGGGTAGGTGTCAAACACCTCCTCGGCCCAAAGGCGAACAATTTCACTTTTGTGCTTTCTGAACAATTCCTGTGCTTTCATCCCGCCCTCGCGCCTTACGGATAAGGCTGTTTCATATAAAGGGGAAGCGCAAAGGGCGTCAAGCCCCTTTGCAGCCGGACAGCAGCACTTGCGCACTTTTTTGCACAATGCCGCGTTCTGCTTACACGGTGTTCGGGGTTTGGTCCAATTGCGTAGTCCAAACGTATGTTGGAGCATGTGTGGCCGCTTTTTATTTCAGCAGCAGAGGCGTTATGCTGTCTGCTGCGGGGCTGCTCCCTTTTTTCAGATATCCCCGTCGTTGCCCCTCACGGGGCCGGCCTGCCATGGCTGTTGCCAGCTTGCGGCAGGCTTTTTGCCCGGCAGCGTCCGGGCAGGCGCAAATCTGCGCCCGCAGCCTATTCCGGGCAGGGGGCAGGGCCGCCGCACTGGCCCGCAATTTGCGGCTCCAGCGGCAGGGCGTCGTTTGTGCCGCCCGGCTGGCCTTGCCATTGGCCGGTTCCCGGCATGCCCGAAAAGCCGCCGGTCGGGGCAGCATTGCTGCCGGATCCGCGCGGGCCGGTGTTTTTGCCCTGCTTGACCAGCATGGAGGGCAGCCCGTGATATTCAAAAAAAGGTACGGTCTGCGCGCCGGATACGAACACATGGGCCTTGTTGCGCAGCATACGGAAGCGCAGCCATATCATATCCGGACTCCACGAACCAAGGCCCCCGGGGGCGGTCGCATCCTGCGAGCGGGTCATGGCCTCGGCCATGCTGTCGCCCTGGTCCAGCAGGCGGATCATCTGCGCCACACGGTACACGTCCGCATCGTTTTCGGCCAGGGGGTAGAAGGCCACGTCTACATGTCCGGAAAGAATGGCCACGCCCTCACGGCAACTGGAGCAGGACGGCGAAAAGAACATGCGCACCGTGGCGCTGTCGTGGTTGTCGGTAATGGGCCACACAGTGGCCTGTGACCGCGCCACAGCGCCCAGGTTGATGATGAAGAGCAGACCCCACACCAGCACGAGGAGGGAACGGCCCGCCTTGCCCGAGCGGCTGCGCGCCGTGGCTGCCTGGCGAAAACTCATATAGGTGAGCACAAAGAAAACCGCCACCACCAGACAGCTTATGCAGGGTGCGGTAAGCGCCATGACCAGCAGCAGGCCCACATCACCCACCAGGGCCAGCGCAGCCAGCGTGCGGCCCCAGTGGGCGGCGCCCAGCAGGGCCAGAAAGCACAGGACTGCGAAAACGCCGGCCCCGATCCACCACAGCGAAATACCCGCCACGGTGCTGTCCTGGTACAGGGAGCAGCCTGCCGTCACACACAGATTTACTTCGTTGCCAAGGGCGCTCCATACGCAAAATGCCGCGGCCAGCAGGGCAAGAAGCAGAGCGCCGGTAACGATTTCGTGGGATCGGTTCATGAACCACCTGTAATATGGGTTTGGCGGGCGCGCCGCCGGAACTTGCAAAGAAGCGGACCGGACCGCGCGGCGGCGGCAGCCGCGGCACGAGTCCTGTATCCTGAATGTATCATGCCTCTATAGGCTTTTTTTGCCTTCAGGTAAAGCATGGTGTGGCTGCAAGGCATGCAGGGCAAAACAAAAGGACGCCCTTGCGGACGTCCTTTCGCGTTGTGACTGCGGCAACCCTACATGGTGGAACCAGAGGCGGCACGCTGCATCTTGACTTCGACTTTTTCGGTAAGACCGGAGTAGTATTCGCGCAGGATGGCGAGCACTTCATCGCGGCCAAAGTGATCCGGTACATCCGCGCCTTCAGAAAGCATCTTGCGCAGCTTGGTGCCGGACAGGATGACGCGGTCTTCCTTGCCGTGCGGGCAGGTGCGCATGCTGGCCATGCCGTCGCACTTCTTGCAGTAGAAGGTCCAGTCAATGTTCAGGGGTTCGCAGAGCAGGCGCTTGCCGGAATCTGCGGGGGTGGGCATCTTGCGGAAGATCTCCTGGGCTTCAAACATGCCGTAGAAGTCGCCCACACCGGCGTGGTCGCGACCCACCAGCAGGTTGTTGATGCCGTAGTTCTGACGGAAGGTGGCGTGCAGCAGGGCTTCACGCGGGCCGGCATAGCGCATGTCCAGGGGGTAACCGGCCTGGATGACAAAGTCTTTCACAAAGTACTTGTCCACCAGGGTGTCGATGCACTTCACGCGCACTTCGGCCGGGATGTCGCCGGGCTTCAGGGAGCCGACCAGGGAGTGGATGACCACGCCGTCGCACACTTCCACGCCGATTTTGGCAAGGTATTCATGCGAGCGGTGCATGGGGTTGCGCAGCTGCAGGGCGGCAACCTTCTGCCAGCCGCGTTCGTCCATCTTGGCGCGCAGCTGGGCGGGGGTCATGTACACGCCGGGGAATTTCTCGGGGAATTCGCCCTGCGAGAGCACTTTGACGGGACCGGCGATATTGTATTCTTTCTGGGCCAGAACCATTTTCACGCCGGGATGGTCTTCGGGGGCCACTTCCCAGAATTTTTCAGAGTCAGGGCCTTCGCCCTTGAAGACCAGCTCGCACTCCATCTTTTTGTCGGCTTCGGTCATTTCATAGATTTCTTCGACCTTCATGGTGGCCATGACTTCGCCCTTGCGGACCAGGGCCACTTCTTCACCGGCCTTGATGCTCTTGGCTTCGGCAGCGGAGACGTCAAGGGTTACGGGCACGGGCCAGAAGGTGCCGTCGGTGAGGGTCATTTTTTCGCACACGCTCTTCCAGTCGGCCTTGTTCATGAAACCGTTCAGAGGCGAAAAGCCGCCAATGCCCATCATGATGAGGTCGCCCTTGGCGCGGGAAGAAATTTCGATCTGCTTGAGGCCAGCGGCCTTTTTCTTTTCATCTTCCAGGGCCTTGCCTTCAAGCAGGCAACAGACCAGACCCTTACCGCCGTGAGGAGCTACCAACTTGGACATCGCGAAATCCTCCGTGTTTTGGTTATGACAGCCTCCCGCAACGGCAGCACGCACAGCCGGAATGGGGAGGGCTTCTTTCGAAATCCATCTTGTGAATAATCTAACAAAAAGTCAACTACCTCTCGCAAAATTTCCTGACTTTCAAACATGCGAAAATGCGAAAAGGCCTTTGTTAAAGCCAAAAAACATAAATACCATCTTACGGCATGTTTTTAAAAAAGAGAAGCCCCCCGGCTGAAAAAAACGCACATTGCCTCTGTTTTGTCATTTGTCCGGATGGAGAAAAATAGTACAGATAAAGGGATTTTTATATGAACAATAAATGTCATAGTATGAAGATGCTTCGTATAATATGTTTATTTTATTGTATTAAAACTATATTGTCATGGTTTTGCCGCAATCGCCGAAGACAGGATTAACTTGCCTCTGTCTGCTGATAGCTGCCCTCAAAAGTTCGATGGCGCTTTTTTTCGCAATCTCATGGAGGGCGCTTTTTAAAACGCGGATGAAAAGATTATTTGAAAAGACGGACTGTTGCCGCATCGCTTTTTCAGGGAAGCCGCGCCTGCCGCGTTTCTTTCGCGCAGGGGCAAAGGCCTGTGCGCACGGCGGCAGGGTGCAATGGCCCGAATCTGTTGATGTAAGCAGGCAGATCATGTCTGGGGGGCCAGCAGCCTTGTGAGGCTGTTGGCAAATGGGGGCAGTAGCCAGCGGCAGTGCATATTATATCCTGCCTGCCCGCAGCCGTGCCGTCAGTGCGTTGGCTGTGGCAAGCCGGAGGCCGCCAAGCCGTAGGAAGAACAGTGGGCTTCAATGCAACACGTGCTCCAGTCCTGAGAGCTGGAGCACGTGTTGCATATGCCGTGCGGCAGGCGTGTAAAACAGAAGGGAAGAGAGCGGCAGCCTGGAACGGCTTTATTGTGGCGCTCTGGCGATGGTCCGAGTGCGGGGCTGCCTGAAAAGGCGGGTACAACGGTCTGGGGCTGCCAACGCCGGACGGGACACCGTAACCCTTTGTGCATGGCTGCGCTCAAAGGCAGATTGCGCCGATGGCTGCGTGATCTGCCGTCCACCGTAAGAGCGTGCCTTAACCTTAAGAACGTATATTCTCAAAGGCTGAATGCTCTAGAAGGGGACTTCATCCATATTGGAGGCCTCAGAAGGAAAGGCCGGGCCAAGGTCGTCATCCGCAGGTCTGCGGTTGCCCTGGCTCTGCTGGCGCGGAGCACCCTGGCCGCCACGGGGGGCATTGCCGCGGGGCGCAGCAGCGCCGTAATCGTCCTCATAGCCGCGTCCGCCGCTGCCTTCACCGCGCGGGGCATCGCCTTTGCGGTCAAGAAACTGCACGCGCTGGGCCTTGATTTCTGTGGTATAGCGGTCCTGCCCCTGCTGATCCTGCCATTTGCGAGTCTGCAGGCTACCTTCCACGTACACAAGGCTGCCTTTGGTCAGGTAGTTGGCACAGTTTTCGGCCTGGCGCTGAAAAACGGATACGCGATGCCATTCGGTGCGGTCCACCTTGTTGCCGTCGCGGTCGGTATAGGATTCGTCGGTGGCTATATTGAGGCTAGCCACAGGCGAGCCGCTCTGGGTGTAGCGCAATTCGGGGTCGCGCCCCAGGCGGCCGATGATCATGACTTTATTAAGCATGTGAAAGTCTCCGATAATACTGCTTGTTCCGGATATCTCAGGCCACAAAGGCCTTTTCAAGAGTATCCAGCACGTCTTCAAGTTTGTCACTTAAAATATTGGCCTCACGGGGCTGCCAGTCGGCCAGCGCCGCTTCCAGTGCCTGCTTGAGGCGCACGGCTTCTTCAATGCCGGGACCCATGGCCTTGCGCCTGGCTTCGGACCAGGGCAAAAACTGCAGGCCGTCGCCGAGGGCGCGCACCATTTCAAGAACGCCGTGCTTTTCGTGCTTGATGGGTACGCTGAAGGCAAGCTCTGTGAGTTTGGGCCACAGCTTTTCAAGCAGGTCTTCGTTCCATGTCACGGCAGAGACGCGAATCTGTAAAGCCTTGCCCATGAGTAGCCTCCGTGATGTTTGCCCGGCCGGAATCGCGCGGGCCTATTCCTTTTCGGTCCATTCGGTCTGTACACGCATGATCACGTCCTGGATGGCCGGCAACTGGTCCTTGGGGCATACGCCCAAAAGCGGCGCGCCCGCATCCATATTGTCGTTGATCTTGAAGTAGACTGCGTAAATCACGCCGTCGGGTCCCGTATAGCAGAGGGGAACCTCGCGTTTCATGCGCGACATGATGAGCAGTTCCATACCGTCCCGTACAGCCACGGACTGGGCGTCGGAGGCGCGGATCTTTTTGTCCACTTCAGGCGTAAAATAGTATTTGGCGCGTTCGGGCGCACGGAAGAGGTGCAGGGTTTTTTTCAGGATGATGCTTTGTACCTCATCCTTGGTCAGCATATGGCGCAGCACGGCAAGGGGCGCGCCCGCCTCTACAAACTGGCCCTCAAGTTCGCTGTGTATCACGCTCACCTCGCCTTTTTCAGGCGCGCAGATGGGCTTGGGATTGTGCTCGCGCTCCAGCGTGGCAATGAGCGTTCCGGGCTTTTCTTTCCACTGGCCCTGCGGCCCCAGGGCCTGATCGCCCTGCTTGAGTCCCGCAAAGGTGACGCGGCCCGTATGGGGCGTACGGATGACTATTTCGCGGTAGGGCGAAGCCTTTATTTCGTCCAGCAGTGAAGATATGTTGATCATGCTTGGTCCGTTATATGCTTGGGCGCGCGTACCGCCGGAGCGGCGCGGGCGCCTGGTTTTCTTCAGGGTTGCCCTGTGTGATGTGCGTGGCGGTTTTGCCGGGCCGCCCTGGTGGCGGCGCTGCCCGCATTCCGGCTGTTCCGGCGCGGGCGTACCCGGGGGCACATCACCGGGGCGTACGCATCAGGCGGCGGGGTGCATCCCCTGCCTGCAGCGCAGTTTTTACGGCCGGGAACGAAAGCGCTGATCTGGCGGCAACGCCTTGTCATCCGTCCCCGGCATGCTTTTTTGCCTACCGGTAATAAAGGTTTCTGCCGCCGATGGTGAGCAGCGCCTGCTTGAGGTTGGCGCGCACCTGCCTTCTGTCCCATATGCCCTGGATGTGCCCGCGTGACAGGGCGCGGTACGAGCGGTGGTACTTGGGCGGGATGTCCATCCCCGTGGTTTCCTTGATAACGCCCGGCCCGGCAAAGCCGATGTTGGATGAACGCACGGCGAACTGGTAGGGCGAGCAGCCAAGAAAGCTGGCGACCGGCCCGGCAAAGGAGTTGGTGTCGTACAGCACCATGTACAGGCCGCCGGATTCGATATAGCGGCGCACAGCCACTGTGCAGCGCGGCATCTGGATGACACCGTGTGTGCCTTCCTGAATGCGTATGCCCGCCGTGCCGTGTACGTATGCCAGGAAGGGATAGCGTTTTTTCTCGGCGCGCTGGGCGGCTTCCACAAACTTGTAGCCTTCGGCCGCGCCCACGGAGCCGCCGCGGAAGGTACCCATAAGCATGGCTACCACCATCTTGGTATTGTCGATACGGGCCTCGAAGGTCATGCAGCCGCTTTTGGCCCCGGTTTTTTTCTGGGCAGCGGCGACGCGGTCGTTGAAGTCGGGGAAGTCCAGCGGATTGCCCGCTTCGATTTCGCTGTTGAACTCAAAGACCGAACCGGCGTCAAAGACGTTTTTTACATACCATTCCGGCTCCATGGGGAAGTGGTAGCCGCAATGGCTGCACACGCCCGCGAATTCGGCGAAAAGGTCCGGTCCCCAGAGGTCCAGGCAGCCGTAAGAGGCGCTGTTGGGGCAGGTAACCGTACGGTCGGCCTTGTAGCGCGGGGATATGTAGTTCCACTTGAGGCGGCGCGAATCGTCTGCCCAGGTGGAAAGGGCCATGAGTTCCCTGGCCTTGTTGTCCTGCTTGCCGGGCAGTTTATGGGTAAGCTTGTGCCAGGGAGCCAGCAGGCGGCCCTTGAACACATCCCACTCGTTGCCCATTTCTTCCATAAAGGTACGGATGCGGCGTTGATGCTTGCGATAGAAGTCGTATTTGAAGCTGACCCAGGGCTTGGATATCCAGTCCCAGGCTGCGCCCGCCATCTTGGTGATGAAGGGCCTGCGGTCACGCGCCGCCTGACGGGAAAGCCGCAGAAACTTCTGCTGGCGGCGTTCGCGTAGGCGGTCTTTGGCCTTGGAAGAAAGCCCCCAGCGGGTATGCATTTCATCCAGGTTGGCATCGGGCCTGCGCAGGCGTGAAAGCGTGAAGCCCTTGAGGATGGGCATCACGCGGGTGGAAACCACTACTTCGTCTGTGGCGCGTATGACTTCTTGCCGCAAGGTGCGGAAAAAGTCGAAGTGCCAGGGGCGCGCGCCCAGTGGCGGCTCCTGCACGATGCGATCGATATAGCCGAACTTGATGTTGTCCTGCGCGGTGATCTTGAGGTTCTGGGCGCAGTGCTCGATCAGTTCGGGGGCAGCACGCTGCCCGGACTTGAGGCGGCCTTCAATGGCTGCGGCCCCTTCGGGTGAAATGACCGAATAGTAGCCATGCGAAAGCATCAGCCTTTTATCCGCCAAGCCTATGGCCTCGGCCCCGCCGGAACCGCCTTCGGAAATGACGGCGATAACGGGTACGCGCAGACCGGCCATGCTGTAGATATTGCGCGCGATCTGCTGGGCCGCGCCGGGGTAGTCCTCAATGGGATACGAGCCGGGCGTGAAGATATAGGCATGTACGGGAATGCCCTCGGTTTCCGCAACGCGCATATACTGCTGCGCCTTGGCGTTGCCCCAGGGCTTGACCGAGCCGCCGTTGCGGAACTCCGCCCCGTGGCCTTTTTCCTGCCCGATAACCATGACGGACTGGGTATAGGTCTTCTTGCCCCTGCGCCGGGTAATGACGGCGCGGGCTATGAGCATGCTGGGGTCCAGGCTGTGCTCGTCCTGTCCCCCGACTTCGGTGAAGTTGTCGTAGACGTTTTCCAGGATGTCCCGCAGACAGATGCGCTGCGGGTGGCGCACGATGCGCACCTTGTCCATGGGAGTAATGTTGCCTTCAAGGCGGCGCTCCACATAGCAGAACAGGTCTTCAACCGTGGCCAGTTCCGCATAGGGGTCTTCAATTTCCCCTGCACGGGCGCGTGCCGCAAAAGAGGTGAGCTTTTCTTCCAGCAGTTGCGCATTGTCTTTGTGCTTGCCGGCAAAAATGTCCACCATATAACTGAGCCTGTCGCGCAGACTCTGGATTCGTTTCTCTATATTATTGTCCATAACTCGCATGCGCCGCTAAACGGGTTTTTTGAGGTAATTGGAGTAGGATGAGTGCAGGGCGGCCAGCGGATTGTTGCCGAGCATGCGGTCCTTGACGGCCAGAACGGTCGTGGGGGCCTCAAGATAGCGCATGGCGAGGGTATCGTGCGCCACACACAGGCCCAGCAGAACATTGAGTTCCACCTTGGCGTCGTTCATGATCTTGGCTTGCAGCACCGGGTTGCACATGGTCTCCGGCTTGGCGGGATTGTGCAGGTGCCCGGCGTCAATGCCAAGAGTGCTCTTGGATACATTGCCGACCTTGCAGATAACCGAAACCACTTCAAAACCGTGAGCCTCGAAAATGTCGGCAGAGGCCTTGGCGTCTTCACGCAGGCCGATGCAGAACAGAAGTCCGAGACGTTTGTATCCCATGGCCATGGCGTATTCCATAATTTCAAGAATGCGCGGGTGGCAGGGAATGCGCGTGCCGTCGGGCAGCGTCGTGTAACAGTTATATTCCACAATGGCCGATTCGCGCGCCATGCGCAATATGTCATCCTTGTAACAGCCCAGCGCCGCATCGCCCAGGTCGTGCCGCATGGCAGTGGGGCAGTTGGCAGGGTGCTTGCCGCCGGCTTTGACGCACAGGCGGTCTTCGCGCTTGAAGGGGCAGGTAGCGCATGTGGGAAACTGGGGGGTCCCCATGATTTGCTCCTTTGGTCAGAAACGGAGAATCCGTTCCGTATTGGCCGCTAAAAAGTTTACGTTGGATTTTAGGGTGTCTCCTGCGCCGTTATGCCCCTCAAGGCGCAGATCGTGCAAAAATTCAAGACCACGGGCCTTGGCTTCTTCAAGGTCTTTGCCCCATATGATGGCAAGAGCCAGGTTTGGATCAAATTCGGTCGGGATTTCGTATGGTTCCTGGGTGGGAACGTGGGTGAGCATGGTCAGCCACGGCTGTTCTTTCCACTGGAAGCGCTCGATGCGCCCTACCCAGGGGGTAAAGTTGCTGTCCGGGTCTTCGGCGATGAGCCGGTATTCGATGCCCACGCCGTCAAAAGTGATGTCGTCCTGGGTATAGCCCAGGGGATCGCCAAGGCCGATACGTATCTGTTCGGCAATGATGTCCACATCGCCCTGCCCCTTGACCTTGGAAATGCGGGCCGAAACGCCGTTTTCCACCTGGATGCGGGTATTCACTTCCATAAGGAAAGGTTCGCCCTTGCGGGTAACGATCCATTCCCATGTGCCCACGTTGTCGTAGCCGACCTTGCGGGCCATGGTCAGGGAGTAATGGACAATATCCTTGAGCACCTTGCCGGCGTCAAAGGTGTACTTGATTTCTTCCGGAACAAAGCCGGGGGCCACCTCGATGCGCTTTTGCAGCCCTGTGGACTGGATGGAGCAGTTACGCGTGCCGAAATGCACGGGATTAATTCCTGTGCGGTCGGAAACGACCTGAACTTCAAGGTGGTTAAAGTCCGTAATGCGCTGCTCGATGAGTACGCCTTCGTCTTTGAACTGGCGCAGGGCATAGTTGCGGATGCGGCGGTAGACGGAGCGGAACTGGTCCGGGTCGTATACTTCCTCGATGCCCATGCCGCCGCCGCCTGCCGAAGCCTTGACCAGCACCAGCGGGCGGGTGATGCCTTGCTGGGCTTGAAATTCAAAGATGCTTTTGGCGATGCGTTCTGCCTCCATCTCGTCATAGATGGGCCGGTCAGAGCCGGGAACCGTGGGCACGCCAAGGCTGCGCGCCAGGCGCTTGGTGTTGATCTTGTCGCCCAGTTCACGGATGATCTTCCACGAAGGGCCGATAAAGACGAGTTTGCGATCGCGCTTGGTCACACGGCGGGCAAAACGGAAGTCTTCGGCAAAAAAACCGTAGCCGGGATGCACGGCGGTGCAGCCTGCCTCGTCAGCCACAGACATAAGCTCGTTGGCGTCGTGGTAGGAAGAAACGCGAAAAAGGCTTTTTTCTCCACCTTCTTCGCGCGCAAGGCGTACATGGCCCGAAGCCGCATCCTCGGCGGTGAATATGGCGGTAAAAGCCACACCCAGCTTGCGGCAGGCCCGCATGATGCGCATGGCTATTTCGCCGCGATTGGCTACCAGAATTTTGTGCTTGTGCAGGGGAATGGTTTCCTGAGCGTTGTCCAAGCCTGTCTCCCTCATTATGTGGCGCCCTGGGGGCGCAAGCGGTAGTTGTTGGTCTGATAGTTCCGGCGCGGCCACGTAACGCGGTCGCCGAAGCGTAGTCCGGCCCGCCGGTTTGCCCTTGTGGGACTGGGCCGGGCGGGCTATACAGGATTCGTATCAACCGAGCATACGCACTTTCCGTGTGAAAATCCACACGCAGTACTGTGGGCGGATGAAAAAAGTCGCCCCCGGTCATTGCGCGGCATTACCCGCTGCGGCACTGTTAAAATCAGGAGGGATAATATGCAAAATCCGCAAGAAGTCCAGTCGGCCGCGGCGGCTCTGCGCAAGGCTCTGGAGGCTGCGCCATGCAGCTTTTCACAGGTTATGGGCATGCGAAAAATCACCGGCGCTACGGCAGAAGACAACAGCGTTCCCGTTGGTCTTGTGCTGGGTACGGGGCTTTCGGGTCTGGCGGACCGGCTGGCGGAGCGGGTAGCCGTGCCTTATGCCGATCTGCCGGGTTTTCCCGTATCCAGCGTGGATTCGCATGTGGGAGCCTTTGTGTGGGGGCGTTTTCCCTCATCCTGCGGCGAGGACGATGTACCGGGCCGTCCTGTGCTTATCCAGCAGGGGCGCTGCCACCTTTATGAAGGCCGCAGCCCGGCCGAAGTGTGTATGGGGGTGCGCGTCATGGCGGCCATGGGCGTCAAGACGCTGGTGATCACCAACGCGGCGGGGGCGCTTAATCCCCATTTTGACGCCGGGTCCATCATGTGTATGAGCGATTTTATCAACCATACGGGGCATTCGCCTCTGCTCGGCTGTAACTGCGAGCAATGGGGACCGCGTTTTCCCGACATGAGCGCGCCCTTTGATGCGGACCTGCGCACCCTTGCCATGGAAACTTCCGCCAGGCTGGGCCTGCGGCTGGAACGCGGCGTGTACATTGGCGTGCGCGGCCCTGAAATGGAAACCCCTGCCGAAACGCGCATGTACCGGCAGTGGGGAGCCGATGCTGTGGGCATGAGCACGGTGCTTGAGGTCATTGCGGCGCGCCATCTGGGTATGCGCGTGCTTGGCCTTTCATGTATTTCAAATAAAAACTTGCCGGACTGTATGACCCCGGCGCCTTTGGAAGAAATTATTCTTGTGGCTGCCCAGGCGGGTAAAAATCTGGGCCGCCTCATACGGGCAATGATGACAAAACTTTAAAAAATACGTACAAGCGCAGCCCGGACTCATTTTTTTACACTAAAAGGCAAAGCGCCCATGCATTATAACGATTCTCTTCGCAACGTTGCTATTATCGCCCACGTTGACCACGGCAAGACCACTCTGGTGGACGCGCTCTTCAAGCAGGGCGGCGGCCTTCGCGCCGGCCAGCAGATGGACGACCGCGTCATGGACAATATGGACATTGAACGCGAGCGCGGCATCACCATTGCCGCCAAAAACTGTGCCGTTTCGTGGAACGGCGTCAAGATCAATATCATCGACACCCCGGGCCACGCGGACTTCGGCGGTGAGGTGGAACGCTCGCTTTCAATGACCACAGGGGCCATTCTGCTGGTGGACTCTTCTGAAGGTCCCCTGCCGCAAACCCGTTTTGTGTTGCGCAAAACGCTGGAAGCCGGGCTGCCTGTGGTGGTGGTCATCAACAAGATCGACCGCAAGGACGCACGGCCCGAAGAAGTGCTGAACGAGATCTACGATCTTTTTATCGACCTGGACGCCAGCGAGGCGCAGCTCGAGTTTCCCGTGCTCTACGCCATCGGCCGTCAGGGTGTGGCCATGAAAAATATTGACGACGAGCAGAAGGATCTGACCCCTCTGTTTGAAGCCATACTGAAGCATATTCCCGGTCCGGCGCACGATCCCGGGCAGCCCTTCCAGATGCTGGTGGCTGACCTTGACTATTCCGACTATCTGGGCCGCCTGGCTGTGGGCCGCATCATGCACGGGCATGTGCACAGCAAGGAAACCCTCGCCTGCATCGGCGAAAACGGAAAACCGCGCGCTCTGCGGGCCACCAAGCTTCAGGTGTATGACGGCCTGAAGCTTGCCGAGGTAGAAACCGCCGCCCCCGGCGATATTGTAGTGCTGGCAGGCATTGAAGACGTGACCATCGGCGACACTATCTGCACCAGCACCAATCCCCGCGCCCTGCCGCGCATCAGGGTGGATGAGCCGACGGTGGCCATGCGTTTCGGCATCAACACTTCGCCCCTGGCCGGACGCGAGGGCAAGATTGTGCAGAGCCGCGCCATTCGCGACCGCCTGGAAAAGGAAACCCTGCGCAACGTGGCTGTGCGCGTGGAAGACACCGCCGACCGCGATGCTTTTCTGGTCAAGGGGCGCGGCGAATTTCAGATGGCTATTCTTATCGAGACCATGCGGCGCGAAGGTTTTGAACTTTCCGTGGGCCGCCCCGAGGTAATCCTGCGCAAGGATGAGGACGGCAAGGTTCTTGAACCCATTGAGCGCCTTTATGTGGACTGCGACGAAGTCTTCATGGGGGTGGTTACGGAAAAGCTGGCCCAGCGCAAGGGGCGCATGCTCAACTGCGTCAACAACGGCACGGGCCGGGTGCGCCTTGAGTTCACGGTGCCTTCGCGCGGTCTTATCGGGTATCGGGATGAATTTCTTACGGATACCAAGGGTACGGGCATCATGAACTCGTATCTTGAAGGCTATGAAGAATGGCGTGGTGATTTCCCCACGCGTTTTTCCGGCTCCATTGTGGCCGACAGGTCGGGCAGCGCCGTGGCGTATGCCCTTTTTAACCTTGAGCCGCGCGGCGTGCTTTTTGTGGAGCCGGGCAATCCCGTGTACGAAGGCATGATCGTGGGTGAGCACAATCGCGACAATGATATTGACGTGAACGCTACCAAGGAAAAGAAGCTCACCAACATGCGCGCGGCGGGCAAGGATGAAAACGTCATCCTGACGCCTGTGCGCCGCATGACGCTGGAACACGCCCTGCACTTTGTGCGTGAAGATGAACTGGTGGAAGTGACGCCCCAGTCCATCCGTCTGCGCAAAGCGGAGCTTTCAGCCCAGAAGCGCTACCAGATCGCGGGCAGGCGCAAGGGATAAAAGCATTTCACACGATGCATGCAGACGCGGCAAGGATTTTCAGGAATCCTTGCCGCGAATACGTTGTGGCCTGTTTTCAGACGGTTTGCGGCACTGTCAGCGCGCCCGCCATTCCATATGGAGCAGGGGGTAGGGACGGCCTGCGCTGTCCAGCGGCGAGCGTCCCGTTACGGCAAAGCCCATATGCCTGTAAAAAGCCAGGGCGGAAGGGTTCTGCTCGTTGACGTCAAGTGTCAGGGCAAAGCCTTCTTTGGTGGCACGTTGTTGCGCGCGTTGCAAAAGCGTCTTGCCTACGCCCCGGCCGAAAAATGCCGGCTCCACAAACAGCATCTCCACCTGCGGGCCGTTGCAGCCCATAAATCCGGCAGGGCGGGCCCGTGTTTCATTTTCCAGCCTGTATTCCGCCAGCCATACTTCTTCCACTGCGGGCAGGTAATTCCGCAGCACGGCGGTGTAAAGCTCATCTACGGCCAAAGGGGAAAGAAAGCGGTGCGTGGCCTCCACACTGCGCCGCCAGAGATCGGTGAGCGCGGCATGGTCTTCGGGCTGTGCACGGCGTAGGTGCAGTGCGGGGGCTGAGAAAGGGGATTCGCATTTGTTCATGTGTTAATCTGCAGGCTTCAGGCTGCGGTACTGCAAAATTGGCTTGTATTCAGCGCCGCATCCATTTTTTTGTCTTCACTTGGGGCGTCTGCGTGGAAGACGGTGGCACACTTGGAAAAAGCTACTATTTGAAATGCATCAGCCGGTCTGGTTTGGGCCGCCTGCGCGGCGGGCGGCCAAGGCAAAATCAGAAGAAAAACCCTGTACCCGCAGGGCGGCGGTAACAGCCCTTCCCGCAAGACAGGTCTTTTTCTCTATGCCAGAGGGGTGCGGCATGCTGCCGCAAACAGCTACGCCGCCACGGCGAACGTCTGCTCACGCCACCGCCAGGATAATTTAACGGTCAATTTGCTCTAATAGTTATATTTCCAGCGTATGCCGCCCCAAGTGTTCTGCTGTTCCGAGCGCAACTCCAGGTTGGTACGCGGGGTCAGTTCAAGCTGGATGATAAAGGCCGTACTTCCCTGTTTCATACCCTGCTGCACGCCCACATAAATGACATCCGTAATGTATTTGCCCATTTCCACGGCAGTGCCTGCGCCCATGCCTTCATCATCGGAGGAGTCGCCTGATCCGCTGCCCGGTGTGGAACTCAGGCGCAGCACATCAACCCCCAGGGCATTGCGGGTAACGTCAAAAATACCCCCGCCGCCCGAACCGAAGCCCGCCAGTTGTGCCACGGCTCCGGCCAGACGCAGGTTTTCCAGGCGTCCCAGTTCGCTGGTGCTTTTACCGAAAAGAATCTGGGCGAGGATTTCATCCCGCGGCAGTTCCGGTTCGCTGCTCAGCGAAAGCTTCATTTTACGCACGGTTCCCGTGATGTTCACATAAGACGTGAGATTGGGCGTTTCATTGGCAAGCTTGATATCCAGCAGGGGATTGCTCAGTGAGCCGCCCGCAAAGGTGATTGTGCCGCGTGAAAGCTTGAATATCTTTGTCAGAAAATCAAAGTTGCCCTTGACGGCCATGATCTGCCCCGTGATCTGCGGATCTTCGGGCGTACCCGCCACCAGCAGGTCGGCTTTCCATTCACTGCTGAGGCCGTGTCCTTCCACCAGAAAGCGCCCGGGGATCACGATGCGCAGGTTGAGGCTGCCCTCTGCCTCGGGCTTGCTGGCCACCCCTGTGGGGGAGGCGGCCTGTACCGCGCCGGGCGCGGGGTTTTTGCTGATGGGCAGGGTGGTGACACTGCCCCCCACGGCCAGTTTGTTCAGTTGCACAAGGCCCTGGTTGACGGTGATCAGGCCATCTACCCTGGGCGCAGCGGCGCTGCCTGTCACGCCCACATCGCCCGAAAGTTCGATGCGTATGTCACGGCGGCTCAGGGGGCGCAGATGATCAATGGTGGTCTTGATATCCAGCTTGCTGCCATCAAGGCTGCTGTACCCGGCCACACGCAGTTTGCCGCCAAGGCCGCCGGCGGCGTCCAGTTCAAGCCGTGCTACGCCGGGCAGGGCGCCTGCCCCTTTGCCCCGGCCTTCCTCAAGCTTGAGGCGCAGGTTGATATTGGTCAGCAGTACGCCCTGGAGCAGGTTTTCATATTTCCCCTTGTCGACAAGAACAGATCCCTTGGCGGAAGGGGCGGACAACGTGCCGCCAAGGTCCACGGACATGGCCACATTGCCCGCAAAGCGCTGGTCGGCCACGGGCAAGAGGGACCACAGCGGCCCGGCGGCCCCTTTCCAGCGTACCTGACCCCGCAGGGGACCCTGCATGTCGGGTTGTGGCAGACCGTCCTTGCTGAAGACAAGGGGTACTCGCGCTTCAAGACGCGCCTCTGTGCCGCCCAGTGCCTGGATGCTTTCCTTGTCCACGGCCAGCCGCGCCACAAGGGTTGTGCCTTCAATGCGCCCGGTGAGGCCCAGATTCAGCGGTTTGATGGGGCTGCCGGGAATGCGGAGCTGGCGGACGCCAAAGTGAAAATCGCCGCCCGGGCGGGCAGGATTGCCCGTCAGACGGGCGCGGGCCTCCACCGTGCCTTCGGGCAGGGCGGGGACAAATTTTTTCCAGGGTGTGAGCGCAAGGCCGTCCAGGTCAAGGCGGGCATCCAGCCTGTCTTGTCCAAGAGCGGCGTTGGCGCGCAGCCTGCCGCCGGGGATGAGGCGTATATCAAGGCCGGCCAGGGTAATGCCGGAATCGCCATAGCGCAGGGTTGCGCCCGGGCTTGTCCTGAAGCCGAGGTCATGCCCGGCCAGGCCTGCTTCAAGTTTTTGCAACTGCACAAGGCCCGGTTGCCAGCGCGCATTGATGCGGGCGGCCACACTGCCGCTTGTTTCCACGCTGGCGTCCAGCGGACCGTTGAGCGAACCGTTGGCCCGTACCTTTGTTCCGAGAGAAAGATCGCCCTGACGTAGGGCGGCCAGGTCCAGGCGGGCGGCCAGGTTCGCCGTGCCGAAGAGGTCACGCAGCGTTGCCTCGCCCGCAAGGCTTTGCAGGGTCAGCGGCGCTTCTGCCCCGGCGCTGTAGCTCAGGCGCGGCACATTCCAGCGCAGCACGGCCTGCTGGCTGAAGCGCACTGCCGGGGCAGGCGCAGCCTCGGTTGCCTGTGCGGTATCTGTTTGCACGGGACCGGTCTCACTGCCGCCCCTTGCGGTCGGCTGGCCGCCATTTTGCGCTGTTTCTCGTGGTGTTGCGGCGCGTAGTGCGTCCGCAGCTTCTGGAGCGGCAGGGGCTGTGGTACGTTCGGTCCGCAGTTCAAGGCTCAGGGAAGCTTCGCCATCCAGGCGAGCGCCCGGCACAAGGCTTGAAAGCGCAGCCCAGTCGGTTACGCGCACGTCCAGCCTGCCGTCACAGCCGGGCATGCTGCCGGGGGGAAGTATGGCGGTCGCCTGCCCGGCAGCTTCCACTCCCAGAGCGTTGAGGCGCAGTTTGCGCAGGCCCGCCTGGAGCATTCCGCCCTCGGTGCGGCCCGCAAAGATCTGTCCGCCAAGGCTCAGGGGGCGGTTATCCCACTGGCCGCTCACATCCAGCTGGAGCACAAGCTGCGTTGCCGCCTCCTGCCCGTCTTGTGGGGCGCCGGCTTTGGCTGCGCCATGAACAGTGTCCGGCGTTGAGCCAGGTCCTGCATCAGGCGAGTCGCCGGGATTTGCTCCGGCACGGCTGCTTTTGCCGTCCGCGCTGCCCGGTGCGTGATACTGCCCGGCGGCTTCCGCCGGGGGAGCGCTATCGTGATCTTCTGCCGGAAGCAATGCCTGGCGCCAGTGCAGCGGGCTTGCGGCAAGGCTTGCCACAGCTTTTTCCAGCCGGTGGCTGCCCAGGCGCAGGTCTGCGCATTCCAGGCGGAGGTTCAGGGCGGGGGCTTCCAGAGGGCCGTTAGCCGTGAGGCTCACACTGCCCGGCGCGGCCAGTATGTCCAGAGGACTGCCCGCCTCGTCTCCAGCGGCGCGTGCGTGAGGATTTTTTAGAGGGGCGAGGCTCAGGCGCAGGTCCACGTCCAGTGGACCGGAAGGCCATGACGTGGCCTGTGCCGCACCGGTGAGCCGGGAGGCGGCAGGTCCGACAGCGGGGGCATCAGGGCTGTGCCATGCGGCGTGCCCCGTGCCGGAGAGCGGGCCGGCCTTGAGGTCAAATGTTGTCAGTCCGGCGCGGGCAGTGGCGGCCATGTCGTCAGGTGCGCCGGGGATGGCCTGGGCCTGGGCTTCAAGAGTCAGGGAAAGGCTCGCGCCACCGGCCAGCAGCGGGGCAAGAAAGCTGTGCGGATTATACGGGGCGGGCTGGCCTTGCGGACTGGCCGGGGGGGCCGCGCCGGAGGAAGCGGCGGGCGTTTCCACCGTCTTGCTGCTGTCTTCAGCCGGCGCTGCGGAGGAAGCGGCAGGCAGAACCGCGGCTTCAAGCCTGCTGTTGACGGTCAGGGTCCGGATAACGAATTTGCCGGATTTGTCTTCCTGCGGCGAAAAATTTGCCTCCACGCGCACTTCAAGGCCGCCGCAAGAGGTGTCGGCCACAAGCAGGGGGGCATGATCCCGGCCGGAGGCGGTCAGCATTACGTTGAGGCTGCCGCCCTTGCTGCCTGCCCTGAGGCTGGCGTCAACATCCGCCTTGAAGAACGCGCCGCCGGAAAACGGCGTGGAATCGGCTGAAGGCTGTGGTGCGGCCTGCCTGCCTTCTGTTTGGGTATCACCCGCCTGATGTGCGTTTGCCTGCCCGTTCTGCGCCGCCGGTGTACTTGCCGGTTCATTGTGCGGGGCTGTCGGCTGTGTGGCACTGGTGGGAGACATGCCCGGAGTGTTTGCGGCCTGGTGCTGCCCGGCGGCATCTGCATTGCCGCTGTTTTCCTTGTTCTGATCTTTTTCCTGTTTCTCTGCGCCAGCCGGAATGACCGCGCCAAGCAATGCCTGGGGCAAAACGGCGTCCACAACGGCCAGGCGGTCCATAAGCACAGCGGGCAGCCAGCCGGGCAGGGTGTTCAGGGTCTGCACAGCCTCGCCCAGCATCGCGCGCAGGCTCTTTTCCGTCATGGGGGGGGAAGGCTCGGACGGTGGGGCGGGCGGGAGGTCCGGCAGGCGGAGCAGGCGAGGATTATGGCTTGTGAGGGCGCGTATGCGTACGGTGCCTGGCAGGGCTGTCCAGTCCCATTCAAAGGTGTTGAGGGGAGCTTCAAGCCACGGGCCGTGGGCGTCCGCCAGTTCAAGCCCCACCTGCATGCTGAAGGGCAGCGAGCCGGAAAGGCGCGTCAACCGCACCTGGAGGCCGCCTGTTTCTGCCGGGGCGGCCAGAACGGCATTGACCTCGTCCTTGAGCCAGGCCTGTACGTTCTCGTTGCGCAGCGCCAGAAGAATACCCGCGAGAAAAAACAGCAGTAACAGCAGCAGAAAAGCCAGACCACGCCATACGATGCTCCAGATGCGGGAAAAAAGGGCTGCGCCGCGTCGTCCGCCGGGTCGCCCCGGGCCTTTGCCGGGTTGGCCGGAGCCGGAGACATGCGCACTGCCTGCCGCAGCGCCGCCAACAGCAGCACCGGCAACAACAGCGCCGCCCTGGCCGGTATGGGAAGAAAGCGTCGTCATCAGAAAGACTGCCCTATGCTCACATAAATTTGAACCGGCGGGTCGCCATCCCTGGGTTGCAGGGGAAAACCCACATCCAGCCGCAGGGGTCCTATGGGCGTGTAGTAACGCAGACCCAGGCCCGCGCCCCAGTCCATATCGCCGATAATGCGGGGAACTTCATCCCGGTAGACCATGCCGCCGTCCAGAAACGGAACAAGGCCCACGTCGTCGGTGATCTTGTAGCGCGCCTCAAGGTTGATGACCTGAAAAGACCGGCCGCCCAGGGGGTCGCCGTTTTTATCTTCAGGCCCGATGGACTGGTAGGCGTAGCCGCGTACAGAGCCGGCCCCACCCGCATAGTACCGCAGGCTGCCGGGAATATTGTGCAGGGCCGCGCCGGACATGGCCCCGGCTTCTACCCGGCCAGCCAGTACCAGCTTGTCGTCGGGGCGTCCGTCTTTGCGGAAGGGCGCATAGTAGCCGCTGGCCTCCAGAGAACCGGCCATGACCGTAAAACTTTCGCCATAAAAGCCCGTATTGGGATTGGCCTTGAGGATGATCTCAGAGCCGCGCGTGGGGTTGAGCACATTGTTGCGGCTGTCGCGCCGTACGCTGGCTCTGGGACCTGCATAGGCGTAAAACTGTTCGGTCCTGTCATTTTCCTTGATGGAACCGCTTTGTCCGCCAGCACCCAGGCTGCCCCACCACAGGCGCGAAAGGCGGCGCTCAAGCGCTGCCGAAGCGCTGGCCGAGGTACTTTTGTAGGCCTCGGTATCTTCGCGCAGGGCCGAGCCGGAGGCCAGCAGACGCTGCTCGCGTACCAGAAAAGCAGGTTTTTCAAAGGCCGCCTTGATGCCCTGTACCTGCGTGGCAATAGGGGCGCTGACCATCAGTTTTTCGCCGTTGCCGAAAAGATTGCGGTGCTCCCAAAAGCCTTCCACCCCCAGGCCGGTATCTGTGTCGTAGCGCGCGCTGCCGCCCACGGACCGGAAGGGCAGTTCGCTCACGGCCACCTCAATGGGCAGCACGGCAGGGCCGTCCTTGCTGCGGAGCGGAACGCCGCTTTTGTCAGCGGCGTCTTTTCCGGCCAGCAGTTCTTCCTTGGGGCGCACTTCTACAGAACGGAAAAGGCCGAGCCCGCGCAGGTGGTTGGCGTAATCGTCCATAAGTTCCGTGTCCCACGGCTCATCGCCGGGAATCCAGGGGGTCAGCCGTTGCAGGTAGGCGGCATTGACGCCCTTGTTTCCTGTCACGTCCACGCCGCCCATAAGGGCGGGAGGGCCGGGATTGATGCTGATGTCGGCATTGACCTGTTTTTTTTCTGGATCAAGGGTGTAGCGGGCCTGGGCCACGGCAGCCAGGGGGTAACCCTGAGTGCGCAGCTTTTCCGGCAGGGCCTCCACCGCGTCCAGCAGGGTGTCTGCCACAACAGGTTTGCCCACGGCAACGCCAGGCAGCACCGGGGGAAAGGACGGTGGGGGAACAGGCTCGGTTTGCAGTCCCCAAAAGCCTACCTCGCGCTGGCGGTCTTTAAAGGGAGCCGGCACGTCCGGCGATGGTTCGTAGACTACGTCGGCCCGGCCAAGGGTATAGCGCGGCCCTGCCACAAGGGTCAGCGTGACGCGCAGGGGCCTGGCTTCTTCATCAAAGCTGAAAGAGGCCGAACCTTCATAGTAACACTGGGAATGCAGAAGGCGAACGGCCGTGTCCACATCGGCGCGGGCGCGGCGTTCCAGGGCAAGCGTACTGTCGGGCGGTTCATTGGCAAGCTGCGCCAGCTGGCTTACGGATTTCATCTTGCCTTCAAGGGAGGACGGGCCATCCTCTACCTTGATGCGCAGGGAGTACGGCACCGGCTCACCGCGCCAGGCGGCTTCAAGGGATTCCTGCTCCTGCGCCTGCCCGGACATGGCATCGTCGGGTTTGGGCTTCAGAAGGCCGCAACCGCAAAGGCACAGCGTCAAAAGCAGCAGCAACAGGCAGCGCAATGCCCCGGCCCCCGGATTCGCCTCAGGCAGGGGAAAGAACACGGCGCGTTCAGAGCGGAAGAAATTCAGGGGCTTTTTGCAGGGTGCAGCACGCATGGCGGCAATATACGCCGTATGTGCGGGCTTAGCAAGAAGCATTCGCACAATGCTTGTCCGTATTATCAGCAAAACCACATGGCTGCGGTGTGCACATTCTCCATTGCTTGGCAAAGCGCCAAGCCCCTGCTACTACTTGTGGCATGCCCGGCGTTTGCCGGAACCCGCAGCCGGGTTCCATTCCGGCGGCAACTTATGGAGAGTATGTATGAATTACGATCTCTGCCTGCATATTGACAGCAATGAGCCTGCCATTCTGAAACTGGTGCTGAAAAATGCGGCCAATTATATCAAGGGCCTGCCCGGCCAGCGGTTCCAGCTCGTGGTAGTAGCCAACGGCCCTGCCGTGACCCATTTTACCCGCAAGAACGAAGAATTCCGCGCTGTGGCCGCGCCCCTCCAGGACCAGGGGCTGCGCATCCTGCTCTGCGCCAACGCCCTGGCCGACAACAGCATAAGCCATGACGATATCTGGCCCGGTTGCGATGTTGTACCCGCAGGTCTGGTGGAAATTGTGCGCCTGCAGCGTGAGGGCTTTGCCTACATCAAGCCCTGACGGTTCTATACAGAGAGTTCCTGGTCCGGATGGCCCCATCGCGGATTGCGCGGGCCGTTTTCCGTATTGCCCGCAGGTGCCTCCGGGCGGCCGTCTGCGTGCATGGCTGACATCTGTGTGTGGTGTGCGCCGTCTGCCATGACGGCCTGGGCAGAAATGAAATGTGGATGTGCCGGGTGCTCCGTGCCGGGGGCTGTGTGCCGTGCCGGTACAGGGCGCATGTCTGCCGTTTGTGTTGCGGGCGGCTCGAGACTTCCGGCGATGCATTGTTTTGCCGGAAGGAGGCAGGATGACAGTTTTTGCGGATATTCTTGATACAGTGCGGCGTCATGAGCCGGTGGTGCACTGCATAACGAACTACGTTACGGTTAACGACTGCGCCAATATGGTTCTGGCGGCGGGCGGATCGCCCATTATGGCCGACGATGCGGCGGAAGTGGAAGATATTGTGGCCCTGTCGCAGGCGCTTGTGATCAATATAGGCACGCTCAATAGCCGCACGGTGGAATCAATGCTGGTCGCGGGCAGGCGGGCCAACAGTATGGGCAAGCCCGTGGTGCTTGATCCTGTGGGTGCGGGGGCCTCGGCCCTGCGCAACAGCACCTTGCAACGGTTGCTGGGCGAAGTTCGTTTTGCGGCCATCAAGGGCAATGCCTCGGAAATAGGTTTTCTGGCCGGCAAAGATGCAAAGGCCAGGGGTGTAGATGCCCAGGACTCTTGCCTTGTGACCGAAGACAGGCTTGAAAGCGCGGCAGCTACGGCCCGCCACTTGAGCGAAAGCACGGGAGCAGTGGTGGTTGTCAGCGGAGCCATTGATATCGTGGCGTATTCCGGTGGCGCTTGGGCCGTGCGCAACGGGCATCCGCTCATGGCGCGTATCACGGGGTCCGGTTGCATGTCGGCTGCGGTTATGGGGTGCTGCCTTGGCGTAGCGCCGTATGAAATGCCCCAGGCGTGCCTGTGCGCTGTCAGCGCTCTGGGGGTTGCCGGAGAGATCGCCGCTGAAACTATGGTAGGTGGCGGCGGGGAGATGGGCGGCCTGGGCGGCGGCACTGGCAGTTACCGGGCGCTGCTGCTGGACGCCATGAGTCTGCTTGACGGGCTGGCGCTTGGCAGCCGGGCTGATGTGACACGCATCCAGATGTAGAGCGTTTTTACGTTGAAAAAGGTTAAATGCTTAGAGGGTCTGACGTTTGAGGTGATTTTAATAAAAGCCCTTTCCTTGCAGTCAGGCTGCCGCCCTGCGGGCGCGTAACCATTTTTTCTGCTTGTTATTCTGCCCGCTTGCGTAGCGGGCGGCAGAGGGGGCTATCAGGGGCTGCGCTCCCTCGAGGCCCCTCTGCACTCTCCCCGGAGCACCCCCAGAGCTTTCCAGTTCCCTAAGGCCTGCGAAGGCTGCGCGTTTTTTGCTGTGTAAGCTTCCTCGCTTCGCCCGGTGACCTCCCTCCGCGCCGCGCAATGCCGTCAATGACTTTATGCTGTCCAGGCGGGGGCGCATCAGGTTATCCGATGCAGTGCCATCAGCGAGACTGGCTTTGGCGGTTGGCTGGATGGCCTTGGGGAATGGACAGCAAAAGCCTGTTGCCGGAGTGGCGCTTCGTGGTTGTCACGGTCCAAGCCGGGGTGGGGCACAAGCGTTGACTGTAGCAAATTATTCTTGAAGAGGCCGCCCTTTGGGCGGCCTCTTCTGGTTTTGGTCTGCTTTCCGGCAGGGCCATGTCTTAAATTATTGCGGGCCGTTCATGGGCGGGAATGTGTCAGGCCCACAGCACAAGTCCTGTTTCAAGCGGTGTTGCCAGATTTTTGTGGTAGGGCAGCACCCGCACGCCGTAGCGGTATTGCCCGCTGTGGGTGGGAATGTAGGTGGCGGCATAGTTCATGCCGTTTCCGCTTTCGCCGTTGTGGTCGGCTGCGCGCGGCTCAAGGCGCAGTATTTCGGGCTTGTCAATGAAACTGCCGTTAACCAGGGCGCGGCCGATGACAAGCTGTACGAGTATTTCTTCCGGCTGCATTTCGCCCAGGTGCATATGCAGGCGCACACTTACCGGCTCGCCGCAGATCATTGTATTGTTTTCCACGCCGCTGATGAAAAGTTCCTCTACCTTGACCGTGCCGAAGCGGGCGGGCAGGTCCTTTTCCCAGGCGGCAAGGCGGCGGCATGCCGACCAGTCGTTTTCGGCCAGCATGTTGCGGCGGCGCGCAGCCCGCAGGTAATACTGGCGGATATAATCATTGAGCATGCGGTTGCTGCCGTACATGGCCGTAAGGCTTTTGAACGACCGTTTGGCCATGGCGATCCACTGGGTCGGCAGGTCGCCCTGGGTGCGGTCGAAGTAGAGCGGCAACACGGCATTTTCCAGCAGGTTGTACAGGGCCTCGGCGTCTGCATAGTCGTTCTGCTCATTGCTGGGCAGTTCGGTGGTGACGACCGGGCCGATGGTCCATCCGTTCTGCCTGTTATAGCCTTCGCACCACCAGCCGTCAGAGATGCTCAGATTGATGCCGCCGTTGACGGGCAGCTTCATGCCGCTTGTGCCGGAGGCCTCATGCGGACGCCGGGGGGTGTTGAGCCAGACATCGCAGCCCTGGGACATGATGCGCGATACCGAAAGACTGTAGTTTTCCAGAAAGAATATGCGCCCGAGAAAGCGTTCGTCCTGGCACATGCGCATGACTTCCTGAATGAGATTGATGCCCGCTTCGTCCGCCGGGTGCGCCTTGCCGGAAAAAACAAGCACCACGGGCCGGTGGGGATTGTTGAGTATGCGGGCCAGGCGGTCGGGGTCGGCAAAGAGCAGGGTGGCCCGCTTGTAAGGCGCGAAACGCCGGGCAAAGCCGATAATGAGGGTTTCGGGCCGCAGCAGGGCTTCCATACTTTTACGAACGGCGGCGTCCAGTTTGAAGCGTTGCGCAAAAACGGGAATGCGCTTGCGCAGGGCATCGAGCAGGGCTTCTTTCTGATGCTGCCGCGCTGCCCAGAAAGCCTCGTCGGGGATGTCGTCCACCTTGTCCCACACGGTGGAGCCGGGCAGCGCCTGCAACCAGCCCGCGCCCAGATGTTTATGCAGCAGTTCGTGCATCCAGCTGCCCACATAGGACGGCGTATGCACACCGTTGGTAACATGCCCGATGGGGGTCTCGGCCGTGGGCAGGCCCTTCCACAGATTATTCCACATGTGGCGCGACACCACGCCGTGGAGGCGGCTGACGCCGTTGGCCCAGCACGAGAGCCGCAAGGCCAGCACCGTCATTTCAAAGGAGTGGCTGTCGCCGCCCTCGATCTGCCCGAGCTGCACGAACTGTTGCCAGGAAAGGTCAAGGTTTTTTGCCATACCGCTGAAATAGCGTTCCATCAGTTCCAGCGAAAAGGATTCGTTGCCCGCAGGCACGGGGGTGTGGGTGGTAAACAGTGTGTTGGAGCGCACACGCACCACGGCTTCGTCATGGCTCATGCCCTGGGTCATGCAGTCCCGCACACGCTCAAGGGCCATAAAGGCCGAATGCCCCTCGTTCATGTGGTAAACGCCGGGGATAATGCCGAGGGTGCGCAACAGGCGCATGCCGCCCTGACCGAGCAGTATTTCCTGCAGCAGGCGCGTTTCGCGATTGGCCTCATACAGACGGTCGGTGATGCGTCTATCCTCGTCCGTATTGCGGCTGGTGTCCGTGTCCATAAGATAGAGGCTTATGCGGCCTACCTGTAACCGCCATACCCGGGCGTAAAGGATGCGGCCCGGCAGCTCGAGCTGTATGTATACGGGCTGTCCCTGGGCGTCATGCACCTGCTTTATGGGCATCTGGCCAAAATTGTTGACCGGATATTGTGCCACCTGGCGGCCGCTGGAATCGATTTCCTGCATGAAATAGCCGCTTTTGTAGAGCAGGCCGATGCCCACCAGTGGCAGGGCCATGTCCGAGGCGGATTTAAGGTGGTCGCCCGAAAGCACGCCAAGGCCGCCGGAATAAATGGGTACGGATTCGTTAAGCCCGTATTCAGTGGAAAAATAGACAATGGGGTGTTCGGGCGTCACGTCCACGCTGAGTGAGCGGATAGGTTCGGCCATGTAGGCGTCGAACCTGTCCATAACCTTGTGGTACATGGCCATGTATTCTTCATTGGCGATAAGCTCTTTGAGGCGGGCAGGCCAGGCTTCTTCAAGCATTTTCAGCGGATTGCGGCATGCCTCCCACAGTTGGGGGTTCAGCGCCATAAACAGGGCCTTGGCCTGATCGTGCCAGCTCCACCAGATGTTCTGCGCCAGTTCGCGCAGGCGCGAAAGCTCGTGCGGAACCTCGGCAACAGCCATGATGGGGCGCAGAAAAGGCGTGGCCGAGCAGGACGCCGTGAGCACCCGGGTAAGCGCCCCGTGCGCGGAATCGTGGTCGGTGCGCGCGTCGGACTTGGCAAGGGCGATGTCAAATGCCTTGATATAATTGTCGAAAAAATAGCTCCACGAGGTCTTTTCAGCCAGATCACGGGCATGCCCGCGCCAGGAGCACAGTTCACCCTCCGGGCAGGCGGCGGCCCCCAGCACTCTTTCGTGCAGCCGGTCGACGCTCTGGTCAAAGCTCATGCCGCGCCTCGGCATGACGCAGACGCCCGTGCGGTCCATGCTTTCTTCTTTCATCTGCTCCCGCGCCCACATGCCGAAACCCGAAAGGTCTGTGGTAAGGGTGGGCACGGCCCAGGCTGCGCTTTCCTGCGGCGTGTAGCCCCACGGTTCGTACCATGAAGGAAAAAAGCCCATATCGCAGGCGGCCAGTATTTCTTCATAGGGAATGTCGAAAAAGCCGTCGTGGCCGTCGAGCATGGCGGGTACAAAGATGACCTTGACGCGCCTTTCTTCGCGGTTATCAAGGCCCAGTCGGCGGCAGGCATTGATGATCGGGTCTTGCGGGGCATTCCATACGCGGTGGGTGCATATGAAGGGCATGCCGTTGTCCGTATCGTCAGGATTACCGGAAACCGCGGCCGCGTTGACGCCCGTATGCCCGCCCATCACAAGGCACAAGGCCAGGATGGAGCTGTTTGTGCCGGAAAGGTTGCGGTCGGCGCGTGCCAGGGCTTCAAGGAAAATATCCACACCCTTGTTGTGCATTTCGTACCGGCCGGAAATGGTGAAGATGCGCGTGTGCTCCGGCAGGGATCCGCGCAGGAAGCGTCCCGCCGCGCTCATGATTTTGGCGCGCGTGGCCGAGGGGACCTCGCGGTCGTCGGTATAGTCCGGTATGACCCGCAGGTCGAGGCCGTTGGTGGTGATGACGTCAGGCTGGCGACCCAGAAATACTGTGGACTCTTCACCTGTTATGGGGCTGACAGTGGTGAAGGCGTCCGCCTCGCGGGCGGCGGCGCTTTCCATGGACCACTTGGCCGTGATGTTGAGCGCGGCGGCCTCGTTGGCGGGATTGATATTGCGCATGTTGGTGTAGATGTCACGTCCTGTGCCTGCCATGGCGCGGCCCAGGGTGGTGGCGTGGGTGGTGAAGACCGTACCCACTTCAGGGGTGAGCTTTTTCACCGTGAGCAGGCCCGCGCCGCACATCCATTCATGAAACAGGGCCACGCTGCGGCCCTGCATCGGTTCTACCCGGCTTTCGTGTATGGTCGCGATAACCTCGCCGCAGGCTGTGGCAAACATGATCGGCTCAATATAGTCCCAGCCGCCGGAGAGCGAGTCCACCCCGTAGTTTTTCCACATTTCAAACAGTAGCTGGTTGCTGGAATAGCGCTTGTCAAATTCCACCAGTATTACCTTGGGGCGGCCGGGTATGTTCCATCGACCCAGGCGGCACTTGAGGTCCCGCGTGGCAAGGCCCATACGTAGTGAATCCCAGGCATGTTCGTCTGTTTCTTCAAAGCCGGGATTGCTCTTGAGGGCCGGACCAAGAAGAAAATAGTCCTCGCCAAAATGCTCCACGGCCTGGAGGGCCTTGCTGGTGACAACAGAGTGGATGCCCCCCACCTTGTTGCAGACCTCCCAGCTTACTTCAAACAGGGTTACCAGGGACGAGTTGAAATTCATGCCATCTCCTTGTCATGAAGGTCGTGAAGCCGTGCTGCGCGGCCTTGTCATGCATTTTTGCGGCTTTTGCGCAGCGTGGCGGGCTTTTTTTCTTGGTTTGCACGGGTGGTTCCGGTTTTTTTACTGCCTGCTGCCCGCGTGTCTGCCGGATTTGCGTCCTGTATTTCGGCAGGGGATTTTCCGCCGCGCCGGGGCGCGGGGGAGCCTGCGTTCTTGACGGCGGACTTTGTATTGTTATTTAGGGCCGCGTCTGCGCCGACCCTGCCTCTGGCCTTTGCCACAGGGGCTGCGTCCGCGGGCTTGCCCGCAGCGGCTGCCGTTGCCCGTGCGCTTTCGTCTGCCTTGAGGCGCAGCTCAAAATCGGCGAGCACATTCATATAGGTGATGTAGGCATCATACGGGCTGGCAAAGGGGCTGGGCCTGTCGGGGGCCTCGTTGGAAAACCATTTGGTCGACATATGCCGAAAGTGGTCGGCGGTCTGAAGGCGATCAAAGTCGCGCCTGAGTGCGCTGTTGCAAGCGGCTGTTCGGGGGCCCATGGCGTAGAGCGCGTGTATGGCGTCCTTCTGCATGTCGTTGCCGAGCCATGCTGTGAGGTCGCGCCCTTCATCTTCCCAGGACATGAACTGCAGCACGTCCACCTCGCCCACGGGCCTGAGATTTTCTGCGGCCAGAGCCGGGGTGGTAAAGCTGAATTCTTCGTGGGCCAGCAGAGCACCGGGCAGGGCCTCCATAAAATCGAAAATGCCCGATTTTTTATCGTGACGAAGTCCGAACACATGATAATCATTGAAGATATTTAGGATGTCCGCCGACCCTTCAAGGCCGTGGCACCATGCGGCGAATGTTTCGGCCCTGAGAGGCCATGCAGGCCAACTGTGGTCTGAAAAACGCAGGCCCACATCGCCGGAAAGCCCCGCGTTGCGCAACAGCAGTGCAAGCCCCGGAGCGCTCGCCGGGCGGTAAAGATAGTTGGCGCTGCGCCAGCCGAGCACATGGTCGGCTCCTTCGGCCAGCACAGCCCTGAAGCCGTGTCCCGCCACGGCGGCGGCCAGATCGTTATTGTAAACGCACTCGGTATTTTTGAACGTCACCGGCTTTACGCCGAAAAGATGTTCAAGACGGGCGGACTGTTCCCGTACCTGCCGGTCAAAGTCCTGTCTGGAGTAGAGAAAGGCCAGTGAGTGCGGCGCGGTTTCGGCCACAAACTCCACGCAGCCCGTGCGGGCCAGCGCCGTGAAGCTTTCCAGCACCTCGGGGGTGTATTGCTCGAAAAGGTCAAGGGCGACACCGGAAATGGAAAAGGACAGGCGAAAGGCGCCGTCGTAGCGGCGGATGAGCCTGAGCATAAGCTCGTTGGCGGGCAGATAGCACAGGCGGGCCGCACGCAGGAGGGCTTCGCAGTTATGGTCGTCGTCCTCGTAGATGGAGTTCTGACCCATGTCAAAGACGGTATAGCGGCGCAGCTGGTAAGGTTCGTGAACCTCATAGCAGAAGCAGAGGGCTGGCATCAGTGACCTCCCTGTACGTTGCGGTAAATGACCAGCAACTGGTCGGCGGCGTTTTCCCAGCGGATGGACTTCATTTCTTCGTGGCAGTTTTTCACCAGTTCGGCGGCAAGGCAGGGGTAGCGCAGCACGGCGCAGATTTTGTCGGCCATGTCGCGTGTGTCCCAGAAGTCGGCCTTGAGGGCGTGCTCCAGTACTTCCGATACGCCGGACTGGCGCGAAAGCAGCACGGGCACATCATAAAGCATGGCCTCAAGCGGCGTGATGCCGAACGGTTCGGAAACCGAGGGCATGACGTACAGGTCGCTCAGGGCAAACATGCGGTCCACTTCTTCGCCGCGCAGAAAGCCCGCGAAATGAAAGCGGCTACCCATGCGCAACTGGCCCGCCCGGCGGATGAGCCGGGGCAGCATGTCGCCGCTGCCCGCCATGAAAAAGCGGGCCTCAGGAATCTTTTGCAGCACAAGGCGCGCTGCTTCCATGAAGTATTCCGGTCCTTTCTGAAAGGTTACACGGCCCAGAAAGAGCACGCGTTTTTCATGCCGGATGCGCGGGGGAACAGGATAGCGCCGCCGCGCCTCGTGCCGGGCTACGGCATTGTGCACCACCAGCACCTTTTCCGGCGGGATGCCGTAACGCTCTATAACGGTCTTGCGGGTGAGGCGGCTCACGGCTACCACAACATCGGCGGCCAGCATGCCTGCGCGCTCAACGCCCGCCACCTGTTCATTGATACTGTCTCCGCTGCGGTCGTATTCCGTGGCATGGATGTGAACCACAAGGGGCTTGCCCGTGATGTTTTTTGCCAGCATGCCCGCGGGGTAGGTCATCCAGTCGTGGGCGTGGATAACGTCAAAATTTTCACGGGCGGCCAGGGCTGCGGCCAGGCGGCCGTAGCGCAGCACTTCGCGCATGAGGTCAGGCCCGTAGCCGCCGTGCAGGGTATAGGTAAAGGTTTTTCGGCGTGGGCCGCGCATTTTTGAGGCGGCAGGCGCGGGCGGAACGGAAAGGCCGGCAGGCCCAGCGCTTTCATGCACATCGTGGCGGCCCAGGGCACGCACATACTCGTGCGGCGTCAGGTAGGGCATGAGGGGGCTGTCTACTGGCATGCAGCGAACGCCGCCGGGCCATACCACCTTGTGCTCATACTGCGTAGGCTCCATGCGCCGGGCCAGATCTTCGGTAATGGGTGTGCCCGAAGCCGGGCGTAAACGCAGAAAGCCCTCTTGTTCCACGTCACTGTCGATACGGGGCAGTACAAAGATGATTTCCGCCCCTTTACGGGCCAGGGCCTGGGTCATGCCAAAGCAGGCGGTGCCAAGGCCGCCGCTGATATGGGGAGGAAATTCCCAGCCGAACATAAGAACTCGCATGGATTCTCCCTCGTGGCGGCACAGCCGCCAGGTTCGGCAGCCGCTGTTGTGGGCTGCCTCAAATGTGTTTCTTCCTCCACTGTGGTCAATACTTGCGGTCTGTGGCCGTAGTTGCAGGTTCGGTGTCTTTCTGCCGGGCAGGGGCGTGCTCCCTGCCGCCGCCCGTAGCCATGCTGATGCGGCAGATGCCCGCCGTGTCGCCGATAACGGGGTGGCTCATGCGATGGGCCGCCAGTTGGTGCCAGCGCCGGTATACGGCGGGCGCGGCTTTTTGCAGGTGCAGTAACAGCCGCAGGCATTCGGCCACGCTCCAGGCCTGCGCAATGCAGCCGTTGGGCTTGTAGGGCGGTGAGCCGTCAAAAACTTCAGAAATACTCGCCAGCCCTGCCTGGGCAAGGTGGTCGCAGTACAGCGGCGTAAGGGTGTCCAGCAGGGCCATGACCGCGCCGTCCACATCCCAGGCCGTGCGCAGCAGGGCATCGGCATAGTGGCCCAGAAGCCAGGGCCAGACCGTGCCCTGGTGATAGGCTCCGTCACGCTCGGCCGTGCCGCCGTCATAGCGCCCCTTGTAGTGGGGATCGTCGGGGGCCAGGGTACGCAGGCCGTAGGGTGTGAGGAGCTTGTTGCGCACGCATTCCACCACCTGGGCCTGACAGTCTTCGGCCAGTATGGCGTGCGGCAGGGATACGGCGAAAATCTGGTTGGGCCGTACGGCGGTATCCAGCCTGCCATCGCGCCATACATCGCCAAGGTAGCCCCCGCCGTGGGGAACCCAGAAACGCTGTAAAAACGCCGTACGCATGCGCCGCAGGGCTTCATGTCCTGTAAGGGGGGCTTCGCCGAAGCGGGCGGCGAGCTGGTCGGCAAAAGCCAGGGTATTGTACCACAGGGCGTTGATCTCTACAGGGCAGCCCTGCCTTGGGGTTACGGGGCGGCCGTCCACGCGGGCGTCCATCCAGGTGAGCTGGCTGTGGGCGTTGCCCGCATGCAGCAGGCCCTCGTCATCCACGCGGATGTCCAGCCGCCGGGCTTTGCCCGCCCCCGCACGGTAACCGGAAATAACGGCTTTGAGCGCGTGCCAGGCATGTTCACGCAGCCATGCAAGATGCTCCGCACCGGACTCAAGGCAACTTTGCAGGGCAAAGGCGTACCACAGGGCCGCGTCTACGGAATTATAGGCATGGTCGCCCGTGGGGGAGAACATGTTGGGAATAAGCCCGTCTATGACGTGATTGCCCATATCCGCCAGAACACGCAGGCCGAAATCCGTCCGGCCGGCATGAAATGTCAGGCCGGGCAGGCTGATGAGGGTGTCGCGCCCCCAGGCGTCAAACCAGTGGTAGCCCGCAAGCACCTCGGGTCGCCCCTCCGGGGAGGTGATGCAGAACTGCTGGCCGGTGCGGGCCAGATGCCCGGACAGGCCGCCACCATTTTTGCGGCTGTGATCACGGGTGCGTTCGGCATCTTCCCACAGTTCGCGCATATCCCCGTCGCAGACGGCGGTTCCGGCCGTCAGATATACGCAGGCGTTGCTGCCGGACAACGGCGGCAGGGGCACATCAAGCGTGCCGGGCATGAAAAGGTCTTCACTGTAGGCAAAGCCGCGTTCGCGTTCTTCAAGGTATTCCACATTGTAGCACCAGTCCGGCTGCGGCGTGAAGGTATGTTCCGCATCGGCGCGGCACTGGATGTAGAGGGAGGGCAGCCCTTCGTAAGGACTGATGCTGAAGCCGTCGGGCAGCAGCGTGGCGGCCGAGCGCAGATGCGCGTTGGCATGGGTGAGCTTGTGAAAGCTGCGGTAGGCCAGCAGGGGGCGCAGGCGCAGGGTCAGGGCAGGCACGTGTGCCGGGCCGCGTATGCTCCAGCGTATGGCCAGGCGGCTCTGGCCTTGCACAAGCAGGATTTCGCGGCACAGATGCACATCGCCCACGCGGTAGACGCATCTGGGCCAGTGGTCCAGCCTGAAGGCCTCCAGATAATCATGTCCGTGAGGGTAGAGCGTGTCGGGGTGCTGGCGGGTGGAAAGCGGAAACTCCCGGCCCCCGCCCACAATGGATTCTTCAAGGGCAGAGAGCAGCACATGGCGGCCGTGAGGCGTGTTGACAGTAAGCAGGCCGTGATACTTGCGCGTATTGCAGCACAGTATGGTGCTACCCGCATAGTCGCCAAGACCGTTGGTGAGCAGCCACTCCTTGCGCAGCGCCCTGCGGGTATTCTGGCAGGCAGCCTTGTCAAAGCTGAACCGCATACGTCCTCCCTGGCGATATGGGTGCGTGGGAATGACGCTGCGTGAGACGAGAAAGGGAGGCGAGATCGCAGCGGGCCTGTGTAAGACTGCTGGAAGGGCGGACCGGGCGTGCCCGCGCGAAATGTCATACGGCCGCCCATGCACTGCTGATCCGGCATGCCGGATGCCCGGACGGAACGCCCCGGCTGAAAATACCGGCGCAATGCATGGCCGAGGCATGCGCCGCACACAGGGGAAGCGACGCTTTACCTGTATGCCTGAGCATTACCATATAGCAGATTTGTCTGCCTGTCGAGTTTTACGGCATGACGACAAAATGGCTGCAATATGCACGCAGCATGAAACATCAGTAAAAACTGTTTGAATATATTCAGGTTATGGCATTCTGCGTGCAATGCGGCGTTCGCCGAGCGAAAGGGCTGCACACAGACGGCGAAAAAGCGCTGCTGGCTTGAAATGCGGCAGGCTACGCCTGCCGCCGGATTTGGGGCGGTAAAACTGGGGCTTTTTCTTTACGGGAATTTGAGGTATGCTATTTTGTTACTATCATCACCGAATACCGGACGGGGGAGTTTTTTATGAAAGCACTTGGTCGTTTGCTTGGGGCGCTGGCCCTTACCCTGCTGGTGCCTATGACGGCTCTGGCCGGTGACATCAAGGTCGGTCTCATGTGCCCGTTGACGGGCAAATGGGCTTCCGAAGGTCAGGACATGAAGAATATCGTCAGCCTGCTGGCTGATGAAGTGAACGCCAAAGGCGGCATCAATGGCCGCCAGATCAAGGTTGTGGTGGAAGACGACGCGGGCGACCCGCGCACCGCTGCCCTTGCCGCGCAAAAGCTCGCCTCAGCGGGTGTGGTGGCTGTTATCGGTACCTACGGCTCGGCCGTAACCGAAGCCAGCCAGAATATTCTGGACGAAGCCGGACTGGTACAGATCGGCACGGGTTCTACCAGTGTGCGACTGACGGAAAAGGGCCTGCCGCTCTTCTTCCGTACTTGCCCGCGTGACGACGCCCAGGGCCGCGCGGCGGCCGATGCCGTCATCAAGGGCGATTACAAGGCCGTGGCGATTCTGCACGACAATTCCTCTTACGCCAAGGGCCTGGCCGAAGAAACCAGGGCCGCCCTGAAAAAAGACGGCGTAAAGGTGGTTTTTTATGACGCCCTCACCCCCGGAGAGCGCGATTACACGGCTATTCTGACCAAGCTCAAGGCTGCCGGTCCCGATCTTGTGTTCTTTACCGGCTACTACCCTGAAACGGGCATGCTGCTGCGCCAGAAAAAGGAAATGGGCTGGCCCGTGCCCATGATGGGCGGCGATGCCGCCAACCATCAGGATCTGGTGAAAATAGCGGGCAACGAGGCGGCCGAAGGCTACTTCTTTATCAGCCCGCCCCTGCCGCAGGATATGGACACCGCTGAAGCCCGGTCTTTCCTTGAATCCTTCAAGGCCAGGTATGATGCTGTGCCTGTTTCCGTGTGGGCCGTGCTGGCGGGCGACGCCTTCAAGGTGATTGAGGCCGCGCTGGCCGCAGGCAACGACAAGCCCGAAAGCATGGCCGCGTGGCTCAAGAATCTCAAGGATATGCCGGGGCTTTCCGGCAGCCTGGGTTTTGACGCCAAGGGCGACCGCGTGGGCGAATTCTATCGTACCTATACGGTCAACGATAAGGGCGTATTTGTCTTGCAGCCCAAGTAAACAGGCCGTACAGTGTGCTCCGCGCCCCGGCGCGGTCCGGCGGTTTTTTGCCGCATACCCGCGCGCCGAAAATGGTACGCGCATACACAGCAACTTTGGCCGTGGCCGCCGGAACCGGAGCAGTCCGGTTCCGGCCCCGGGCCGGTAAAGGGGAGCCGCCGTATAACGGCTCCGGCGGCGGGGCGCAGCCTCTCCGCTCACGGTGAGGCGCGCGTTTTTTACGCCGTCGGGACGTGGCAAGGGTAATAACGCGTTATGGAACAGTTTTTACAACAGCTTTTGAACGGCCTTGCCGTGGGGGGCATTTACGCCCTGGTGGCCCTGGGCTATACGATGGTGTACGGCGTGCTGAAGCTCATCAACTTCGCGCACGGCGACCTGTTCACCATCGGGGCCTATCTTGGGCTGACCCTGCTGGTCAGCTGCAATCTCTCGGGCATGCTCAATCCTGTGGTGGCCGTGCTGGCCGTTTTTGTCATGGTGGCCCTGCTGGTGGCCATCATCGGTTTTCTGCTTGAGCGTACGGCCTATCGGCCCCTGCGCAATGCGGGCCGCCTTTCTGCCGTGGTTTCGGCCCTCGGGGCCTCCATATTTTTTCAAAACGCCGTCATGCTCATCTATGGCGCGCGCTTTTATGTTTATCCGGACTATCTCAGACCCGACTTTACCGTGCATCTTTTCGGCCTGGCCGTACCTGGCGTGCGTCTTCTGGTCATTGCCGCCAGCGTGATACTCATGCTCGGCCTCTGGGCCTTTATCCAGCGTTCGCGCACCGGCGCGGCCATCCGCGCGGTAGCCATCGATCCCGGCGCGGCCCAGCTTATGGGCATCAACGTGGACCGTATTATCGGCCTGGTTTTTCTTATCGGGCCGGGCCTCGGCGGAGCCGCCGGGCTTATGGTGGGCATCTACTACGGGCAGATAGACTTTACCATGGGCTGGAGCTACGGGCTTAAGGCCTTTACCGCAGCCATTCTGGGCGGCATCGGCAATATTCCCGGCGCCATGATCGGCGGGTTGCTGCTCGGCGTGATCGAAGCCCTGGCCGCCGGCTACATCGCCATTGCCTGGAAGGACGCCATCGCCTTCTTTGTGCTCATTCTTATCCTCATCATCCGTCCCACCGGCATTCTGGGCGAGCGCACGGCGGACAAGCTATGAGAACAGAGCCTCTTCGTATCGCCGCCAGGGTTGCTCTGGCGGCGGTCATCTGTGTGCTGCCCCTGATCAGCAATGCCTACTGGACAGACGTGTGCGTGAGCATTGGCCTGTACGCGCTGCTTTCGCTTTCATTGAACGTGATTCTGGGCCAGGCGGGTATTTTTCATATGGGGCACGCGGCTTTTTTTGCCGTGGGCGCATATACCACCGCCATACTCAACACCCTGTGCCAGTGGCCCATATTCTGGACCATGCCCGTGGCCGGAGCCGTGGCCGCCGTATTTGCCCTGCTGGTGGCGCGCCCCATCATTCACCTGCGCGGCGACTATCTGCTTATCGTGACCATAGGCATTGTGGAAATTGTGCGCATTGCGCTCATCAACGATGTTTTCGGCCTTACCGGAGGGGCCAACGGCATTTTCGGCATCAGCCGCCCCAGGTTTTTCGGCTTCAGGATAGTAAAGGGCATACAGTTTTACTATCTGGTCTGGGGCATGGTGGCCGTGAGCCTGCTGCTTTTTTACGGCCTTTGGCATTCGCGTTTTGGCCGCGCCCTCAACTACATCAAGGAAGATGACGTGGCCGCCGAGGGCTGCGGCATCAACGTCACCCACTACAAGCTCATGGCTTTTGTGCTCGGAGCGTTCTGGGCGGGTATGGCGGGAACCCTGTATGCGGCCAAAATGACGACCATTTCACCGGAATCGTTCAGCTTTATGGAATCCGTCATTATTTTTGCCGTGGTCATCCTTTCGGGCGGCAGCCAGATAGGCGTGCTTATCAGCGCCTTTCTGTTCATCGGCCTGCCGGAACTGCTGCGGGAGTTTTCCAACGCGCGCATGCTTATTTTTGGTCTGGCCATGATGGTCATGATGGTCTGGCGGCCTCAGGGGCTTCTGCCCCCGCGCCGCCGCCGTTACCACGTGGATGCCCTTTCCGGAGAAAACGCCCCGCAGGATGCCCCGGGTGAGGGGGATAGCGGGACTGCCAGCGGGAGGCCCGCATGAGCCTTTTGCGCCTGCAGGAAATGACCAAGGTTTTTGGCGGTCTTGTGGCTGTCAACGATCTCACCTTCAGTGTTGACGCGGGCAGCGTTGTGGGCCTTATCGGTCCCAACGGGGCGGGCAAGACCACGGTATTCAACTGCATTACCGGCAACTATACGCCTGAAAAGGGCCGTATCTTCTTTGACGGCGAGCCTATTGCCGGACTCAAGCCCCATCGTGTTGTGGAACTTGGCATTGCTCGCACCTTTCAGAGCATACGGCTTTTCGGCAAACTTTCCGTTCTGGAAAATGTGCTTGCCGGGCGGCACTGCCGTATGAAGTCGGGCATGATGTCGTGCATGCTGCATCTGCCCTGGCAGCGCAGTGAAGAGCGGGCCGCCGTGGCGCGCTGCATGGAAGAACTGCGTTTTGTAGGCCTGGCCGATAACCATGCCGAAGCCGCCGGGGGACTTTCTTACGGCAACCAGCGGCTGCTTGAAATCGCCCGTGCGCTGGCATCAGACCCACGGCTGCTCATTCTGGACGAGCCTGCCGGTGGTATGAATGATCAGGAAACAGTGGCTCTTGTAGACACCATCGCGGCCATTCGCGACAGGGGGATTACGGTGCTGCTGATCGAGCATGACATGCGGCTGGTCATGAAAATATGTGAAAAACTGGTGGTGCTGGAGCACGGCACCATGATAGCCCAGGGCGAGCCGGAGGCCGTGCGCCGGAATCCGGCCGTGGTGGAAGCCTACCTGGGCGTAGAAGACGAGAAGTGGTAAGCCATGTGCCTGTTGCAACTTTCTGACATACGGGTGAGCTACGGCAGCGTCGAGGTGCTGCACGGCATCAACCTGCGGGTGGAAGAGGGCGAGATAGTCACCATCCTCGGTGCTAACGGCGCGGGCAAAAGCACCACCCTGCTGTCCATCAGCGGGCTTGTGCGGCCTACTTCGGGCGAGATTCTTTTTGAAGGGCAAAACCTTCTGCGGCTGCCGAGCCACAAGGTGGTGGGGCTGGGTATTGCCCAGTCGCCCGAGGGGCGGCGCGTTTTTGGCGTTATGAGCGTGCTTGAGAATCTGCGATTGGGCGCTTTCTGCATTGAAGACAAGGCTCGCAGTGAGCGCACCCTGGAATGGATATTCGATCTTTTTCCGCGGCTGCTTGAGCGCAAAGACCAGCTTGCGGGCACGCTTTCGGGCGGCGAACAGCAGATGCTGGCCATTGGCCGCGCCTTGATGGCCGAGCCGCGCCTTTTGCTGCTTGATGAGCCTTCGCTGGGCCTGGCCCCGCTTTTGGTGCGTTCCATCTTTGAGACCGTGCGGGCCATCAACAAGCGCGGCGTCACCGTGCTGCTGGTGGAACAGAACGCACGTGCGGCCCTCAAGCTGGCTTCGCGCGGCTATGTGCTGGAAGTGGGCAACGTGGTTATGGAAGACAAGGCCCAGAGCCTGCTGAACAATGCCAGCGTGCGGGAAGCCTATCTGGGCGGGTAGAGCATTCACACTTGAAATGCCTACAATGATTTGCCTGTAACTCCTTGTAGCCAAATGATTGCAGGGCGGCTTTGCCGGCCGTTAAGCAATCATTTGAAGCGTTAAATGCTCTAGGTGTCATGTTCCAATAGGTTGTTCACCCTCCCCCAAGTCGGTAAAGCTGGAGTTAGCAGGCAACAGCAAACCGAGCGGGGAGAAGGGATGAATAGCCACAATGTTTTTGCGGCGTTTACCACAGCGCTTGGCCGTGCACGCACTGTGCTTGCGTTTTTGTGGGCCGGTTGAGCAGGTTTGGGCATTGTTCAGGCTACGGCCTTACCTGACCGTGCGGTGGCGTGTTGTTCCCTTTGCCCCGTAAAAGTGTGTACAGTCTGCAAGGCCAGCCACGGCGCACAATCCGACATTTTTTACCCTGCGCTTTTTTGCAGCAAGCCCCGTCCTTTCAGAAAGGGCGGGGCTTGCTGTGTGCAGGTTCCGGCAGTTTATTTTTTGACGTAATAGTCCAGCGGCTTTACCCGATAGCTGTTTACGGGCATCTGGTCTGTGGTCACGTACCCGGGGGCGGCATTGATGAGGTCGGGAATGCGGTTCACCAGTGTGGCGCAGGTCAGTTCAACAGTAGAGGGCCGGGTGATGACCACCTGGGTGTCCGGCTCGCCCACAAGGGTCCAGTCGTTGCGGTCCACCTCATCGGGAGCATAGACCTTGCCTATGCATTCGCTTTCAATGGTGATGCCTTCATGTGTTTCGGTGGTGACAACGGCCGACATGCCCGTGGCGTGTCCGGCAGGAATAGTCATGCCCAGGGTTTCGGATTTCAGTTCGGCGGAGTGGGTCATGGGTACGCATTTCTGTACCTGGCTTTTTACCGTAAGGCCCAGGCGCGCCGCCAGCCAGCCGTTGACGTTCCACATATAGGAAGGCAGGAAATCGCCTTTTTCAATAAGGGCGGCACGTTCGGCTTCCGGGATATTGTCGGCCGCAGCGATCTCTTTTTCAAAGGCGGCAAGGTCCAGCCCTGCCCCATGCGCCTTGGCAAGGGCAATGCCGTAATCTTCCACATTATAGCTGGATTTGCCGCGGATTTTTTTAATGGTGTGCATGGCTCCGGCCAACGTGGCGATAAGGTTTCCCCAGAAGACGTCCTGGTAGCCCGTGCCGCATATGGTGCAGCCGGTCTTTTTGGCGGCTTCGTCCAGCTCGCGGGTAATGGCCGGTGAAGAATTGGCGGGAAAGATGGCCTCTTCGCAGATGGTGATGGCGTTGACGCCGCTACGGGCGCAGGCCATAAGCGCGCCCCTGACATCGCGGATAAGGCTCATGGTGGTGATGAGGCAGGCATCGGGCTTGACCTGGGCCAGCACCTTTTCTGCCTGGGATGCGTCCTGAACAATAACGCCCTTGTTTTCGCACCCCATGATGGAGCCGATATCACGGCCGATCACCGCAGGATTCATATCAAAAGCGGCGACGATCTCGGCGCCTTTTTCGTATACATAACGCATTGAATATCGTGACATTTTTCCGCAACCGTACTGGGCGATCCGGAGCCTGCTCATGGATTCCTCCTGGTTTGGAAAGGGTTGACTTAGATTGAAAATCAATTTCAATAAGAGTGTACGCGCTCTTTGTGAAAAATCAAGCGTGCGTGATGGCGTGTCAAAGCGTGACGGTTCTGATGTTTTTTGCGGTTGTGCCGGCCTGAAAGCAAACAAAAAGGCCGTGATCCCAAAAAAGATCACGGCCTTTGGCCCTTGGCTGCAGGCAACCCTCTCACATGCAGATTGCTCTAAAAAGCGTACAGAAAACCCGCATTGAAAGAGTACGTGGTACTGCGTTCCACCATGGGGCTGTCGGTCACTTCGCTTCCCAGAAAAAGGGCCTTGCCGTTGACAAGGACGCTCCAGCTGTCGGTAAGCGCCACGCGCAGCGTCAGCCCGGCATAGGGTGAGAACGCGCTTTCCGGGCTGTATTCTTTCAGGCCGCTTTTGCGCGACTCACTGGAACTGACACTGTAATAATAGTCATTGTAGTTGCTGTCAGTCCACTGCGCACCCACCGAGGGCATGATGACAATATTTTCGAAGCGCAGTGGATAGGCATAGGAAACATCGGCCATGACGCCGTTATTGACGCCGAGAACGTCCGTGGACAGTGTGGCCGAAGCCAGGCCATAGCGGGAGCGCAGGGTGTAGTTCAGACCGGCCATGAGCGAAGAATAGCGGTCATCCAGCCGTTTCATCCTGTCATTGTCGCTCCAGGACGCATAAAAATGCTGTGGCAGATAGGAAAGCTGGACATTGAACTCGTGATAGCGGTTCTTGAAGACGTGCACACCGCCGCTCAGGCCACGCAGGTACAGCCAGTTGCCTTCGTAGCCCAGCAGGGGCAGAGGCGAACCCAGCGAGTTGATGCCCTTGTATTCCGATGTGCGCAACGATGCCCCGATGCCCGCATTAAAACCCCACCGGTCCTGCTGCGCAGTTACGGCAGGGGCGTCCGGATCATCTTCCCACAGTTCCTGGGCCTGGGCGGCGGGCGCTGCCAGCAGGCAGCAGATCCACAGCGGCAGCAGAAGCAGCGAATTCAGGATGAAGCGGTTTTTCATGCGTCCGCCTGGGCGCGGTCTTCCAGCGCCGCAACGGAAGGCAGTTTTTTGCCTTCAAGCAGTTCCAGCGAAGCGCCGCCGCCGGTAGAGATATAGCCCATGCGGTCGGCCAGGCCGTATTTTTCCACGGCAGCTACGCTGTCGCCGCCACCCACAACCACAAAGGCCTTGGAATCGCTCAGGTATTCGGCCAGGGCCTTTGTCCCGTCGCCAAAAGGTTCTATCTCAAATGCGCCGACCGGGCCGTTCCAGACCACCGTGGCCGCCTTGGAGAGAAATTTTTCATACAGGGTCAGCGTTTCGGGGCCGATATCAAGAATCATCTGGTCGCCCGGCACATCACCCACGGCGTGCAGCATGGTCTGCTGGCGGGGGGCCAGTTCTTCGGCGGTGATCACGTCCACGGGCAGGGGCAGTTCCTTGTTGAGGGTCTTTGCCAGCGCCATGATCTTCTGGGCTTCGGGCAGCAGGTCTTCTTCATACAGAGACTTGCCCACCATATATCCGGCCGCGGCAAGAAAGGTGTTGGCGATGCCGCCGCCCACAATGAGCACATCCACTTTTTCCAGCAGGTTTTCGAGCAGGGCCAGCTTGGTGGATACCTTGGCGCCGCCGACAATGGCCACCACAGGCCTGGCGGGATTGTCAAGCACCTTGTCAAAGGCTTCCAGTTCGGCCTGCAGCAGGGGACCGGCGCAGGCCACAGCGGCGGTGCGCACAGCGCCTTCGGTAGAAGCGTGGGCGCGGTGGGCCGAGCCGAAAGCGTCCATTACATACACATCGCCAAGCCCGGCAAGTTTGGCTGCCAGTTCGGGATCATTCTTTTTTTCTCCGGGCAGAAAGCGCACGTTTTCGAGCAGGGTTACCTGTCCGGGAGCAGTTTTGGCCTCGTCCAGGCTCTTTGCCAGGGTCACGGGCTGCCCCAGCAGCTGGGCCAGACGGTCGGCCACAGGAGCGAGAGAAAACTGCTGGTCATACTGCCCTTCAGTGGGGCGCCCCAGGTGCGACAGCACAATGACGCCCGCGCCTTTTTCCAGCGCCAGCTGTATTGTGGGCAGGGCAGCGCGGATGCGCTTGTCATTGGTGATGATTCCGTCCTTCATCGGCACATTGAGGTCTTCGCGGATGACAACCGTTTTTCCGCCAAGATCAAGATCCTGCATTTTTGTTACGGGCATGGCGCTCTCCTCTTTGTTGGACTTGCAGCGTGATTTTCAGTGAAAGCAAATGCCCGGGCGGGCCTTGCAAGCCAGAGCATGCCACCGGTGAAGTATGCGCATGCCCTGCAGGAATTTTTACGAAAAACCCTTGCCGCGCAACAGTCAGGCTGATCCTGCCTGCCGCCGGCATGTCAGGCAATATGTTTTTATACGCGCGGGCGCGTCTGAAGAAGCGCCCGCGCGGAAGTGTTGTCAGCGTTTTCCGGCCATGAGGGCGCGGGCTTTTTCCAGCGTGTTGGCTACGGTAAAGCCAAGACGTTCAAAAACCACCTTGCCCGGAGCCGAAGCCCCAAAGCCTTCCATGCCGATAACCGCTCCGTCAAGGCCTACATACTTGAGCCACCAGTCAGACGCAGAGGCTTCAATCGCCAGCCGCGCACGGACAGCGGAAGGCAGCACGCTTTCTTTGTATTCATCGCTCTGGGCGTCAAATACCTCGGCGCAGGGCATGGAGACGACACGCGCCTTGCGGCCGTCAGCGGCAAGCTGTTCGGCAGCGCCAAGCGCCAGGGCAACTTCGGAACCGGTAGCCATGATGATGATCTCGGGGGTTCCTTCGCAGTCGCGCAGCACATAGCCGCCACGGGCAATAGCCGCCACCTGTTCCTCGCTGCGCGGGCAGAAGGGCAGGGTCTGGCGCGAAAGGGAGAGGCCCGAAGGCGTATGCCCGGCTTCCAGGGCGCAAGTCCAGGCCACGGCGGTTTCCACTGTGTCGCAGGGGCGCCAGAGGTTGAAGCCCGGCATGAGGCGCAGCATCCCCAGCTGTTCCACAGGCTGGTGGGTGGGACCGTCTTCACCCACGCCGATGGAGTCGTGCGTCAGCACCCATATGACGCGGATGCCCATAATGGCAGCCAGACGCAGGGCGTTTTTGGCCTGATCGGCAAACGCAAGGAACGTTCCTGCATAGGGAATAAAGCCGCCGTGCAGGGCCAGGCCGTTCATGATGGCACTCATGCCGAATTCGCGCACGCCGTAGGAAATGTAGTTGCCGGTGTGATTCTTTACATCCATATGTACCGACGAGCTTGTGAGCGTACCAACAGAGCCTGTGAGGTCGGCAGAGCCGCCCGCCAGTTCGGGCAGGCGCGGCACAAGATATTCCAGGGTTGTTTTGGAGGCCACACGGGTAGCCGTATCGGCCCCCTGGCTGACGGCCTCGGTAACGGCGTTGCGGGCAATTTCAGCCCAGTCTGCGGGCAGTTCGCCGCGCATGCGCCGGGTCAGTTCGGCGGCCTTTTCAGGATGGGCTTCGGCATAGGCGGCAAAAAGATTGTCCCATGCCGCTTCCAGAGATTTTCCGGCCACACGTGCGTTCCAGGCGCTGTAGATGTCCTGCGGAATGGTAAAGGGCGGTTCGTGCCAGCCAAGGGCATCGCGCGTGGCGGCTACGCCGTCTTCGCCCAGGGGGGAGCCGTGGCTGGAGGCCGAATCGGCCTTGGGAGAGGCGAAGCCGATGTGGGTGCGGCAGATGATGAGGCTCGGGCGGTCCGTATCGGCCTTTGCTTCGGCCAGGGCTTTGTCCAGAGCGGCGGCGTCATGCCCGTCAACAGGGCCGATGACCTGCCAGTTGTAGGCGCGGTAGCGGGCGGCCACGTCTTCGTTGAACCAGCCGTCGATCTTGCCGTCAATGGAAATACCGTTGGAGTCATACATGGCGATGAGCTTGCCGAGGCCCCAGGTTCCCGCAAGGGAACAGGCCTCATGCGAAACGCCTTCCATCAGGCAGCCGTCGCCCACAAAAACGTAGGTGTGGTGGTCCACAACCTTGTACTCGGGAGTGTTGAACTGCGCGGCCAGCATGCTCTCGGCCAGGGCCATGCCCACGGCGGAGGCAATGCCCTGCCCCAGAGGGCCGGTGGTCATTTCAATACCCAGATGCGGCTCGTATTCGGGATGCCCGGCGGTTTTTGCTCCCCACTGGCGGAAATTGCGTATTTCTTCCATGGGGATGTCGTAGCCCGTGAGGTGCAGCAGGGCGTAGAGCAGCATGGACGCATGCCCGTTGGAGAGTACAAAGCGGTCGCGGTTGAACCACAGGGGATTGGCAGGATTATGCCTGAAACCGTGCCGCCAGAGGGCTTCGGCCATATCGGCCATGCCGAGGGGCGCACCGGGGTGGCCGGAGCGGGCTTTCTCAATAGCGTCCATGGCAAGGGCGCGGATGGCGTTGGCGCACTGTCTGCGGGTGGGCATGATCATTCCTCTATTTTTGCTTGGGATGAGTAAGGGCAAAGGTCTGACGCCGGGCGGCCTTTTGCAGCGCGGGGCGCTGCTCGCGGCCGTCCAGAGATTTCATGAAGGCCGCCAGGCGGGCGTCATAGGGCTTGTGCCCGAAAAAGGCCGAGCCTGACACCAGCACGTCGGCCCCGGCTTCTACCAGCTGGGCCGTATTTTCGGGGCATACGCCACCGTCCACCTGAATAAGAACATCTTCGCCGCCGCAGGCATCCAGCAGGCGGCGGGCACTGCGGACCTTGTCAAAGGTGGCGGGAATGAAGGCCTGGCCGGAAAAGCCGGGGTTGACGCTCATGACGAGCAGCATGTCCAGATCATTGACAAGCCAGCGTATGGCGCCAAGGTCTGTGCCGGGGTTCAGCGCCACGCCCGCGCGGCAGCCCATGTCGCGGATGGCGGCAAGCGTGCGCTGCGGGTGGCGGTCGGCCTCTGTATGAATAACAAGCATATCCGCCCCCGCGTCCCTGAAGTCCCGAATATAGCGGGCGGGGTTTTCCACCATGAGATGCACGTCAAAAAAAAGCCCGCTGCCGGGCCTCAGGGCCTTGATCAGCGGGGGACCAAAGGTGATGTTGGGTACAAAGGCCCCGTCCATCACATCAAGGTGCAGCCAGGTAACCCCGGCGGCCTCAAGAGCTTGCAACTCTTCGGCCAGGCGGGAAAAATCGGCGGAAAGCAGCGAGGGTGATAGAATCATGGGAGTAGTTCTGTCTTGTGTTATGGGGAAGGGCCTTCGGGCTTGGCCGTCCGCAGAGTCTGACTGACCCGGCCGCCGTGTGCAAAGGAGTCGCCTTCCCCGCGTCCCTTTGCCTCAACCTGATGTTCCACCGTGCGCAACGACCGGATATTCGGCCGGATACCATATGCCCGGCCAGTATTGCACACCTGATCGTTTTTTGCCGCGCGGTGTACCGCGCTTTTTTACAGTCATGCCCACCCGGCGCATCTTTATTTTGAGAATATACCTCTCAAAATTTTTTACACGCCTGCTTTGGCAGCCAGCCGTGCAGGTATACTGCGCTGCTGCCTTCATCCGCAAGCTCTGCGGCACGTGCTGAAGCTGCGCCACGCCTTTGTGGCGGACGTTTGCCCGCGCCGTGGTCAGGCAACCTTACTGCACGATTGCCCTGCTGCGGGCCGATGCGCTTGCGGCATCTCTGGCCGGTTTTTTGTCCGGCCTTTGCCCGGTGTGCGGCTATGCGCCTACTGGCCGCTGAGCAGACGGCGCACCGCCGTAAGCTCGCGCCGGAGCATGCGCATGAAGTCCGGGTCCGGCACTGCGGCAACACGCTCAGGCAGGCTTTCGTCCAGTACGGCGCTGCCGTGCAGCACGCGGCGCGCGCCCTCAATGGTCATGCCCTGTTCATGCAGCAATTGCTGTATGCGACGCAAAAGGCCTATGTGGTCTTCTGTGTAAAGGCGTTGCCCCTTGCCCGTGCGCAGGGGGGCCAGTTGGGGAAATTCCGTCTCCCAGAAGCGCAGCACATGGGTCTTGAGGTTGAGCATTTCCGCCACTTCACCGATGCGGTAGGTTTTTTCTTCACTGTGATCCGACATAGGGCACCCCCTGACGCCCTCGCGCGGCATCATGCCGTCATAACGCATGCAAGCGCCAAGCGCCGGAAGCATGGCGTTCCATGCTCCGGCGGGCGGCGTAATTTTCAGAGCGGTCTCACTTTGCCTGCCGTGTTGCGGCGCGGCAGCGCGACTAGATTTTTACTCCCAGAGCCGCTACGAGCGACTGTGCCACTTTTTCCCGTTCCTTGTCCACTTCTGCATCCTTGAGGGTGCGGTCCGCGTGGCGGAAGGTCAGGCGGAAGGTGAGGTTTCGCACAGCCTCCTGCCCCTCGGCCGGCTTGGGTTCAAAGCAGTCTACAAGAACAAGGTCTTCGAGCAGGGGCAGGGCAAGGCCGCGCACATGCGCCATGACGGCGCTCACAGTAAGCCCCGGCCCGGCCATGACCGTAATGTCGCGGCGTACCGGCGGATACACGGGCAGAGGCCGGAAGCGCACCTGGGCCGCATCGTGCAGCTCGCGCAGGATTTCCAGGTTCAGCTCGGCCAGCCATACGTCTTTGCGGGCATGAAACTCATCGGCCATGGCGGGCTTGACACGCCCCATAACGCCTGCGGCACGGCCGTCAACGGCAACTTCAACGCAGGGCAGCAGGAAGGGATGTTCCGCGGCAAGCGTGCAGACCGGCGCCGGCAGGTGCAGAAAACGCATAAGGTTTTCCACAATGCCCTTGAGGTCCATATAATCCATGTCGCCTTCAGCCTGGGGCCATGCCGTGTCAAAACGCGAGCCGTACAGCAGCACGCCCAGCATGCCGGTTTCGCGGGCAGTGGTCTCGGAGGCGGCATCAGCCTCAAAGGTATGGGCAAGCTCGAAAAAGCGCAGCCCCTGTGCGCCCTGGGCCAGGTTGTTGCGCAGGTCGTGCAGCAGGCCGGGGGCCAGTGCGGTGCGCAGGGCGTCCTGCTCCGCTGACAGGGGATTCATGATGGAAATGCGGCCTTCGCGTGGCAGCCCCAGGTGATCCAGATCCTTATGGCCCACAAAGCTGTAGTTGACGGCTTCATTCAGGCCCAGCCCCGCTCCCCAGTGCTTGAGACGCAGCCAGAAGGCAAAGCGCGATTCCGGTTCGCCCGCATGCGCAAGATCGCGGCAGACGGGGGGCAGTTCGGGGGCGATGGTGTCCAGCCCGTGAACCCGGCCCACTTCTTCGATAAGGTCGGCCTCGCGGGTGAGGTCGGGCCGCCAGGAGGGCTGCCCCACGCGCCACACGTCGGTGGAGGCGTCTACCGTGCAGCCCATGCCGGTAAGCACGGCCTGGTCAAATTCCGGCGCGAGCTTTACCCCCAGCAGGGCATTGGCCCGGGCCGGGCGAAAGTCGATGCTCGCGGCCTTGAAGGGGCGCGGTTCGGAAACGGAAAGGCCCGGCTGTACCGTGCCGCCGCTCAGGGCGGCCATCATGGCGCAGGCGCGGTCCAGCGCCCATACCGTGCGCTGCTGGTCAATGCCACGTTCAAACCGGTAGGAAGATTCGGACGAAAGTCCAAGCCGGCGCGAGGTCTTGCGGATGGCCGCAGGCAGGAAAACAGCACTTTCAAGAAAAACATTGCTGCTTTCTGCGGTGATTTCCGTATTGAGGCCCCCCATTACGCCCGCCAGTGCCACGGCGCGCGAAGCATCGCGGATGCACAGATCCTGCGGGGTGAGGATGCGCTCCTGCCCGTCGAGGGTGGTGATTTTTTCGCCGTCCTTGGCGCGGCTGACTACAATGCGGCCGCCCTCGAGCTTGTCGAGGTCAAAGGAGTGCAGGGGCTGGCCGTATTCAAGCAGGATGTAGTTGGTCACGTCCACAATATTGGAAACCGGGCGCACACCCATGGCATGCAGGCGATGCCGCACCTGCATGGGGGAGGGGCCGATTTTTGCTCCCGTGATGACCCTGCCGGAATAGAGGCGGCAGAGGTCGGGATCTTCAATATCAATGGGAATGAGGCGCTGCGGCGCACTTTCGTCCACCTGAAGGGGCAGGCCCGGAATGTTCAACGGCAGGCTGAAGGCCAGCGCGGCTTCACGGGCGAGACCCAGGACGGAAAGGCAGTCTGCCCTGTTGGGCGTAACGGAGATATCCAGCAATTCACGGTCCAGCACAAGCTGGTCAACCAGTGGTTTGCCCACCTCAAAACTGTCGGGCAGCACCATAATACCGGCGTGGTCTTCGGTCAGGCCCAGTTCGCGCTCGGAACAGATCATGCCGAATGACGGCGCGCCGCGCAGTTTGGCCTTTTTGATGACGAGGCCGTCAGGCATGGTCGTGCCCACAAGGGCTACGGGCACCTTTTGGCCTTCGGCCACGTTGGGGGCGCCGCAGACGATGTCCAGCAGTTCGCCCTGGCCCGCGTCTACCTTGCAGACATGCAGGTGGTCGGACTGGGGATGGTCTTCGCAGGCGACTACCAGCCCCACCACAATGGAGCCGATGGCGTCAAAGGGACGGCGGATGTCTTCCAGCTCCAGGCCGAGCATGGTCAGGCGGTCGCCCAGAGCTTCAGCCGTGCCTTCGTAAGGCGTAAATTCACGCAGCCATGAAAGTGAGAGCAGCATAGCATGTCCTGTTTGCGCGGGGCCTTGGGCCGCCGCGTTGGGCGTCATAGGTAGTGGTGTTCATTACAAAACAGGGCCGCAAATAGATGCAGCCCACGCGCCGCAGGCCTCAGTTGAAATTCCAGACCGGAGTGTCGTCAACCTGTTCGGGGTCCGGCAGGGGGCGGTCATGCTCCTGCGCGGGCCTGTGTCCGTAAGCTCCTGGCCGTGGCCGCCGCTTGGGCGACTTTTCTTCCGGCTGCGACTCGGTGACAGTATTGCCGTAGGCGTCGGTATAGCCCATGCCGCCCTCGGCAGTACGGCTCATGTCCTTGCCGGGCAGGCCTTCAATGGGCTTCGGGCCGCCGGGAGGCTCCAGGCCGGAATTGCGCGGGCTGAAGGCTGATTTTGCCAGAGCAGCGCCGCCGGTCTTTGTGCCTGTCGGAAAACAGCCGTCCGTCAAGGGCCAGAACGCAGGAACCAGCAGCAGGGCTGCCGTCACTGCGCAGGCAAGGGCGTGACGCAGCATGCCGGAGGCGGCACGAGGACGGCAGGGACGGCTGGCGGAACGCAACACGGCTTTGGCCTCAGCGGGCGAATTGGCCCAGAAAGCGTACGTCGTTTTCAAAGAACATGCGCAGGTCGCCAATGCCGTATTTGAGCATGGTCACGCGCTCCACGCCCATACCGAAGGCAAAGCCGCTGACATCGGCATCATAACCAACGGCTTCAAACACTGCCGGGTCCACCATGCCGCAGCCGAGAATCTCAACCCAGCCCGTGGTTTTGCATACACGGCAGGGGCTACCGTCAATATGGCCCTGGCCGCCGCACATGCAGCAGCTCATGTCCACCTCGGCAGAAGGCTCGGTAAAGGGAAAAAAGCTCGGCCGGAAGCGCACACGGGTGTCGCTGCCGAAAATAGCGCGGACAAAGGCCGTGAGTGTGCCGCGCAGGTGGGCCATATTGATGCCCTGACCAACCATCAGCCCTTCGATCTGATGAAACATGGGAGTATGGGTAAGGTCGCTATCGCGCCGGTAGACCTTGCCGGGAACCACAACGGCAAGCGGGGGCTTGCGGTGCAGCATGGTGCGGGCCTGCACGGGCGAGGTGTGGGTGCGCATGAGCACCTTGTCGGTGATATAGAGCGTATCCTGCATGTCGCGGGCAGGGTGCTCGGGCGGCATGTTGAGGGCCTCAAAGTTATAGTAGTCCAGCTCCACTTCAGGGCCGGAGGCGACGTCAAAGCCGAGTCCCTGAAAAACGCCGCAGATTTCCTCCATCACCAGAGTGGTGGGGTGCAGGGTGCCGCTCCACGGTGCGCGCCCGGGTACGGAGGGGTCGAAGCGCTTGAGTGCTTCGGCTTCACGCCCGGCCTCCAGCGCGCCCTTGCGGGATTCAAACAGCGCATTGCAGCGTTCCTTGACGCTGTTGGCTGTTTGCCCCACGGCGGGGCGCTGCTCCGGGGCGAGCGAGGGAAGGCGGCTCATGATCTGGGCAATCCTGCCCTTGCGGCCCAGAAAATCCACCCGCAGGGCTTCAAGCCCTTCCAAAGAAGAAGCCTGATCCAGACCTTTTTCAAGCTCAGGGACCAGGCCTTCCAGTGCAGAAATCAGATCCATACGGATTCCCGATGCCGCCTGCGCGGCGCTGACGTTGAATTTTGTGTGGCTCAAAAACAGGGCGTGGGCAGCACATGTGCACCGCCCACGCCCTTATAGCACGTATGGCCCTGCTCCCGCAAGCCGACCCGCCGCACGTTATCATGTGCGGGCCAGCGCGGCCTGGAGGCCAGCTCCGGCGCGGGGAGCGCCAGCCCGGGGCTTATTTGCCCAGGGCAGCCTTGGCCATGTCGACGATCTTGGCGAAGTCGTCTTTCTTGTAGACGGCCAGATCAGCAAGAACCTTACGGTTCAGTTCAATGCCTGCAAGCTTGAGCCCGTGCATGAAGCGGCTGTAGGAAAGACCGCTCAGGCGGGCGCCGGCGTTGATGCGCAGGATCCACAGGGTGCGGAAGTCGCGCTTGCGCAGCTTGCGGCCCACATAGGCGTACTGCAGCGAACGCTCAACAGCCTCGCGGGCGGTGCGGTACAGACGGCTGCGGCCGCCGCGAAAACCTTTGGCGGCGGTCAAATATTTCTTGTGGCGACGATGACCGGAAAGACCTCTCTTGACACGCATGGTGTAACCTCCTTCTCCCAACCAGGCGGAGGAAAGCCCGTTGGGGGGTGTAAAGTATCATGAACCCTCGGTGAGGGGGCGGATTGAACATCGGTTACGGCTCCGCACACGCCGCGACGCTTGCGCGTCTTGAGTTTTCAAGCCTGCGGCAGGGCCGCTGCTGTTTCCAAACAGGCTTGCCCGGGACAATACAGCTGTAACAGGCTGTAGTTCTGCGCGGATAGTTAAAAAAACACACCGCCAGAGGTTCGGAAGGGAACCTGATTGCCGGGCAGGCAGGCCGGGGCAAAAGCCCTAGCCGTTGGGCAGCATGCGGCGCACGGCCTTTTCGTTGGCTTTGTCCACGGTGGTGGACTGACCCAGGCGCATTTTGCGGCTGGCGGCCTTTTTGGTAAGAATGTGGCGCAGGTTCTGGCGACGACGCTTGAACTTGCCGCTGCCGGTTTGCGAAAAACGCTTGGCGGCGGAACGCCGGGTTTTGATCTTGGGCATGGCGTACTCCTTACGAAAACATATACCCGGCAGGTCTGCAGACGCGCCAGGGGAAGGGCATAATGCCCCAAAGCGCCATAAGGCGCAAGAGCTGGAACAACTTCAATGCAAAATTGTTCTCGCGGATATGTGGGCAGGCGTTCTTCACGAGCCGCAGACAGGCATAGTAATCCTGCCGCCGCCGGACTGACCGCGTTCAGGCCTTGAGAATGCGTACTCTCAAGAGCCGGCTGCTCCAATGTGTTTTGCCGTATGAGGCCGGTTACTTTTTGGGTACCAGCATCATCTGCAGGGTGCGGCCTTCGGCGCGGGGTTCCTGATCGACCCTGGCAATATCGGCCAGGTCTTGCACCACTCGTTCCAGAATGGCTATGCCGCGGTCTTTATGGACGATTTCACGGCCCCTGAAAAACACGGTGATCTTACAGCGGTCGCCTTCTTCCAGAAAGCGGCGGATGTGGCGGACCTTGGTTTCGTAGTCATGGTCATCCGTCTTGGGGCGGACCTTGATTTCCTTGATCTGCACCACAGCCTGGCGTTTTTTGGCTTCCTGCTTTTTCTTCTGCTGCTCGTATTTGAACTTGCCGTAATCCATTATGCGGCAAACGGGCGGCTCGGAGTTGGAAGAAACTTCCACCAGGTCCATGCCCGCTTCTTTGGCCATCACAATGGCTTCGTTACGTTGCAAAATACCAAGCTGCTCGCCATCGGCGGCGATCACGCGCACTTCACGGGCGCGGATCATTTCGTTGCGACGTACGCTGTCTTGCGGCATGTCGCGGCGGAATCTCATGTTAGGCGAAGCTATAGCGCATCCCTCCTTGTTTGAAAGGCTCTTCGGCGTCCGTGCGTATGAGTGCGGCGATTTCCGCTACGGACTTGAGCCCCAGGTTGTCTCCATTGCGCAGGCGCACATTGGCGCCGCCCGCCTGCACTTCCTTTTCTCCCACAACAAGAATGTATGGAACTTTGGCCAGTTGGGCCTCACGCACCTTGAAACCCAGTTTTTCATTGCGCGTGTCGGCCTGGGCGCGGATGCCCAGAGCCTTGAACTCTTCAAACATGCTGCTGACGGCTTCGTCGCCGGCTTCGGTCACCGTAAGCAGGCGCGCCTGCTCGGGCGCAAGCCAGGTGGGCAGCGCCCCGGCGAAGTTTTCTACAAGAATGCCGATGAAGCGTTCAAGAGAACCCATGATGGCGCGGTGCACCATGACAGGGCGGTGGCGTTCGCCGTCCTGCCCCACATAGGTGAGATCAAAACGTTCGGGCAGGGTAAAGTCCACCTGAATGGTGGAGCACTGCCATTCGCGGCCGATGCAGTCCAGCAGGCGCACGTCGATCTTGGGACCGTAAAAAGCGCCGTCGCCCTCATTGATGGTGTAGGGCAGGCCGGCCTTTTCCACTGCCTGCACAAGGGCGCTGGTGGCCATTTCCCACGCTTCATCCGTGCCGATGCTGCTTTCGGGCCTGGTGGATACTGCCACCTTGTATTCAAAGCCGAAGAGATTCATAAGGTCACGGATAAGATGTATGACCTCAAGAATCTCGCCTTCAAGCTGTTCAGGCGCGCAGATGATGTGGGCATCATCCTGGGTGAACTGGCGTACACGCAAAAGACCGTGGAGCACGCCGCTTTTTTCGTGGCGGTGTACTACGCCAAGCTCAAAATAGCGCTGCGGCAGGTCGCGGTAGCTGTGCAGTTCGTTCCCGTAAATAAGCATGTGCGAGATGCAGTTCATCGGTTTGACACCGTAGGCGTCTTCCTCGATCTGCGTAAAGTACATGTTTTCGCGGTAATGGTCGTAATGGCCGGATTTCTGCCATGTTTCAACACGCAGAAGCTGCGGCCCCTGTACTATATCATACCCGCGCTTGAGGTGCTCCTTGCGCCAGAAGTCCTCCAGAATGGTGCGCACAAGCATGCCCTTGGGCAGCCAGAACACCATGCCGGGGGCCACGTCTTCCTTGAAGGTGAAGAGCGAAAGCTCGCGCCCCAGCTTGCGGTGGTCGCGGCGTTTGGCTTCTTCCATCTGCTTCAGGTAGGCGGCAAGGGCTTTTTCGTCCGCAAAGGCCGTGCCGTAAATTCGGGACAGCATACGGTTTTTTTCGTCGCCGCGCCAGTAGGCCCCGGCAACGCTCATGAGCTTGGAGGCTTTGGCAAAGCCCGTGTGCGGCACATGCGGGCCGCGGCACAGGTCTGCAAAGCCGCTGCAGGTATAGACCGACACCGTATCTGCATCGATGCCTTCGATGATTTCAACCTTGTAGTCTTCGCCCATAGCCTTGAAGCGCTCTACGGCTTCAGCCCTGGAAAGCACTTCGCGGGTAAAGGGTTCGCGCGCATTGGCAATGCGCTGCATTTCCGCTTCAATGGCGGAAAAATCTTCGCTGGAAAAGGGCTTTTCCACGTCAAAGTCGTAGTAAAAGCCGGATTCGATGGAAGGCCCGATGGTAACGCGGGTTTTGGGAAAAAGCTGCTTCACCGCCGCCGCCATGACGTGGGCGGTGGAATGGCGGAGTATCTGCAGGCCCTCGGGCGAGTCGGCATACACCGGCTCGATGCCGGTGCAACCGGCGGGTACCGGAGAGGAAAGGTCAAGCAGTTCTTCCGCGCTGTCAAGGGCGCGGGCGGCCACAACGGCCTTGAACTTCTTGCCGCTCAAGGCTTTCTGGAGTATGGCGGCCACGCTGTCGCCAGCCTGCCCCTCTACCATCTGCCCTTCCACACGGACTTCCATGACAATCTCCTTGCATCGCCGGAGGCGCTGCCCGGCCAGACAAAAAAGCCAAAACAAAATGGGGAGGTAAACCTCCCCACTGCGCCGATACCGGTCATTCGGCCACCCTGCGGCAGCCTGTGCTATGGGCGGGGCCAAGGCCTTCCGCCGTTAAGGGGAACCATCCCCGAAGTTTCTTTTGGTAGGAACGAGCAGACTTGAACTGCTGACCCCTTCCGTGTCAAGGAAGTGCTCTAGCCACCTGAGCTACGCTCCTACATGAGGCAAGGGGTTATATAGCTACTCATGTGTGGCCCGTCAAGATTTTTTTATGCCTTTCTGCATTTTCTTTAATTTGCTTACGAATCCCATTTTTTTGCCGTAAAAGAGATGACCATCTGTTTTTGTGTTTTATATAAGGAAGTGCGCGCCGGAAAGATGGTGGAGCAGGGCCGGAGGCCGGATGCGCCTGTGGTGTGGTCGTCATCCGGCCTAATGAGTTGCCGGCCACGATCCCCTTTGTTGCATAATATGCGCGCGGTGCGTTGCGGCCCGACATCTGGCACTGGCGGGGCAGTCTCGTTGTGGCCGGAAGAAATGATGAAAAACGTGGGTATATCGGGATTTCAAGCTACGCGCGGTGTTTTTTCATCTGTTTTTGGGAGGAATTGCCGGGACGCAGGGTAATGGATACGTTGACTGTAAAGGGCGTTGCCGGGGGTAGAGCCGCGATTGCGGACAATGGGCAATGGGCGGAGAGTGTCACGCTGACGCCGCAGGCCCTGGCGTGGGCCTGATCCGGCCCGCGCAGTATTAATGAGTGTATCTGTAAAACATAGGAAGATAGTATGGGCATTATCAAGGCCATCTGTGTCAGCTCCAAAAAAGGTACAGCCAAGCAAACCGCTTCTTCCGCCACGCTTGTGGTGGATCACGGTATTGAGGGTGATGCTCACGCCGGAAAATGGCACCGTCAGGTCAGTCTGCTTTCCTGGCAGGCCATCGAGGCATTCAAGGCCAGGGGAGCCATTGTGACCCACGGGTGTTTTGGTGAAAATCTTGTCGTGGACGGCATTGATTTTGCGGCTCTGCCCGTGGGAACCCGCCTGTCCTGTAATACTGTGCTGCTGGAGGTTTCGCAGATAGGCAAGGAGTGTCATAACCACTGTCAGATATACCACACTATGGGGGATTGCATCATGCCCCGGCAGGGTGTGTTTGCCAGGGTTCTGAAGGGCGGGCTTGTTCGGCCCGGCGACGTCATGGATGTGCTGCCTGCCGCAACGGATTGCCCGGAAGGGACGGCGCCGTAACGCGGGATGGCCCTGTCGTGCGCATCACGTTGAGGAGATGGCTTCAAGGCCGTACCGTTTAGAATCCAAGCCACATCCAGAGTTTTGTGAAGGGAAAAATAAGCACAAGGGATGGGATCATGGTAATAATGGGAATGGTTTTGATGCCACACATCCGTATTCCTGTCGCAAGAAAAATGATGCCCCCAGTAGAGGTGAAGTTTTGCAGCATTTCAGGAGTAATCAGCGGTATGATTTTATTTCCTGACCAGCATAGCCCGGCAAGTATCAAGAATTGAGGAATAGCAATAATCCCGACGTTGGCCCCCAGGCTGGCTCCGAAGATAATGCCGCTGCATAAATCAAGAACGCTTTTTGTTAATAATAGTCCTGTAGTTCCGGTGATGCCTTCTTCAACCGCGCCGAACAGTCCCATACTTCCGAAGCAGAATGCGGAAACAAGCGTTATATACTGAAGGGCAAGTTCTTCGTTGTTGATGTCGCCGGATTTTTTTGAACGTGTCAGAAGGCGTTTGATTACAGTTTCAAGGCCTTTTTCAAAATAAAACAGTTCCCCAATGGCAGCGCCGACAAGGGTGGAAAGAACAACCGCAGGAAAATGTGCGGCTTTTCCGACCAGGGAGCTGCCCAAACTTAGCGTGATAAGCCCTGCTGTCAGGGGAAGTGATGATTTTACACGTGCTGGAATATAGCAGGCAAAAACAGCTCCTATGATGCTGCCTGCCGCCAAGCAAGTGCTGTTAATTATAGGACCTGTCATGGGCTGCCTCCACAATAAGATTTGCCGATGCTATCCGCTCACATGGATATGGTCGTGTGTCAAGATGGGATTTGTGCATGATATTTGCGTGGTGGTGCGGCTTTTAAGGCAGGGCCGCGTATTTCATCCATCTGGATGGACTGCTCAATGCCGCGGCGGCCATCTTGTGCCGGGCCGGAGCGGAGCTGTTCGCACACGGGGCGTTGTGAGCGGGCTTCCAGGGGGAGTGCGTCTGGATTATCTGGCAGGAAAGCGTGAGATACACAGCGATATTGTGCTTGGGCTGAAATATCGGCATGGCTCCAAGCCTCGTCAGGCAGAACTGCAAAATGTGCGGAAATTATGAATACTGCAAAAGTTGCCGGGCTACGCGGCGTAGCATTGTAACTTTCAAGCAACAAGCCGGCATCGATAGTAGCGATCGACGCCGGTTTGTTATTTATTTTTTATGATGGAGAGTATTTTTTCTTCTTTGCTTTTGAGAACATTTAAAACAAGGCGTAATTTGTAATTCATAGTTACTCCATTTTTTTTAGATACCAGAGGATCACAATACAACCATATAATTGTTGTGCAAAAATAATTATAAAAATAATTTTATGCTGCTATCTAGCTACCAATGCTGGTAATAATTTAACAAGGTTTGGTTTTTATGTAATAATAACAAATCTGCTAAAATAGTTATTGACAACGTGCGGCCCTGTCTTTACGTTTAGAAATCATTGATTGGGTATAGTAAATTTTTCGCCAGAGACTTTACATGGGTAAGGCTTCAGCAGAAAGTCTACCTCCCCCGTAACCCCCCCCATGGAGTCTTTTATGGCTACTTCTATTTATGTTGGTAATCTTTCTTGGTCTACCACGCAGGGCGACGTTGAATCCCTGTTCAGCGCTTTTGGTCAGGTGCTTTCCGTTAACCTGATTTCAGATCGTGAAACCGGTCGTGCTCGCGGCTTTGGTTTTGTTGAAATGGAAGATGACGATGCTGCCAACGCGATCTCTGCTCTTGATGGCAAGGAAGTTGACGGCCGCAGCTTGCGCGTGAACAAGGCCGAGCCCAAAAAGCCGGCCGCCCGCCGCTGGTAAGCCTAGCGCATACTAATGAAACAAAGCCCCCGGCACAGATTGCCGGGGGCTTTGTTATTTCCTTTTCCGCGCTGGCGTCATGACGATTACTCCCCCCCAGCAATTGCACCGTACTGCCAACGTTATCCTGAAATGCTGGCCGGCCGGGCTGTGGTAGAAAGAAGAGGTGTGAAAAAACAGGTCGTTTTCATGCGTCTGCCTGTTTTTTGCGGTGAAGCTGTCAAACACATGTTGCTCAGGAATAATACATGGGCTGCCAGCCCTGCTGGGTATGAGTCGTCCGTCAGAGGCCATGTTTCCGAATCCGTGAACTATCATGACGCCCTTGGCGTATACCCTTGTCTACACACAGGCCAAAGATGCAGACGGCCTGTGCCAGGCCACAGCCGCCGCAACCCCACGGCGTGGCGTGTCCGTAACGGCGCCCGCCATGCGAAGCTGTACAGACCAGTGCGCTGCCGGATGTTGTCGGAAGGAGGTCACTGGCTGTCAGCGGCCAGCGGCGTACAAGGGCTTTCTTGACCTTAGGGTGGCACCAATGCCGAGAGCAACGCCAGCATGCTGACAACCCTGCTTGACTACATGCGCAACCCACCCGCCGGCGGCACAGTGGCAGATTGTCGCCGCTGGCGCGGTCTGTTCCCCGGTGTGGTAGATGTCACGGTTTACTGCTACAGCAGGGATCGGGTAGCCACACCGCAGCGTTTTACGATCTGGACGGGCAGACATACCATAAGATGTTCTGGCAGCGCACCTTAAAAGCGGTCAGCGAGAGGAGTATCTGCGCGATAATTTCCATCGCACTACAGTGCATAAACTCCGGCAGTTCCGGTATGTGCGGTTTCTCAAGACGAACTGGCAACGTCGCCTGAGATTGCCCATCGAGCCGTATCCCAAGCCGGAAGTGATGTGCTGAAAATGACACAAAAGCTGGGTTGTTACCCCGCTTTTGTATGTGCCAACGTGCGCGCGAATCAGTGTCAACTTTCGCGCCTGCTTATTGTTTCGGCCTAGTCCCCTTATCCCGCTATATCCCTATATATTTTGGAATATCCCGGATCACCTTCTCGGTAACTCTATGTATCGCTTAACATTAAAACCGTGATTGACATGCAGTGGTACACAAGAACAGCTTGAAAGGGCCTTATGGTTTTACCCATAAGGCCCTGTTTTTGCTTGGTACCCGGAGCGGGACTTGAACCCGCACACCTTAACGGCCAGGGATTTTAAGTCCCTTGTGTCTACCGATTCCACCATCCGGGCATGCACGTAACCGAAGGCCGCGCAGTGTCGGCCTTTTCCTCGTGGGCGAGTGGCAGGTGCAAATTTATTCCGCCCCTTGATCTCTCGCTGCAGGCGTGCCCTCGCCAGTGTGCCAGACCCTGAGGCCCGGCGGCGGCTCAAGGGGAACAGTGCGTTCCTCTTCCTGCCATTGCCCTGCGCGCAGCCAGTATATATGCAGGGAATTGAAGTCCTTGTCCAGACACAACATCTGCCCCCGCACGCCCGAAGGCAACAATGCGGCCGTTTCCAAGGCAATTTTTCGGTAAACGTAGAGCTTGTGTGCTTCAAAGGCGCACTGGAACATGAGCGCGTCGCCCAGTGGGGTAAAGTCCAGGTGCGCGGCGTCTGCCCGCAGCAGCAGGGCCGTGAGGTCAGCGGTAAGGTTTTCTTCCACAGCCAGCAGATCCTCATAGGTCAGGCTGTCATCATAGCTGAAGCGCCCAAAAAGTTCGCTGCGGTTTTTGTCCATGCCATGCCTATACGGGAAAGCTGTTTTTTAGGCAATAATGCGCAGGTCGAGCATGAATATCGGGGCGGAAAAGTATGCGTCGCGCTCGTTTTGTATCCGGCCATGCGTGTTTTCATTCTGGCCCTGGATACATAAAATGGCTAGACTGCATGCGCGAGAGTTTTTTGCCAGGCAGGAGGACGGTATCCGCATTTCGGTTGCGCGCTGAACCTGGTCCCTGTCTGCCTGCTGACGTTTTTTTGCCGCACTGTGCGGCGCTCAAATCTGTCCGGAGCAATAATGCGCCTGAAAGACCAGTTGGTTCTGTACTTTTGCCGTCTCGGTGTGGCCGGGCTGGACCCCAAGGCTCCCGGAACCTGGGGAACGGCCATGGCCTGTTTGCTGGCCCCCTACATTTTTTTGCCCCTGAATATCTGGCTGCGGGCGGGGTTGCTGCTGGCGCTCTTTTTTCTTGGGGCCATGGCTGCCACGCGCGCGGAAAAGCTGTTGGGCCGCAAAGATCCCGGTGAGGTCGTCATTGACGAACTGGTGGGGGTGTGGCTGGTGCTGCTGCCTTTTCCTGATCCGAGTTTTTTTATGGTGCTGGCGGCTTTTGTGGCTTTTAGGATTTTTGACATCGCCAAGCCCTGGCCGGTCAAGGCTTCGGAAAAGTGGCTACCGGATGGTTACGGCGTCATGATTGACGACGTGGTAGCCGGTTTGTGGGCCTTGCTGTGCGTAGGCGCACTTGCCTGGATGGGGCTTTCGTAACGGAAATGAAGACGCAGCATGGCTGCGAAAAGAGAAGAGGGGGCGCGGCCAGGGGCGGTTCGGCCACAGCAGTGGCTATAGAAAAGCCGCCGCGCCCGCTGCTACTTCATGCGGTAGGTGATGCGCCCGCGGGTAAGGTCGTAGGGAGAAAGCTCTACCTTGACGCGGTCGCCGGGCAGGATGCGGATATAGAATTTGCGCATTTTGCCGGAAATATGGGCCAGCACTTCGTGACCGTTTTCCAGCTCCACGCGGAACATGGCGTTGGGCAGGGCTTCCTGCACTACGCCGTCAACTTCAATGGAACCTTCTTTAGCCATGTGATCTCCGTAAAAAATGATTAGGATAAACGGCAGACAGCTTCACAAAAAAGTGGGCTGGTGTCAACTGCGCGGCTGTTTGACACAGGCACGGTCAGGCGGCAGCCTGCAGAAGCAGGGCCGCCTTCTGTGTGTCGTGAGCTGTCCGGCGTTGCTGTGTGCGGGCCGTGCGGTGGCGCTACAGCAGGGTTTGTGCGCAAAATATGTTATAGGCTGCCGGGCGTGGCGTGTGTCTGCAATGCCTGTTTCAAGCCGACAAGATGACGTTGCCCGCAGCAGCAAGCGGAAAAACGCTCTGCGCCCGGCGCCTCGTGTGCCGGATGTGCTTCAATCCGGAGCAAGGCTACTTTTTCGGCTTGCGTTTTTTATTGTTGCGGCCGTCCGGCTTTTTTGTCCCGGGCCGGTCTAGGACCACATGCATGCCCTGTTGCATGACCGGAGCCTGACGGCAGAGCAGCCACAGGCCGACAGCCATGAGCGGAAGGCAAAGCACCTGCCCCATGGTCAGCCAGCCGAACGCAAGGTAGCCAAGCTGGGCATCGGGTACGCGCACAAACTCGACGATAAAGCGGAACAGGCCATAGCCAAGGGCGAACAGGCCCGAAACAGCTCCCCGCTTGCGCGGTTTCAGCGAATATATCCACACCAGGGCAAAAAGAACCAGTCCCTCCAGCAGCGCCTCATAGAGCTGACTGGGGTGGCGCGGCAGGGAACCGGCGCCGGGAAAGACCACGCCCCAGGGGCCAGCCGTCACCTTGCCCCACAATTCGCCGTTGATATAGTTGCCCAGGCGCCCGAAAAAGAGACCCTGGGGAACCAGCGGGGCCACAAAGTCCGAAATATCCAGAAAGGAGCGGTGCCGTGTTCTGGCAAAGTACCAGAAAGCACCAAGTACGCCAAGCAGGCCTCCGTGAAAGGACATGCCGCCGTTCCAGATGCGCAGGATTTCCATGGGGTCAGAGATGTAGACGGGCAGATCATAAAACAGCACATAGCCCAGGCGTCCGCCCAGAATAATGCCGATCATGACGCAGGTCAGCAGGTCGTCCACATCGGTGGCCCGCCAGTCTGAGCCGGGCCGTGAAGCGCGCCAGCGGCCCAGCCACCAGCCCAGGCCAAAGCCCGCCAGATACATGAGTCCATACCAGCGCAACTGCAGGTTGCCAATGCTGAAAGCAACGGGATCAATGTAAGGCAGCATCATTCTTCCATATCAGGCGCGTTGAATTCGCCGCTTTTGCCGCCGCGCTTGTGCAGCAGGCGCACCCGGCTGATGATGATATCGCGCTGCACGGCCTTGCACATGTCGTAAATAACGGCTGCAGCGGTTTGCGCGGCCACGATGGCTTCCATCTCCACGCCGGTATTGCCCACGGTGCGGGTTTCGGCCTCAATGCGGATGCGCGGCGGCGTTTCGCTTACTTCAAAGCGGATGTCGGCATAGGTGAGGCTCAGCGGATGGCACAGGGGAATAATCTCGCCAACGCGCTTGGCAGCCATGATGCCGCCGATTTTGGCGCAGGTGAGTACGTCGCCCTTGGGCAGGGCCACCTTGAGCAGAAGCTCGAGGGTTGCGGGGCGCAGTTCCACCACCGCTTCGGCAATGGCCACGCGCTCTGTGGCCTGCTTGCCTCCAACGTCCACCATGGTCACATTGCCCTGCCCATCCAGATGCGAAAAACTGCTGTTCATAAACACCTCGTCGGCATTGTTGTAACGTGTATGGGCGATTGTGGCCGCCCGGCGGGGTAGCCTCAGCGCAGCCCGGCCAGCCAGTCTAGAATCCCGGGTGAAGCGGGCGGCTGGGGGGGCTGCCAGTGTGAATCCTTGCCGCTGTCGGAAAAGCGCAGACGCTCAAGCAGAAGATGCACTTCAGGCGGTACTTCCGCCTCCGGCGTACCGTCTTTTTTTGCAGCGGGCATTTCCAGTTCCGCCATGTACCGGAAGGGAATATCCGCATTGGGGCGACTGGCCATGGCGGCGCGCACCAGCTTCAGGCTGCTGCCGAAGCGCAGGTCATGAAAAAGCATGTATGTGGTACGCCCTGAAGTTTCAGGGACTGCGCTGCCAGCGGCCCGAGTGCCGGGAGCGCCGGGCGGCATGTCATCGGCAGGCAGCGGACGCATGACGGGCAGCAGGGTAAAGTCGAAAAAGGCATCCGCCGCCACGGACTGGCGGGCCAGTACAGCCACAAGCTCCGGCGGCGCGGCCTTGTGGGGAACCGGCGCGTCGTGAGGGCGGCCCAGGGCATCAAGCCCCTGGCTGTAGACAATGCGGCCCTGGGGGCCGTCCTCTTCATAAATGGTGCGCCAGAACAGGGGGGCGAAGCCGTCGGGCAGCACTACAATCCGGCTTGCTGCGCGGCCTTCCGCGATCAGCCGCTGTTCGGCCTGTGTCGTGTGCCATGCGTTGAGCCCGATGCACAGGGCCGGGTAAACAATAACCCAGGCCAGGGCCAGCCTCATAAGGCCACGCCGCCCGCGCCACCGCAAGACGGCCCAGAGCAGGGGCAGGGTCAGCAGCAGGTCTATGATAAAGACCGCATTAAGGCGTACCCTTTCATGCGAGAATGGCAGATATATCATGGTTCCGTAGGTGGTGATGACATCCAGCCAGATATGCAGCAGTACCATGCAGACCATGAATAGCCAGACTTTGGCAAAGTTCCAGTGCTCCGGCGTGTGCGCCCGCCACAGGGGCCGCGACAGCAAGGCCAGCAGCAGGCCCATCAGCGGGGCCGCCGCCAGTGAATGCGTGATGCCCCGGTGTAGCAGCAGGAATTGCAGGGGGGTGTGGCAAAAGATCACATCTATGTCAGGCGAGGCTGCCGCAAGGGCGGCCAGCGGTACGGCCCACCGGGTGGCGGGGCGGCGCGGCATGGCCAGCATGGCCACAGCGCCGCTGGCGGCATGGGTAATGGGATCCATAGGCTATTGCTTGAAAGGGCTGCGTTGTTTGGGAACGGCCCTGTATTCCGGGTGTTCCGGGTTCTGGTCGCGGTCAAGGCCATGCGCACGGTTGAATTGCTGCAACCGCCATTGCTGCGTGTTGGCCATGACGTCGGGCCTGTTCTGGATGTAGAGCAGTTGCTGTGTCCGGCTGGACCCCATGATGGGATAACGCAGCTGATCTTCAGGGGTTACGCCTTGCGCGGTTGCGGGGGCGTCGCCGGAAGTTCCCGCGCCTATGTCTTTGGGGCCGCACCCGGCCAGCAGGCATGCCAGGGCAAGACTGCATATGACGGCTCGGGCCGGAAGGCGGCGGGTGAACATGCTGCTCATGCATTATAGTATAGTCCCGGCGGCGGCATACGGCAAGGGGCGCAGCGCGGTCATATTTTGCGGCAATGGTGATGGGGCGGCCCGCGGCCGTGCCGGTCATCGGCCGTGCCGCCCTGTGTCGAAACCGTTTTTTTGGGGCCGAATGCAGGATATTGGCGCATTTTACCTTTGAAAAGGCTTGCATGCGCTAACGCTGCACGAGAGTGCAACGTGCCGTAATACGGCGTGGATCCTGCCGAAAATTGTATTTCATCAGAATGACAATTTTTTTTAACATGTAAGGCATTGCAACGTGAATCTGCTCCAGGCATGCTGCGGGTAAGGCGGTCCGCCCAGTGCCTGCTTTTTTACTTCCGCTTGCCATGCGGTCCACATCAGTCTATGGTATTGCATTGATTGCGCAACAGCGCGGCCCGGCCGCGCATTACGTACAGGAGATGCCATGCGTCCCGCCCATTGCGGAATTACCCCCGAAGGATGGCCCTGCATCGGCCTTACCGGGTTTTCGGCTCTTGTTTTTGCCGCCCTTGGCTGGTGGCCCCTGGCTCTTGTTTTTCTGGTCCTGTGCTGGTTCAGCATGCATTTTTTCCGCGATCCCGAACGCGTTACCCCTCGGGGTGAAGGGCTGGCCATCAGCCCTGCCGATGGAAAAATCATCCGCATTGAAGAAAAAGCTGATCCTTTCAGCGGCGAAAAACGCCTGTGCATCAGCATTTTCATGAACGTGTTCAGCGTGCATGTGAACCGTTCGCCCGTCGCCGGAACGGTGGAGGATATCCGCTATTTCCCCGGTGCCTTTGTCAATGCCGCCTTTGACAAGGCCGCCACCGACAACGAACGCTGCGCTTACAGCCTGCGCGATGCTGACGGCAAGCTGTGGAGCATGGTGCAGATTGCAGGGCTTGTGGCCCGGCGTATTGTCTGCCGCACGGACGTGGGCGATGCCCTTGAACGCGGGCAGAGGTACGGCATGATACGTTTTGGGTCACGTGTTGACCTTTACCTGCCTGAAGGATATGTTGCGGCTGCGCAGTTGGGGCAGCAGGTTTTTGCCGGGCAATGTGTTGTTGCCCGTGCAAGGCAAAGCTAGCCTTTTTCGGCGCTTAACGGCCCCGGGCCATAACTTGGTGAAGTATGACCACAGAAGTCAAAAAGCCGCGCAAGGGAGTTTACCTCCTGCCGAACATGATCACGACGTTGAGCATGTTTCTTGGCTTTTTGTCTATGGTCTGGGCCGGGCAAGGGCGCTTTGAAGCTGCCTGCATGGCCATTCTGCTTTCCGCCGTTATGGACGGGCTTGACGGCAAGGTGGCCCGCCTGACCAATACGGCCAGCGAGTTCGGCGTACAGTACGATTCGCTTTCCGACCTTGTGGCCTTTGGCCTTGCCCCCGCCATGCTGCTCTGGCAATGGCAGTTGCAGAGTTTTAACCGCGTGGGCATTGCCGCTGCCTTTATTTATGCCGCATGCGGGGCCTTGCGCCTTGCGCGTTTCAACGTCAGCACCGCTGCTGCGGGCAAGCGTTTTTTTATTGGCCTGCCCATTCCCGCCGGCGGCTGCACCATCGTGACATTTGTGTTTTTTGCCGCTCTTTTTCCCGAAGTGTTGCAGCCTGTTACGCCGTATGTGGCCCTTTTGCTGGCCCTGGGCGTGGGTACACTGATGGTGAGCCGGGTGCGTTATTTTTCTTTTAAGGAATACGACTTCTTGCGCGCGCACCCCGTCCGCACCATGCTTGCCTTTCTGCTCGTTCTTGCCACTGTGATATCGTTTCCGCGCGTCATGGGCTTCATGCTCTGCGCCGTGTACATTGCCGGTGGCCTTGTCTACACCTTCGTTATCCTTCCCCGCCGCGACCGTCAGCTACTACGCGCCCTATCGCCCCAGAGCGATTAAGGTTGCGTAACGGCTCGCCGCCCCTATGGGCGGAATGCCTCCCTCCCTGGACCAGCCGCCCTGTCGGTGGCCGTTATGCAAGAGATATTACTTGTCATACCCAGAGGAGTTTCTCATGAATAATCGTGTGTATTTTTTCGACACCACCTTGCGCGATGGCGAGCAATCGCCCGGCGCCACCATGAATTTACAGGAAAAACTGCGCCTTGCCCATCAGCTTGAAGTGCTCGGCGTGGATATTATGGAGGCCGGTTTTCCTGCCTCCAGCCCCGGTGATTTCGAGTCTGTGCAGCGTATTGCCGCACAGGCCGGAGACATACAGGTAGCGGGCCTCGCCCGCTGCGTTGCGGGCGACATTGACCGCTGCTGGGAAGCCATCAAAAACGCGCGCAATCCCCGCATTCATATCTTTCTTTCCACTTCGCCGCTGCACATGCGCCACAAGTTGCGCAAAGATCCCGATGACGTGCTCAGAATGGCCGTAGAGGGGGTGAAGCGTTGCGCCATGTATACGGATAACGTGGAGTTTTCCTGCGAGGATTTTTCCCGTTCCGAACCGGAATTTCTCTGCCGCGTGGTTGAGGCGGTCATCAAGGCCGGGGCTACCACCGTCAACCTGCCGGACACCGTGGGCTACGCCCAGCCCGCCGAGTATGCGGCCCGCATAGAGCATGTCATCAGCAATACGCCCAACAGTGACAAGGCAGTTTTCAGTGTGCACTGTCATAACGACCTGGGGCTTGCCGTGGCAAACACGTTGGCGGCCTTCAGGGTAGGGGTGCGCCAGGCCGAGGTGACGCTCAACGGCATCGGCGAGCGCGCGGGCAATGCCTCACTGGAAGAAGTTGTCATGAACCTGCGGGTGCGCCAGGATTATTTTGGTCTGGAGCACAATATTGTCACCGAGCAGCTTTACCCTTCGTGCCGGCTGCTTTCCATGACCATCGGCCAGCCCATACCCAACAACAAGGCCATTGTGGGGGCCAACGCCTTTGCGCATGAGTCCGGAATCCATCAGGACGGCATGCTCAAAAACCGTGAAACCTACGAGATAATGACGCCACAGTCAGTGGGCCGCACTGAGAGCAACCTTGTCATCGGCAAGCATTCGGGCCGCAATGCTGTGCGTAACAAGTTTGAAGCTATGGGCTACAAGCTTGATGACGACCAGCTCAACCTGATTTTTGAAGCTGTAAAGCAGTTGGCCGACCGCAAGAAAAATCTGCATGACGACGACCTTATGGCGCTTGTGCAGGAAGAGATATACCGCGCACCCGACCGCTTCCGTTTGCGCCATGTGAGTGTGCAAAGCTCGGATACCGGCGGCGTGCCGCCTACTGCCGCCGTGATTATGGACGTGGACGGCAAGGAAAGCAGCGGTGCGGGATTTGGTGTTGGCCCGGTGGATGCGCTTTTCAATGTCATTGCCGACATGGTGGGCCGTGAGGCGGAGCTTGAACAGTATGCCATCAATGCCATTACGGGAGGAACCGACGCCCTGGGCGAAGTGACCGTACGTCTGCGCGATGGAGAATACAGCGCGGTGGGGCGTGGAACGCATCCCGATATTTTCGTGGCCAGCGCCCGTGCCTATGTCAATGCCCTGAACCACCTTGCAAAGAAAGAAGAAGAGGGGCCGCGCCTGCATTGCCAGCACGACTGAGAGGCGTTTTTTTCCTGAACGGACGGCCGGCGGCATGCCGGTATAAACGGAACCTCGCGGCGCAGGCCGCAATGCCGGGTTACGGCAGCTCCCCTTTTTGAGTGGTATGTCCGCGGCAGGGGATTCATGCAACAGCGAATCCCGCCGGGCATTTTTCAAGGGGCGGTTCAAGCTTCAAAGGAGAACAGATCATGGCTCAGACGCTTGCGCAAAAAATATTGCAAGCCCATACGGACGATGCGGTAGAACAGGACGGCCAGATCGTCCAGTGCCGTGTATCCATGGTGCTTGCCAATGATATTACCGGGCCGCTGGCTATCAAGTCTTTTTACGGCATGGGCGCGAAAAAGGTTTTTGACCGCACAAAGATTGCCCTGGTGATGGACCACTTTACCCCGCAAAAAGATATTGATTCGGCCAATCAGGTGCTCATCAGCCGCCGTTTTGCCGAAGAGCAGGACATTGTGCATTACTATGAAGGCGGTGACTGTGGTGTGGAACATACCCTGCTGCCGGAACAGGGGCTGGTGGGGCCCGGTGATCTTGTTATCGGCGCTGACAGCCACACCTGCACCTATGGCGGCATCGGCGCTTTTGCCACCGGCATGGGGTCCACAGACATCGCGGCGGGCATGGCCCTGGGCGAAACCTGGCTTAAGGTGCCGTCCACCATCCGCGTCAATATCAGCGGCGACATGCCCCGGTGGCTGCGGGGCAAGGATCTGATGCTCATGCTTATCGGCGCGATCGGTGTGGACGGCGCCCTGTACAAGGCTCTGGAGTTCGGTGGCTCCGTGGTGGACGCTCTTTCCGTTGAGGGCCGCCTGAGCATGGCCAACATGGCTATCGAGGCCGGGGGCAAGGCCGGGCTTTTTGCCGTGGATGCCAAGACCCGCACCTATTGCGCCGAGCACAAGCGCCCCGGCGTGCTGGAAAACATGGCCGCCGATTCCGGTGCGGTATATGAGCGCGTGGTGGACATGAATGTGACGGGCAAGGAGCCGGTGGTGGCCTGCCCGCATCTGCCGTCCAATGTGAAGCCTGTTTCCGAAGTACGCGATACCGCCATACAGCAGGTTGTTATCGGCTCCTGTACCAATGGCCGTATCAGCGACATGCGCGATGCCGCCGAGGTGCTGCGCGGCCGCAAGGTGGATAAAGGCGTACGCTGTATCGTGTTGCCCTCCACGCCCACAGTGTGGAAGCAATGCCTCCGCGAAGGACTTATCGAGGTATTTATGGAGGCGGGGTGCATTGTGGGACCCAGCACCTGCGGACCCTGTCTGGGCGGGCATATGGGCATTCTGGGCGATGGCGAGCGCGCTGTGGCTACCACCAACCGCAATTTCAGGGGGCGTATGGGCAGCCTGAGTTCCGAGGTTTACCTGGCAAGCCCGCTGGTGGCGGCTGCCTCGGCTGTAACGGGGTATGTGGCCGGGCCGGACCAGTTATAAAAACAGTGTGCTGCGGCCGTTCAGTCCGCTGTCGGGCAGCGTCCCGAACGGGGGTGAACAGCAGGGCGTCACTGGCCGGAAGATGCAAGGAAATCTGCACAATCCATGCCGGGCAGGCAATAAGGACCATAATCATGAATTACAAGGGCAAGGCCCACAAGGTGGGCGAACATATTGACACGGACGCCATCATTCCCGCGCGCTTTCTTGTAACCACCGATGCACAGAAGCTCGGCGAAAACTGCATGTCCGGTCTTGAGCCAGGCTGGGCAAGCCGCGTGGCCCCCGGCGACATTATGGTGGCCGGGCGCAATTTCGGTTGCGGCTCATCGCGCGAGCATGCCCCCATCGCCATTCTGGGGGCGGGCATGCCCGCGGTTATCGGCCACAGTTTTGCGCGCATTTTTTACCGCAACGCCTTCAATATGGGGCTGCTGCTTATGGAAGTGGGCGATGAGGTGGACAAGATCAGTGATGGAGATGCACTGGAAATTGACGCCTCCACAGGAGCAATCCGCAACCTGACCACCGGGGCTGAAATCACCTGCCCGCCATTGCCTGCGTCAATGGCCGCCATTCTGGCAAAGGGAGGGCTGGTGGGCTACGTGAAGGAAAGGCTCGCTTAGGTATAGAGGCTTTTCATTTTTCTGCGTGTATTGTCGCTGAAGCAGCGTCATGTTGCCATTGCTCTGCGGCTGCGTGTAAAGGCGTCTGCCACAAAGGCGCAGCGTCTCAGTGCGGTGGCGTGCCGGAATGAGGTTTGAAAAAGGTTGAGCATGCACATGCTCAGCCTTGCAGCCCCCAGGGAAAGGTCCACGCGGCGACTGGAAAGCTTGAACCGGGGAAGGAGCCATCGCGGCATGTACGCGCCTTCCTGGCGGGATGATCAAAATATGCAAGGATGTTTCATGAAAAAGACTATCTGCCTGTTGCCCGGCGACGGTATCGGCCCGGAAATAGTAGCCCAGGGCGTCAAGGTTCTGGAAGCCACGGCTGAAAAATCCGGCCATCAGTTTGTTTTTGAGACGGCCCTTATCGGCGGGGCGGCCATTGACGCCGCGGGCGATCCCTTACCTGAGGACACAGTACGGCTGTGCCGCACTGCTGATGCCGTGTATCTCGGCGCGGTGGGCGGTCCCAAATGGGATGGCATGAGCCAGGATCTGCGGCCCGAAAAAGGGCTGCTGCGCATTCGCAAAGAGCTTGGCCTGTTTGCCAATCTGCGCCCGGCCATGCTTTTGCCCGAGCTTGCGGGGGCCTGCCTGCTGCGGGCCGACATTGCGGCCAGGGGGCTTGACCTTATGGTGGTGCGCGAACTGACCGGTGATGTGTATTTCGGCGAACCACGCGGCATTGAAGTGCGCGACGGCCTGCGCACCGGCTACAATACCATGCTGTATACTGAGGAAGAGATCCGTCGTATCGCCGTGATTGCGTTTGAAACGGCCCGCAAGCGCAGACGCCGGGTATGCTCGGTGGAGAAGAGCAACGTGCTGGAATGCTCGCGCCTCTGGAAAGAAGTTGTCATGGAGGTGCACCGGGAATATGCCGATGTGGAACTGAGCCACATGTATGTGGACAATGCCGCCATGCAGCTTGTGCGCGATCCCTCGCAGTTTGATGTGATTCTGACCGGCAATATTTTTGGCGATATCCTGTCGGACGAGGCTTCGGTCATTACCGGTTCTCTGGGCATGCTGCCTTCGGCCTCTACCGGGGCAGAAGGGCCGGGGCTGTTTGAACCCATACACGGCTCGGCTCCGGATATAGCGGGCCATGATATAGCCAATCCCCTGGCGACCATTCTTTCAGCCGCCATGATGCTGCGGCTGGGCTTTGATATGGCCGAAGAGGCTGACCATATTGAAAAGGCCGTGCGCAAGGCCCTGGCTGACGGTTTTCGCACTGCCGACATTATGGAGCCCGGTAAAGAACTGCTGGGCTGCGCTGCCATGGGTGATAAGGTGGTGGAACGCCTGTAGGGCAATTTGCATTGTGCTGGCTGGCGCGCGAGGAAACGTCCGCCTTCGGAGGCCCGATCATCTTCCGCCGCTGCCTGCAGGGCTTGTGGATGAAAACATCTGTGCCTGGGCTTTGCCCGGCAAGCCCGCAGTGTTTTGAGAATATATCTTCGTAATGGTCAATGTGTGAAAAATGGCCGCAAGCCATAAAAAAGCCCGCATAATGCGGGCTTTTTTATGGCGTTATTGTGCGATGCTCTGTGCGATGTCCTGCGTGGTACCTTGCAGCATGGGCATTTGCCCGGCATCATTGCTCTTCGGGAAAAAGGGAATCGTGAGCGCTTTTTTGTTCCCCGGCGGTCAGTTCCGCATAAAAAACGCACTGGTTGCGGCCCCGTCTTTTGGCCTCATAGGTGGCCATGTCGGCATGTTTGTAGAGTTCCGAAAAATCATGCCCGTCAGTGGGGTGGCAGGACACTCCCACGCTGGCGGTAAGGGGCTGGTCGTCTTCCCCCTGTCCGCAATGAAGCCGCAATTGCCTGACGAGGGTTGCGGCTCTTTCGTGTATTTTGGAAAGCGGCATGGTTTCGGTGCAGAAAACAAGAAATTCATCGCCGCCCACACGGCCCACAATATCACTGCTGCGGAAGTTACGGCGGATGATCTGGGCCATCTGGTAAATGGCCTTGTCACCCACGGTATGGCCAAACCTGTCGTTGATGCTCTTGAAGTTGTCAAAATCTATCATGAACATGGCGTAAATGCCGATACTGGAGCCGTTGTGCAGGCTCAGAAACCGCGAAATGGCCTGTTCTGTGGCGCGTTTGTTGTACATGCCTGTGGCGCTGTCGCGCGTGGCCTGGGTGCGCAGGCGCAGTTCCAGCGTTTTTTGCCGGTCTATATCGGTAATGATGCCGATAAAATATATGGGCTTGCCCTGGGCGCTGATGAGGCTTGAGGCCTCAATGCGGTACCAGTGGTACAGGCCGCTGGCATCGCGCAGGCGCAGTTCAACCTGTTTTTTATGTTCGTGCATGTCCTGATGTACGCGCTTTTGAAAATCTTCAAGCAGTTCGTGGTCTTCTGCATGCACGGGAATGCGCCCCTGTTCCGGATTCGGCTCAAGAATGTTGAACACGTGACCGAAGGTCTGCATCCATTTTGCAGAACAGGAGAAGTTGCCGGTAATAAGATTCTGCTCAAAGATAATAATATCATGCTGCTCCAGAATGAACTGGTAGCGCTCGTCGGAAATCCGTTTGGCCTGTGCGGCCTCTTTATTTTGGGTAATGTCAAAAACGATGCTCTGGATATACGTTTGCCCTGGTCCGGCCTGCACCGGAGACCCCTTGTGGTACAGCCAGATAAGAGCGCCGTTTTTGGCGCTGGTGCGGTATTCCACATCAATGGGAATGCCAGCTTCCAGTTGCTGCTGCATGGTGCGGAGGGCGTTTTCCCGGTCAGGCTCAAAAATGGACAGGGCAAAATCCTTGCCGAAGCGTTGCTCGAACTCGTCTTTGCGGTACCCCAGCATCTTGAGAAAATTGGGGCTGATAAACTGGAATGTGCCGTGCAGCCCGCCGAATTTGATGACACCGCCGGATATGCTTGCAATGATGGAGCGGTAGTCTTCCTGCTGGCGGTGGATGGTGCGGTGGTAGCTTTGCATGACGCCGATGATGAGAACCAGCAGCAGCCCGGCCAGGATGGACAGCCGCCAGGCCAGCGTGGTGGTAATGTCGTTCTGCCTGTCCACCAGATGCTTCACCACTTCTTCCGGCAGCAGCGAAACCACCTGCCAGCCATATTGCTGTAGCGGCACGTGCGTCACGTAGTAGGAATGGTGGTCGTCTTTTATCAGGCAGTCTGTTTTCCGCTGACAGTCCGGCCCGGGCCTGATATCGGAAAAAATGGTCAGCAGGTGTTCACGCAGTGAGGTGGGCAGCCCTTTTTCCGCCATTTGCGGAAACAGCCTGTCCAGACTGCCCGGCGGCGCGGCCGAGAACAGCAGGCGCCCGTTGCCGTCGAAAACCATGTTACAGGTTTTATCGCCAAATGCCCTGGTAAACAGGCTTTTTTTCATCGGCTCGTCTTCAAGTTCGCCGATGAGAACAGCCACAATTTCCTTGTTTCGCTGTATGGGCAGCGCTACGGCAAGCTTGCTGCCCTTGCCGTCAGGCACGGCGGCAATATTGGCTGTTCCGGCTAGGGCACGTTCGAACAGGCTTTTTTTGCTGTTCTGTTCAATATCAATGGGTAGCCCCGTCATGGAGCAAAAGCCCTGGCCGTCCGGGCTGATGATGGCAAACCTTTTCAGGCCGGCGGCACGCAGCAGCGGGGCATAATGCAGCACACAGTCTTTGCGGGGCAGGCAGTCCTCTTTAGCCAGAAAGCCGGTAATGCCTTGCAATTCAGTCAGTTTGTTGTCAATGCTGTGTTCAAAGTCGTCGGCCACACGCAGGCTCACTTCGGCAAGCCGGGTAGTGATGTCCTGTGACAGATGGCGTGTTGTTTCCACGGTGTATTCGCGCACCACTATGAGCAGCGCGGTGAATAACATCGCGAGAACAACGATAGCTATGAAGGTTTTGGACGACTTGACCATGCGTTTGCCCGTGTTAGAATAACCTTTTAACAATACGCATTTTGGATGACGAAGGGAAGAGCGCCCTGGGCATGCAAAAAAGCAGTCCGATCATGGCGATCTTTAAGGATAACAACTTCGATATAAAAAATAACATGTTATTGATTATCGCTCTCATACTTGCCAGAAGCCTTTTTTTCTTACACTCTGCCCGCAGAGGAGAATATATGCAAAAATTGTCCATAGCCGTGGTGGGTGGTGGCCTTGCCGGCTGCGAATGCGCGTTGCGCCTGGCCCGCTCCGGACATACGGTGGAGCTTTTTGAACAAAAGCCCCTGTTCCGCTCACCAGCCCACGTCAGCGACCATCTGGCGGAGCTTGTATGCTCCAACTCCCTGCGATCGGACGAACCAACCTCGGGCGTGGGGCTGCTCAAGGCTGAAATGCGTGCCTTGGGCAGCCAGTTTATGGAGGCTGCCGACGCCTGCCGCGTACCTGCTGGCAAGGCCCTTGCCGTAGACCGAGAGGCTTTTGCCCGCAGCATGAGTGAACGTGTTGAGGCCGAAGCAAACATCCGTCTTGTGCGGCAGCAGGTGCAGTCGCTGGACGATGCGGCGCTGGAGCCGTTCAAGGGAGAAGGGCGCGCCGTCATCGTGGCCGCAGGGCCGATGGCGTCCGACGGGCTGTCGGCTTCTCTGGCCGGAGCGCTGGGCGAAACGCACTGCTATTTTTACGATGCCATAGCTCCTATCATCTGGACGCATTCCTTGAATATGGACATTGTTTTTCGTGCTTCGCGTTATGGGCAGGAAAATGGCGAGGCCGAAGGAGAGGGCGATTACCTGAACTGTCCCATGAGCCGCGAGGAATACGAAGTTTTCTATCAGGCCCTGCTGGACGCCCAAAAGGTGGCCGCGCACGAATTTGAGCAGGAAAAACATTTTGAAGGATGTATGCCGGTGGAAACACTGGCCGAGCGCGGTCACCGCACGCTTACCTTTGGTCCGCTCAAGCCTGTGGGCTTTGTGGACCCGCGCACAGGCCGCCGCCCCTGGGCCATTCTGCAACTGCGGGCTGAAAACGCCAACAGCGATACCTGCAACCTTGTGGGCTGCCAGACCAAGCTGACCCAGGGGGAGCAGGCGCGTGTTTTCCGCCTTGTGCCGGGGCTGGAAAAGGCGGAATTTGCCCGCTTCGGCAGCATGCACCGCAATACCTATGTGAATGCGCCGCATGTGCTGGATGCTGACCTGTCCCTCAAGGCGCGGCCGGGCATTTATCTTGCCGGGCAGATTACCGGCGTGGAAGGCTATGTGGAATCCGCCGCCAGCGGCCTGTGGCTTGCCCTCCTGCTGGATGCGCGCGCCCGTGGAATTGATCTGGAGCGCCCCCCGGCGGAAAGCGCCTTTGGGGCTTTGCTCGGGCATCTGCAAACCCCGGCCAAACGGTTTCAGCCTTCCAACGCCCACTTCGGCCTTATGCCGGACCTGGGGGAAAGGGCGCGCAAAAAAGACCGCAAGGCGCTTTATTCGGCCCGGGCGCAAGAAGCATTCGCCCCCTGGCTGCATGAACTGAAGACAGCCGGTTTGGCCTGAGCCTGCCTTGTCTTTGCAGGAAGCGGCCAGCTCCCGGCAGGAATCGGTCCGAAGCACGTCTGAAGTCTGGCCCGGGCCGCCAGTCCTGCCCGAAGTCAGCATGACCGCCTGACGCACAGGCATACTATAGTACCTTATCATTATCATTGTTTACGCCCGGATGCTGTATCGGCATCCGGGCGTTTTTGGTTTATACAGAAATTTTGTCAGGCAGTGCAGACGGCGATGCCGCATATGCGGGTAGACAGGGCGGGCGGTGTCACCGGCGGGTCAGCGGCCGGATGCTCCGGGATTGTCACCCGTGCGCCTTGCTTTACGGCGCTCCAGCAGGTGGCGTATGTGGCCGCCAAGCATGACCAGAACCACCGAAACCGCAATAAGGGCCAGTCCTGTAACCAGCGACAGGCTGAACGGCTCGTTGAACACCAGTATGCCCACGACCACTGCGGTAACAGGCTCCAGCACGCCCATCACTGCCGCCAGGGTAGAGCCGATGCGCTGTACGGCCAGGATGAGGGTGTAGTTGGAAAGCACCGCTGTTACTATGGCCAGCAGGGCGGCCAGGGCCAGTTCCTGCCAGCTTTGCAGCAACTGGAAGCTGTTTGTTGCCAGCGAGTTTGCCAGCGAGCATAACGCGCCGAAGGCCATTACATAAAAAGTGAGCACAAGGCCCGTCATATTGCTGATGCGGGCTGCGCAAAGGCTGGTGATGTAGATGGCATTGCACAGGGCGGAAGCCAGGGCCAGCGCCAGGCCGAACATGCTCATGTCCGCTACGCTGCCGGGCTGCGCGCCGCCGCTCAGCAGGTATACGCCACTGATGGCCAGAACCACGGCCAGAGCGGTGACCGCGGAAAAACGCTCATGAAAGAAGACAATCATCATGAGCATGACCATTACCGGGTAAGAAAAATGCAGGGTCGCCGCCACGCCGCTCGGCATGTACTTGAACGCCTGCATGAACAGCAGGGCCGCCATGGCGTACATGAGGCTCATGCCCGTCAGTTTGGCAAGGTTGCGGCCCGAGGTATGCAGGCGCTCGCCGCGTAGGAGGAGCAGTATCCCCAGTACAATGGAAGCAATGAAAAAACGGTAAAAAAGTACGGTAGCCGGAGAAAGTCCTCTGGCCATGAGCGGCAGGCTGAAAAGGGGGATAAGCCCGAAGGCTGCCGAAGAGAGCATGCTGTAAAAAAAGCCCATGACATCCTTCTTTGAACATGAGGTGCAAGAGGCTCATACAGAATAAGCACAGGGGTGGCAAGGCCCCCGCTCCGGCGGTGGAAAATGCCTGTCGGCCCGAGCCGGATCGGCCTTTTTGCTGTGGGCAGGCAGGAACTGTTTTTACAGTGCTCCTGTGGACTCTCTTGTCCATAAAACAAACCCCCGGCCCTGTGCGTCATACAGGGGCCGGGGGTGATGCCTGCAGCCTGAACCCGCTCTGCGCGGGCCGGGTGGTCGCAGTATTACGACCGTAGCGAGGCCGTACATAACTGTGCCGCAGGCGCTTGCCTTTGGTGCGGCGCGCCGGGCGACTGAAAAGATTGCCGAAAAATCGGTGCTGCGTGTGCTGCGCTACAGATACAGGCTGCTAGCGGGAGTGCCCCAGTACAACTTCTGCTTCGGGATGGGCCTGGCGCAGGGCCTCATGCATGGCGGCGGCATCCGCAAAGGCACGGAAGGGGCCGATGCGTTCGTCTCCCATGGCGGCATTGTAACGCACATAGTAGGCCTGATCGGCCTGCAGGGGGGTTCCGCTTTCGTCGCTGACCACCTCAAGCTCCACCTTGCCCACGCCACGTGTGCCAAGGTCAAGCTGCTGGGCAGCGGCAAAAGAAAGGTCAATGATGCGGCCGCGCACAAAGGGGCCGCGGTCTGTCACGCAAACCATGACGCTCTTGCCGTTCTCCTGGTCGGTCACACGCACGACAGTGCCCATGGGCAGAGTACGGTGGGCAGCGGTGAAGGTGTACATGTCGTAGTTAAGGCCGCTGGCTGTGGCGCCGCCGTGAAAGTCGCGGCCGTACCAGGATGCTTTGCCGGTGAAAACTTCGCTTTGCTGGGCGCGTTTGAGCCATATGTCGCGGCTGTCAACGCTTTGTTCGGATACGGCTTTGCTTTTGGCAGAAGACTTTGCTGCCTTGCCGCTTTTGGCAGTTTTAGCCGCTTTGCCGGACTGGCTGGTTTTAACAGCTTTTTTATTCTTTTCAGACTTGGCGGGGCGCGCTTGGGATGATTTTTTTACAGCTTTGGAGGCGCCGGATGAGGATGCGTTTGAAGAGAGTTCAGCGGAAGGAGCGCTTGCAGAAGCCGCGTCGGCTTTCATGGGGGCGGCCAATAGCATACATGCGACCGCGACCGCCAGCATGGAAGGCCAGCGTGAATACTTCATGATCATTCCTTGGTTACAGTTCGAGGCTGTCCGGCGGATGCCGGGCGGACCACGCCCGTGGTCCTGACCCCGGAGACTCTCCAATGACGGTGGAAGCGCCTTGCGCTCCTGACCGGTCCGTCTCGTTGGGGGATGCCTTTTCTTGATAGGGGAATATACCGTAATAAAAACTTCGGTGTCAAACTGACAAAGATATGTAATTCAAGTTGTTATCAGCAAATTTTTTCTAGACAAATGCTAGAGTACTGTAAATAGAATATAGTATATTGTTTTGCATGTTTGCAGGGTGAAGCAAAAATACCTCTCCGCGCGCCAAGCGGAAAAGAAGAATCCAGCCGGAAAATGTGGGCGGCAACAGAAAAAGCTACCCGGCCGACGCTACTGTTCGGGCAGCTTCCAGGCAGATCTCGTTGCGTGTGTGCGCTGCACTGCTGTCTGCGAATATGGGTAGCAACTGCATGTGGATTGGGGATGCAGAAAAATGCCCGGCGGCGTGGTGAAAGGGTGCGCAGCTGGCTGTGTGCGGGGAGCCGCCTGCGGGCGCGGCCCAAACGAAGTGTGTGAGAGCGCGGTAAACTGGTAGCTGCTTCAGAGCATTTTCATTTTGAAGATGCTCTGGCGGCTGCGTGAACGAACGCCTGCTGTGGAGTGCAAGTATAATTTACTTGCGTGGCTAGGCGCCGGCGGGATGTATAACTCACCTGGAGAACGCACATTCGCGCGGGAAGAAGACTCGACAAGGATTTGTCTCCAAATTCTTGTCGCCAGATGCTTGTAGGACGGCTTTGCCGACCGTTAAGCAATCATTTGAAGCCGTAATTACTCTAAACCCGTAGGGTACATGTTGCCAGCTTTGAGAACATGCATTCTCAAAGGATAAATCGTCCTATATGTCACTGCGGGGCGGCCGTTGCAGCAGCAGTTCCAGGGCAGCGGAGGCGGTTTCGTTTGTAAGCCCCTGGCGCGGAGCCAGCTGGGGCAGATTTTCAACCGCATCGCAGGGGCGCACATAGAAAGGTTCCAGGTCGGCATTGGCATAGTCGCCGTGCCGGGCAAGCAGGCACAGGGACTGGATGTCGGGGTTTACCAGGTCATCCAGTGCCGTGACCGGCGCGTTTTCGGTGTCGGCGCAGTACTGGCTGCCGTCCGGGGAGGGGCGCAGGGGATCCAGCGAGGAGAATACCGCGGCATTCCGGGCAAGCCCGCTGCCGCAGGCCCACACTATGCGGCTGCCTGCGGGAACCCCCTGGGGCAGGGGGGCTGTGCGGCTGTCCAGAATGCGGGCAAGGGCTTCGTACGGCGTGCACAGGTCTACCGGAGCCAGCGGCTGCGCGGGAATCATCGGCCCGTAGGACAAAAAAAACTGGCAATGCACGAGGTTGCGCCGTGCATGGGTAATCGCCCACACGGGCGCGCCGAAAAGAAGCTGGCGGCGCTGTACGGCCGTGGTGGCAAGGGCCTGCATATAATCCAGCCCGGCCAGCCCGGCCCTTCCGCCCCTGCGCAGGGCGGCCGCCGTAGCCAGTACAAGCCGTATGCCCGTAAAGGAACCCGGGCCGCGTACGCAGGCCAGCCGCCTGAAATCAGCGGGTTTTATGCCCAGGGCGGTGCAGATGTTTTCCAGCGCCGGGGCCAGGATTTCCGTGGCGCGGTCAGCTCTGCGCCATTCCTGGGCGCAGAGCAGTTTTTCGTCATCCGTGACAATGATCTGCAACACGCCCTCGGCCGCATTGAGAATAAGCTCAAGCCCGGTGGAATATGCGCTCATGATCCGCTCCCGAACCAGCCGGCCCCCTTTACTATGCGCCAGATGTCATTGTAGGTGGCCAGCAGCATGAGTGTGACCAGCAGGGCCAGCCCGGCCCGCATGGCATAGTCCTGCACCCTGGCGTTGACCGGGCGGCGGAAGATCATTTCCCACAGGCAAAAGACGATCTGGCCGCCGTCAAGCACGGGAATGGGCAGGAGGTTGAGTACCCCGAGGTTGATGCTGATAAGCGCGGCCAGGGCCAGCAGCCCGGCCATGCCTTCATGGGCCTGTTTGCCCACCATCTGCATGATCATGATGGGACCGCCCACCTGATCAAGGGGAACCACCCGTTCAACCAGCTTTACAAAACTTTTCCAGGTCAGGGCAAGCATGTTTGAAGTCTGGCTTGCCCCGGCCACAGCAGCGCCCCAGAAGCCGTGCTCCACAAGGCGTACAGCGCCGGTATTGCGTATCCCCACAAGCCAGGCTTTTTCATCCTCACCGAATATGGTTTTGCGCACGGCCATTTCAGGCCTGATTTCCACCGTCAGCAGGCTTGCGGGCGCGATGGCGTCGCTGTTGGCCGCTGTCTGGGCATGGCTGCCTTGCGCGGTGGCGCCTTCATCCGCCTGGGGAGCGACGCTTTCCGCCCTGTGGGGCCGCTTGAGTTTCACGAGCATGGCCTGCCCGTCGCTGGCGGCAATGGCGCGGGTCATGTCTTCCCAATCCACAATGGGCTGACCATTGATGCTCACGATGGTGTCGCCGGCCTCAACGCCGGCTCTGGCGGCGGGGCCGTCCTCCACAAGGCCGCCCACCTGGGGCAGCAACTGGGGCGTGCCCCAGCCGAAAGCCAGTATCCAGCACAGCAGCCAGGCCAGCAGCATGTTGGCTACAGGGCCGGCAGCCACCACCAGCAGGCGTTGCCACGCGGGGCGCAGAGAAAAACTTTCTTCACGGGTAAAGCCCTCGGGCAGTTCGCTGTCGTCCTGTTCGCCCACCAGGGCCACGTAGCCGCCCAGGGGAATCAGGGACAGGGCATACTCTGTTTTGCCCCATTTGCGTTTGAGAATTTTGGGTCCGAAACCAAGGGAAAAAGTGGAAACACCCATGCCGAATCCACGGGCCACGGCAAAATGCCCCAGCTCGTGAAAAAAGATGAGGCCGCCAAGAACAAGGGTGACTGCTATAATGGTCGTCAGCATGCGGATTCTCCGTCGCGGGCCAGCTTGCGCACCAGCTCGCGGCTCTGGCTGTCAAGCTGCGTGATGCGCTCCGCCAGGGTATGGGCCTCGCTTTGCAGGGCGGCCATACCGGCCGGGGCCGGGGGCATATCCTGATGCAGCGGGGCGCAGAAAGACTGATTGCCGGGTTCTGTGGCGCTGTGCGCCGTCAGAGCCGCTTCTATCAGCCGGGGGATGTCAAGAAAGGCGCAGCCGCCTTCAAGAAAAAGTTCCACGGCGGCCTCGTTGGCCGCATTCATGACTACACAACGCCCTCCACGCAAGGCGAGAGAACGGCGGGCCAGTTCAAGACAGGGAAAAACGCCGCTGTCCGGTTCGTGAAAGGTGAGGGCCGCGGCGGTAAGGTCAAGGGGCGGCACGCCCACAGGCAGGCAGCGCGGCCACAGCAGGCAGTTGGCGATGGCAAGGCGCATGTCCGCTGTGCCAAGCTGTGCCAGTTGGGTTCCGTCCTCCAGTTCCACCAGCGAATGGATGACGGACTGGGGGTGCACCAGCACTTTTATGCGCTCGGGAGCCGCGCCATAGAGGTGATATGCCTCAATGACCTCAAGCCCCTTGTTCATGAGGGTGGCCGAATCGATGCTTATTTTTGCGCCCATGCTCCAGTTGGGATGCTTGAGGGCCTGGGCCGGTGTGATGTGGCGCAGGTCTTCGAGTGACCGGCCACGGAAAGGGCCGCCGCTGGCTGTGAGAATGAGGCGGCGCACTTCCTGCCCGCGCCCTGCGAGGCATTGAAATATGGCGTTATGCTCTGAGTCCACAGGTAGTACAACGGCTCCCGTGCGGACGCAGATGCGGCGCACCAGATCGCCTGCCAGCACAAGGGATTCCTTGTTGGCAAGGCAGATGATCTTGCCCGCCAGGGCGGCGGCCAGGGTTCCGGCAAGTCCGGCGGCGCCCACCTGTGCCGACAGCACCGTGCGGGCCTCGGGCAGGGCGGCAAGTTCGGCATAGCCTTCACGCCCGGTCAGGATGCGGGGGGAATAGCCGGAAGGCAGCAGGGCCTTGAGTCTGGCGGCGGCATCTTCATCAAGCACTGCGAGGTGCGAAGGGCGCCAGCGGTTGGCCTGTTTTGCCAGCAGTTCCACCTGGCGGGCGCAGGCCAGCCCCTCAACGCGGAAGGCCTGTGGGTGGCTTTCAACAACAGCGAGGGCACTGCAGCCAATGGACCCCGTGGAGCCGAGAATGACCAGACTGCGCGGCCATGTATCGCGCCACGCGTCGTCCGGCGGACCGGAGATATAGTCTATGGAAGGGCCGCCCTGACCCGGCCAGAGATGTGCCATGTCTGCATCCTGTGGGTGCCGCCGTGTAGAAATGCTGTTTTATGGGCAGGCGGCTTGCCCATAAGAAAAAATAGGTACGCTGGCAAAAAAATCAAGCGGCCCCGGCAGGGGCCGCCTGAAATGGCGCACCTTCGGCCGGAAACCACAAAGATGACAACACGCGGAACCGGGCGTCAGCCGTGCAAAATATCTGCCCTGCTCCGTCTGTTGCCCGTGGTTGCAAAATCCTGGACGGCGCTGCCCGGTGCAACCGCAGCTTGTCATTGCCCTGACGGATGCACGGGCAGGCATCCGCCGCAAAGGCGCATGCGCTGTGTGTGCGGTCAAGCGTTAGCGTCAACGCCGGAAAAATGTTGCGAATGTATCTTTCCGGCATGCTCTAAAAGAAAAAGAACCACTGGTCCACAACTGCCACCATAGGCATGGCAAAGAGCAGGCTGTCTGCCCTGTCCAGCACGCCGCCGTGTCCCGGCAGGAGGTGCCCGGAATCTTTTACATTGACCGAACGCTTGAGGGCCGACTCAAAAAGATCGCCCACCTGGGCAAAGGCGTTGACCGCAATACCCAGAAGAGCAAAGGACAGCCAGCCTGTTTTGCCGTAAAGCTCGCCGTAAATGGCGCAAAAGATTACGCAGGCCACCAGGCTGCCTACAGCGCCTTCGGAGCTTTTCTTGGGGCTGACGCGGGGCCAGAGCTTGTGATGCCCGAAGCGGGTACCCACAAAATAGGCGGCAGTGTCGGAAATGGCCACGGCAGCGATGACGAAGATGAGTTTGGTGGTGGAAAGATAGGTGGCCGGCAGAAGCAGCAGGGGGACATAGGCCAGCCCGGCCATGAAGATACCGCTGGACACAAAGGCATTATCCTCTTCAACAACGTCCCAGCGAAAGAGAAAGCTCATGGCCGACAGGACAAAGCCCGCGCCAAGGCACACCAGGGCGTCCTGCGGGCGGTTCATCCAGGTGAGGCAAAGCATGCCCCAGCCCAGGCCGATGGCGCATACACGGCTGGTGATGCGCCCCTTGGGACCCCAGAAAAGAGAATAGAATTCCCACAGGCCCAGGGCCGACACCAGCAGAATGACGAACAGCAGGGGCCAGCCCCGCAGCCAGAGCACCAGCAACAGCACTGCGGCCAGCAATACGCCGGTTATGATGCGGCGGATGTCGATGGGATTGGCGGTGGGTTCAATGGGCATCTATTTGCTCCTGTGTTTTGCCAAAGCGGCGCGACCGCGCGGCGTAAGCTTCCAGGGCCAGGCGCAGTTGCGCGGCGTCAAAATCTGGCCAGGCCACCTGGGTAAAGTACAACTCACTGTAAGCGCACTGGTACAGCAGGTAGTTGCTCAGGCGCTGCTCGCCGCTGGTACGGATGAGCAGGTCCGGATCGGGCTGTCCCGCGGTATAAAGGCGCTGTGCCAGGCTTTCTTCAGTAATATCTTCGGGTCGTGCACCGTCATGCAGAAAAGAGCGCATGGCGCGCACCAGTTCTGCCCGCGAACCATAATTGAGTGCCAGGTTCAAAACCATATGCGGGCCGTCGGCCGTGCGTTTTATGGCGTGGCGCAGGGCAGTGCGCTGTGCCAGCGGCAGGCCGTCAAGATCACCCAGCACCCTGAGGGCGATGCCCTGTTCTTCAAGGCGCGGCAGTTCCCGGCGCAGAAATTCCAGCAATAGTGAGAACAGGGCGCTTATTTCCGCCTTGGGGCGGTTCCAGTTTTCACTGGAGAACGTATAGAGCGTCAGGTGGCGTATGCCCAGCCTGCGGCACTCTGTAACCACGGCGCGCACGGCCTCGGCCCCTGCCTTGTGCCCTGCCTCGCGCGGCAGGTTTCGGGCCTGTGCCCAGCGGCCGTTACCGTCCATAATGATCGCCAGATGAACAGGCAGCTGCGTGACCGGCAGGTCACCGGCGCGGCCGCTTTCCCGGCCATCGTCAGCTGCGGGTTGTGCGGCGGTTGCTCCGGCGGCTGTGGCGTCCGCCTGTGTGCAGGGCTTCTGCCCCGGCAGGAGAGTGTCGTGTGGGGTCATACTGCTCAGCCTGTATAAAAATGCTGCCCGGGCCAGCGGCGCGGATTCTCAGGCAAAAAACACACCGCTGCCAGAACGCGCCGCCCCCGCCCCGCTGTAGCAGAAACGCGGCGGGCGGCGGCACGTGGCGGATGAGCCGCCACGGCTATATTTCCATAATTTCCTTTTCCTTGGCAGCGCAACGCTTGTCCACTTCGGCCACATATTTGTCGGTAAGCTTCTGCACATCGTCAGTGGCGCGCTTTTGTTCGTCTTCGGTAATGGTCTTTTCTTTTTCCAGCTTTTTCAAGCTGTCGTTGGCGTCGCGGCGCACGTTGCGCACGGCTACCTTGCCTTCTTCACTGTATTTACGCGCGACCTTGCTCAGTTCTTTGCGGCGTTCTTCAGTGAGGGGGGGCATGACAATGCGGATCAGCTTGCCGTCATTGACAGGCGTAAGGCCGAGGTCAGACTTGAGAATAGCTTTTTCTATCAGGGCAATACCGCCCTTGTCCCAGGGCTGGATGGTCAGGGTGCGGCTGTCGGGCACAGCGATGGAGGCCATCTGGCTGATGGGGGTGGGGGTGCCGTAATAGTCGGCCTTTATGCCGTCCACAAGGGCGGTGGTGGCGCGGCCGGTGCGCAGTTTGGCAAAGTCGCGGTCAAGAGCGGCAAGGGCTTTTTCCATGCGGTCTTCGGCATCAAGAAGGATGCTGTCGATATCCATAAATTATTCTCCTTGGGGCTGCGGCCTGCGGCCTGTTCCTTTGGGGATGGCGCTGCGCCTCCCTTTGCGAAAAAATCCGGAACGGTCTGACGCTGAAAAAGCCAGACCGCCCGGCACGGTTGCAAATTTCAGGTTTGCCTGTGCTTGCGGGGCCTCGTCCGTTTTTCCGGGCGGATATGCGCCTGCCCGCAGCCGGGTTTTCCGCAGCAATGCGACAAACATGACGCACATCTGCATCAGCAGTTGCGCACGATGGTCCCCACCGGTTCGCCCATGACGGCACGCTGGATGTCGCCGCCGAACATGCGGCAGACAATGATGGGCACATTGTTGTCGCGCACCAGGGCAAAGGCCGTGGCATCCATGACGCCCAGGTGACGGGCCAGGGTTTCATCGTAGCTGATGGTGTCAAACTTTACGGCATCGCTGTGCTTGGTGGGATCTTTGTCGTAGATGCCGTCAACCTTGGTGGCCTTGATGATGGCATCACACTTGAGTTCCATGCCGCGCAGCACTGCCGTGGTATCGGTGGTGAAATAGGGATTGCCCGTTCCGGCGGCACAGATGACCACACGGCCCTTTTCCATATGGCGCAGGGCGCGGCGGCGAATGAAGGGCTCGCACACTTCCTGCATGGTGATGGCCGAAAGCACGCGGGTGGGATAGCCTTGTTTTTCCAGCATATCCTGTACGGCCAGGGCGTTCAGCACCGTAGCCAGCATGCCCATATAGTCTGCCGATGAACGCTCCATACCTTTGGCCGAGCCGGAAAGCCCGCGAAAAATATTGCCGCCGCCGATTACCAGGGCCATTTCCACACCCATGGCAAGCACCGTGCCGATTTCGCGGCATATTTCCGCCACGGTGTCGGGATTGATACCGGTCTTGTTGGACCCCGCAAGGGCTTCGCCGCTCAGTTTGAGCAGAACTCGCTTGTATGTCAGTGACATGTATCCGCCTTCATCTGGATGGGAGGCCCGTATGAGGGCCGTTGTGCTGTGGAGCGCCGCAGTACGCGGGCGTGAAAAAACGGGACCGGGCCTCCCCGGGCCCGTTCTCCCGCAACAGGGCTTTCATAACAGAAAATGTGGCTATCTCAAAGCATTTTTGCGGCCCTGCGGCCGGGGGGCAAAGGGCCATTCCAGCAGCTCAAAGGGCAGGCTGCAAGACATTTCTGCAAGCGCCCGGCGCGTCTCTTTTTCCAGATGCGGCGAAAAAATGATTTTAAGCAGGGCGGTTTTGGGTTCAAGCACAGTGAAGTAGGCCGTGTGGTCGTAAGCCTCAAGCAGAAAACGGAAAAGGGCTGTGTGCTGCGGTGCCAGGCGCACAAGCAGGCGGCCGCTGTGCCGGGGGGCCGCCAGGGCGGGAGCCGGCTTGCGCCGCCTGCGCAGGGTGGGGAGGTTGTGCGGGGGGCTGCTTTCTTTACTGTCCGGCGTGATGTGCCCGGTGTCCGGAGCGGGCGTGCGCGCGTCCATCAGTACAACCCCGAATAGCGGGCCAGAATGACCAGGCCGATGCCCACAACAATGGTCAGAAAGTAGTTTTTGCTCCACCACGCCACCACAAGAGCGGGCAGGGCCGCCATGAGAAAGAGGTTGGACGGCCCGGCATTGAACGAGCCTTCGTAAATGAAAACATCCGGCCCTACCAGTGCGGCCATGACTGCCACGGGTACAAAGGAAAGCCAGTGCCGGAGCAGCGGGGGCAGGTTGTCCCCTTTGAGAAAGGTAACGGGCAGGATTTTGGGCAGCAGGGTCACCAGGGTGCTGCCCAGGATGCACAGGATGAGGCCCGTGTTGGTATCAAGCCAGCCGGGTTCGTTCATGAGTGTACCTCATCAGACTTCGCGGGTGTGCGGGAACGCGCGTTTTTTTTGTCCCGGTACAGCAGCAGTGCCGTACCCAGGCTTGCGCCCGCCACAGTGGCAACAGCAATATTCCACTGGCTCATGCCCGCGCTTTTGAGGGCAATGGACAGGCTCATGGTGAAAAGGGCCACCAGAATATGCAGGCGGCTTACGCACTGCGGAACCAGCAGGGCCAGAAACATGGCCGTAAGCGCGTAATCAAGGCCGAGCGGCTTTACGTCGCTGACCAGTTCGCCGCAAAAAGCGCCGATGGCGCTGCCGCCTACCCAGGCAAGCTGCGTGGTCTGGTTGCAGACAAAGAGCGTGGTGAGGTTGCGTTGCCAGCCGTTCTGAAAAGCTGTGATATGAACGGCAAAGGTTTCGTCCGTGAGGCCCAGCCCCAGCAGGAAACGCTGCATGCGGGGCAGGCCGGCCAGCCAGGGTGATTCTGCGGCCGACTGGAGCAGGTAACGCAGGTTGACGATAAAAACCGCCGCCATGATGGACAGTGCGCCCGCTCCCGCTCCCCACATGCTTGCAAAGACAAACTGGCCCGAACCGGAAAACATGAGTACCGCCATGGCCACAGCCAGGGAGGGGGGGATGTTGTTTTTGACCGCCAGCACGCCAAAGGCAAAGCCTACAGGGGTATACCCGAGAACAATGGGCAGTGCACGGCGCAGCCCCTCCGCCAGGGGGGATGCGGGGGAAATGCTCGACATGTTGCAAACCTCACCAGATGCCGGAAAAGAAAATGGCTACCCTTTTTGGTGCGGTGTGGCAAGTCGGCACTTCACCACCAGAATGTGGGATACTTTTTGCCGGCGGCAAGGTTGTTGGCTGCAAGGGCCAGCAAAAGCATGCATACGGCTCCGGCGGCGCAAGGCAGCAGCACGTACCAGTACCCCATGCTGTGTATGCCCGGCCCGCCGATAACGGCAATAAGGGCCGTGGCACCGCCCGGCGGGTGCAGGGTCTGTGTCATGTGCATGAGGGCAATGGCCGTGGAAACGGCCAGCGCCGAAGCAAGAACCGGGTCTGCCCCCAGCATGGCCTGGCTGCTTACGCCCACAATGGCCGAAAGCACGTGCCCGCCCACGAGGTTGCGCGGCTGGGCCAGCGGGCTGTGCGGCGCGCCGAAGGCCAGAACCGCCGAAGCCCCGAAAGAACCGATCAGCAGGGGCAGGTTCCATTCCTGGGCGCAAACTTTTTCCAGCAGGGCCAGGCAGGCTACTGAAAGGCTGCTTCCGGCCCAGGCCCAGAAAATTTCGCTCCAGCCGGCGCGAGGCTGGGATGGGCTTGTGCCGATGCGTTTCAGAAGACGTGTCATTGTTCATCCTTGGAGCATGTTGATTTTGACAAATATTTGTTCAAGATTTTTACGGCGCGGCTTCGGCATTCAGGGCAGTCGATACTGAAAATGTTCTGTCGTACAGATACGTTTCAGCTTGTTATTCGCCGCGCACAGTTGCCTGTGCATCCCCCGGGCGATGGTAAAATTGCCCTGCGGGGCTGCCTCTGCCATGTCAGATGCGGGCCATGAACAGAAAGGCCGCGTGCAGCCCGGCCAGCAGTGCAAGAAAAACAGTTCCGGCCCAGTTCCGGCTGCCGGTTTTGCCAAGCCATGTCAGCGCCAGAGCGCCCTTGGGGCAGACATGGATACAGTCGCGGCACAAATGGCAGGTGTTGGCGGCAATGCCTTTTTCAAGAGCCGCTTCGTTCATGGCGTCCTGCCTGCACGCCCGTACGCAGGCCATGCAGCCACAGCAGTCGCCCACACGGCGCACGCGCCAGGGGGCGGCGCGGCCCAGCCATTGCGCCAGAAGCCCCAGAGGACATATGCCCCGGCAATAGGCGGCGTATCCCCGGGCGCGGCTGAACAGCAGGGCGCAGGGGACAAGCAGAAGCCCCAGCAGCAGGCCGCAGGCCAGAGCCGCGGCCGCAGACGTTCCCGCAAGGCGCAGGCCCAGTGCCGTCAACAGGGTGAGGGCAAGCATGCCCAAGCGCAGACGCGGCAGCCAGCGCGGGGCGGGGCGGAATTTCGTGTTTGCCGCCGCTGTGGCGTCCCATATGCCGAAATAGCAGAGCTGGCTGCACCATGCCGCGCCCGCCAGCAGGGTGGACAGGCCGAAAAGGCCCAGCATGAACCAGCCTCCGCCCCGGTAGACAGGCCCGGCCGCGATCAGGCCGGGAACGGGCAAGTGAAGACTGCCCGTGAGCAGAAAACGGCTTTCCACTGCCAGTCCGAGCACAAGCTGCCCGAAAAACACCAGAGAAAACAGCCGCCAGAGCCGCATGCGGGCCTGTGACGCCATGCTCCGGTCGCCAAGCCAGCCCGCCGCCAGTGTGGCCCACAGGGCGGCCAGCGTGATCTGCACCAGCCCCCCTTGGGGGATAAAGCGTTCCAGCAGCAAGAGTTGCGGATTCATAAACCAGGCAGGCAGCAGAAGAGCCAGGCATACGCTCATGGCTCCCAGTTGCGCGGCAGCGGTGTCTTCGCGGCGGCAATAACGCTGCTGCGCCTTTTGCCCCAGAAGAAGCAGGGCCGCCAGAACCGTAAGCAGTGCCACAGACAGGAGGATGGCTGCCAGGCGCTGCCAGGGTTGTTCCATCAATTGCCGTATCTGCACAAACTGGCCTGTGGTCCATATCCAGCGGGCAGCCAGAAGGGGCAGCCCCAGAAGCAGAAACTGCCGCACCCACGCAAGGCGCGTCCAGGCCAGCAGGGCGGCAAGCACACAGGCCGTGGCCAGGGAAGCCCAGCCAGCCCGCCAGAAGTGCGCCGCAGCCAGGGCAAGAGCCAGAAAACTTGGCAATGGAATAAGACGGGAAGCTCCGCTCATGTCAGACTTCCTTTAAAATCAGCGTGTTAAAAAACGTTTACATTCCCGGCCAGGGACGGCTACGGGCAGCGCATATCGCTGCTGGCGGTCTGCCCGTCTTGCCCGGGTGATGTCGCTGCGGCCGCAGGCCCCGCTTTGGCGCTCCGTCTTTTCAGGCCGCGCCGGACGGCTGCCTGCGTTTACCGACCAGCTCTTCAATATCAATACGCACGATGCCGGTGCGCCGTATGCTGGCAGATGGAGCGGGCTGCGGGCACAAGGCCGCATAGCGGACGGCAATGGCATCGAGCGCGCGACCTTTTTCGGCCTCGTCTTCAACAATGCGGGCAAGCCCCTTGCCGCAGAGCGATTTGAAGTACGTGGTGGATTTTTCGCGGTGTATGGTTACGTCCGCAATGATGGTAAAGGCCACACGGGGATTCTGCCGGATACAGTCCAGCTTGTGCCCCTCAAGAGCGCAGTGGATGTAGATGACCTGCCCCAGGCGGGCGAAATTCAGCGGCAGCACATAGGGGTAGTCTCCGTCATGCATGGCGAGAAAGATTTCGTCGGCTGCGGCGAAGACTTCATCGAAAAAGGCCGGATCATTACATTCACGATTTTTCTTGCGCATAGGTGGCTCCTTGTTGATGGAAGACGGCGGCCGCCGCTTCCAGGCAGCGCCGCCAGGACTGTCCGGCGGCCTGCAAATCTTCTCCGTCGGGGTGGCGGGCGGCTTCCTGCAGCCGCGCCAGCCGGGCCGGAGTCATCGGGTGGGTACCCTTGCGCTGTGAAGCGGCAATGACCCGGGGATTGACCTTGCCCTGGCATAAAAAGCCGTCCAGCACGGTATTGCCGTTTTCTTGCAGCAGGGCCTCGGCGGCCTGTGCGCAACGCAGGGCATGCGCCGACTGGGGCCAGGCCCCAAGTGTGCCGAAGTAGAAAACAGGCTTGCCGTATATGCGGCGCATGTAGCGCTGGGCGCGGGCATCGGGCTGGCCTTTGCGCACCCAGAAACCCACGGCTAGGCAGTCGTAATCCGCAGGGTCGGGAGCATGACGCACGGAGTGGCAGGGCAGGCCGGTGGCTGCCCCGATGGCCTCGGCCACCTTGCGGGTATTGCCCGTGCAGGAAGAGTAGACAATGCAGACGCGCATGGTTGCCCTTTACGGAGTTTCAGCTTTGAAAAAATGTTGTTTCGCGGTGTGAAGGCCGTTGCCCCGGCGCTTGCCGCGCGCATGAACAGCTCTAGCCTTGCGCCCGCAGTTTCAGGGCTTCGTGGTCCAGCAGGGTGATGCTGCGCCGCTGATGCTCTATGATGCCTGCGGCCGAAAGGGCCGAAAGTTCGCGGCTGAGGCTCTCCCGGCTGATGCCCATGAGGCGGGCCAGAATTTCTTGTGTAACACCAAGGCGCAGTGTGGCGCTCTTTTCCATTTTTGCCCGGTGCAAAAGCCATGCGGCCACGCGCCCGGCCACGGATATGCGCCCCTGTGAACCGGCAATTTTGGTAATAAGCAGGCGCTGGCGCAGGCTCATGGCCCCCAGAAGGCTGACGGCCAGCGGAGCATTGTTTTCAAGGGTGTGCAGAAACGCGCGCCTGTTCAGGCTCAGCACGGTGGTGTGCTGCAGAGCCACGGCTGAAATGGGCAGCCCCCCCTCATAAAAAAGTACGCCCGCGTCGATAAATTTGCCGGAATGCACGAGGTGGAGCACACATTCCTTGCCCTGGCTGCTGTGGCGGCACAGTTTGACCAGACCAGAAAGCAGCAGCATGGCGTCTGCGCTTTCGTCGCCTTCCTGAAAAAGCGCCACGCCGGGAGCAAAGCTTTGCAGGCGGGCGTGCCGGGCAAGCACATCCCTTTCGTGATGGTTCAGGCCCGCCAGCAGGCCGGTACACAGGGCATCGGCCACGGTGGGGGCGGCTTGCAGGCTTTCTTCGTTCATAAGAGAATCCGTGTTGGCGGCATATTGTCGGTTTGTCATAGTACAATCTCCCGGGCTTTCGGCTTCAGGAATGCCGGACTTCGGAGGCGGTACGGCAGCAGCCGAAACCTTCCGGTGTACACGCGCGGCAGCGGCAGTGTACCGGCCACTGGTTCAGTGTACAACACAAAAACCCCCCGCAATCTGTGACTGTAGTCACAATTGCGGGGGATATGCATTTTAATGTTCCGGGCAGAACGGCACACGTCCCGAAGGTCGCCCTGTTGCCGTTGCCGCCCTTGTGTCCTTGCGGCGGAGCATTGTTTTGCATCTGCCGGACAGGTGAAATGTCCTGGATGCAGTACCTGCCCCGCCGGAGCCTATTCCTGAGGCGTGGTTTTGCCGTAAGCGCCCGGCAGACGGCCGGGCGCAAAGCCTGCGCCCGCAGGGGGCATCTGGCTCATGGCCTGGTCAAAGGCCTGCACATGCGCCCGGGGCGCTGCTGCGGGCTGACTGGCATCGGCACCGGTTGCCGGGACCGCTGCCGCAGCCGGAGCCGCCGGTGCAGGGGAATAGCCGGGAATGGCGGGTTGCGCCGCGGCCTGCGGCTGGAAGGGCATGGCATTGCGCCCGTAGGCAGCCTGAGCCTGGGCGCGGGGAATCGGCATGCCCTGATGCTGCATGAGGGGCTGGGCTGTTTTGGTTACCGAGCCGGTGGGCTGCATGCGGCTGGCAATATCTGCCGCGGCCTTGCGCGCCTCGGGGGTTTCGATGATCTGGGCGTAGGCCCCGCGCAGGCCTGAAAGAATGCTCTCCACGCTGTCGAGCGATTCCATATCCATTTTCAGGTTGGCGCGCAGCAAGCGCGCTGTGCAGAGCAGGTACAGGTTGTTGAGGTTAACGGCCAGACTGCCGCCCCTGTCCATATTGAGTGATGCGGCAAGTTCGTTAACGATGTCGATAACCTTTGAAATCATGATGCCTTTGCCCGCAAAGTCCTTGGCGATCATCTTGGTGCGGGCCTGCTGGATGTATTTGAGGGCGCCGTCATAGAGCATGAGCAGAAGCTGCCCCTGGTCAGTGGTGCCGATTTTGGTCTGAAAGTAGGCGTGCGCCGCTTTGTTCATGTTTCTGTCCTTGTGGCGTGCGTGTTTTTATAGCGTACCGCGCTTGAAACGTGCTAGCTCTTGCTGCTGTTGTTCATCTTGGCAATCTGTGACTCAAGCTGTTTTTGCATGGTTCCATAGTTGTTCAGCAGGGTTTCCAGATTGGCGAAATATTTTTTTTGCCGCGATTCCCAGAGGGCCAGCCGGCTTTGTTCTTTGCCGATCTTTTTATCGATATTTTCCATGATGGTCTTGTAGTTGTCACGCAGGACCATCAGTGCGCCGTTCTGCGACTTGAGGGCAATGGCGTCGGCGGTTTTGGCCGGGTCTGTGCCGGACATTTTCACATCATTGAATACCAGCTCGCTTTTCAGAAAGCTGTTTACCGACTGCACCAGACCTTCTTTGATGCGCACCTGGCCTGTATGTTCGCCTTCGCTCAGGTCGTCAATCAGAATGGCAAGACCGCGCCCATCGCCTGAAGCCACGCTGTAATAGTAGCCGGGCATGCTTGTATCGCGCTTGGCCTCCACACCGCCCACCATGACTTTTTCAATATTGCCGTGCGCATCGACAGTATACGTTACATCATATGAGCCGGCTTTGGTAATGCCGGGAACATGGCTGCCGTAGCGGAAATCCGGTGACGTGGTGGTTCCTGTGCCTTCGGTGCAGAAAAAATCCACCACGGCTTCCAGGTTATTGGTGATCATGTCGTTATAGTTTTCCTGGTCCATCTGCTGCAGGGCGGCAATGGAGGACGAGGGCGCTATTTCCAGCAGGCCGAACTTGTCGCTGGCCTCATTGTTGTTCACCTTGATGCCCAGGTTGGCCAGGTTGGCGAGCACATCGCCGGAAAGCACGTCTTCAGCGCTGGTGCGGCTTTTGAAGCCCGGAGGCGATCCGGTCAACAGGCTGTTGAAGCGTGATTTGAAAAGCTGCACCCCATAGTTGCCCTGCAAAAGCCCGCCTTTTTCCGCAGTAAGCTGCGACGGGCTGTAGTTGTCGTTGTCGGCCAGCTTGGGGTCGTTGGTTGTGGTGGCCTTGTCTTTGTCAAAGCTTGTGAACTCGCGGATGGTCAGCAGGACAGAGTTTACGGCATCCAGAAATGTCTGGATGGATTTTTCCACCGAGGTGATGTCGGTGCTGATATTGATGCGCGCCTGCCCCTTGTCCTGCAGGGTAAAGACCACTCCTTCAATGACATCGCTGACCGTATTGGTGGCGGATTCCATCTCTACGGGCCAGTTGTCCACGGTAAAACGGGCATTGGTGGACCGCTGGATGTTCCAGTTGGATGATGAGGCCACCTGCCCCTTGATGCCCGGCCCGCTGACTCCCTGCACGTTGGCGACTTCAAGGTAGGCGGGGCCATCGGCCTCGCCGGTCCAGGGGGTGCCGTCCGCTTTTACAAGCTTGGCGGTGGCTCCGGCGGCTTGGGCGGCGGGGTCGCTGTTCAGGGTGGCCTGAATGGCGTTCACCACATCCTGCATGGAGGAGCCGCTGGCTATGGGGCCGACACCGATGGGCGTACCGTCATTAAGAGTGATGGTATAGTTGAGGTCCGGCTGTGGATTGTCCAGCGTGCCGTCCGGGAGCATGCCCGTATTGGTGGTGGTAGTGGCGGTGTTTGCAGTAAGGCCGTCCATGCCGCCGCCTGTTCCCTGGCTGAGGTAGAACTTGACGGTATCATCCAGCGACAGGGAAAGATTGCCGTTGTTTGTGGCAAGGGTTGCCCCGGTTTCTGCGGCAATTTTATCGGCCAGGTCCTGATAGGTGGCGGTATTTGCAATGGCTATGTTTTTTGCAACCCCGTCCTTGCCCACAATGGTGTACGTGAACATGCTGCCGTCGGGATTATTGCCGCCGATGGCCTTGTCCAGCATGTCGGCCTTGAAAACCAGCGCCGTGCTGGCGGATGCAAGGTCGCCTACGCGGTTTCCCATCTGCGCTGCGGTATAGGTGGGGGTATAGGATGCCGCCTGATCGCCGCTGAAGCTTATATTGGTAATATTATCAAGCTTGACGGACCAAACACCGTGTGCGTCCATGCTCATGTCCGCCGACTTCATGCCGGAAGCCTGGGCCATCTGGGCGAGGGCATCGCGCATGGTGGTGCCTGCCTTGATGGTGACCGTGCGCTCGCCGCTCGTGATGCCGTCGTCATACTGCATGGTGACGGTCAGGTCGCTGCTCAGCGTATCGTTGGCTCCGCCGGACGTAAGGGCAACTTTGGTGCTGGCGGGTATGGATTTTTCTGTGGTTGTCGTGTCGCGCTGGTACATGGCGGCCACACCCGTAAGGGTCAGGTTGCCGCTGCTGTCCAGGCTGGCCACGTTGCGCCCTGTCTGGGCGTTTATCTGATCTGCCAGATTCTGGTTGGTCTTGTCGCCGGTAATGGCAACTTTGAATTTTGCGCCGTCCTCCATGATCAGGTCATAGGAGTATTTTGTTGGATTGGTCAGTGATTCTGCAAGATTGAGAGAATTGTTCGTTCTCCATGCCGAGGTGCTGCCCGCAGAGTTCATGCCCACAAGGCCGCTGTCGTGGATGACAAGATCGTTGGCCGCGCCGGTGCTCTTGCCGGCCACCTGAAAAACGTAGCCCGCGCCGGTCTGTACCGTGCTCACCTTGATGCCGGGATTATCGGTGGAATTGTTGACCATGCTGACAAAGGATTCCAGCGTGGTCTTGGGCGGAACCTTTATCTCCTTGGTGACGCCCGCATAGGTGAACTTGAAGTACTGGTCGGTGCCGGTATCGTTGATGATGTCGTTCTTGGAGCTGAATACATGCCCGGTATTGGCCCAAACAGCGTTGTTGGCCGTTTGCAGCACGTTGATGGAGTGCTGCACGTCCTGGGCCGAGGCGTTGGCCACAGCGGTAAGAACATGCTCGTTGCTGGAGGCGACATTCTTGGTGACGAAATTGTTCCGGTTGCTCAGGGTTCCGAGTACGTTGCTGGCGATCTGGATCTGCTCAATGATGGAGCCGAACGCTTCATACCTCAGATTCCAGTCGGACTTCCACGCGGTCAGACGGTTGAGCTGGATGGACTCCACCTTTTTGAGCTTGGCAAGCACGGTATCAAAATCGGTACCCATGTTGCTCAGGCCGGATATGGAGTTTGAGCCGGATATACTGATAGCCATAAGCGCCTCTCATAAAAAATTCTGCCCGGCAGGGAGGGGCATATGTGCCGGACACAGCCCATATTGCAAAATGCGTGCAACTTTCAGGGGCATTTTTTGCCTCTCCTTACGGAGAGGGTATTCCGGACAAGCGCATGCCCGTATTAGAAATAACGGCCATGCGGCAAAAAGGTTTAGCGGAACAGGCCGGCTCCGGCAGCCTTGCAGCATGCTGGTTATGAACAATGCCATGAAATTGTTGCAGGGTGGGCAGCGCCAGCCGGTTTGAAGAAAAACAGAAAAATCCACGCATTGCTGTTGCGGTCCGGGCGCAGGGGCAGAGCATGTGTTTACGGCAGGGGACGTATCCGTTACTTGCGACTGCAGGGAGATGCCGTACAGGGGCCGTGACCGGCAGGATTTTTTATACGATGCACGTTGACAGGCCCGAGGTAATGCCTTAGGAGAAGCCCATACAAACTCTTGGAGTTTGGCGTAAGCGTTAACGTCACACAACGCATCACTTCCCGCAATTGCGGCAAGGGATGCGTTTTTTGTGTCCCTAACCCGTTTGCGACAAACTACAGGATTTTTTTATGCAAAAGGATACCCGCTGCCTGTTGTGGAACACGGCGGCACTGCTTTTTTCGTACATGGCTGTTGCCATGCCCCTGCCCGTTATTTCTGTTTTTGTGACCAGGCATCTCGGCCTTTCCAATGGGCTGAGCGGCCTTGCTGTGGGCATCGCTTTTTTGACGACCATTCTTTTCCGCGGTTTTTCCGGACGATTCGCCGACCGTAACGGCGGCAAGGCCTGCATGATGCGCGGTTTGCTGCTCTATGCCGCGGCCAGCGCCATCTGCCTTGTCGCCGGTGCGACGGGCGATCCCGCCTGGGCTTTCGCCCTGTTGATTGCCGGGCGCCTGGTGCTTGGCCTTGGTGAGAGCATGGCCATTGTAGGCATGCTCAGCTGGAATATCGCCCTTCTTGGGCCGCAACGGTCCGGCACGGTATTTTCCCTTGTGGGTGCAAGCCTTTACGGCGCATTTGCCCTTGGCGGCCCACTAGGGCTGCTGTGCTTTGCGCAGTTTGGCTTTACCGGGCTTATGCTGTTGTGCAGCCCGCTGCCCTTGCTGGGTTGGTTTATGGTTTGCCGGATGCCCGCTGTGGTGCCGGCATCTGCCAGACCAGGCGTGTCGTTTCTGCGTGTGCTCGGCTCCATCTGGCGTCAGGGGGCCATTGTCGGTTTTCAGGGTGTGGGCTTTGCCGCTATCGGCGCATTTATTTCCCTTTACTTTACCAGCAGAGGCTGGCAGCACGCCGGGCTTGCCCTGACCTGCTTCGGCATCGGCTTTGTGCTGGTGCGCCTGTTTTTCGGCCATCTTCCCGACAGGCTCGGGGGCATGCGGGTTGCCGCAGTTTCCCTTGGGGTTGCCGCCGGAGGCCAACTGGCGCTCTGGCTTGCCCCCTCGGCGGAGATTGCCCTGACTGGTGCGTTTTTGACGGGAACCGGATGCTCTCTGGTGTATCCGTCTATGGGCGTTGAAGTTATCAGGAAAGTACAGCCTGAACTGCGCGGCACGGCCGTGGGCGGTTTTGCCATTTTTCAGGATGTGGCCTATGGCGCAACAGCACCGATTGCGGGCCTGTTTGCCGATCATTTCGGCTATGCGGTGGTCTTCATGATCGGCCTGGCCGCTGCTCTGGTTGGCTTGCTGATCGCCATTGTAACGGCTGTGCAAAAAACTGCCGTAACACACTAGGAAAGCAGCTTCAGCGGGTTTTTCGCGGGCTGCAAAATGCACGGCGCTGGCGACTGTTTGCAGTTGAGGCCCCGTGCCCCGGTGATGCCCTTGAAATGGTAAAAAGAAGCTGCCCTGAAAAAAGACCTGCCTGTTGCAAGGGCATTGAAAAAGCGGGTGTACGCATGCGTACACCCGCTTTGGGCAAAAACTGCTTTACTACAACTTTGACCGCATGCCCCACAGGCCGGAGACCGGGTTCTGCCTGGAAGGCCTGATTCCCGGATTTCTGCTGCAAGGCAGGAAAATACCTGCCACAGACTGCAACGGGAATAAAGGTTTCAGGGGGTGTGGGGGAGGGGCTTTTTTGCAAAAGGGTCCCGCCCTCACAATACCTTGCAAGCGTTCACCTAGTGCATGATCTGCGACTTGCGGAAGTTTGCATAGGCTTCGCGCATGGCAATATAGGGGTCCACGGCGGCGCTGTTCAGGTCTTCATACAGGGGCAGCACATCACCAAGGTCGTTAAAACGAAATCCTGTGGCCAGTCCCGTGCCCAGTTCCCAGGGCTTGAGGTAGAAGAGGGGGTCTGTAAAAACGTCGCCCACGCGGCCAATGGTATCACGCGCCGAGCTTGGGCCAAGTATGGGCCATACCAGGTAAAAACCCTGGCCTATGCCCCATCGGCCCAGGGTCTGCCCGAAGTCCTCGCCCGTGGGATCAACCGGCACAATGGTGCGCTTGCCCTTGGCTACATCGGCAAAGCCTGCGCTGGAGGTGGTGTTCATGATAAAGCGGCTGAACTCCACCCCGGCTTCCATAAAGCGGAACTGAAGAATATTGTTCACAAAGCGCACGGGAAACAGCAGGTTGGAAAAGAAGTTTTTCAGCCCGCCGCGCAGCTGGTGGGGCGTGATGAACACCCATGCATCGTAGGCCGGTCTGGCAACATAAAGGTAGAAAATGTCATTGAAATGAAACCAGAAGCGGTTCCACGGCTCAAAGGGGTCGGCTATGCTGGCATCGGCGGTGTCATAGTCGTCCAGATCGTCCGTCGCGCGCAGTGAGCCGTAGGGTGTAACCGTGATGGCCCCGGCGGGCAGCATGGGGGAAGCCCCGTAGACGGTCGAGGGCGTAGGCTCTTGCCGCACCCCCCGGGCTGCCAGGGCTTCATCTGAAGCAATACAGGCAAGGCCCGTCAGCAGCAGAAGGTTCAGCGCCAGCAGGCGCAACCGGCGCAAGCAATGATTATTTGCCATGTTCCTGCCGCACTTCCATTGCCTTGGCCTTGATGCGTGCAATGAGGTTCTCCGGTGAGTCGGTATTCAGGATGTCCTGAAACTGGGTGCGGTAGTTTTTCACCAGGCTGATATTTTCTATCAGCACATCATAGACAAGCCATTTGCCGTTTTTGGGCAGCATGCGGTAGGCCACGGGAACTTTTTTGCCGTCTTTCATCGTGACCACGGTGCGCACTTCAGTGCGGTCGCCTTTGGCCGAACTGACTTCGCCCGTGTAGAGCACCTGTTCGCCGTTATAGCCGTCAATCTTGTTGAGATAGGTATTGATGAGCAGGTCGGCAAAGGCGTCACTGAACTCACGTTTCTGCTGGGCCGTAAAGTTGCGCCAGCGCGGCCCCACGGTACGCGAAGAGAACTCGCTGAAATCAAATATATGCAGAACCTCGTCTTCGATCTGCTGGCGGATGGGACCGCGTGTGGCGGGGTTCACATAGTCGGGATTTTTTATGAAGTTCAGTATGCGGTTTGTGGCTGTTTCAAGGGACTGCCGGGCAGGAGAGTTGGCCTGCGCCCCGGCGGGAAGCAGTACAAGGGTCAGCAGGAAGGCACACAGAGCAATTGTGATACGGCGCGGAAGCGCATGGGTGAACATATCTATTTCACTCCTCCGAAGGCGTATTTACTGATAAGAGAGCCGAGATCAACGGCGGATTCTGTTTCCGTGATGCTGTCGCCGGGGGCGAGCATGTGGTCCGAGCCGCCCCTGGATATACTGACGTATTTGTCGCCGATGAGGCCGCTGGTCAGGATGGAGGCGATGCTGTCGTCCGAAAGGTGCAGGTCCTTGTCAAGGCGCAGCCGCACAACGGCCTGATTGCGCATGGGGTCCGGGTCCAGGCTGATGCTGATCACCTTGCCCACCGGCACCCCCGACATTTCCACGTCTGCGCCGACGCGCAGGCCGGAAACAGAGTCGAAATTGGCAGTAAGTTCGTAGCCCTTGTTGGACAGAACTTCCATCTTGCCGAGCTTGATGGTCAGATAAGCCACACAAAGCAGGCCAATCAGCACAAAAAGGCCCACAGCGGTTTCGCGTACAGTACTCATAGGGTTCGCAATACTCCCCCGTAGCCGCTGGCTACAGTCATTCTTTCATAACTATATGGAGGCGGGCGCAAAGTTTCAAGTCCCGGCAGCGGAACAAGGCTACTTTGCCGCGGGGCCGCCAGGCCGGCATCCGGCTAAAAATCAGCACGATGGCGAAAATGCAAGGCAAAAAGTCTATTTTGCCAGTGGTTGCTGTTTGCCGCGTTTCGGTGTGCCGGCAGCAGGGCTGCAGGTTTCGCCGAAAATCTGTGCTCCGGAGTAGCGCGCAGCGTTGCAGCAACTGTGCGGAGCGATCTGACCGCAACATTCCTGAAGCAGGTCGACAGCAGAAACCGTTGCCTGCTTTGCGCAGTTTTTTGTAAAAAAATCGCGCCATCAGCAAAACGGTGTTTGCAAGCAAAACTGCTTTGACCACTGCGCTGAAGACTGATGCGATGCTTCGCCGCTACGCAAGCATTCAAAGTAAAAAAATTATGAAGTCAGCCACCTGTCCAGGGCTTCGCTCACCTTGGGATCAATGGGCTGATGCAGGTCGCGGCGTTCGTCGCCTGCCTCACGCCGTAAAAACTGCCGCAGGTAGGGGTTATCGCTGGCTTCAAGTTCGGCCAGCGTGCCGGAAAACAGTGCGCGCCCTTCGCCAAGCACAAGCACATGGTCGGCAATGGCCTTGAGGCTCGCAAGGTCATGGCTGACCACAACAACGCTCATGCCGGCATATTGTCCGCGCATGGCAAGCAGCAGGTCATCCATGCGGGCGGCCGTGATGGGGTCCAGCCCTGATGTCGGCTCGTCGCAAAGAAGAACGCGCGGCTCCGCGATGATGGCGCGTGCCAGGCCCGCGCGTTTACGCATGCCGCCTGAAAGTTGGTTGGGGTAAAAATCGGCAAAATCTTCAAGGCCCACCATGCGCAGTACACGCAGGCCAGCCTCACGCACCAGGGCCGGGGGCAGATGCAGGTGCTCGCTCAGGGGCAGGGTGACATTTTGCACCAGACTCAATGCACCAAGCAGTGCCCCGTCCTGAAAAAGGACGCCCATGTGGCGGCGTACCCGGCGAAAATCAACCTTGCCCAGTGAGAAAAGATCACGGTCGCCCACCAGCACCTGTCCGGAAAGAGGCCGGGACAGGCCTATGATATGGCGCAGCAGGGTGGACTTGCCACAACCGGAGCCGCCAAGAATGACCGAGACCTTGCCGCCGGGCAGCACCGCGTTGACATCACTGAGCACCACATGACTGCCGTAGCCCACGCTGAGCGCGCGAAATTCTATGTCCCATGCCTGCATGAAAGCCTGCCGTGTTTCAGGATTGTGCCGTGCCCGTTTGCCGGGCGCGGGGCGGAAGTACTTTGCGGTTTGTGGTTTTTCCGTGTGTTCCGCCGGGGCTGGTGCAGCCTAACCCAGGCGAAGCGGGGGAACAAGTCCGGGAAATACGGGCAGCGCCTGTAGTGGGGCATCACGATGAACCGGAGGACTCGGACTGCTGTTGAGGCGCATTGCAGGGGCATGTGCGCATCCCGTAAGGTTGTCAGCCTGCAAGGCAGGGCGCTCCGCTCTGGCGCGGTATGTGGGCCTTGCCTGCGGCGTGTGTACGCGGTTGAAAGCGATGCCTGACGGCGGCGGGCAAGGCGCGCTCGCAGCTCTTGCGCGGCAAGCCCCCGTTTTTCAGGTCCTTGCCGCGCATTTCAAACAGCAGGCCCTAGTCTTCGGGCATATCTTCAGGAAAGTCGACGTTGGCGTAGACGTTTTGCACGTCGTCATTATCGTCCAGGGCATCCATGAGGCGCAGTACTTTCTGGCCCATGTCGGCATCGACAGCCACCAGATTCTGCGGGACCATGGCAAGCTCGGCGGACTGCATGACAATGCCCGCTGTTTCCAGCGAATCGCGCACGGCGGTAAAATCGGTCATGGCCGTATGGATGGTCCATTCCTCCCCATCATCAATAACGTCGTCAGCCCCGGCTTCCAGGGCGGCTTCCATTATTTTTTCTTCGGGGTAGGCGCTTTTTTCAACACTGATGACGCCCTTGCGGTCGAACATCCATGCAACGCTGCCGTTTTCACCCATGGAGCCGCCATGCTTGGAAAAGAGGTGGCGCACTTCGGCCACGGTGCGGTTTTTGTTATCGGTAGCTACTTCGACCATGACGGCAATGCCGCCGGGGCCATAGCCTTCATAGAAGGTTTCGGTAAGGTCGCCGCCGGCGTCTTCGCCGGTTCCCTTGCGGATGGCGGCCTCGATTTTGTCCTTGGGCAGGTTTACGGCCTTGGCCGCAGCTATGGCAGCGCGCAGGCGGGGGTTCATCGAGGGATCGCCGCCGCCCTTGGCGGCAATGATAATTTCTTTGGCGGCCTTGGTGAACAGCTTGCCGCGTTTTGCGTCCTGACGGCCCTTACGATGCTGAATATTGGCCCATTTACTGTGACCAGCCATAAAACCTCCGAAACCTTTAGGGAATAAATTGTTTTACCTGCCCGGCGGCGTGGCCACAGGGTCGGTCTGGTTCGGCTTGCCGCGAAAGCCAAGGCCCACAAAAAAAGTTTCCTTGCTTTCGGCGCGCGAACTCTTGGGTTTGAAGGACTTGACCGTTGTAAAAGCCTTGCGCATGGGCGCAAGCAGTTCCTGCACGTCCGGTCCCATGAAAATTTTCACCACAAAGCCGCCGCCCTGCTTCAAATGCAGGCAGGCCACAGCCAGCGCCTCCACAGCCAGATCCAGTGAGCGGGCCTGGTCGGTAAAGCGGGTGCCTGTGGTGCGCGGGGCCATGTCGCTTATGACATGGTCAAAGGGGCCGAGTTCTTCCAGCCTGGCCTCAAAGGCCGGGGAGCGGTTGAACACGTCTTCCTGCATGAAAATGACCTGGGGGGGAAAGGCCGTCTCGGTGCTTTGAATGTCACAGGCCAGGACCAGGCCCCTGGAACCCACCTTTTCCGCCGCGCCCAATGACCAGGATCCGGGGGCTGCCCCCAGGTCCAGAATCTTTTGGCCGGGCCGCAACAGGCGGAATTTGGCGTCCAGTTCCTTGAGCTTGTAGACCGAACGCGCGGGATAGTTCTCGCGCTTGGCCTTGAGGAAGTAATGGTCTCGATATTCCTTCATAATAAATACCAACGCGCAAGCGTACTCCTTTTTGTGCATTTCGCCAAGTGGCGTGTGCGGCAGGTACCCGAAAAAATCTCCGGATGCGTTGACCGCATTCTTTTGATGATATAGGTTATCAGTACGGTTTCATGGCGGGCGGGCTTTTCGCCTCGTGCGCCGTAACGAAAGGAGACTGCTTATGAAAAAAATTCTGCTGGCCTTGAGCTTTGTGTGTTGCGCCCTCTGGATCGGCGCCGGTGTCGCCCAGGCGGACAGCGTTAAGGTTCCCGTCAATAAAATCACTGATGAAGGCGTGGGCGAGGCCATCGGCTTCATCACCTTTGCCGACGATGGCAAGGGCGGAGTAGACGTTCTTGTTGATGTCATAGGCATAAGCGAGGGCGAGCACGGCATGCATGTGCACGAAAATCCCTCCTGCGCCCCTGCTGAAAAAGACGGCAAAAAAGTTGCCGGCCTGGCTGCGGGCGGACACTTTGACCCCGATAAAACCGGCAGGCACGAAGGCCCCGGCAAACACGGACACAAGGGCGACCTGCCCGCCATTAATGCCGATGCCAAGGGCGCTGTCAGCGCCAAGCTGCATGCTCCCAATCTGAGCGTCAAGGATCTCAAGGGCCGTTCCATTATGATCCATGCCGGCGGCGACAATTACTCCGACCAGCCCGCTCCCCTGGGCGGCGGTGGAGCGCGCATTGCCTGCGGCGTGATCGAATAGGCGGACATTCCGTCCTTCCAGACAGACGAATCCTCTCCTGGCATACAAGCCCCGTCGCGATCCAGGCGGCGGGGCTTTTCCATGCTGTCCTCATTGGCTATGCTGTGAAAAAGCACGATACAGCGAGGGGCCATGGCAGAAAAAATACACAAAACACCGTCAGCCATGAATGGAAAAAAAGATTTTTCCGTAGTGTCAGGCCATGAAAGCGCGGGCGGCAGCAGTGAAAGACGGGGCCGTGAACCCCTCTCGCCCCCCATGCCCCGGCGGGTCTGCCTGCCGGACTTTTCCGGCCGTACACTGACTCTGCCCGATGGGCCGGAGTCCTGGCAGTGTCGGGGAGAAGGGCCTGATGCCCTTGTTCTGGGGCTGGGGCCGGGCAGCCCCTGGCTCACGGGCCTTGTGGGAAAGGCGCGGCGGGTCTGCTGGCTTGAGCATGAGCCGACGTTGCGGGCCTTGCCGCCGCTGGAGTCACGGGGCGGTACAGGCATGCCGGAACACTGGCAGCGCGTGTCGCCGGAAGAAGCGGCGGCGCTGGCTGTACGCAGTACCTGCTATTTTTATGGCCCGGCCATGCGTCTGGCTCCGGAGTTCTGGGGACCGCTCATGGGACGTGTGGACGCCGCGCTGCTGCATGTCCCCTGTCCAGATATGGCTGCGGAGCCGGCCGTGATGGAGACTTCCGGCGTGAGGCGCGGGGATGGGATACGCAAGGGCGGGCCGGTGCTTCTGCCGGGGCATAGCGGTCTGTTGCTGCATCAGGAACTGCACCAGGCCCTGGAGGAATGCGGCCTCGGGCCTGTGCTGCCGATGCCGGAAAAAGCACATGGCCCAGTGGAACGAGCGTCTCTGCACCATATTTTCCGGCAGGGACGACCCCGTTTTCTTCTGTCTGTCAATCTGCGCGGGCTGGATGCGGAGGGGCGCGTCTTCCATCTGTGCCGGGCCATGGGCGTGCCTGTGGTCTTGTGGCTGGTGGACAATCCCTGGCATGTGCTTTCCGCCCTGCGCCTGCCCTGGTGGCGCGAGGCTTTCATTTTTGTAACAGACGCCTCGTTTGTTCCGGCGCTTGCCGGGGCCGGGGCGCGGCAGGTGTTTCATCTTCCGCTGGCCGTGCCTCGGCATATGTGGCGGAGCACAAGGCCGGGACATGCCCGGGGCGGGGCGGAAATGGAGCCGCTTTTTGTGGGCCGTTCGGCCTTTCCGCACAAAGGGCGTTTTTTTGCGGCAGCCCGTGTACCCGACGCACTTGGAGAAGAAGCGCTTCGGGTGCTGGAGCGCAGCAGAGGACCAATGGACGCGCCCAATTATTTCTGGTGGCAGGAGCGGCTTGGAGCCGCTGTCTGGCCGGGGATGGCGTCCCGCGATGCCGGGCTTGGAGCTGAAATATGCGCACAGGCCAACCGCGCGCGCTGGCTGCGTGCGGTTGTGGATCAGGCGGCGGCCCAAAAAAATGACGCTTGCGTTCGTCCCGTCTTGCGGATTGTGGGCGATGCAGGCTGGCACGAACTTTTGCCCGGCGCGCAAATTCTGCCTCCTGTAGACTATTATATGGTACTGCCCGATCTTTATGCTTCGGCGGCGGTACTCAATGTCACGAGCCTGCTGCTGCCCCGGAGCCTGAGCCAGAGGCATTTTGACGTCTGGGCCGCCGGGGGCGTGCTTTTCAGTGATGCCACGCCGGGGCTGGATATTTTTCCCACCAGCCTCACAGAGCCGATCCGCCTGCGCGGGCCGGAAGATTTCTGGCCGCGCTGGGACGAAGCTTGCTCACGGCCCGCACAGATGGCAGAGCTGCGGCGGGCCTGGCGTGAACACCTGCGGAGTGCGCACGACTATGAACACAGGGTGCGGCGCATCTGCGAAATTGCCGGAATCGGCTGCCCCGCAAGCGGGTAGAGAAAACAGTGCAAAACCGGTTTATTCCGGCATCTGACATTTTTTTACGAAATGGGCATTCGCCGGATAGCTTGGTTGTTACCATGCTGGTTTGCGGCCCTGGCTTGAAATGCCGTGTTGCTGAAAACGCATTGCGGCCCGTCTTGCCGCAATGTGCCGTTCTGAATTCCTGGCATTGGCTGCGCGGCATTTTGTGCAGTTGTGCGCGCCGTACGGGCTGCGGATACGGGCAGCCTTTGCCCTGCCCATGCGGAAAAGTGGCCTTGCAGGGGGACCGGCAAAGCACTTGACAGCAGGACGTGTATTGCCTATTGCTTTCTTCCTGCGATGTTTACGCGCGTGGGGAAGTAGCTCAGCTGGGAGAGCACCGCCTTCGCAAGGCGGGGGTCGAGGGTTCAAATCCCTTCTTCTCCACCACAAATTTAAGGGGTTACGGTGAATACCGTAGCCCTTTTGTTTTTGCCTCTCCGCCGTAGCGGCCCTTGCCGGACAGCGGGGTTTTATGCGGTTGTCATGACTTTGAATTTTTTGATACCTTGCTGGTCACGTTGACGTGCTTATTTCTGCCCGGGTTTTGCAACACGCAGGGCTGCCATGAAAAAATTTCAGATTAAAAGGATTCACCCATGACCTGCCAACTTGTCACAGGGGGCGCGGGCTTCATCGGCTCGGCCTATGTGCTTCAGGCGCGCCGCACCGGCATCCGCGTCATCAATCTCGACAAGCTGACCTATGCGGGCAATCCGGCCAATCTGGCTTCACTGACCGGCGACCCGGAGCATGTTTTCGTGCGCGGCGATATCGGCAATGAGGAGCTGGTGGCCTTTCTGCTCGAGACGCATCAGCCCGATGCCGTGGTCAATTTTGCCGCAGAAAGCCATGTGGACCGCTCTATTGTGGCCCCGGACGCTTTTGCCCGTACCAACGTGCTCGGCACGGCAACCCTGCTGCGTGTGGTCAAGGACTGGTGGAGCGGGCTTTCTTTTAAGCAGGCTGCGGATTTTCGTTTTCTGCATGTGTCCACAGATGAGGTGTACGGCGCTCTACAGCCCGGCGACCCGGCTTTTTCAGAGAGCACGCCATACAGTCCCAACAGCCCGTATTCGGCTTCCAAGGCGGCCAGTGACCATATGGTGCGCGCCTTTCACGAAACCTACGGCCTGCCCATCCTGCTGACCAACTGTTCCAATAATTACGGGCCGCGTCAGTTTCCGGAAAAACTCATTCCTCTCATGATTCTTACCGCACTTGAGCGCAAACCCTTGCCCGTGTACGGGCAGGGGGCCAATATCCGCGACTGGCTGCATGTGGACGACCACTGCACAGCCATCGCCCGGGTGCTTGAGGCCGGGCAGGTAGGGCGCACCTACAATGTCGGCGGTCATGCGGAGCGGACCAACCTTGAGGTGGTGCATGCCGTGTGCGCCATTCTTGATGACGTGCGCCCTTCCGCCCGGGGGCCGTATGCCGATCTCATCACCTTTGTTTCCGACAGGCCCGGGCATGACTTCCGTTATGCCATCGACTGCTCGCGCATTGAAAGCGAACTGGGCTGGCGGCCTTCGCGCCGGTTTGACACGGGGTTGCGCGATACCGTGCGCTGGTATCTGGAAAACAGCGCCTGGGTAGATCTTGTGCGCAGCGGGGCCTATCTTGAGTGGATGGATATCAACTACGGGCGGCGTACCATTGCAGGCGGCGGGGGGGAAAGCCTATGAGCGCATGGAGAGGCATTGTTCTTGCCGGGGGATCAGGTTCGCGCCTTTATCCCCTGACCCTGAGCGTGAGCAAGCAGCTCATGCCCATCTACGACAAGCCCATGATTTACTATCCGCTGGCCACCCTGCTGATGGCCGGCATCCGCGAAATATGCCTTATTTCGACGCCCGACCACCTTCCACTGTACCAGGCCCTGCTGCAGGACGGTTCCCAGTGGGGCTGCTCCATCTCTTATGTTGCGCAGCCGCGCCCCGAGGGGCTGGCGCAGGCCTTTTTGCTGGCGGAAGAGCATATTGCCGGGCATAACACCTGTCTTGTGCTTGGCGACAACGTTTTTTTTGGCCACGGCATGCCCGATCTTACCCGTGAGGCCATGACGCGCAGCCGGGGAGCGACCGTTTTTGGCTATCATGTGCGCGATCCGCAGCGCTATGGCGTGGTGGAGTTTGACAGCGAGCGCCGCGTGGTGAGCATTGAGGAAAAGCCCCGGGAGCCAAAATCAAATTTCGCCGTTACGGGTTTGTATTTTTATGACGCCGATGTGGTGAACATCGCCCGTTCTGTGCGGCCTTCGGCACGCGGCGAGCTTGAAATAACCGACGTCAACAATGCCTATCTGGCGCGCGGCGACCTGCATGTGGAGCTTATGGGCCGGGGTATCGCATGGCTGGACACGGGTACCCACGATTCTCTCATGGATGCCGGGGCCTTTGTGCAGGCCGTGGAAAAACGTCAGGGCCTCAAGGTGGCCTGCCTTGAAGAAATTGCCTGGCGCAACGGCTATATTTCATCCGATGAGGTGCGCGCCCTGGCACGGCCCATGGGCAAGACCGGCTACGGCCAGTATTTGCTTGACCTTGTGGATATGGGGATAGGCCAATGGAAGTAGCGGCAACGCCTCTGGCCGGAGTCATGCTTATAAAGCCCAGGGTATGGGGTGACAGGCGGGGCTATTTTGTCGAGACCTGGCAGCATGAACGGTACGCGGCTGCGGGCATTGACGCGGCTTTTGTGCAGGATAACCATTCCATGTCGACGTATGGCATATTGCGCGGCCTGCATTTCCAGAAAACCCGTCCCCAGGGCAAGCTTGTGAGCGTTTCCCTGGGCAGGGTATTTGATGTGGCCGTGGATATCCGGCCCGGGTCGCCCACCTTCGGCCAGTGGTATGGCGTGGAGCTGACGCAGGACAATCAGTGGCAGCTCTGGGTTCCGCCGGGCATGGCGCACGGCTTTGCCGTGACCAGCCAGGTGGCGCACTTTCATTACAAGTGCACAGACTATTACTGCCCCGAAGACGAAGGGGGCATACGCTGGAACGATCCGGACCTTGCTGTGGCCTGGCCCGTGGCGCAGCCTCTTTTGTCGGACAAGGACCGGCACACGCCTTCGTGGCGGGAATTTCTGGCAGGACTGTAAGAATATCAGGGGGATGTATATGCTTCAGCAGCGATAAGGCTTGGGCAAAAAATTGTAAGAGCTGGATGTTTTTGCAATGAGTTGAAGACCGCTTACGCGCATATCAGGAATTGTTCTGCTCTTCTGGGCATCGAACTCCTTTTACATGTTTTGTCTATAAAAGCTGTTTCTTGGCTTTGGGATAGTCAAAACATTTTTTATTATAGCATGGCAATTTGCCTACGCCCTCTCCTTTGTCTTTATGTTTTGCCGAAAGATCTGTGATTATTTTACTGCTACAGTCTGTTCTAGTGCTTTCAGCAAGTCACGCATTTGTTTCAGGCTGGTGTGCTCAGGATTTGCCCCAAGTGCCGCAGCCTGTTGCATTGGATCATGATAGGCCAGCCATGCCAATCCCGCGTTGTCTTCATATACAAGCACTCTGAGTGGCAGTTCCAGGGCCATTAGAGGGCATTCGGCCATTAGAGGAGTGCCGACCGCAGGATTTCCAAAGATGATCACCGTGGCGGGGGGTTGGAACATGTTTTGGGACACTGCGTTGGCCGCATGGTCTACAATGCAGAAAATCTGTATGCCTTTCTCTGCAAGCCAATGCTCTATTTCTTTTCGTGCCAGAGCCACATCCTTTACAGGCAGGATACGTATTCCGACATATGGGCTGTTGGTTTGCTGAACAGGTTTTTGACTGGTTGGATGATCATTTTTCATGTCAGTTCCTTTGCAGTAAAAAATTATGGCGCTGACGTAAGTTGTATTTCAAATCAACGTATTATATTGCCTGTATAGCATAGTCATGTCTCGTAAAATACGTCGTGATCAGTATGGTCATATCATTGATATTAAGTGCATTCACCAGATTTAAAGTTTATTAAAATATAATCGGTGTCAAGTTAGAATTTTTATTTCTTGCAGAACGTTTCGTCATTCAAAGTCAAGACGATGTCTAATATTTTTAAATCAACGTGTTGTATTCTCTATCCTCATCTTGCGAAATGGTATATAGCAAGCTGGATGCAATCTGCAAAACATGATCGTTTAGTGCGGACTGATCAACGAGATGAAGATATACTGTGGAGTATTGAAGTATATATAAGTTTTATTCTTTCTTTTGTGCTGCGATACCGTCTACGCTCTGCGTTGCATCCTGCAGTACGCTTGACATTTGCACATACGCATTTCAAATATGTTGAGGCGATCAGCTCAACGGCCAAGCTTACAGATAAACTGCGTTTACGCCTTTGCAGCCACCGGAGCAGTGTTAAAGCGCATTGCTCCGGCCAGCGCCGCCTGTCTTTTACGGGTGCTTTGCTTTTGTGGAAAAAAGCGGGCATAAAAGAGCAGGAATGTATACTGATAATACAAGGTGCAGGCTAGGTTATGAAACGTTCACGACGTGTGTTTCTTATGGGGGCCGGGGCGGCGGGCCTGTCGACTATGGCGGGGCACGGCAGCGGCGATGCGCTGGCTGCCGCCGGCGGCACTCAGTACGCCACATTGCTGGAACTTGAAAAATGCATCGGCTGCGGCGCATGTGTGCAGGGCTGCCGCGAGCGCAACGGCACGCGGTATCCCGTGGTGAGCAGGCCCATGCCCGAACTGTTTCCTCCGGGAACCAAGACCGAAGACTGGTCACAACGGCAGGGTGTGGACGACAGGCTTACCCCCTACAACTGGCTGTACATTGAAACCGTGACCGTGCAAAAAAACGGCGCAAACCTTGACCTGCACATACCGCGCCGGTGTATGCACTGCACCAATCCGCCCTGTGCCAATCTCTGCCCCTGGGGAGCGTGCAGCCGTGATCCGCAGACCGGCACTGTGAATATCAGCCCGTCAACCTGCCTTGGCGGGGCCAAGTGCCGCACGGTTTGCCCGTGGCATGTGCCACAGCGTCAGTCCGGGGTAGGGCCATACCTGCATCTTATGCCGCGCTTTGCAGGCAACGGCGTCATGTACAAATGCGACCGCTGCGCGGATAGTTACGCAGGGGGGCAACTGCCCGCATGTATTGAAGTCTGCCCCGAGCAGGTGCAGACCATCGGTCCCCGCGCAGAACTGCTTGCCCATGCGCAGGCGCTTGCGGCCGAGCGCGGCCACTATCTTTACGGTGTGGCGGAAAACGGTGGCACCAACACATTTTACCTGTCGCCCGTACCGTTTGAAGATCTGGCTGTCGCAAGAGAGGCGGGACCGGGAAGGCCCACTCTGGCGGATGTGCCGGACAGCATGGCACAGGCCGCAAACCTGGGCCGCATGCTTGTGGCGGCCCCGTTGGCGGGTATAGCGGCCGGCATGGCGCGAAGCGTCAAAAGCGGCAGTGCCGCGCTGGATGAAAAGCAGGCGGCGGCAAAGCCCGCGTCGCTGGCGCTTCCCGGCTGGATAAAACGTGTCTGGGTTGCTGTGGCCCTTATCCTGGGCTTTACCGGCATGATGCAGATGCCCATAGCCACGCGCTATGGTTTAACCCGGTTGCCCGGCATGGGCTGGACCGGAAATTTTTATACTACCCTGAATATCCACTATGTGGCGGGTGCGGTGCTGATAGCGCTGTGCTGCCTGCTGATAGCGCTCAGACTGAAAGCGGGCGGCGGTTTTCCCCGGTTTGTGTTCTGGGGTGCGGTGCGCGCCTCACTGGTTGTGGGGCTTGTATTGACGGGCATTTTTCGCGTGTTGAAAAATCTGCCTGCATTTTCTTTTGCGCCGGAACTGGTCATGGGTATGGATCTTGCGCATCTGGGACTTGCCGCCGTTCTCGGCGCGCTGTCTCTGGCGCTGTGGGTCAGCGGCCGCAAGGCCTGGACAGGCCCGGCCCGGTAACGCATCCTCGGCCCGAGGAGTGCGCTTTTTCGCGGAATGGGCCGTTTACCGTCCTGTGCGCAATGCCGGGCGGCAAACGGCCCATTTTTGTTTTTGCTGGCATCGCGGCGCAGGGGCAGCGCCGAAGCATTCATGTTTTGTGAACAGATGCCGCAACATTTTTACAGCGTCACGTGGTGATTGCGCACAGCGGTTTATGCTTGCGCAACGGTACTGAAAGGCATCGCCTACAGCATTTCCAAAAAGGCCTCAACGCGCACCTTGAGCTGTTCGGTATCTGTTTCGGAGTAGTCTGTTTCAACATTCAGATAGGGCAGTCCCAGGTCGCTCTGCACAAATTTTTTCAGAGTCCAGGCTTCAACGGCATAGGTCTGGCAGCCCTGCCATGTAAGGTCCACCACGGCATCTGCCGAAAAATCCGCCGCCATCTGCCGCAAGGCCTCGTACCTGTGCGGATTGGGCGACATGACGGCGCAGGGCACGTCCAGATAGCGTTTTGCCATTTCGGTCAGCGGGTCGCTGTTTTCTTCCATCATGACGCGGGTTTTTTTATAGGCCGAGCAGTTATCAAGACAGACAACGCTGCCGCCACACTCCTCAATAAGGCGCACGACCTTGTGCGAACCAAGGCCCACAGGAACGCCCGTAAGCAGAATACGCGGAGCCTCGGGGCTGCAGGCCGCCTGTCCTTCATCAGCCAGCCTGCCCATTTCCCGGGCCAGGTCTTCCAGCATGGCGATGCCCACTTCCTTGTCGGGAAAGAAGGACGTTTTAAAGGCAATTTCCACCAGTTCCACGCCAGTAACAGGCGAGGGCCTGCGCTGCGCCAGATCCATGACAGCCTTGAGCGCCAGCCGTTCACGGTTCATCAGTGCAATGGCTTCGCGCAGTTTGGCATCGGTGATCCTGACGCCGAATTCCTGTTCAAGGCGGTGCACCAGTCCTTCAAACTGCTTGCGCCAGTAGGACAGGGCGTCGCTGTCCTGAATCTGCGGCAGTTGCAGCAGGGCCACAGGTTTGTATGGGGCAAGCAGTTCATACATCTTTTTCTTGCCGTCACAGGTGGTGTCGGCCACCACAATGTCTGCGGCCGCCAGATAGGGGCAGCTGTCATTGAGGGCAAAGCCGAAGCTGCTTTTGATCAGCGGGCAGAGAGAGCGGGGCAGCACCTCCTCGGCGGCGGGTATGGAGTCGTTTTTTGTGCCGCAGAGAGACACGGGAATAGCCCCGGCAGCCAGAGCTATTTCAGATGGCGAATACAGGCAGAACTGGCCGACCACTTTCCTGCCGTTCTGCTTGGCTTCCGTAAGGTTGAGCACGTTTTTTTCAAAGGCCGTGGTGATTCTGTCAAAACTGGCGCACTTCATATCCGCTCCTTGCTGGGTTACGGTTTGGCCCTTTTGCCGGGCCGGCTAGGCATGATGTTTCTTTTCAAGCTGATGCGCTGCAAGCAGGGCAGCGCCCAGGGCGCCCACCAGTTGCGGTTCGTCGGGAACCCGCACAGGTATTTCCAGTTCCCGGGAAAGAAAGTCGCAAAACGCCGGGCTTGTAGCCATGCCGCCGGTAAAAACACATTGCCCCGTAAAAGAAATACGGCGTGCAAGGCCTCGCATGCGTCTTGCTATGGACACAAAAACTCCGGCTGCCAGATCGGCGGGCGGGGTTCCCTGCGCCAGCAGGCCAACGATTTCTGTTTCCGCAAACACTGCGCACATGCTCGAGATGGGCACCGGACTGCCGCCAGCCGCGGCTTTGCCCAGGTCGTCCAGCGGCATGCCCAGGATACCGGCCAGTACCTGCAAAAAACGCCCGGTGCCTGCCGCGCATTTGTCGTTCATTACAAAGTCCCGCACACCGCCGTTTTCATCCAGACTGATGGCCTTGCTGTCCTGGCCGCCGATATCGAGCACCACGCCGGAACCGGGAAAAAGCCACGAAGCGCCGCGGGCATGACAGGTGATTTCCGTCACGGTTTTATGGGCAAAGGGCAGGGCGATGCGCCCGTAGCCCGTGGCCACGATGCGGGCCAGGTCGGCCCGGTCCACCCCGGCCTGCCCGCAGGCGGCAGCCAGCGCGCGTTCGCCCGCTTCCCGCGTGTTCCAGCCTGTGGGCAGCACAGTGCCGCCCGCCATGCTGCGGCTTGCCGTATCAAAAATGACGGCCTTGGCGGCCACAGAGCCTACATCTATTCCGGCTGCAAACATCGTTTGTCCTCCTGGGCATTGGGCATGCCGTGCGTGAGCGCTTCACAAGGATTCTCATGACATCCTCGCCGCAAAACAGGCACGGGCAAGCTGTGCCTGCCGCTGTGCGGCTGTATCACCCGGTTTGCCCGGGGACGGGCGCGTTACCGTGTGAGCCATGCCGTCACGACACTGCGGATGTACCGGCGGCGGGCATAAAAAAGCCCCGCATTTTTTGCGGGGCTGCGCTATGAAGAGGAGGACCGGCGGAAAATCTGAACCGCCGCTGTCGAAACAGGAAGGGCGCCGTTCAGAATTTCAGGCGGGACAACCTGCCCCACAGCGCCATGCTTCAGGTTACGCCAACACGCGTGCGGCGTTGGGCGGCAGACAAGACGCGGGCTGCGAGAATGCGTCCTGTGATGGGAGGCGTTGCATCCGCCGCCCTCAGGAATGCACCTGTCTGCATGGTCTGCCTTGCTGTTGTTTTCATAGATGGACTATCATCAAAAGAAACAGGACTGTCAATCGGTGGCCCGGCGGTCCGCGCTCGTGGTGTTTCGCGAAAGGTCATCTGCGCGGCGCTTTTCGTCTGTCGCTGCCGCGAGACCTGTTTTTACCGGTGCTGCGCACTGGACGTCTTTGCCGCCAGGCGGGAGCGATATGCTCCGCACAGCAGTTGCGGCCTGTTTACTGTCTGCCTGCTGTATGCAATATCCTGCTTGCCGCGGGGCGGCAGCTGGTTCAAAAAGAGGCCCCCTGTCCTGCAAGGGACAGGGGGCCTCCGGGTAGGCAGGTTATGCGTGTTTATTACTTCGACTGCTCTTTTTCCGGAGCGGAGGCATTGTCTGCGTTTGCCCTTTCGGCTTCCGGGGCAGCGGGGGCTTCTGGCGTGGCTGCCACAGGCTCTTCGGGCTGCGCGCCCTGAACCTTGGCATCATCTTCGCCAGCAACGGCGGCCTGTTCGTCCTGTGCCGCGTTGTCGGGCGCTGCTTCGGTTGCCGCGCCTTCAGTGGCGGAAGGTTCGGCTGTACCCGGCACTGTCGCAGGACCGGGCGTGGCGGCGTCTTCCGCATCCTGTGCGGGGGCAGCGTTGCGTTTTTCCATTTCTTCGGCTGCACGGGCGTCGTAAGCGGCTGCTTCAGAAGCGGCTTTTTCCAGCGCTTTTTCAACGGGGCTTGCCGTGTCAGCAGGGGCGGCATGAGTCTGCGGCACCGCTGTTTCCGGCGTTGCCGGTTCGTGCGCGCGCTCTTCCGGCGCAGGGGCCACCGCTTCGGGGCTTTCTATTGCGGGCACGGGTGCGGCCTGGGGCTGCAACAGTTCTTCAAGGTGGCGCAGTTGTGCCTGCGGTACGGCCTTTAACTGCGGACCAAGCAGCATGGTGCCGGGCTGGGCCAGCAGGATCACAATAACGGCGCAGATAAGCAGTGCCCCGCCCATGCCCCCATGCGCGCCCTTGCGCACCATGCGGCTTAGAAGGACGGCGGCCACTATGCATATGCTGCCGAGAATGGGCAGAGCCTTGAGGCCGAGCACCATTTCCCGCTGTTCGGGGCTGAGGCTGAACTTGAAGAAGCCGCCCATCCAGTCCAGGGTGGGGCCAAAGCCGGCTGCCGCCAGAGCCATGCCCGCATGCAGAAGGCACAGGGCCGCAAAAATGAAGAACAGGCGGCCGCCGAGGCCGGAAAGGCGCAGCAGGGCCTTGCCCAGCAGGGGCGAGGCCAGGCAGATGATGGTAAGGGCAGCGGAGGCCGGGTCATAGGCAGCCAGACTCAATACGCAGGCCACAGCCAGGCTGATCCACAAAAAGGCAATGCCCGAGCGCTCCTTGCGGGAGGCTGCCAGATCGGCGGGGGCGGTGCGCAGCACACGAACCCACGAAACGCAGGCCATAATGGCGGCCCAGGGCAGCAGGCCCGCTGCCGCCACAAGCAGAGGCAGCCACCATTGGGCACTGGGCCAGGGCCAGAGAATAAGGCGTTCGCCCAGAAATTTGAGGTAGCCTTCAGGCTGTTGCCACAGCATGACGCCGCCAAGCCAGCAGGCCAGCAGCAGCAGGAGCAGCACAAAACCGGTCACACCGTCCATGCCCTGCGCCCGGCGGAAGGTTCCGCGCCAGCTCAGGAAGAAAACACTGGTCACAAGAGGCAGCATTAACTGAAAAATTCCGCCCGTAAGTCCGGCCAGACCCGCCAGGATGAAACCGGCGGGCAGGCTTGCCCAGGCGTGAGGCTTTTGCCAACCGTGGCAGAGCAGCGCCAGAGAAAAGAGCGTAAGGGCCGTGGCGAGACTTTCAGGCCCGGTAAAATGGGCCATAGGAACAAAGAGCGGCGCGGAAAGAAGGATCATGCCGCCGGCCAGCGCTGCCTGGGCGCCAAGACCAGCAACGCGGGCCAGCGTCCAGACGCTCATGAGGCAAAGCAGAGCGCCCGCCAGGGCCGCCATGGGAAAGAGCAGATGCCCGAAGCCGGGTCCTGCCAGAGCCACGAGGCTTTGCATGCCCGCAAGATACCAGTGGTACACAGGCCAGTGTGCCAGACCCGGTGCGGCCGGGGTCAGCCACAGACCGTTCTGGCTGGTCTGGCTGAAGATGAAGATGCTCTCCGCTTCGCGCGGGCAGTACAGGGCGTTGCCCATAAAGGCGGGCCAGGCCTGGGCCAGGAGGAGCAAAAGCAGAAAGAACGGTCCCACGCGGCTGGCGGCTTCAAAAAGCTTCTGTGCGGCGTTTGGTTCCGGGGGTGTCATTGCTGCCTTGATACCGGCTGCCACGGCGTTTTGGGGCGCGGCGGCCCCGGTGCTGCGGGCGCCTTTGCCGCGCCAGGATGAGAACACGCCCCGCTTTTTGGCTGTACCGGCAGCCTGGCTGTCGTCGGCCGGGGGGTGGCCTGCCTGCGCTTCTTCGGGGTGGCTGCAGGACTGTTCATGCATGCTGTTTGGTACTGCATCCGGCATTGCGCCGGTTCCGGCGTCTGGCCTGGAGTCTGGCCCGGCATGCGGCGCAGCACAGGGGCAGTCTGCCGCAGCGTGCTGTTCATCCGTGTCCGCACTGGGGGCCGGACAGGCTGTTTCCTGTTCCCGGTCGGTCGCGGCTGCCTGAGTTTCCTGCCCCGGCCCGGAAGAAAGGTGCTGGTCGGCATTGTCCATGCGCTTGGGCTGGCCGTCCTCGGGCAGGGTGGAGTTCTGGGTCATGGGTTCGCTCCTTCAGGTGTTGCCGCCTGCCCCGTGAGCAGAATATGCCGGGACTGGCGGGAGTCTAGGTCAAGTTCCACAGTGCGCCCTTGCACGGGCAGGTTCGGGCCGGATGGTACTTCGTGTGCCGCGCGGGCCGCTGCGGGCAGTGCGCAGGCCAGACGCTGCCGCTTGCCGGAAAAGTTGGCGGCCAGCAGCCAGTAACCGCCGCCGGGCAGGGTGCTCAGCACGCCGATACAGCCCGGCGGCCCTGAAAATATTTCTGTCACCCGGCCGCCAGCCAGGCCGACATCGCGACGGGCGCGTAAAAGAGCCGCCAGTTCATGAAGAAAACTCTGCCTGTCGGCCCACTGTCTGTCCAGAGAGCCGAAAGCCAGCGGCAGCGGCGGTATGCTGCCGGCGTACCCTGTCTGTTCGTCCCACAGGGGAACACTGCCCATACTGGCGGGCAGACCCGCCGGGGGACGTGCCAGATTGAGCGCTCCGGTCATATCCTGCGGGCTTATAAAAGCAAGGCCGGGCAATCCCACGCGGAAGGAAAGCAGCAACAGTACAGCCTGCCGCAGTGTTTTCGCCTGCTCCGGCCGCACTGCTGCCGTATCCAGCCCCAGAGCCAGCGCCGCAAGGCCGGCCTGCGTGGTCCACAATTCTGTGGCATCGGCAGGGGCCTGGGCCTGCTCCTGCGCGCGGCGCGCCATGTTCCGCCCTTCGGGCAGGGGCAGCAGGGGCCGCCAGTCCACGCTCTGCCTGTCTTTCTGTCCACGGGCCAGACGGCTGTGGTCCACGCCTTCGGCCAGCGATGCCCGCAAAAGTCCGGCAAGGGGGGCGGCATCGCCGCTCAGCAGCGCATAGGCCGCCGCCGGTTCCGTAATGGTGTCGCGTGTAAAATCCACAGACGTATCCAGCACCGCCCGCGTCAGGGAGGGCGGCAGGGCATCGTCCTGCATGGCCCATCCGCCGTAGCGGTGGATTTCGCCCGACAGGGCGTCCAGTGCTTCCAGGCCGGGCGTCAGTTCCATCAGTCGTTGCGCGTTCGCCGTACTGCCCGGCGCATTGTGCCGGGCCGGGGCCGTCCGCCGGGGCGAGGCAGGGCTTCGGGCGGCAGGCGCCGCATCGCCGGATGGCGGAACATCCAGCCCCATAAGGGCCTCCATGCGCAATCCGGCCAGGGTCTGCTGCTGCAGCCCCGTATGGCGGATGACTGCTGCGGAAAATATGCGTCGTGCCTGACCGGAGGGGTCCTGCCACAGCAGTACTGGGCGCAGGGGATGCCCGCTGTAGCGGTAAACCCACCGCCGCGCCTGCCCGTCCGCACCGCGAACTTCACCCGTGACCGCCCAGCCGCCGGGCGTGGTCCAGGTCATGCCGTCACGCACGAGACGTTCTGGTAAAATGCCGCGCTGGGCCAGTGCCTGCACGGCTTGCGGGCGCAGGGGCAGGCAGTCCCATTCGTCGGCGGTGACAGGCAGGACATCCCAGTCTTTTTGCGGCACGGCCATCATGGCATAGAGACCGTCAAAACGCGAGGCGTGCCGCGCCTGTAAAATAAAATCAGGCCCAAGACCCGTGGCCGAGGGCGGCAGTTCGCCGCCCAGCTGGAGTCCGATATTTTCCAGGCGGCCTGCGGCCCTGTCAAAATCTTCCTCACTGCCCAGGGCTGTGTCAAAACGCAGGGCGGTCACGTTGCCCCCGCCGGGGGTAAGCATTTTATAGCTGCCCCATATGTCACCCCTTTCGCCTGTGGGGGCTGCAAAAAAACCGTTCAGGCCCGCCTGTCCGAGCATGTCAGGCAGGGGGGACAGGCCGAGCGCCCTCCAGAAAGGTTGCCCTGATGTGACCGTGTGCGGGTTTACATCCAGCCAGGACGGAGCGGCGGAAAGCAGCAGGGGAATCCGGCGGGCCGCGGCGCTGTTGCGCCAGATAAGCCCTGTGCCGGACACCTGCGCCGTCAGGTCCTGGGTGGAACCCAGCATGGACTGGCGTTCAAGCCATTGCAGATAGCCCGGATCAGCCCGGGGCAGGGGACTTGCATGCGTTCCGGCCCGGGGGGTTACGCTCTGATCTGCCGTTTTTTGCGCGGCGATCTTCTGGCCCGGCGTACACGCACCAAGCAGAACTGCCAGCAGCAGGCAAAAAAGCAGCAGTGCGCCCGGAGGCAGAGCGCTACGAACCGCGCGCGGCGCAGCCTGACTGCCCGAAGGCAGCACACGAGACCCCGTATCTTGCGCGGCACGGCAGGCTGCCGCCACAGGGCGGCATGCCGCGCCGTTTTCGGCGGGTGCTGCAGCGTACCGGCTCAGGACCGGGCTTCTTCCTCTGCCTTGGCCGTATTCCACAGTTCGTCCTTTTCATCGAGGCTCAGGGCGTTGAAATCCTGCCCCTGGGTGCGGGCCAGCTCTTCCATACGGGTAAAGCGCTTCAGAAAACGGCGTGTAGCCAGATCCAGAGCCTCGCTGGCCTTGATGCCCTTGCGGCGGCCCAGTTCGGTAATGCTGAACAGCAGGTCGCCAAGCTCATGCTTCTGGGCTTCCCCGTTGCTGTTGGCGGAGGCGTCCAGCCATTCCAGCCATTCGGCTTCCACCTGCTGTTCCACCTCTTCGTCCTTGGTCCAGGTAAAGCCCACGCGGGCGGCCTTGGAATGAATCCGGTAGGCCTTGATCAGCGGGGGCAGGCTCTCGGGCAGGCTGTCAAACAGGCCTTTGGGCTTACCGTCTTCATCGGCGTGTTCGGCCCGCTTGATTTTTTCCCAGGCTTTGAGCTGTTCATCAAGGCTGTCAAACACCGTGTCGCCAAAAACGTGGGGATGGCGGCGGATCATTTTGGCCCTGTTGTTGTTCAGGGCATCGGCAAAAGTGAATTGCCCGTCCTTTTCATACAGCCGCGCCACAAAAAGCAGCAGAAAGGCCACATCGCCCAGTTCTTCGCGGATGTCGGCCACGTTGCCCGAACGGATGGCGCTGACAAGCTCGTGGCTTTCTTCAATGATATAATCGGCCAGCGTATGGGCGGTCTGCTCCTTGTCCCAGGGGCAGCCCTCGGGACCGGTGAGCGTGTCAATGATGCCCTGCAACTCTTCAACAGCGTTTTTTTCCATGAATTTTTATTCCTTGTGCCGGTTACGGATACGAAGGCCGGGAGCACCCTTGCGGCATGCCGGGCCTCAGGCTGCCGCACAGTGCGTTGCGCGCCGTCAGACGGCGCGGCTGCGACGGAAATCAGGCTTCCGGCCGCATTGCCTTTGAAAATATACAGCCCTTCAGGGACCTGCTCAGGGCAATTGCACGGCACATTGCTCTGACGGCAGCGTGAGCAGGCGTTCGCCGTGTAAGCGCAAGCGCAGTTTGTCTGCGCTGTCAAGCGCCGTAACGGGACTGTCTTGACCTTTGAGAACCTGCATTCTCAAGGGTAGTCTGCATCTAGAGGCCCAGGCGCGACACCAGATCGGGCGGCAGCCAGCCGCGGACCTGCGCCGTGAGAGCGTTAAAATAGGGCAGCACGCGGCTGTGCTGCATAAAGGCCGCCTGAGAAAAGAATTTTTGCAGCAACAGCATGCCCAGGGACCACAGCAGGGCGCCCTTGGCAAGGCCCAGCATGGCTCCGGCCATCCTGTCGGCCCAGGTGACGAAGGAAAAGGAAAGGATCTTTTGCAGCAGCCGTGCAATAAGCGCCACGGACACAAGCACACCGAGAAAGACCAGCACGTAGGCGGCCACGGTGCGCCAGCCGGGGTCTGTGATGAGCGTCAGGTGGGGTGAAAGCCTGTCGTGGTAGTTGTGGGCCGTCCAAAAGCCGCCCAAAAGCGATACTATGCCGGCAACTTCACCAACAAAGCCGTGCAAATATCCACGCCCGGCAAAAAACACCAGCGTCAGAACAACAATGAGGTCAAAAATATCCTGGCCCATGCCTTCTCCCTGGAAAGTGCCTGTATGCGGCTTCTGGCGCACGTTCCGCAGCCTCATGCGGACGGCGCAAGGCAGCATAGCAAAAGCGCGGGCGCGGCACAATGCACCGGGCCGCCCGCGAAGCCGCCGGTATTTCGCGGAACTGCGGTATCCTGCTGTCGTGCGGCGCGCCGGGGGTGCCGCGGTGCCGGCCGGCATGCCCGTGTCTTTGACAAGATGACGGCAGATATTACATGTCTTAACTGCGCGGTCCCGCACATGGCGGCAAAGCGAAAGCAACGGGGGAAACATGAAGAGCGAAAAAGGCCGGGTCGCCGGGGTTGTACTGGCAGGCGGGCTTTCAAGCCGTATGGGTACCGACAAGGCCCGACTGCGCCTGCCGGGTGTTTGCGACACGGCCTTTGACAGTTCCGGGGCGGCGGATATGCTGTTCACGGCCTGGGCGCTCGTGCGCTCTGTTTTGCCGTTCTGTCTTGTTTCCTGCCGCGCCGATGCGCCCCGGCAGGGCTATGACTGTGTTTTTGACGCCATGCCGGGCCAGGGACCGGCCGCCGGGCTGCAGGCGGCCTTGCGCCGTGCCGGGGAGCTTGGCTATACGGCTCTTCTGGCTCTTTCGTGCGACCTGCCCCTTATGGATGCCCTTACGCTGCGCAGGCTGCTGGCGGCCAGAGATGCCGCGCCACCGCAAACGCTGGTTACGGCCTATCGCGCGCGGGATACCGGCCGTGTGGAGTCCCTCACTGCGGTTTATGAGGTGGCAGCCCTGCCGCACTTTAACGCGGCCCTTGCCCGGGGCGAGCGCAAGCTGGGCCTGATGGTTCCCGGTGAACTGCGCCTCTTCGTGGACTACGGGCCGGAAGAGTCTGAACCTTTTTTCAACTGCAACTGTCCCGCCGACCTCGAGCAGGCCCGGATCCTGCTGGCGCAAAAAAATGCACGCTTTACTGAAAAAGGGTGATATTTGCAGTAACGTCCAATTGTTATAGCGCGTTAGCGCCTTATGCTGCTTTGTGCCCGAGCGCGTGAAAATCAGCGTTATTCGCGCGTGCGGGGCTTTCGGTACACAGGTGGAGAAAAGCGGCGCACAGGTAGCCAGAACAGACGAATTGGCTTACACAAGGTCAAAACAGCATTTGCATCCGCTCCCGCAGGGGCAGCAGCATTGGAGAAAAGCATGAATATTGGTTCCTATACATTCGACGAATTCCGGCGCCTGGCGGAAAATTTTCATGGCTATGCCGCGCCTGGCCTGCTTGTGGGCGGGTATATGGTGGAACTCGCCAAAAGGCATATCCCCGAAGGCACGCTTTTCGAGGCCGTGGTGGAATCCGGCAAATGCCTGCCCGACGCCGTGCAACTGCTCACCCTGTGCAGCATCGGCAACGGCTGGATGAAGATACACAATCTGGGGCGCTATGCGGTATCGCTTTTTGACAAGCATACGGGCGAAGGTGTGCGTGTAAGCCTGGACCCGGAAAAAATGGCCGCCTACCCTGAAATCAAGGCATGGTTTTTTAAGGAAAAGCCCAAGAAAGATCAGGATGTTCCGCGCCTTGAATCCGAAATAGAGCAGGCCGGGGACAGCATCTGCACTGTGGAGCCTGTGACCATAAAGCGCCGTTTCATCGGGCATAAGCACATGACACGCATTGTCTGCTGTCCCGGCTGTGGCGAGGCCTATCCGGTGGAAGACGGCCCCGTATGCCGGGGCTGTCAGGGCGAGGCCCCCTATGTGGTGGCACGGCGCGAGATCAAGGCGGCCCCCCGGCAGGAAACCGCCGGCATACGGGTAGTCCCTGTGGAAGAAGCCGTGGGCCATACCGTAGCGCACGACATGACCCGTATAGACCCAGGCCAGTTCAAGGGACCGGAATTCAAGGCCGGGCAGCGCATCAGCGTGGGCGATATATGTCGCCTCCAGCAGATGGGCCGCTTTCATGTGGCGGTTACGGACAGCCCGGTAGGGGAGAGTGATTTTGCCGCCTATGCTGCGCGAAGCGGCGATACGGTACACGAAAATGAAGCGGCCGAGGCTTTTGCCCGGCGCATGGCTGGTGAGGGCGTGGTTTTTTCGCTGCCGCCCCGCGAGGGCAAGGTAGAATTTACCGCCGGGCGCGCCGGTCTTTTTACCGTGGATGTGGAGCGCATGCGCCGCTTCAACCTGGTGCCCGAGGTTATGGTGGCCTCCCGGCAGGACGCCACTGTGGTCAAACAGGGCGGCCCGCTGGCCGGGACCAGGGCCATACCGCTTTTTATCAGCCGTGAGCGCCTCTCCCAGGCTCTTGAAACGCTGGAAGGTGGCCCGCTTTTCAGCGTACTGCCCCTGCGCAAGGCGCGCGTGGGCATTCTTGTGACAGGCACCGAGGTCTTTCAGGGCATCATTGAAGACAAGTTTATTCCCATTATCACGGCCAAGGTCGCCATGCTGGGCTGCGAGGTGGTCAGGACCGGCATCGTGCCCGATGACAGGGTCATGATGGGCAAGGCCGTGGCGGAAATGCGTACGGCAGGGGTGGATCTGCTGGTGACCACGGGCGGGCTTTCCGTGGACCCTGATGATGTGACCCGCCAGGCCCTGCTGGACGCCGGGCTTGCCGATGTGCTGCACGGTGTGCCCGTGCTGCCGGGAACCATGAGCCTTATCGGTCGCATACCCGGTCCCGGTGGCGGCATGCAGGTGCTTGGCGTACCCGCCTGCGCCCTGTACTTCAAGACCACGTTTCTGGATCTTGTGCTGCCGCGCCTTCTGGCCGGGCGTGAGATTACCCGTGCCGAGCTTGCCCGCCTGGGTGAGGGCGGCTATTGCCTGGCCTGTCACACATGCACCTGGCCCAAATGCTGGTTTGGTAAATAGTGGAGTAAAATCCGCAGCTTCATATTCTGCTCAACGGCCTGTGAAAAAGTTTTCGCAGGCCGTTTTTTGGGCGCTTTTGCGGCCGGGGCCGCCCTGTTGACAACGGAAGTGGAAAAAATTGATGGATAAATAAAATGGTAAAAGAAAAATTCAGTGATTTCGGGCGATATTCCATACATGTTTTTTGTGATTTTTCAGCAAAAAATGGACAGCATCAAGGGGGAGTTTAAGTATCTGGCTGGAATGGTATGACAATTTACCATCTAGGGAAAAATATCACAAACACGTGAAACTATAATATAAAATGTCGAACAATCTTGCGACATCACGATTTTTGGAATATGGTGACCGCAACTCTTTTTATTATCAAGGCGCACACATTGTCGCCAAAGCTTCTTTTGCGCGGCCGCCTGCCTCGGCCCCGCGCATGTGACAGGCACAAACAAGGAGAGGTCTCATGAAAAGCACTCGACGGAGTTTTCTCAAAGGTGTCGGTGCAGGGGTATTATGCCTTACGCTGGGGCACCTGGGTTTTGACCTGGGCGAGGCCCAGGCATACGCCGGCAAACTCAAGATCGAGGGTGCCAAGGAAGTATCGAGCATTTGCCCCTTCTGTTCTGTTCAGTGTCAGATCATCGCTTACGTCAAGGGCGGCAAGCTTGTCTCCACTGAGGGCGATCCGGACTTTCCCATCACCGAAGGCGCGCTCTGCGCCAAGGGCGCGGCGCTGTACTCCATGTACACCAGCGACCACCGCCTGATGAAACCCATGTATCGCGCTCCGTTCAGCGACAAGTGGGAAGAAAAAGACTGGGACTGGACCCTTGAGCAAATAGCGCGCCGCGTCAAGGACGCACGCGATAAGGATATGATCCTTAAAAACGACAAAGGGCAGACGGTCAACCGTCTGGAAACCATCTTCTGGATGGGAACCTCGCACGCTTCCAACGAAGAGTGCGCTGTTATCCATCAAGCCTTGCGCGGCCTGGGTGTTGTCCATATGGACCACCAGGCGCGGGTCTGACACAGCCCCACTGTTGCGGCTCTGGCAGAGTCGTTCGGACGCGGTGCAATGACCAACCACTGGATCGACATCAAGAATGCCGATGCGGTGCTTATTATCGGCAGTAATGCCGCTGAACATCATCCCGTGGCTTTCAAATGGATCATGAAAGCCAAGGACAACGGGGCCGTGCTCATGCACGTGGACCCCAAGTTCTCGCGCACATCCGCCAGGTGTGATTTCCATGTGCCCCTTCGCTCGGGTACGGACATCCCCTTCCTGGGCGGCATGCTCAACTACATCCTTGAAAACGGTTTGTACCACAAGGAGTACGTTAACAACTACACCAACGCGGCCTTTGTGGTGGGTGACGGCTACGCCTTTGAAGACGGGCTTTTCAGCGGCTATGATGCCGCCGCCCGCAAGTATGACAAAAGCAAGTGGGCCTTGGCCAAGGGGCCTGACGGCGGGCCTGTCGTGGATCCCACACACCAGAACCCGCGCTGCGTCATCAACCTCATGAAGGACCATTACTCCCGCTACACGCTTAAAAACGTCTCCGACGTCACGGGCGTTTCGCAGGACAACCTGCTCAAGGTGTACAAGAACTTCTGCGCTACCGGCAGGCCGGACAAGGCGGGAACCATTCTTTACGCTCTGGGCTGGACACAGCATACAGTAGGCGTGCAGAACATCCGCCTTTCGAGTCTTGTGCAGCTCTTGCTGGGCAACATAGGCATCGCCGGGGGCGGCATCAACGCGCTACGCGGCGAACCTAACGTGCAGGGCTCGACCGACCATGCCCTGCTGTACAACAACATTCCCGGCTACCACGGCACACCCCAGGCTCCGTGGCAGACCCTGGGCGAATACAACAAGGCCAATACCCCGGTAACGGTGGTGCCTAACAGCGCCAACTGGTGGGGCAACAGGCCCAAGTATGTGACAAGTCTGCTCAAGGGCTGGTTCGGCGATGCCGCCACCCCCGAAAACGACTTCTGCTACAGCCTGCTGCCCAAGCTGGAGCCGGGCGTGGACTATTCGTACATGTTCGTCATGGACAGGATCTATAACAAGAAGATCAAGGGCGGCTTCATCATGGGTGTAAACCCCATGAACAGCTTCCCCAACACCAACAAGATGCGGGCAGCCCTGGACAATCTTGACTGGCTGGTCTGTTCCGAAATCCATAATTCGGAAACCACGGATAACTGGCAACGCCCCGGCGTGGACCCCAAGACCAAGAAGACCGAGGTCTTTTTGCTGCCTTCGGCCCATCGCATCGAAAAGGCGGGAACCATCAGCAACAGCGGGCGCTGGCTGCAGTGGTTCGACAAGGCCGTGGAACCCGCCGGAGAGGCGCGCAACTTCGCTGACGTGGTCGTGCCGCTCTTCAACACCATCCGCCGCATGTACAAGACAGAGGGCGGGGTACTGCCCGAAGCCGTGCTGCAGATGCACTGGACGGACAAGTATGATCCTGAAGACTGGGCCAGGCGCATCAACGGTTTCTTCTGGGCCGACACCAAGGTGGGCGACAAGACCTATAAGCGCGGGCAGCTTGTACCCGCCTTCGGCGCGCTCAAGGATGACGGAACCACGTCTTCCCTCAACTGGATATACACCGGAAGCTGGACGGAAGAAGACGGCAACAAGTCGCGGCGGCGCGATCCCAGCCAGACGCCCATGCAGGCCAAGATAGGCCTCTTCCCCAACTGGTCGTGGTGCTGGCCGCTCAACAGGCGCATCCTGTACAACCGCGCCTCGGTGGACATGAACGGCAAGCCCTTCAACCCCAACAGGGCTGTTATCGAATGGGACGGCAGCAAATGGGTGGGCGACGTGCCCGACGGCCCCTGGCCGCCCATGTCTGACCCCAAGGGCAAGCTGCCCTTTATCATGGTCAAGGACGGCCTTGCCCAGTTCTATGGTCCCGGCCCGGCTGACGGTCCGTTTCCCGAGCACTACGAACCTGCTGAAACGCCCCTGGCGACCCATCCGTTCTCCAAGCAGCTCAGCAGCCCGGTATATAAATACCACAAGACCGACATGGACCAGATCGCGCCTCCGGCCGATCCGCGTTACCCCATAGTGCTGACCACCTACAGCCTTACCGAGCACTGGTGTGGCGGCGGTGAAACGCGCAACGTGCCCAACCTGCTGGAAACAGAGCCGCAGCTTTATGTGGAAATGAGCCACGAGCTGGCCAAGGAAAAGGGCATCAAGAACGGCGACGGGGTCGTGCTTGAAAGTGCGCGCGGCAACTGTGAGGCCATCGCCATGGTAACGGTGCGTATACGTCCCTTCACGGTTATGGGCAAAACTGTCCACCTGGTGGGTATGCCCTTTGCCTTTGGCTGGACAACGCCAAAAACCGGCGACTCCACCAACAGGCTTACCGTTGGCGCGTATGATCCCAATACTACCATTCCCGAGTCCAAGGCCTGCTGCGTAAACCTGCGCAAGGCTGATAAACTCACCGAAATAGGCTAACGAGAAGGGCGCGCCCTTACGGTAGGGCGCGCCTGACAAGGAGCATACTATGCCGAAAACATTCTTAGTTGACACCACGCGGTGCACGGCATGTCGTGGCTGCCAGTTGGCCTGTAAGGAGTGGCATGATCTGCCTGCCAACCACACCAAGCAGCGCGGCACGCACCAGAATCCGCCGGATCTGAATCCCAACAACCTCAAGATTGTACGCTTTCACGAATATATCAATGACGAAGGCAATGTGGTCTGGAACTTCTTTCCCGACCAGTGCCGCCATTGCCTCACGCCGCCCTGTGTGGATGTGGCAGACATGGCGGTGCCGGGAGCCATGATACAGGACAAGAAAACAGGGGCCGTACTGGCTACGGAAAAATCGGCCAAGCTCAGCGAGGACGACGCCCAGGCCATACAGGAGGCCTGCCCCTATAATATTCCCAGGCGCGATCCCGAAAACGGCCGCCTGACCAAGTGCGATATGTGCATCGACCGTGTCAGCGCGGGTATGCAGCCTATCTGCGTCAAGACCTGCCCGACAGGGGCCATGGTTTTCGGCGAGCGTGAAGAGGTGCTGCCCCTGGCCCAGAAACGTCTTGAAAACGCCAAAAAGCGTTGGCCCAAGGCTTTTCTGGCCGATATGGAAGATGTCAGCGTGATCTACCTGCTGGCCGACACCAAGGATAAGTATTACGAGTTCGCGGCCTTTATGTAGAGTGCTTCAGTCAGGTTTCAGTTTGGCATTGCCATAATTGTCAACTGAAATTATGCTGATGCACAGCGTTGCCGTCAGGCCTGTACCGTATTCAACGGCTTCCGGCGTTTTGCCGGAAGCCGGATTCACGGCACAGCCGGGCGGGGCACTTGGGCATATCTCCGGCGGAAACGCCTTTTCGCCGGAAACGGGCAGACCGCTTCGGCGGCAGGGCCTGCGATACGGCATCAAGTGCGGCGCGCGGGAAACAGCCCGCGCGCCGCTATCACCTTTCGGACGGAGGTTCCGGCCTCCGGGTTTGGGAGCATCAATGGCCTCATCCTGCCAAAGCGTGGCAAAAACCCTGGCGGAGGTGGTGGAATGCCGCCCCGTGCTGGAACCCGTGCTACGGGCGTTTGAACCCCTGCTGGCCGCCCAGGCCCAATTGGCCGATGATCTGGCCGACAGCATACGCGCTTCGGGGCTGGAACTGCCTGAAGCGCAGCCCGGCGCCCTGGAGCAGGGTCTTTCATTGCTGGCCGGCGTACCGTTGACGGGAGCCGCCGCCCCGTTGCGGCAAAGCGCCGAAAAACTGCTGCCGCTTTTGGCTACGCTGGAAACCATGGCTCCTCACCTGCCCGCCCTTGAGGCTTTTTTGCTGGCTCCGGCTGGAGCAGCAAAGAAGGGCAAGGGGGCCAAAACCAGGCAGGATCCGCGCGAAGCACTGGCCGAAGCCCTGCTGTCGGGTAACAGCGAAGAAGAAACCCGTCTGGCTGCCGCACATGACCTCGATCCTTCAATACTGCATTTTGCCTTCAGTTTTGTGCTGGCCCCGGTTTTACGCGCAATTGTGTCAGGGAGCCTGCCTGAAGAAGGGGACGCCCCCTGGGATGCGGGCAGCCTGTGGCGGCAGGGCTATTGCCCCGTATGCGGCAGTTTTGCCACCATCGCCTGGCTCGACAAACCCCTGGTTGACGAAAAAAATGCCTATCTGGCTGGCGGCGGCGGCAAGAAACATCTGCACTGCGGCCTGTGCGGCACTGACTGGAAATTCATGCGCGGAACCTGTCCTTCATGTGGCGAGAAGGGCAGCGGTGTCATCGAAATGCTGCGTGAAAGCGGCTCGGATCACGGCGAGCGGCTGGACTGGTGCACCAAGTGTAAAACCTATTGCCCGACAGTGGACCTGCGTGAACGCGACGGAAAGCCGGATATGGACGCGCTGGCCCTGGGGATGATGCACCTGGATATGGTGGCGGCCCGTAAAAAGCTGCGCCCGCTCAAGGTTTCGTTCTGGAATACTTTTTAGGGCAGCGTAACGCTGAGACTGTTCTGAAGGATTGGGAGCAGGCGCCCGCCGCAAGGGCGCTGGCCGCAAGCATGGCGGAGGCAATGGCAGCATGAGGTTCATGCGCCGTGAGCAGCCGCGAGCGCAAAGAGTTGTGTGTAAAAGGCCGGAAGCATGACGGGCCGGGCCAACGGGCAGAAGCGCGCCCGAAAGCCGCCGGGCTGAAGAGAAGCGCCAGCGGCGCGTCAGAGGCCAGGCTGGCCGGATGGTCCGGCATGCGCAGAGACACAAGGGAAACCGTTGCAGTAATGAGGATTTTTGCTCTTTGCCAAGGCTGGCGGCCCGGCAAAGCCTGATGCACCAAAACATGTATGAGGTTTTGCGGTGCGGTCTGCTGCGGGCAGAGAGCAAAGATGATCATTATTCAGGGCTTCCGAAGATTTACTACCTCAGGAGGAGCTTGTTCATGAAAACCCTGGTCATCACTCTTTTTGCCCTGACGTTTCTGTGGGCTGGCGGCGCGCAGGCCCGCAGCGTCAAAGAGATGTCGCAAGCCATCAAGGAACCCATTGAAATTGAAGCTTCCGGCTCCAAGCGCATGAACGTCATGTTTCCCCATACCGCACACAAGGGTATTTCCTGCTTCCACTGCCACCACGAGGAAGGCAGCGATGGCCGCTATGTGGCCTGTACCGAGTGTCACGCCACGCCCGGCGCGCGTGAGCGCGACCCCATGAGTATGTTCATGGCGTTCCACTCCAAAAACAGCGACCGCTCGTGCCTTGGCTGCCACAAGAAGCTTGCTGCTGAAAATCCGGGCAAGTTCCCGCAGTTCAAGGGCTGCCGTCCTTGTCACATGAGCCCCGCCGCGCGTGAAGCCGCCGAGGCCGCCAAGGCTGCCAAAAAATAGTTTGTATGCACAGTACGGCACTTGTGCCGGATGTTGGATGTCGGTCAGCCGGAGGTTGACCGGCATCCTTGCTTTTATGGACGAAAGCTTGCCGCATAACGGGGACTTCCTGCCGTTACTGCGGGCAGACCGGGATTTTTTACGGTTCTGCTGCGGTTTTTAGCCACAGATTGCCCGTCTGCTGTTCTATGCCTGCCTGGAGGCCCATCCTCGGTGCTGATTTTTGTGGCGGCGGAACGGGCAGCAATGCTTTTGATGAAGATGCCCGAAGGCGCACGGATAAAGCGATCATGGTAGGGCAGATTTTTTAATCTGGAAGCTATATGACTGTGAAGCAGCCATGAGTGGCGACATTTTGAGGAAAAAATAGTTTAATTAGCTTGTGCAATCTCTTCCTTTGTGTCACCGTAAACGATAATGAAATTGAATAATGAGATTACAAAGAAACAACGTGGTGAGATTGAACGTATTTTATCAAACTGGACAAACTATCTTAACAGTGTGCCGCCGGCTTCAGATGAAGTCAAAGTGCACAGATGGTTTGGAGCGAATACGCAGATTGTAAAAAAAGATGATTTTAATCAGGGGCTAAGAAGGATTATTGACGAAACAAGAATGAAGCTGGAGGCATCCTCGGTTCAGCATCAATAAAAAATTTGCGCCACTAATATGGATGGGCGAGGTCGTTCACACGACGTAAAAGCGGAAAAGCCGGGGTGATAACCTCGGCCCTTTTTTTGCACAGCACATCTTGGGCATGCCCGAACAGAGAGGGACCAACGGCGAGGATAAAGATAAAGACGGTGTGTCCACACATGCTGTTGAATAATAAAAAAGGCCCTTGCGGCGTGACCGTAAGGGCATGTTTTTTCTCTGGAGCGGGAAACGGGATTTGAACCCGCAACCTTCAGCTTGGGAAGCTGACACTCTACCGTTGAGTTATTCCCGCAAAAGTGGAGCGGGAGACGGGATTTGAACCCGCGACTTCAACCT
>Ga0265295_1000084_pt1 | contig 183403 bp, 172 predicted proteins | sample Munlansysbiofilm_FD_192503 | JGI IMG/M metagenome (GOLD analysis project Ga0265295, IMG submission 192503) | Leachate microbial communities from a municipal landfill in Southern Ontario, Canada - Methane capture system biofilm | ecosystem: Engineered > Solid waste > Landfill > Unclassified ...
ATGCCAAAGGCATGATACAAAAGTGATTGTGACATGGCTGAGCTCCTTTGTGTTGTCGGGTTTGGTCGCCAGACAACATCGCTCATGTCATGTCACTTTTCCATAACTCCTTCCGAGCCCAGGTACGTGTTTGCCGGATGAACCATTTTTTTCACAAAGATCATGTTGTTTTGGCAATTGATTCGATTGGTTTTACACCCTCGCGCCGCTTCACTCTGCGCTCGAAGGCCTCTTTTTACTCTGTTTCCGCTCTCCGGACGCACTTCTCCACACCACATGGAACTTGTATTCCCATTTCGTGTGGTTTAAACATTATACGTTGTTCATGAAGCCTCCTTTTTCGTGACTTTGAGCGGTCCACGAGATTGGAGGCTTCTTTATTTTGCCGGAACCGTCAAACTGTTGTTGTCCCTCGGCAAAGCCGGGGGCTTACCTAAGGGAAATTAAAACATTATTGAACGTGTGAAGAACCAAGAAATCCGAAAGGAACTCGAGTTGCAACTCAAACCGCAACGCGGCAACCAATGATTTCACGGGGTTTCGAGAACAAACATGGAAACAAAAAGGGGCGGTTATCATCAAGACAACCACCCGATTTTGTTACTAAAAAATGGCGGAGAAGGTGAGATTCGAACTCACGGTACTTGCGTACACACGCGTTCCAGGCGTGCACCTTAAACCACTCGGTCACCTCTCCGTGATGAACGCGACCATTATAAGGTTGCCCGGCACAGCCGAACTTGGGAGCCTTTTCTATCCTGAGTCCCATTTTTTTACAACAGAAAATTAACGACGGTTTCGAAAAAACTCCTGTAAAACCCGGCCGCATTCCTCGGCACATACTCCGGCTGTGGTCACGAATTGATGATTGAGCAGACCATCGCCGCCGATGCGGTATTTGGACACCACCCCGCCCCCCTTGGGATCGAGTGCTCCGAACACCAAACGACCGATCCGCGCATGCACCAAGAGGGCAGCGCACATGGGGCACGGCTCCAAAGTCACATAGACCGTCACTCCAGGCAGCCGGTAATTGCCGACGACCTGGGCTGCCTGGCGCAATGCCCGCATCTCGGCATGGCCCGAAGGATCGGCGGCGGCGATGCAGTTGTTGCCCGATTCCGCCAGAATCGTTCCGTCGGCGGTGACCACCACCGCACCCACCGGCACCTCGCCCGCGTCGGCGGATCGACGGGCCTGGACAAGCGCCCGGGCCATCATCAGATAATCTTGTCCAGAGGGATTGCAGGAGCAGAAAGGTGATTGCAGCATCGCGTATCCGATAACAACTCGCCATACTTCCGGTTGCTTTTCCGGAAAGGCTGTTTATAATTACGAAAAAGATATTATAAACACCAAATCGAAACAGATATCCGAGGAAGGATCATGACCGAGAAAAAAGCCGCTCTTCTTGCCTATAAATGCCCTCCGGAGAGCAGGGTAAGCATCGAAACGGCCCTGGCAGGACATTTTGACCTCATCTTTCAACACGATCCCGCGATCTTTCAGACCGAAGTCAGCAAACGACCCTACGATATCATCTTCATGAATTACCATCCGGAGAACGGCAACAAATTTTACCTGTTGGAAAAGGTGCAGGAACAAACGCCGTTCACGCCGGTGATCATCACCTGCGAATCCGAGGATTCCGTCCACCTCGACAAACGGCTGGAGCCGATCGTCTTCGACATCCTCAGCCTGCCCCTTTCACCCGGCCGGGTGAAGCGGACCGTTCGTCAAGCCCTGGACAAGCGGCGGCAGGAAAACGAACTGGCCTATCTGCGCCGCACCCAGGACATCGTCTACAGCTTTGACCGCGTCATTGCCGAAAGCGACAGCTTCAAGGTGGTGATCACCAGCCTGAAAAAATTCGCCGCCACCGACGCCACCCTTCTGATCACGGGCAACACCGGCACGGGCAAGAGTTTCCTTTCCGGCACGGTCCACTACAATTCGCCTCGCCACGACCGCCCCTTCATCAAGATCAACTGCGCCAATATCCCGGAAACACTCCTTGAATCCGAGTTATTCGGCCACGAGAAAGGGGCTTTTACCGGCGCCGACAAGCAGCGCATTGGCCGCTTCGAACAGGCTGACGGTGGCACCATCTTCCTTGACGAGATCGGGGAAATCCCGCTGGAGATCCAGTCGAAGCTGCTCAGAGTGCTGGAGGACAAATCCTTCGAACGGGTGGGCGGCAACAAGACCATCAAGGTGGATGTGCGGCTCATCGCCGCCACCAACAAAGATTTGCCCGCTCTGATCGCCGCCGGCAAATTCAGAGAGGATCTTTACTACCGGATCAATGTCCTGCCGATCCATCTGCCTCCGCTCAAGGATCGGCCCCGTTGCCTGATCCCCCTGGCCCGGAACCTCCTGAAAAAATCGACCGCCTCCCTCAACAAGGGCACCATCACCGGCTTCACTCCCGAGGTTCTGGCGATGATGCAGGGCTACGATTGGCCGGGCAACATCCGGCAACTGGCCAATACCATCGAACGGGCGGTCATCCTCGAGGAAGAAGACTTGGTCGGGCTTTCCTCAATCCATATACCGGAACTGGGCCGGACCGCGGCCCCGCTGATCCAGGTGACCGAGCCGCTGGAGGTCCACGAGCGGGAACTCATCCTCAAGGCACTGACCGAAAACCTCTGGGTACAGAAGGATGCGGCCCGTTGTTTGGGGATCAGCCCCCGCGCCCTGAACTATAAAATCAAAAAATTCGGCATCACCCACCAGAACTGGCGCAAACACAAGAAAGAGTAGCGGCCGGCCGCCTCAGTGCAGGTGGCCGCCGGTGCTCGACATGGTGAGATTGCCGTTTTTCACCCCGCGCAGCGCAATCAGCTTCTCGGCCAGTTCGCGGACCTGCGAGGCGCGTCCCTTGACGATCGTCACCTCCAGGCAATTGTCGTGGTCCATGTGCACATGGGTGGTGGAGGTGATCTGATGGTGGTACTCGTGCTGCAACTCGGTGATCTTCTCCTGGAGCTGCGGCTGGTGATGGTTGTACACCAGGGTCACCACGCCGACCACCTCGCTGTCCTGTTCCCACTCCTCGTTCACCAGCACGTTTCTGATCAGATCGCGAATCGCCTCGGAACGGTTGGAGTATTTCCGACGGATGAGATACTCGTCAAACTGGTTGAGGAGTTTTTCATCCATCGAAACCGAAAATCGCATGAGCATGGCAATCAGATCTCCTTTTCCAGTTCCTTGAGTTTCTCGACGAGCGCCTTGGCCTCGGTCCGCAATTTCTCCGGCACGCTCATGTCCTTGGCGGCCCGGGTGAAATGCTGTTTGGCGAATTTTATCTTGCCCCGGTACAGATTGTATTTGCCCAGATAAAATCCACTCACCCCTTCCCTGCCGCGATTGGCCTCGATCCGCCCCAGATCGAAGTAGAGCTGCGGAAACTCGGGCATGAACATGGCCACCCGCTGGAGCAGCTGTTCCGCCCGTGGGTTGTTGCCCCGCATCAGCTCCATCTTGGCCAATTGATAGACACCGTAGACATCGTTCGGATCGCGTTTGAACGCCTGCTCCAGGATAGGCCTGGCTTCTTCGTAGCGGCCACCCTGGGTCAGGAGTACCGCCCTGTCGATCTCCAGGATATCCCGGCGCGGATACTGTTCCCGCACGGCGGCCAAATGACGGAGCGCCTGCTCGTAGTTGCGATCCTCAGCCTCGATCAAGGCCAGACCGTAGCGGGCCATGATCCGCTGCTCATTCGTCGTCGCCGAGGTCATGGCGGTAACGCAGTGCGTCCGCAGAGTGTCGAGATCCATGGACTGGACCAACACCCGATACTTGAAGCGGAGAAAATCGAAGTTGTCGGTTGTGACATAGTTCCTGTCGGTGGCCTTCTGCCGCTCCAGCTCCAGCAGCGACTGGACATAACCCAACCGGGCTTCGGGGTTGGGGTGGGTCAGGAGATACTGGGGCACCTCACTGCCGATATGGTAGCGCGTGACACGTCGCATGCTCTTGAGCATCTGCTCCATGGCCGTGGGATCGCGGTGCATCTGCTGCATCCAGCCGAAGGACAGCCGGTCGGCCTGCTCTTCATCTTCGCGGCTGTACTGCAGGTTGGCCGCCTGCCCCGCCGCCAGCGAGCCCGTCAGCAGTCCCTGCGACAGACCGGGAACTCCCAGGGCGAGGCCGGCGATGCCGGCGAGCAGCGACAGGGCGCTGATCTTGGTTCCCTTGTCGAGCCGCTGGGCAATATGGCGGCTGACCACGTGGCCGATTTCATGGGCGAGAACGCTGAGCAGTTGATCCTCGGTGCTCATCGCCTCGATCAGGCCGGTATAAAAGAAGACCAGCCCGGCCGGCGCGGCGAAGGCGTTGAACTGATCGCTCTTGACCACAAAAAAACGGTAGTCGAAATGCTGGGGCCCCACGGTCTCCAACACTTTCCTGCCCAACCCGTTGATGTACTGGCTGATATCCGGATCGTCGAGGACCGGGAATTCCTTGCGCACCGAAAAAAGCAGATACTCGCCGATCTTACGCTCCTCGCCGATGCTCAGGGCGAAAACGTGCACCGGAAATGCCAATTGGAGCAGGAGAACGAAGGTGGCAAGCCAGCGAGAAGCACGGAGTTTTCTGATCATGGGAAAAATGCCCGGTGAAGTGCACGAATCCGGCCAAGGCCCCGACGAGCCGGCCGCACTGCCAGCAAGGTAATGCGTTCAACCGCTGACCGCAACGAGAAGACATAACTTTGCCCCGGCCACGGCACTGCGGCGAAGGCGATGCGGTCATGTTCCATTCCGCGCGGGTCATCCGCCAAACCATTGCCGCAACGGGCAACGGCGGCATCTTCCTGTTGCCCTGCGGCCGTCCCTCGGGTAGGGTAGCGCATTCCCTCACCGTCGTCTTCGCATCCTATGATTTCATTGCTCAGCATCGACCATTTTTCCCTCGCCTTTCGCGATGCCGAGGGCCACCTGACTCCGGTCCTGGACCGGATCGATCTCCGTATCGCCGAGGGGAAAACCCACGCCCTGGTCGGGGAATCGGGTTCCGGCAAGTCGGTCACCGCCCTTTCCGTGCTCCGCCTGCTGGAGGAGACCAACGACATCCAGACCAGCGGCGCCATCCACTTCGAGGGCCGGGATCTGACCCAACTGGACAAGCGGGCGATCCGGGCCATCCGCGGCAACCGCATCGCCATGATCTTCCAGGAGCCGATGACGGCGCTCAACCCGGTGTACACCATCGGCGACCAGTTGATGGAACCGCTGCTGCTCCACCAGCGCCTCGGCAAAAGCGAAGCCCATGACCGCGCCCTGCACCTGCTGGAACGTACCGGCATCGACAACCCGCAGGGCCGCATCGATTGCTATCCCCACCAGTTGTCCGGCGGCCAGCGCCAGCGGGTGATCATCGCCATGGCCCTGGCCTGCAGGCCGAAACTTCTCATCGCCGACGAGCCGACCACGGCGCTGGACGTGACCATCCAGAATCAGATTCTCGATCTTATTCAAGACATTCAAGAAGAATACGGGATGGCGGTCCTGCTCATCACCCACGACCTGCCCATGGTCCGCAAGGTCGCCGACACGGTCTCGATCATGCATGGCGGCCGGATCGTCGAGCAGGGGCCGGCGGCCGAACTGTTCACCAATCCCCGCGAGGCGTACACCCGCCGTCTGCTGGCCGCGGTGCCGGACGGCGTGCAGCCGACCCGGCCGGGCGGTGCCAAGCTGATCGAGATGATGGATATCACCTGCGCCTTCCCCCTGAAAATGGGCTGGAGCGACTGGCTGCAACGGCGGCCCCGGCCGGCGTTCAAAGCCGTGGACAAGGTCAGCCTGAGCCTGCGCGCCGGCACCACCCTGGGCGTGGTGGGCGAATCAGGTTCAGGCAAATCGACCCTGGCCCTCTGCCTGCTCGGGCTCATCCGCTACGACGGCAACGTCTTCTATTTTCCCGAACCCGGCACCAGCCACTGCCTGTCGACCCTGCGCGGCAGCCGGTTCCGCCCCCTGCGCAAGGAGTTGCAGATCGTCTTCCAGGACCCCTTCTCCTCGCTGTCGCCCCGCATGACCGTCGAGCAGATCATCGCCGAGGGTCTGGAAGTGCACGGCCTCGGCGGCAGCAAAGACGAGCGGCGGCTTCTGGTTGCCCAGGCCCTGCGCGACGTCGAACTCGACCCGGCGCTGGCCGGCCGCTTTCCGCACGAGTTTTCCGGCGGCCAGCGCCAACGCATCGCCATCGCCCGCGCCATCATCCTCAGGCCCAAGCTGCTCATTCTGGACGAGCCCACCAGCGCCCTGGACATGACCATCCAGAAGCAGGTGCTCGAATTGCTGCAACGCTTGCAGAACCGCTATCAGTTGACCTACATTTTCATCACCCACGACCTGCGCACCGTGCGCTCGCTGGCCGACCAACTGGCCGTGATGCAGCGGGGGCGCATCGTCGAAAGCGGCCCGGCCGCCGCTCTTTTCGCCAACCCGCAACAGGAGTACACCCAACGGCTTTTCGCCGCCGCCTTCCACCGAACCTGAGCCATGGAGCAGAAGCTATGATCTATCGCGCCGTCTTTCACGTCGACCTCGATGAGGTCAAACCGCTGACAATCGCCCTGGCCAATGCCGGCAACCTGCTGCGCGCCATTCCGGAGAAGCATTACGATCTGGTCGTCCTGGTCAACGGCCCGGCGGTCACGCTGCTCCAGTCCGAGCGGTGCGCCCCCTACCGCGAGGAGATCTGGCAATTGCAGCAGGCCAGGGTGGCCTTCAAGGTCTGCCGCAACGCCCTCAACCGCTTCAATGTCGATCCGGACAGCCTGGTCGAGGGCTGCGAGATTGTCCCGGCCGGAATCGTGGCCTTGATTGAATTGCAGCAGGACGGCTACGCCTATATCAAACCCTGAAGGCGTTTTCTTTTTTGTTTTGTTGCGGTGGTTATAAAACGGTTGGACAGCCCTGCGCTCGGGCTGGTTGCCGCCCTCGTGCCGTCCTTTCCGCCAGAAGCGGCGACGGCCGGGGGCCTCCCCAGGCGGAAATGTTTTCCTTTCAGACAGGATTTCAGCACGTTCTTCCCGGATCAACCGGCAACCTTCCGGATATTGTCTCTCCCTTGACCCAAAAAACGCTTGCTTTAACTCACCATTTTTTTATATAGTGCCAACTCGTTTACAGGGCGATTAACTCAGCGGGAGAGTGCCACCTTCACACGGTGGAAGTCACAGGTTCAAATCCTGTATCGCCCACCACATGACTGTCCAAGGGTTCTTGATTATTCAAGAACCCTTTTGTTTTTCAGGAAGAGGGAGAGCGACGGGCGAGGACCTTGCCTGGAGCAGAGAAAAGCCCCTGTTCCTTTCGACACCTTTCATTTCTGCCTCATTTTATGGTGTACTTTTGCCGTCCTGCTGCCTAGTTTTTAAGGGAACACCGTGGCTGCCGACACACCTCATCGTTCATGCGACCATCCGATAATACACAAAAATAGAACAAAGAAAATCATTTGGTTCCGTCAGCATCACCCCCAGAGCAAGCCGACGCGGCCGGGCCGCCCCCCCTGTCGGCCGCCTTTCTCGCCACCGTCAGCCACGGGCCGGGCGTCTACCTGATGCTCGGCAAGCGGCAGGTCCTCTACGTGGGCAAGGCCCGCGACCTGCGCAAGCGGCTGAGCCAGTACGCCCACTTCGCCGGCCCCGCCTACTCCAAGACCGCAGTCATGCTCAGCCATGTCCAGCGGGTGGAAACCATCCTCACCACCACCGAAAAAGAGGCGCTCATCCTCGAGGCCTCGCTGATCAAGCAGCATCGGCCGCGCTACAACGTCATTCTCCGCGACGACAAGAACTATCCGCTGATCAAGGTCACCGTCCGCGATCCCTGGCCACGGGTCACGGTCACCCGCAAGCGGCTGCGCGACGGCAACCGCTACTTCGGCCCCTATGCCTCGACCACGGCCATGCGTGCCACCCTGCAACTGCTCCACGGCCAGTTTCCTCTGCGCCGCTGCGCCACGGTGCGGGAGCGGCCACGACCCTGCCTCAACTATCAGATGGGCCGCTGCCTCGCGCCCTGCGCCGGCAAGGTGCAACCGGAGGTTTATCAGGCCATGGTGCGGGATGTGCTGCTGATCCTGGAAGGCAAGACCGGCGAGGTCGTCAGGGAACTGACCGCGAGGATGGAGCAGGCGGCCACGAACCTGGCCTTCGAACAGGCCGCCGCGCTGCGCGACCAGATCCAGGCGCTGACCCGGACCATCGAACACCAGGCCGTGGCAGCCGAGCATCACCTCGATCAGGACGTGTTCGGCATCCATCGTCAAGACGCCGCAGTCGGCATTGCCCTGCTCTTTGTCCGCGGCGGCATGATCACCGGCGCCCAGTCCTTTTTCCTGGCCGACCCCCTGGGGGAAGACGACAGTCTGCTCGCCCAGACCATCCTGCAATACTACTCGTCAGAGCGCCAGCCGCCGCGGGAGGTGCTGCTGCCCTTTGCCGTTGAGGATCAGGACCTGCTGACGGAACGGCTGGCCGAACTGCGCGAGGGGCCGGTGGCCATCGTGTCGCCGCAGCGGGGCAAGCGGATGCAGTTGATGCGGATGGCTGCCGCCAATGCCGCCCAGGTCCTCGAAGAACGGACCAAGAAAGAACATTCCTGGGACGCGCTGGCCGCCTCGCTCCAGGCCAGGCTGCGGCTGATCAACCGGCCGGAGCGCATCGAATGTCTCGATATCTCCAATCTTCTGGGAAAACAGGCGGTCGGCTCCCTAGTCTGTTTCGTGCACGGCGAGAAGGCGGCCAACCTCTACCGGCATTACCGGATCCGGTCGCAGGACACCCCCGACGATTACGCCATGATGCGCGAGGTGCTGGAACGACGGATCAGTAAGGGCGTGGAAGAAGACAACCTGCCCGACATGTTGCTGCTCGATGGCGGCAAGGGGCAGTTGCAGGTGGCGGTGGATGTGTTGGGGCGCTTCGATTGCCTTGAGCGTATCGATCTGGTGGCCATTGCCAAGGAAAAGGCGGACGAAGGCGAAAAACTCTTCCGGCCGGGCCGCAAGAATCCCGTGCTGCTGCCGGCGCACGCCCCGACCCTGCTCTATCTGATGCGCATCCGCGACGAGGCCCACCGCTTCGGCATCACCTTCCACCGGAAACTGCGCGGCAAGGCGCAGTTGCGCTCCCGCCTCGACGCCATCGAAGGGATCGGGCCGAAACGAAAACGACTCCTGCTCCAGGCCCTGGGAAGCGTCAAACGCATCACCGAGGCCACCGTCGGGGAGTTGGCCGCTATCCCCGGCATCGGCCCGGAACTGGCCCGGCAGATTCACGGACAGTTGCGCGGGGAGGATGGGCGTGCAGCCGGATGAACGGACCATGGCCGCCCTCAAGGCCGGGTGCATCTGCAAGGGCGTCAAGCTGATCCGGCTGATCGAGGCCATCGACAACGGCGCCGCCAGCTTTGCCGAGGTCGCCACCGTCACCGGTATCGGCGGCGGCCCGTGCAAAGGCAAAAGATGCGGGAAAAAGGTGCGGGAACTACTGGCGCAACGCCGATAAGACCGCGCCGTCCAGCGTGTCCGTGCTCCGGCGTTCCGCGGCCTTGCTGGCCTCTTTGGGAGGAAAAACGGACGCCTTGCTCACTTCGCCGGCGAGCCGCTTGTAGAGCCGGTCCCTGTGCTCCTCGTCGAGGTCGAGGAATTGGACGGCGAACTGGCCATTTCTTTCCTCACTGCGGACCACCCGCGCCCGCATCTGAAACCGTTCGTCCGGGTTCTCCTGCGGACCGAATTCGATGGTGATCCCGAGTTCGTCGTCCACGGCGGGCGGCGCCGACCGGGATTGGATGTCGCAGCCGCTGACCGAGATGTCGATCACGCTGCCGATATTCGTCTGCCCGTTTCGCTCATACTGGATCGGCATGGTGCTGAGCGAAAAGCGGAGGCCGTCTCTTTGCGCCAGTTCTTCGAGTTTTTGCTCCGCCTCTTCCCTGCTTTCGGCGTAAAGCGCGCGATAGCAATGAATTTGTTCCGAGAAATTGATAAGTTGCTTGAAACTGACATTGTCGTCTCTGATGATCCGCACAATGGCGCCAACCTGATGGCCGATCAGGAAATCAATGATTTTCTTGTAGATCGGCAGCCCGGTGATATAGAGAAGGTTGCAATCCGAGACATCGCTCACCACGTTGAATCCCTTTTTCAGGTCGGCAACGCAGAAACGGACGTCCGTGTAGAGTTTTTCCAGGGTTTTGGCGTCGATGGTGCCTGAAATGACGACATGCAGCCTGTTTTTTTTGATGTCCGCCGTTGCCTTGACCCGCCGCTGCCCGTTCGCCATGCCCCACCGAGGTTGAGTGTCCGGAGAATCGATCCGTGCCGTGGCGAAGGGATTTGCCACAGCGAGGGTATTGTATATGACCCGCCGCACGGCTGTCAAAAACGAACGACGCCGGCACCCTGCACATCACGTTTTCCTAACATTCCCGTGCACCCGGCACCGGGGTGGGGCCTTCGGCTCGCCATCGCCGCGGCAGCCATTGCCCGCCGACGGCGGCCCTCCACGACACCCTCCGCGCCAACCCGCAGAGCGTCATCCGGCCGCCTGCCCTTTAACGGGAGGGAACTTCGGGCGGCTCTTTCCTGGCTGTCAGCAGAAAAACGGAAAAACGCCGGCTGGTGCCGTCGCCGGCCGGCTTAGCGATTTCGGCGGCGGTCAGGTCGCGCACCCCGGTGAAGCCGGCAGCCTCGAGCATGGCCCGCAGCGCGGTCCGGTCGAAGCCAAAATGGAAGACGCCGGTGTTGTCCTCGTGGAACAGGCCGCCATCCAGGTCGAGATCGGCCAGGCCCACCATGCCGCCGGGCATAAGCGCGTTATGGAATTGGGCGAGCAACGGCTCGATCTCCCGAACATGGTGCAGGGTCATGCTGCTGACGATGCGATGATACTTGCCCTTCAGGGTGTCGCCCTGCTCCAGATCCAGGTTCATGGAGCAGACATTGCCCAGGTCGGCGGCAGCGATCTTGGCGTTGAGCACGTCGAGCATGCCCCGGGAGCTGTCGGCGCCGACGATGGTTCTGACCAGCGGTTGCAGCCGCAGGGTCAAGAGGCCGGTGCCGCAGCCGAAATCCAGGAGGTTCATCGCATCAGTGAGGGCCAACTCGCGGATGAGGGCGTCGGCCACCTCGTTGGCCAGCCGTACCCGCTGCGGTTTTTCGTCCCAGTTGGCGGCGGCGGTGTCGAAATCTTTTCGTTGCGTGTTCATTGGTGCAGGGATGGTAGAGGTTCAAATGGAATTCAGGCAAAAAGCCGGGGCAGGAAAACAAGAAGGCCGATGGCGACCGCGGCCAGGGCCGCGGCCAGCACGCCGAAGGCGGCCACATCCTTGGCCCGGCCGATGCGGGGCCGCTCCTCCGGGGAGACCTCGTCGGCCAGCAACTCGATGGCGGTATTGACCGCCTCCAGGGCCCAGACCATGCCGATGGCAAGCAGCACCAGGGCCCATTCCGCGGACCGGAGGCGGCAGACCGTGCCGGCGATGACCACCGCCACGGTGGCTGCGGCATGGATGCGGGCGTTGTGCTGGCTACCGAGCAGCACCCGCAAGCCGGCCAGGGCGTAGCGGAAACTTTGCAGTCGCGCCCGCCACGAAAAGGGCGTATGGCCGTTTTGCTCCGCCATGTCAGGTGGTCGTCATGAAGGGATAGTCGGTGTATCCCGCCGGCCCCGGCTTATAGAAGGTGGACGGGTTCGGCGTGTTGAGCGGGGCGCCGGCCCTGATCCGCTCGGGCAGATCGGGATTGGCGATGTAGGCGGTGCCGAAGGCCACGGCATCGCACTGGCCGGCAGCGATGGCCGCCTCGGCCTCGGCGGCGGTATAGTGCAGGTTGGCGATCAGCACACCCTGGTAGCGCTGGCGAAACGGGGTCAGCACGTCGCCCTGCACCTCGCCCAGGACGTCACCGCGGATCAGATGGACATAGGCCAGGTTGCAGGCGTTGAGCCGCTCGGCCAGCCAGCGGGCCAGCCCGATCGGGTCGCTGTCGCCCATGGAGTTGAAGCTGGAGAGGGGCGACAGCCGCAGACCCACGCGCTCGCTGCCCCAGACCACGCCTACCGCCGCCAGCACCTCCAAAAGCAGGCGGGCCCGGTTTTCGACGGGGCCACCATAGGGGCCGGTGCGCCGGTTGCAGCCGTCGCGCAGGAACTGGTCGATGAGGTAGCCGTTGGCGCCGTGGATCTCGATGCCGTCGAATCCGGCGGCCAGGGCGTTGGCCGCCGCCTGCCCGAACAGGGCGACGATGGCGGGCAGCTCGTCGTCGTGCAGGACGCGCGGTATCACGTAGTTCGCCTTACCCTCCGGGGTGTGGGTGATGTCGTTGGTGATGGCGATGGCGCTGGCCGACACCGGCTCGATGTCGCCATTGATCAGGGGATGGCAGGCCCGGCCGCCGTGCCAGAGCTGCAGAAAGATGCGGCCACCCCTGGCGAGCACCGCCTCGGTCACCCGCCGCCAGCCGTCGATCTGCGCCGCACTGTAGATGCCCGGCTCGGTCTGGAAGGCCGACTGCCCCGCCTGCACCATGGTGGCCTCGGCGATGATCAGGCCGGCCGAGGCCCGCTGGGCGTAGTGCTCGGCCATCAGTTGAGTGGGCACATGGTCGCGGTCCGCCCGGCAGCGGGTGAGCGGCGCCATGCAGATGCGGTTGGGCAGGGTCAGGGAGCCGAGCTGAAGCGGCCGGAACAGGTGATCCATACGAAATCCTCCTTGCAACTGCGGTGGGGCGATGCGTTTTGACCGGACGAACACGACACCTCTTCGTCGAAGCGGCGAACGCCGAGGTCCGGAGGCGGTCAGACTATATCCCGATGGCGCGTGCGGCCGCGCTTTCCGGTGAGTCCGATGGCCTGAATCGCCTGCACCGCGATCTCCTCGATGGAGCGCCCCTCGACGTTGAGTACCTTGAGATTGTGGCGCAGGTAAAGCTGTTTGGCCTGCTGCAGTTCCCTGGTGCAGGTGGCCAGGCTGGCATAGGTGGAGCCGGCGTACCGTTTTTCCCGGATGTTGTGCAGGTAGTTCGGCGAACAGGTCAGGCCAACCGCCCGCTTACGGTTGCGGATAATCTCCCTGGGTAGTTCGTGCCGGTCGAGATGGTCGGCGGTCAGGGGAAAGTTGGCGGCCTTGAGTTCCATGTGGGTGGCCAGGTAGATGGAAACCGGCGTCTTGCCCGAACGGGACACGCCGATGAGGATGATCTCGGCCTCGTCGTATTCCGCCGGCCTGGTGCCGTCGTCGTGCTCCAGGGAAAAATGGATGGCATCGACCCGCTTGTCCATCCTGGAGATGGTGAAGTGGCGGGAATAGCCGGGTTCGCGGCGGGCCTTGATGTGCAGCGCCTTTTCCAGCAACTCCAGGGTATTGAGAAAGATGTCGAAGAATTTCACCTCCGGGCAGTCGAACACGTTCCTGGTCTCCTGATCCATGATGGTGCAGAAAACCAGCGGCTGGCTGCCTTCCGACTGTTGCAGGATATGGGCCAGGGCCTTGCGGGCGTCGTCCGGGGTGTGGATGAAGGGGATCTTCTCCTCGCGGAAGCGGATGCCCTGGAACTGGGCCAGCAGGGCCTTGCCCATGTCCTCGGCGAGAATGGCTGTGGATCCGGAGACATAGTAGACATCCTGGATGTCGGGCGCGGTGTCGTTCATTTTCGCTTGTGGCAGAAGAGGCAGCGGTAGGGAGGCGGATGGTCGGCGGAAAGCTGGGCCTGTTTGCCGGGGCCGTGGCAGTCTTCGCACAACCGTTCCGCCTCTTTCTTGTCCATGGTCATGAAGCGTTCGTGATTCTGGTCGTGGGGCAACGGTTTGGTGGTCTCGGGGGGCGCATCGAGGAGAAAGCCCAGGATCGCGATTCCGACGACGATGAACAGGCCGTTGGCGAGTAGTTTTTTTTGTTGGGTAGTCATAGAGTCCGTTGAGCAAAAGGAGCGCGGGCAGCCGGGAAGGTTTCCCTAGTCTGCCATTTCCAGCAGGTGAAAATCAATGACTTTTGTGCGCAGGAGCAGCGCCGTGATCTCCATCAGCAGCCGGCGCAACCGGCGGTGGTTGACCGCCAGGGCCGTCAGCCGGCGGTGCTGGCGGTGGCGGGCGGCGAGCCGCGCCAACTCGTCGCCGGGATGAGCGGGATCGAGGATCATCCGCGCCACCGCCTGCCCGGAAACCAGGGCGGGATAGATACCCTCGCCGGTAAGGCCCGAGGCCAGGCCGGCGGCATCCCCGACCAGCCAGGCGCGGTCGAAACGAACGCCCCGATAGTCGTAATTGACCAGCCCGGCGCGGATGGTCCGGGGGTCGAGGCGGAACCCCTGCGCCGCCGCCCACCGGAGCAGCCGCTCCTTCAACTCCCGGCCGGAAAACAGGCGAATGTCGCCGTACGCGCCGATGGAGAGCGTCTCCCGGTGGGGAAAAATCCAGCCGTAGCCAGCCCCGAACAGACGGGCATCCAGGTGCCATTCCATGCGGGTGTGGCTACCGGGATGGAGGCAGTTGAGGCCGATGCCCATGGCAGCGGTTGGCAGTCCAAGAAAGCGGCGCACCAGGCTGGTGGAGCCGTCCGCCCCCACCAGATGCCCGCAGGCGATAGCGGACCGGCGGCCGGAGACCGCCTCCAGAGTGGCGCCATGCGCCTCCAGGCGCACAATCCGGGTACCGGCGAGCACCTCGACCCCGGCGGCCAGCGCCCGTTCGGCCATCCATTGGCCGAGCCGTTCGCGGTTGACCGTGGCCACGATCGGGTCCGGTTCGGCCACCACCACCCGCTGCCACGGCGTGCGGATGTCCTGCTCGGGAAAGGCCCGCTCGATCAGGGCAGCCGGCACATGCCTGAGCAGGCCGTGCCAGGTCAGGCCGCCGGCGCACACCTTGGGGCCGGGCACCGGCTTGCGCTCGGCCACCACCACCTTGGCGCCCTGCTCCGCCAGCAGGGTCGCACAGGCCAGGCCGCCGGGACCGCCGCCGATCACCAGCACATCGGCCCGTTCAGCCACGATTGCAACCCTCCGGCCCGCGGCCAAACGCTGCCCTCCTGCCGCCGGCACACGACGGTGCCTGTCGCCAACGAGCGAATGCGCGCCTTCTCCTTGCTTTCATCGGATCTTTACGCTAGCCTTGCAAAACCCTCGGGTCGGGCCGGTTGAGAAAAAAACCGCACCGGATGCCGTTGGCAGGGCCGGTTTCGACCGGCGCACCATACCACAAACGCCGGCATCCGGAAATCCGTAAACGAAAGCCGCCATATTCCGCAGTCCGGCCCGATACCGCGAACTTCTGTTTTATTGTGCCGCAATCGCCCCCATCCCACTCTCCCCAGGAGGTTGCCCCGTGACAGCCCATAAAAAGGAAACGTTTCTTAAAGATTATACGCCGCCCGCCTACCTGGTCGACCGCATCGACCTGCGGGTGGAACTCGATCCGCACGCCACCCGCGTCCGGGCGACCCTCTCCTGCCGGGCCAACACCACCACAAAACAGCCGCTGGTGCTCAACGGCGAGCGGCTGGAGCTGGTGCGGGTGGAACTGGACGGCGCCCTGCTCGCAGATAGCCGGTACACCTTTGCCGACGGCCTGCTCACCATCCCCGAACCGCCCGAGCAACCCTTTGCGGTGACCGTCGAAACCCGGATCAACCCGGCCGGCAACACCGCCCTGGAAGGATTGTACCTGTCCTCGGGCAACTACTGCACCCAGTGCGAGGCCGAGGGCTTCCGCACCATCACCTGCTTTCCCGACCGGCCCGACGTGATGAGCGTGTTCACCACCACGGTGATCGGCGACAGAACCGCCTGCCCGGTCCTGCTCGCCAACGGCAACCTGATCGCAGCCGGCGACCTGAAGGACGGCCGCCACTACGCCACCTGGCACGATCCCTTTCCCAAGCCCTGCTACCTCTTCGCCCTGGTGGCCGGCAACCTGGTGCACATCGCCGATACCTTCACCACCCGCTCCGGCCGCACCGTCGACCTGCGCATCTATGTCGAGGAGCGCAACCGCGACAAATGCGGCCATGCCATGCGCTCCCTGCAAAAGGCCATGCGCTGGGACGAGGAGCGGTTCGGCCGCGAATACGACCTCGACACCTTCATGATCGTGGCGGTCGACGACTTCAACATGGGCGCCATGGAGAACAAGGGGCTGAACGTGTTCAACTCCAAATACGTGCTCGCCCTGCCCGAAACCGCCACCGACATCGACTACGAGGGCATCGAGGGGGTCATCGCCCACGAATACTTCCACAACTGGACCGGCAACCGCATCACCTGCCGCGACTGGTTCCAGTTGAGCCTCAAGGAAGGGCTGACCGTGTTCCGCGACCAGGAATTCACCGCCGACATGATCTCCCGCCCGGTCAAGCGCATCCAGGACGCCAACATCATCCGCTCCTTCCAGTTCCGCGAGGACGCGGGCCCCATGGCCCACCCGGTGCGGCCGCCCTCGTTCGTCGAGATCAACAATTTTTACACGCTCACGGTCTACAACAAAGGTGCCGAGGTGATCCGCATGCTCCACACCCTGCTGGGGCCGCAGACCTTCCGCCGGGGCATGGATCTCTACTTCGAGCGGCACGACGGCCAGGCCGTGACCTGCGACGATTTCGTCGCCGCCATGGAGGCGGCCTGGGGCAGGAGCCTCGATCAATTCAAGCGCTGGTACAGCCAGGCCGGCACGCCGGAGTTGACTGTGCGGGCCGACTACGACCAGACCGCCCAACAACTCGTCCTGGAGGTGGAGCAGACCTGCCCGCCCACCAGGGAAGCGGCGGCAAAAGAACCCTTTACCATGCCCCTGGCCGTGGGCCTGCTCGACGAGGCGGGCAAGCCACTGGCCATCGGCGATGGGGCCGATCCGACCACCAGGGTGCTCATCCTCTCGGAGCGGCGGCAGCGGTTCGTGCTGGAGGGCATCGCCAGCCGGCCGACCGTGTCCTTTCTCCGCAACTTTTCCGCGCCGGTCAAGGTGGTGTTCGAGCAGACCGACGAGGAACTGAGCCGCCTGATGGCGCACGACCCCGATCCGTTCAACCGCTGGGACGCCGGCCAGAAACTGAGTTTGCGCCACCTGCTGGCCCAGATCGACCGCTACCGGCGCGGCGAGGCCGTCGCAATCGACGAACGGCTGCTGCACGGGCTGCGCAACCTGCTCTCCGACCGCGATTCCGACCCGGCCTTTCTCGCCATGGCCCTGATCCTGCCCACCGAGAACTGGATCGGCCAGCAGATGGCCACCATCGACCCGGTGGCCGTTTTCGCGGCCCGCCAGCAATTCCGGGCCCTGATCGGCCGCAACCTGCGCGAGGAGCTGCTGATACGCTACCACAGCCTGCGCGTTGCGGGCCCTTACCGGTATAACGCCGCCGACGCCGGCAAACGAGCCCTGCGCAACGGCTGCCTCGCCTATCTGCTGACCCCGGACCTGGACGGTCGCCTCGATCTGGACCTGCTCGACCTCGGCGTGCAGCAGTACCGGACCAGCGACAACATGACCGACGGCATCGCCGCCCTGACCTGCGTGGTCAACGCCGATCTCGCCACGGGCACCGAACTGCTCGCCGATTTCCACACCCGATGGCGCCACGACCCCCTGGTGGTCGACAAATGGCTCATCCTCCAGGCCGGCTGCACCCTGCCCGGCACCCTGGAGCGGGTGCGCAAGCTGACGGTCCACCCGAGTTTCACCCACAAGAACCCCAACAAGGTCCGCGCCCTGATCGCGACCTTCTGCGCCACCAACCACAGCCAGTTCCATGCCGCCGACGGCGCCGGCTACATTTTCCTGGCCGATCAGGTTCTGCTGCTCGATCCGCTCAACCCGCAGATCGCCGCCCGCATGCTCACGCCGCTCACCCAGTGGCGGCGCTACGATGCCGGCCGCCAGGCATTGATGCAACGGCAGCTCGAACGGATCGGCGCCGTGCGTTCGTTGTCCGACGACGTCCGGGAGGTTGTCGAGAAATCGCTGGAGTGAGCTGAAAGCGGCTGTGTTTGCGCCCGGTTGCGAAACAAACGATTGCCGCCCCGCCGCCGGTCAGCCCACGGCAAGGAGCTGCACCAGGGCCACGACAAGCAGGGCGGAAAAAAAGACGCCGTTGAACAGCCACAGCGGCAGGCGGTCGTCGGCCTGCGTCCTGAGGAGCCGTTGCCCCAGGAAGAGAACCAGAAATACAGCCATGCCCGCCAGGGTCAGACGCGAACCCGGCTGGAGCAGGTCACGGTCCAGGGCCAGGGTCATGGCCACCACCGCCAGGGCACCGACCCAGACCAGGGTGATGTTCTTCAGCAGCGATTCGGAAAAAAGCCGGATCAGGGACGGTTGCGCCACGGCGCGATAATCGTCCCGGTGGCGCAGCAGAATCAGGCAGTAGTGCGGAATCTGCCAGAGAAAGAAGAGGGCGAACAGCAGCCAGGGACGAAGGTCGGCCAGGCCGCCGCCGGCCGCGGTCCAGCCGATGAGCGGCGGCAGGCCGCCCGCCAGGCCGCCGGGGACGAGCGCGAACACGGAAATCTGCTTGAGGGGGGTATACAGGCCGTTGTAGAGGAGCACGGCGGCTAGCCCCAGAAGCGGCGGTAGCCGGCTGGGGTTGTCGGCAAAAAGGATGCCCAAGCCGAGCGCCACGAGCGTGACGCTGAGCGCCAGGGCATGGCCGCGACGGACCAGGCCGGTCGCCACGGGCCGGTCGCAGGTGCGGCGGTAGAGGCGATCCATCCGCGCCTCCTGCACGCTGTTGAGCCCGGCGCAGCCGCAGGCCAGCAGCAGCACGCCGGCGACGACGCCCCCCAAAGCCGCATCGGGCACCGGCCTTTGAAGGATGAAGCCGAAGCCGGCCGACAGCGCGATCGGCAGGCAGCGGTTCAGCTTGATCACCCGACTCCAAACCCGCAGGGTGCCGGCCAGGTTCCGTCTCACCAAAGCGCCGGCCTATTCCCCTTCCTGTTCCAGCCAGGCGTCATACTCCGTGCGCGGCACCACCTTGAGCGTGGCCAGCATCTTCGCATGGTCGATCCCGCAGTATTCGGCGCACAGAATGGTGAATTCCCCCGGATCGCCGCTCCTGAACCAGACATAGGTGGGCAGCCCCTTCACCGCATCGGCCTTGACCCGGAAGGCCGGCAGATAGAAGCTGTGAATCACGTCCAGCGACTCGATGTTCAGCTTGATCGGGGTGTGTTCCGGCACCACCAGCAGGTTCTCCGATTCCTTGTCGTTGCCGTAGACAAAAATCCAGGAAAACATCTGGGCCAGCACCTGGATCTCGACCGATCCGGCCGGCACGGTGCGCAGGCCGGTGTAGGATTTCCAGCCGACCGCGAACATGGACAGGGCGATGACGGTCGGGATGACGGTCCACAGCAGTTCGAGCCGCCAGTTGCCGCGGATGTCGGCCGGCTGGGGGTGGCGACTGCGGCGGTAGCGGACGACGAAATAGATCATGACCAGCGTGATGCCGGTCAGAAAAATGGCGGAAACGACGAGAATGTACCAGAAGGCCCGATCTATGCCGACGACAGGATCCATTGTTTCGTTCCTTGACGGTTAGCGGAATGCCACATCCCAGAAGGTGAAGCCGATCATGATCGCCAGAAAGCAGATCGTCCCAATGAAAGAGACGCGGATGGCCCGGCCCTCGTATCTGAGATGCATGAAGTACAGCAGCACGAGCGAGACCTTGGTGCTGGCGATGGCCAGGGTCAGCGGCACGTTGAACCGCCCCAGGTCGACATAGCTCACCGCGACGGTGATGCCGGTGAGCACCAGCAGGGCCACCAGGACCAGGGCCAGGGTGGCATAGGAGGAAAGATGCTGTTCGCCGGAATCCATCGTTGGCTCCTTGTTCACAGGATCAGGTAGAAAAGCGGAAAAACGAAGATCCAGATCAGATCGACCAGATGCCAATACAGGCCCGAATTTTCCAGGATCGCATACCGGTCCGCCGTTGCCCGCCGCCGCTGTACCAGCACGAAACTGATGGCGAGCAGGGTCATGCCGATGAGCACGTGCAGGCCATGGAGGCCGGTGATGACGTAATACAGGCCGAAAAAGATGTTTTTGCCGGGCGGAGCGCCGGCCAGGGCCGGAGAACTGGGGTAGAGGCCCATGGCGAACTTGTGGCCCCATTCGAAGTACTTGTTCACCAGAAAGATGGTGCCGCAGCAGAAAGAGACGGCGAGCAGCCCCAGGCACAGCCGGCGCATCCCCTGCCTGAGCGCCGTGAGCGACGCGGCCACGGTGAAGCTGGACACCAGGAGGAGGACCGTGTTGACCGCGCCGATCACCCGGTCCAGCTCTTTGCCGTACTCGGCGAAGGCCCGGGGATATTCGTGAAAGTAGGCGGCGTAGAGGACGAACAGTCCGCCAAAGAGAATGATCTCGGTGTAGAGGAACAGCCACATGCCGATGCGGCCGCCGATCTGGTCACACCCGCCGGTCATGGCGCTCCCGTCCCTGTGCCTGATTGTGCGGAACATGCGGACTCAACGGCATTTCGTGCCCCTCACGAACGCGGGGCTTTGCGCAGGATTTCCGTGAAATCATACGGATACTCTTGAATGCTCGGTTGAAGAGGGAAGTTGTGCAGGGGCGGCGGCGACGGCACCGTCCATTCCAGCGTGCAACCGCCCCAGGGGTTGGCCGGGGCCGGGACGCGGCTGCGGAAACTCAGCAGCAGGTTGACGAACATCAGGACAATGCCGGCAACGAGCAGGATGGCGCCGACGGCGGCCAGGCCGTTGCCGTGGGCGAATTGCGGCAGATAATCGTAGTAGCGCCGGGGCATGCCCATGAGGCCGAGAACGAACATCGGCACGTAATGGAAGAGAAAGCCCACCGTGGCCAGGGTGGCGGCGATGTACGCCCGGCGGAAATTGTACATAAGGCCGAACATCTTCGGCCACCAGTAATGCAGGGCGGCGAAGAAGGCGAAGCCGGTGCCGCCGAACATGGTGAAATGGAAGTGGGCGACCACGAAATGGGTGTCATGGACGTGGATGTTGGTGCCGGCCGCGCCGAGCACGAGCCCGGTCAGGCCGCCGACCGAGAACAGGTAGATGAAGACCAGGGCATAGAGCAGCGGCGGGCTCATGTCGATCGAGGCCTTGTACAGGGTGGAAACCCAGGAAAACACCTTGACCGCGGTCGGGATGGCCACCAGGAAGGTGAGCAGGGAAAAGACGAAGATGGCGGTGTCGCTCATGCCGCTGGTGTACATGTGGTGCGCCCAGACCAGCGAACCGGCGATGGCGATGCCCATGGAGGAGAAGACGATCGCCTTGTAGCCGAAAATGGCCTTGCGGGAAAAGGTGGGGATGATCTCCGAGACCACGCCCATGCCGGGCAGGATCATGACATAGACCGCCGGGTGCGAATACATCCAGAACAGGTGCTGATAGAGGATCGGATCGCCGCCCCGGGCGGGATCGAACAGGCCGATGTTGAGCAGCCGTTCGGCGATGACCAAGAGCAGCGTGATGGAAATGACCGGCGTGGCCAAAAGCTGCACCCAGGCCGTGGCGTACAGAGACCAGGTGAAGAGCGGAATCTGCATCCAGCCCATGTCCGGGGCACGTTTGCGGTGCACGGTGGTGATGAAGTTGAGCCCGGTCAGCATCGAGGACATGCCGAGGACAAAGGCGGCGAACACCGTTAAGGGGACGTTGTGCTTGGTGCCGATACTGAAGGGCACATAAAAGGTCCAGCCGGTATCGGGGAAGCCGCCGGCGGTGAACAGAGAGACGATGGCCAGCACGCCGCCCAGGATGTACAGGTACCACGAGAACAGGTTCAGCCGGGGAAAGAAGACGTCGTCGGTCCCCAACTGGATCGGCAGGAAGAAGTTGCCGAAGATCGCCGGGATGCCGGGGATGACGAACAGGAAGATCATGATCACCCCGTGCAGGGTGAAGGCGGAATTATAGACGCCCGCCGACATGATCGTCCGGCCCATGGTCATCAGCTCGATCCGGATCAGCAAGCCGATGATCATGGCGACGGCGAACCAGAACAGGACCGCCCACAGATACATCAGGCCCAGCCGTTTGTGGTCGTGGGTCAGGAGCCAGGCCCTGATGCCCGTCAGGCCGGCGGGGGCCGGCGTTTCGAAGAAGGAAGGAATGGTCGCCATGGTCATGGGCCGAACTTCGGCCGGTCGGATGGTTTTCTGCGCAGAAACAGGGCAAGGCCGATCCCGCCGGCAACGAGCAGCACGCCGCTGCCAATTTTCAGCACGTTCAGGATCTGCTGGTTCTGCCTGGGATTGGCGGGAAAGCAGAAGGCCAGCAGGCGCCGGATGGAACTGGCCGGGGTGCCCTTCGCCGCCTCGGCCAGGGCCAGGTCGACGTCGCCGGCGATGAAGGAGCCGTACACGTACTTGATAATCCGCCCTTCCCTGTCGAGGGCGACGAGCACCGAGGGATGAACGAAGGTGCCGTCCTCCTTTTTCTGGAAGACAAAACCGATGGCACGGGTGAGCTGCGCGATGGCGTCGTGGTCGCCGGTGAGGAAGGCCCAGGCGTCCTGGGGAAAATCCTTGGCCAGCAGCGCGGTGTAATTGGGCCGGGCTTCGGCGGCTATCGCCGGGGTTTCCTCGGCATCGAAGCTCAGGCTGATCGCCCGGAAACTGCCGATATCGTGCCCACTACGGCGGATGGCTTCGGCCAGGTTGGCCAGCTCAAACGAGCACCCGGTCGGGCAGCGGTAATAGATGGGCAACAGCAGGGTCGGCCGGTCGACGAGTTGCCGCAGGCTGACCTGTTCGCCCCGTTCGTTGCGGAACACCAGATCAAGCGGCACGAACTCGCCGGTCTTCTCATCCACCCCCAGGGCCTTGCTCTCCTGCCCCGGCGGCGGTGCCGCGGTCCGGTCCGTGCCGGCGCGCTCCTGCGTCCGGTCCGGAGGGGCATGGTGATCCTCATGCCCCCCCGGACCGTGTCCCGCCGCCATCACCGGCCATACCAGCAGGAAGGCCAGCAGAAGCGCTGTCTGGCGAACAGGGCGCAACCGGTTCATTTCATGGCGCCGCTGGCCAGGTTGATGGTGACGGTCTTGGCGAACTGGTGCTTGAGCTTGGTGGAATCCCGGTCAGGACCGTAGGCGAGCATCACCTTGGTGTCGGCGTTGGGGTCGATGACGCCGTCGTTGGGGTCGCCGCTTTTCAGGGGAATGGAGAATTCCAGGGTGGTGGTGTTGCCGGTCTCGCTGCCGCCGACCACGGTGACGTTGTCCGTGCCCTCCCGCTTGGTATCCGGAGAGTGCTGGGTGGGCTGGGTGCCGACATCATCCGAAATCTCGACCTTGCCGTCCTTGACATAGCCGATGACGATGTTGGCGTCCTTCATTATGTCGGTGGGATTGAAGCCGACGGCCACCCAGCCGATGGTGGGAGCGGACACTTTGACGGCCAGGTTGTCGCCGGCCACACTCCAGGCAAAGGTCATCTGGTCGACGGCCAGCGAATGCTGATAGTCGGCGGCATACGGATTGCCTGCGAGCAGCAGCGGCAGGCTCGCGCCGCACAGCAGGGCGCATGCGGATTTGATCAATGACATGGGACACCTCCTTGGCATGATGGATGAAGAGGACAGCAAAACCTGATTGCCTTGCCTTGGGCCGCCCTTCCGGAGCAGTCGCCTCCACCCCGGAAGCAGGCCTCGCGTCTAAAACGGCACGCCGGACTCAGCCGCCGTAAACCAGCTCTCCGCCGGAAAAACCGAGCCCCACGGCGCAGGCCAGGCAGAGACTGTAGACGATGAACAGCTTCTTGGCCTCAGCTCCCTGCCTGTGCAGCAGGATGGAATAGGCCAGCAGGCCGGTCAGCGCCACCGCCAGGACCATCTTGACCACGATCAGCGGCTGATAGCGGCCGGCGTACAGATGCTGCCAGTCCAGCAGACCGGCCAGGATGGTCGGCACGATGAAGATCAGGGCCAGCACCGAACAGTGCAGGCAGGTTTTCTGCAAGGCGGGCTTGTTTGCATACCAGGCGAGCAGGCCGAAGAAAAAACAGCCCATGACCATGCCCATGGGGATATGGGTCAGGGCGGGATGTAGTGGATGGTGAAACCCTACCTTCGCCAGAAATGCATACAATGATTCGATCATGATCCACCTCCTTCGCTGTACAGGGTATTCCGCTGATGCCGGGCATCGATGTTTCGTGCAAGGAAACCATAAGGTTTCCGGCGTGATTTTGCTCGAAATTCCTTGTGTTGACCAGAAAAAGAATGCGTCCGGGAAACACGTTGTCCCGGCAGGGACCTCATACCCGGATGCCGTGCTTCTCGATGCGGTAGATCAGGGTCGGCCGGGAGATGCCGAGCAGCTTGGCGGCCCGCGATTTGTTGGCGCCGCTCATCTCCAGCGCCTGGACGATCAGGTCCCTGATCACCTCGTCGAGTTGGATGCCCTCGGGCGGCAGGCGCAGCCCCGGCGCCTCCGGCTGCGGGGTTCCGTGGTAGGGAAAGGCCAGGAAGGCGAGATGGGCGGCCTCGATCTGCTCGCCGTCCTCCATCAAAATGACCCGTTCCACGGCGTTTTTCAACTCCCGAATGTTGCCCCGCCAGGGATATTGCACCAGCATTTTCCTGGCCTCCGGCGAGATGCCGCGGAAATTCTTCATGAATTTCTCGTTGAACCGGTTCATGAACAACTCGGTGAGCGGCACGATGTCGGCCCGGCGTTCCGCCAGCGGCGGCACGACCACCCGGGCGACATTGAGGCGGTAGTAGAGATCCTCTCGAAAGGTGCCGGCCTGCACCTGGGTTACCAGGCTCTTGTTGGTGGCGGCGATCACCCGCACATCGACCTTTTTTTTCCTGGTGCCTCCCACCGGATAGAATTCCCGCTCCTCCAGGAAACGCAGCAGGTTCACCTGGGCCGCCGGGTGCAGCTCGCTGACCTCGTCGAGGAGCAGGGTGCCGCTGTCCGCCATTTCGATCTTGCCCTTCTTGCCCTCGTTGAGGCCGCCGGTGAAGGCACCCTTTTCGTAGCCGAACAGCTCGCTCTCCAGCAGTTCCTTGCTGATGGCGCCGCAGTTGATGCCGACAAAGGGTTTGTCGTACCGGCTGCTGCGCTGGTGAATCATCCGGGCGACCACCTCCTTGCCCACGCCGCTCTCCCCCTCGACGAGCACCGTGGTGTCATAGCTTCTGGCCACCTTGCCGGCGAAGTCAAACACGGCCCTGATGCCCTCGCTCTCGGCAACGACATGCTCCAGGTTGAATTTCTGCAGATAGGCCCGCCGCAGTTCCCGGACCTCTTTCTTGAGGCGCAGATTCTCCAGGGCCTTTTCGATGACCAGCTCGAACATCTCGATTTCCAGCGGCTTGACCAGGTAGTCGCAGGCCCCCTCCTTCATCGAATGGACCACGGTTTTAACGTCCTCGTAGGCGGTCATCATGACGATCGGCATGTCCGGGCTCAGCTTCTTGATCCGGTGCAGGGTCTCGATGCCATCCATGCCGGGCAGGCGGATATCCAGCAGGACCAGGTCAACCGCGTGCTTCTGGAGCAGCCGCAGGGCCTCCTCGCCGCTGCCGGCGATCAGGGGGTCGTACTTGTCGGCAAGGATGGCGCGCAGCGAATTCTGGAGCAGGCGGTCGTCGTCGACAATCAGGATCTTGTACGGGGGCATTACGTGTCCTCGCCGGGATGAACGGGAAATTTCAGGGTGAAGGTCGTGCCCCGGTTGGTGTCGCTGGCCACGTCCACCGACACCTGGTGCTGTTCCAGGATTTTATGGACAATGGCCAGCCCCAGGCCGGTTCCCTCGGGTTTGGTGGTGAAGAAGGGGTTGAAGATCCGCGACAGATTGTCGCGGGAGATGCCGCTGCCCTGGTCGGATATCTGCAGCACCACGTAGTCGCCCCGTTTCCTGCCCCGCCGCTCCATCCGGCCGCGGACCCCGATGGTGCCGCCCTCGGGCATGGCCTCCATGGCGTTGAGCAGCAGGTTGACCAGCACCTGATGAATCTGGTGCGCATCCAGAATGACCGGCGGCAGGGTGTCCGGCAACTCGCACCGGACCTCGATCTTCTTTTCCTTAAGCTGGGAATCCATCAGCCCGATCGATCCCTGCACCACCCTGGCCAGGGAATCGCTTTTCAGGGCGGGTCGCGACGGTTTGGCGAAATCGAGCATCCCCTTGAGCAGGCTCCTGATCCGGTCGATCCCCTCCTGGGTGTCGGCGAGCAGGCTGCCGACCTCCGGGGTGAGCGCGGTCTTCTTGGCCAACAACTGGACATTGAAGTTGATGCTGCTGAGCGGGTTGCGGATTTCGTGGGCGATGCCGGCGGACATCTGCCCCAGCGAGGTCAGCCGGTCGAGGCGCCGGATCAGTTCCTCGGTTTTCTTCTCCTCGGTCAGGTCGCGGATGATAAACATGGCGCCGATCAGACCATCCTGATGATTGCGCAGCAGGGAGGAGGTGATCCCCAGGATGGTGGCGGTGCCGTCCTTGTGCGTCAACCGGATTTCCTTGTTGTCGACCACCGCGTGCCGGTCGATGGCCAGATCGACCACCTGCACGATGTCGCCGGCAAAGACCGCGTCCACGCGCTCGCCCAGGACATACTTTCTTTTGAACCGGAACATCTCCTCGGTTTTCCTGTTCACCGAGGAAATTTCCTTTTTCAGGTCAATGGTGACCACGCTGGCCGGAGAACTTTCCAGGATGTTTTCCCGGAAGTTGCGTTCGGTCATCACCTGGCCGTAGAGTCGCGCATTCCTGATCAGGCTGGCGCAATGGTCGGCAAAGATGAGCAGCAGCTTGAGATCGTCCTCGGAAAAGGCGGCCCGGTCGGTGCTGCCGAGGTGCAGCACCCCGAACACCCGCTTGTCGCTGACCAGCGGCACGGAAAGCTGCGAGGCCGTGCCGGCGACGATCTCGCGGTAGCGGGGATCGGTGCGGACATCGTCCGTCAGCACGGGCATGCCGGTTTTGGCCACCCAGCCCACCAGACCGGTGCCGGCCTTGAGGCGGAAGTCCGTGCCGACCGCGCTGCCTCCCCTGGCCGCGGCAATGGCGAGTTCCCGGCCCTCATCGTCGAGCAGGAAGAGGAGGCAGCAGGAGGCCCTGGTGATTTTCATGGCGCTGGTGCAGATGACCTGGAACAGTTTTTCCAGGTTGAAGGCGGAACTGGCCTTCTTGCTGATTTCCTGCAAGGTGAGCAGCTGCTTGATCTTTTTCTGGTTCTGTTCCTGGAGCCGGGCATTTTCGATGACGATGCTGGCCTGGTTGGCAAAGGTCGAAAAGGCGGCGACGTCCCTCTTGGTCATCACCAGTTTGCTGTCGCCCCGGTCGGCGGTGATCAGGCCGATCACATCCTTTTTGATCTTCAGCGGCGCGGCCACGGTGGAAAACCGCCGCATGATGCCGCTGACCTTGAGGTCAACCGGCGTCACCCGGGGATCTTCCCGGTAATCCCTGACATAGATGGTCTTTCCCCAGCGGGCCACCCGGGTCTCGACGCAGTCGTGGGCAGCGAGACGGTAGGGAAAGCGCAGGGCCCGTTCCGAATCGTCGGGGTTGAACCCGTGGATATAGCGGCATTCGAGCAGCTGCCGTTCCCGGTCGGTCAGGAAAATGGCCAGGCGGGTGAAATCGAAAACGTGCGAGATCTCCTTGACGATGGCGGTCAGGATGGTGTCGAGCGAGATCGGCCGGGTCAGCAGGCTGGAAATCTTATGGATCGAGGCCAGCAGCTTGTCCTTGGTCTGCAGTTCCTCCATGCAGACGGCCGCCGCGCGGCAGGTCGGTTTCTTGGGCATATCTTTTCCTCGTTGGTGCGCGCCTCCGGCCCATGAACCCCGTTGCTCCCGTGGGCCGGGACGCCGCTTTTTCCTTTCCCACGGACCAGACCGAAAAATCAAATAAAAAATGCCGCCATCCCCGAAAGAAAAAAGACCCGCCGTTTTCGCGGCCCGCCCGCGGTGGCTGTTTGGATGCGATGCCCATGGTCACAACGGGGCATGCGGCACCAGCCCGGGAAGACTGCCGGAGAATCTACCGCATGACCCGGTGGAATCATTGCCAGAATTGCCCTTGCCCCGAACCATGAGCATGGCCCGATCCTTTTTAAGATGTATTCCTATTTGGGATTGACACGTGTTCCTCTATCGGGTACCTTTGAAAACCATGATGCCCATGGGCCCGGTCCATGGCGGAACAGAACAACACCAAAGGGAGGTTCACGATGGACACCAGCAAGAAGAAACTGACCACCAACGCGGGCGCTCCGGTGCCCGACAACCAGAACGTCATGACTGCCGGCCCGCGCGGGCCGCAGCTGCTCCAGGATGTCTGGTTCCTGGAAAAACTGGCCCATTTCGACCGCGAGGTCATCCCCGAGCGGCGCATGCACGCCAAGGGTTCCGGCGCCTACGGCACCTTCACCGTCACCCACGACATCACCAAGTACACCCGCGCCAGGATCTTCTCCCAGATCGGCAAGAAAACCGAACTGTTCGCCCGCTTCTCCACCGTGGCCGGCGAACGCGGCGCCGCCGACGCCGAGCGCGATATCCGCGGCTTTGCCGTCAAGTTCTACACCGAGGAAGGCAACTGGGACATGGTCGGCAACAACACCCCGGTCTTTTTCCTCCGCGATCCGCTCAAATTTCCGGACCTCAACCACGCGGTCAAACGCGACCCGCGCACCAACATGCGCAGCGCCAAAAACAACTGGGATTTCTGGACCTCCCTGCCCGAGGCCCTGCACCAGGTGACCGTGGTCATGAGCGACCGCGGCATTCCGGCCACCTACCGCCACATGCACGGCTTCGGCAGCCATACCTTCAGCTTCATCAACGCCGGCAACGAGCGCCACTGGTGCAAATTCCACTTCAAGTCGCAGCAGGGCATCAAGAACCTGACCGACGCCGAGGCCGAGGCCCTGGTCGGCAAGGACCGCGAGACGCATCAGAAGGATCTGTACGAGGCCATCGAACGGGGCGAGTTTCCCCGCTGGACCATGTACGTCCAGGTGATGACCGAGGAGCAGGCGGCCAAGCTGCCCTACCATCCCTTTGACCTGACCAAGGTCTGGTACCACAGTGACGCGCCGCTGATCGAGGTGGGCGTGCTCGAACTGAACCGCAATCCGGACAACTACTTCGCCGAGGTCGAGCAGGCGGCCTTCAACCCGGCCAACGTGGTGCCGGGCATCAGCTTCTCGCCGGACAAGATGCTCCAGGGCCGGCTCTTCTCCTACGGCGATGCCCAGCGCTACCGCCTGGGCGTCAACCATCACCTCATCCCGGTCAACATGGCGCGCTGCCCCTTCCACAGTTATCACCGCGACGGCCAGATGCGGGTGGACGGCAACCATGGCTCCACTCTGGCCTATGAGCCCAACAGCTACGGCGAATGGCAGGAGCAGCCCGACTTTTCCGAGCCGCCGCTCAGCCTGAGCGGTGCCGCCGCCCACTGGAACGCCCGCGAGGACGACAGCGACTACTACACCCAGCCGGGCAAGCTCTTCCGGCTGATGACCACGGCACAGCAGGAAGCCCTGTTCGGCAACACCGCGCGCGCCATGGGCGATGCCCCGAAGGAGATCAAGGTCCGCCACATCGGCAACTGCTACAAGGCCGATCCCGACTACGGCAAGGGGGTGGCCGCGGCCCTGGGCATTCCGATGAGCGAGGTGCCGGTATAACGGCATTCCTGCCCAAACGATGACCTTTTCCCAACGGGCGGGTCGGATTCGTTCCGCCCGCCCGTTGTTCGTTCCTGTCGACGGAACAGGCGAAGAATGCTATAGAACGGATGGCGATCCATTCAATCCCATCAACCGAACCCACAGGTGAACATCATGCACGAGAACAGCATCAAACTCCTCAACCAGGCAGTGAGCGACGAAATCGCCGCCCTCCATCAGTACATGTATTTCCACTTTCACTGCGACGACCAGGGGTATGATCTTCTGGCCGGCCTGTTCAAGCAGACCGCCATCAAGGAAATGCTCCATGTCGAACGCCTGGCCGAGCGCATCCTGTTCCTCGGCGGCGATGTGGTGATGGTCAGTTCCGGCCCGGTTTCGCCGGTCCAGGATGTCAACGAGATGCTGACCATGGCCCGGCAGATGGAGTTGGACAGCGCCCGCAGCTACAACCTCTGGGCCAACGAATGCGGCGCCAATGCCGACAGCGTGTCGAAGAAGATTTTCGAGGATCTGGTGGTCGACGAGGAAGGCCACTACGACGCCTTCGACATCGAAATGGGCAACATGAAAAAATTCGGCGCCAACTATCTGGCCCTGCAGTCGATCGAACGGAGCAAAACCCGCGCCCAGATGCCCCCGTCCGCCGGCGAATAACGGCACAACCGCTTCCCGGCGCGCCATGATCGCCGGAAACGGCACAACCGTCTCTCCGTCGGGGCGGTGGTTGTGCCGTTTCCGGCCACGGCGGACCGTCGGGCCGCCCTCGCTTCGGCAGGCGCGGCCTTCCGGCCATATTCCGGCCACCGTCGCTCGCACCCCATCGCCCCCCCTATCCTCGTGTTTTCCCCATTTCCGCTGCCCCCCTTCCCCGGCCGGCATCCGGGACCGCCATCGGCGTGCGTGCGTTTTGACCAGAATCTGATCATCCTCAATTTCCGTGTTCATCATATTCTAACATCCGTGCGGTATATGCACGGTGCTGCCGCGGAAAAGGAATCCTCCGGCGGCGAACACCGCGAAATCCGGAGCCTGCGGCCGGTGGCAGCACGGGCGGCGCGCTCCGTTCATTGGACACATCTCACGCATGGAGGGAAAAATGGGAGGAAAACGATGGTTGTTCACCGCGGCCCTGGCCGCGACGATATTCATGGCGGGCGCGGCTGGGGCCGACACCCCCAAGTATGTGTTCTTCTTCGTCGGCGACGGCATGGCCAGCGCCCAGATCCAGGCCACCGAAGCCTACCTGACCACCAGGAACGGCGGCAGGGCCACCGAGGCCAAGGACCTGCTGAAGGAGGAAAACCGGTTGAACATGAGCAAGCTGCCGGTCCTGGGCATGCAGACCACCTATGACGCCCATGCCCTGATGACCGACTCCGCCTCGGCCGGCACCGCCTTTGCCTGCGGCATCAAGACCACCAGCGGCATCATCGGCATGGACGGCACCAAAACCGTCAGCTACAAATCCATCGCGGAACTGGCCGCCGAAAAGGGCAAGCGGATCGGCATCATTTCCAGCGTCTCCCTGGATCATGCCACGCCCGCCTCTTTTTACGCCAGCGTTCCCAGCCGGAGCGACATGAACGCCATCGCCCGGCAGATGGCGGCCAGCGGCTACGACTTTTTCGGGGGCGGCGGCCTGGCGGCCAGCGACGCCGAGACCGTCAAGGCCCGGATGCAGGCCAACGGCTACACCATCCTCCAGAACCGCGAGGCGATCCTGCAACTGAAAAAGAATCCGAAAGGCAAGGTGGTGGCCATCAATCCCTACCTGCAGGACAGCGCCGCCATGCCCTACGCCATCGACCGCCCGGAGGCCAACCTGTCGCTGGCCGAGATGACCGAGGTGGCCATCTCCTCCCTGCTCACCCGGAAAAAAGACGGCCACAAGAGGGGTTGGGGCGGGAAAGACGACGGTTTCTTCCTCATGGTCGAAGGCGGCAAGATCGACTGGGCCTGCCATGCCAACGACGCCATGGCCACCATCGGCGACACCCTGGATTTCGATGACGCCATCGGCGTGGCCCTGGAGTTTTACCGCGCCAATCCCTCGCAGACCCTGATCGTGGTCACCGGCGATCACGAGACCGGCGGCATGTCGGTGGGGCACGCCACCACCGGCTATACCGCCTACTACGACCGCCTGCTCGGCCAGACCAGCAGCTTCCAGGCCTTTGGCATGAACGAGTGGAAGGCGCACAAGGCGGCGCACTCGACCGGCTACAACTGGACCGCCACCAACAACCTGGAGAACAGCTCCGAGATGATCGGCCTGATGCAGACCGTTTTCGGCCTCGACTGGTCGTCCCTGAACGACTTCCAGAAAAAGAAACTCGAGGATGCCTACGATAAATCGATGTGCGGCCAGAACGGCAACGACGCCGACGAAAACAGCCTGCTGTACGGCGGCTACGAGCCGATCATCGTCACCATCACCCATATCCTCAACGAGCGGGCCAGCATCGGCTGGACCTCGTACGCCCACACCGGCGTGCCGGTGCCGGTCTTCGCCATCGGCCGCGACGCCGGGCGCTTTGCCGGATTCTACGACAACACCGACATCGCCAAGCAGATAGCCAGGGCCATGGGAATCTGGCAGCAATTGCCGGTCGTGAAGACCGCGTCCGCCCATTGAGCCCGCGCCGGCTCCATCCGTCCACCCCGTCCCGCGATGCCGCCTCCCCCCGTGCGGCGTCGCGAGGCATTCTTTTTCCCGATCGCCCATGCCCACGTTCCGCCGCGAACTCCTCTTTTCCCTGATCATCGCCCTGTTCTGCATCGCCCTGCTCACGCTCGACATCGCCCGGGTGCCGCCAGCTCCGGAAGGCATCCGCTGCCGGGCGCTGGTCACCGGTGTCGACAACTCCAGGGTGCGCACCAACCTGATCGTCAAGACCAATGTCCAGCTCCTCACGGTCCGGCTGCTGTCCGGGCCGCACGAGGGCCAGACGGTCGAGGTGGTGAACATGCTCACCGGCAAGATGGAACTCGACGAATTCTACGAACCGGGCACCACCATCCTGATCGAATACGACGCCCCGGAAGGCAAGCCGGCCAACGCGGTGGCACGGGGCGCCTATCGCCTGGGACTGCAACTGTTCCTGGCGGTCCTGTTCGGGCTGCTCCTCTTCGCCGTGGCGGGGGTCACGGGCCTCAAAGCCGGCCTGTCCTTCGTGTTCGCGGCCCTGGTGCTGTGGAAACTGTTCTTCCCGCTCCTGCTGCTCGGCTATCCGCCCCTGCCGACCGGCCTGGGCATCGTCGCCCTGCTCACCGGGGTGATCTGCTTCGCCGTTGGAGGCCTGACCCGGCGCGGGACGGCCACCTTCCTCGGTTCCCTGCTGGGACTGCTGCTCACCTGCGGCCTGGCCGCCCTGTTCACCCATCTGTTCCGGCTGCACGGCGCGGTGCGGCCCTTTGCCGAGATGCTGCTCTATTCCGGCTACCCGCAACTGAATCTGACCGACATCTTCGTGGCCAGCGTCTTCATCGCCTGTTCCGGCGCGGTCATGGATCTGGCCATGGATATCGCCGCCACCATGGATGAGCTCAAATTCCGCCATCCGGAAATCGGCCTGCTCGACCACATGCGGTCCGGGCTGCGGGTCGGCCGCGCGGTCACCGGCACCATGACCACCACCCTGCTGCTCGCCTACTCGGGCAGCCACATCGCCATGTTCATGGTCTTCCTCGCCAAGGGCCTGCCGCCGGCCAACCTGCTCAACGCCCCCTTCGTCGCCGCCGAGGTCCTCAACATCCTGGTCGGCAGCTTCGGGGTGATCGCCGTCGCCCCGTGCACCGTGGTGATCGCCGCCCTGCTCTACCGCACCCGGACCGCGCCGGACCATCCCGCATCCCGTCCCGGTTGATCCGCGTTCCGGCAACAGCGGTTGCCGGTTGCCAAGGCCGGGCGCGCATGCTACAAACGGGGATGCACCGTTGCGTTCCGTGGCGCATCGTCCGGAACGGCGAAAAACACAACACGCAACCGCCGGGAGGCCGCCATGATATCGGCACAGGAACTCGACAAGGGAATGGTCATGCTCAAGACAATCTGGTTCGCCCTGGCGGGGTCGCTGGTCATGTACGTCATTGCCGTGCCCCTTTTCCTGGCCGACTCGGCCGCCCGCTTCTCCCCCGAAATCTACGGGGAACTGCGCGTGCTGCTGTATGCCGTTGCCGCCGCGACCCTGGCGGCCTCCTGGCTGGTGCGGCGCCTGCTGCTGGGCGCCCGGATTCCCCCCAAGCCGACCCGGTCGCAGCAGCACCCGGTCATCCAGCGGTACACCACCGCCATGCTCATCGCCCTGGCCATGACCGAGGCCATCGGTATCTACGGCCTCCTGCTTTTTCTCCTGGGCGGCAACCGGACCGATCTGCTGCTGCTCTCGGCCCTGGCAGCCGCCGCGATGACCCTCTATTTTCCACGGAAGAACGAACTGATCTCCCTGGCGGAAAAATTTAACCGCCGTGATTGACGCCATCGAACCTTTCCCTATAATGAGCACCGAACGACCAACGGCTCCCGAAGTCATGCCGCGCTGAGCACGTCTGGGTCGATTTCTTCAAAAGAACGGTTTTTCCTTTACTTTCCCGGCACGGGACGCTTGCGGTCATAGTGTCCCGAGTGTATAGTGGCCCGTTTTCCGCCCGAGGAACATCCTGCTGTCCCGGCGAACGCAACGGCCGACCGACCACGCCGCGCGGAGGCACCCTGAATCTGTCATGAGCCAATCACCCCTGGCACCCGAACCCGACCGTTCCCCATCCACCGACCATGCCGTCGACAGGGAGTCTTTCGTGTTTCTCGACCGGCGCGGCAAGCGCTGGCCCCGGTTCCGCCGGCTGATGTTCGCGGGCGGCCTGCTGGTATTCGTTGCCGTCGTCCTCTTCATCCAGGCGCTGGTGCTGCCCTCGCACCTCGCCGTGCCGCCGGCGGTGGAGCAACTGCAACGGATCAGCAAGGCCCAGCAGGCCAAAAAGCCGGCCCGTGATCCGGCCCGGCCCGCCAAACCCCTGTGGCTGGATTATGCCAAAAAGCACAAGGATGCCAGAACCGGGCAGTCCGCCGCCGGTGGCCACCACCCCTCCCCTTCCCCGAAAAACGTGGCGGGCGGGAGCACTCCCCCGGCCCACCGGGATGAAATCAGATTGGGATTCTACCAGAACTGGGATCCGGACAGCCTCGATTCCCTCAAGGAAAACCTGGACAAACTCACCCACCTGTGCCCGGACTGGCTGACGTTCGGCACAGAGGTCGGCACGTTGAAGGCCACGCCGGACGCGCAACTGATCGAACTGGCCCAGGAACAGGATGTGGTGCTGCTGCCCCTGCTCAGCAACCTGGGCGAGGGCGACGTCTGGATGGCCGAAGCCGTGGAGGCCCTGATCAACGGCCCGCCCGAGCGGCAGGACCAGTTCATCGCCCATCTCTGCGAGACGCTTGCCGAGATGAACGCGCGCGGGGTAATGCTCGACTGGCAAGAGGTCGACCCCAGCTACCGCGGCAACATGAGCGTTTTTCTCGGCAAGGTCGCCGCCGCCCTGCACCGCGCCCATCTGGAGCTGTGGCTCTGCGTGTCGACGGGCAGGGACCTGAAACTCTACGATCTCGACCGGCTGTCCGGGGTTGTCGACCATTTCGTCGCCCTGCTCCACGACGAGCACGCCGAATTCGACGAACCCGGTCCGATCGCCTCGCGCGAATTTTTCAGCGGCTGGCTGTCCACCCTGGTCGGCGGCTACGGTGTCCCCGGCCAGTGGGTCATTTCCCTCGGCTCCTACGGCTACGACTGGACCGAGGGCGGCAAGACCGCGGAACTGCTCGGTTTCGCCGACGTGATGAGCCGGGCGCAGCGCTCGGCCCAGGCCTCCTGCGAATTCAGCCGGCCTTCGCTGAACCCGCATTTCGTCTACGAAACCGGGCAGAGCGTTCACACCGTCTGGTTTCTCGATGCCGTCACCTTCCTCAATCAACTGACCGAGGCCCGGTCCCTGCACGTCGGCGGCATTGCCATCAACCGGCTGGGGACCGAGGACCCGGCCATCTGGGACGCGCTGGATCTCGTCCCCGGCAGGCTGCCGGCCGCAGGCGACCTCGCCCGCCTGGAAACGATCAAACCCGGCAACGATATCGCCCAGGTCGGCCGGGGCAACCTGATCACCGTCGCCGACGAGCGGAGCGACGGCTTCCGCCGCATCCTGGTCGACAAAAAAAGCGGCCCCGGCGCCATGCTGACCGCCACCTACGAGCGCTTTCCCACCTACCTGACGATTCTCCACCAGGGCAGGGGCCCGGACGACGGCGTCACCCTCACCTTCGACGACGGGCCGGACAAAAAATGGACGCCCCGGATGCTCGACATCCTCAAGGCGAAAAACATCAAGGCCACCTTTTTCATGATCGGCGCCAACATGGAAAAGCATCCCGAGCTGGTGGAGCGGATCCTCGCCGAAGGGCACATGATCGGCGTGCACACCTACAGCCATCCCAACATCGCCCTCGTCTCCGAGGAACGGGCCCACCTGGAATTCAACGCCACCCAGCGGCTGATCGAGTCGATCACCGGCCACGGCACCATCCTTTTCCGGCCGCCCTACAACGCCGACACCAATCCCCACGAGCAGGAGGAACTGGTGCCGGTCAAACTGGCGCAGGAGATGGGCTATCTCACCGTGACCGAGGATATCGATCCGCAGGACTGGGACCGACCCGGTGTCGACGTCATGCTCGAGCGCGTTCAGCACGGCCGCATGCAGGGGGGCAACGTGGTCCTGCTGCACGATGCCGGCGGCGACCGCAGCCAGACCGTGGCGGCACTGCCGCAAATCATCGACTATCTCACCGCCCGCGGCGACCGGATCCTGCCGCTGCCGGAGTTGGTCGGCATTCCGGCCGAACAGCTCATGCCCGCCGTGCCGGCCAACCAACAGCCCCTCACCCGGATGATCAGCGAGAGCGGCTTTACCGCTATCCACGAGCTGACCAATTTCTTCTGGGCCTTCATGATCGTGGCCACGGGCCTGACCGTGCTGCGGACCCTGGCGGTCTCCTGGCTGGCCATCGGCAGCCGCCGGCACGATGAGGGCGAGGATGACGACGGCGCACCGTTCTGCCCGCCGGTGAGCGTGCTCATCGCCGCCTACAACGAGGAAAAGGTGATCCGCGACACGCTGCGCTCGGTGCTCAACACCCTGTATGCCGGGCCGATGGAGGTGGTGGTGGTCGACGACGGCTCCCTCGACGCCACCGCCGCGATTGTCGCCGCCATGGCCGGGGAGGATGCCCGCATCCGCCTGATCCGCCAGGTCAACCTCGGCAAGGCCATGGCCCTGCGCAACGGCATGCAGGCGATCCGCCACCAGTTCGTGGTCAGCTTGGACGCCGACACCCAATTCACCCCGCAGACCATCGGCCATCTCATCCGGCCGTTCGCCGATCCGGCCGTGGGCGCGGTGTCCGGGCGGGCCAAGGTCGGCAATCCCAAAACCCTGATGGCCCGCTTCCAGTCCCTGGAATACACCTGCGGCTTCAATCTCGACCGCCGGGCCTATCACCGGCTGCAATGCATCACCGTGGTGCCCGGCGCGGTCAGCGCCCTTCGGGTCAGCGCCGTGCAGGCGGCCGGCGGCATCAGCACCGAGACCCTGGCCGAGGACACCGATCTCACCCTGGCCCTGCACAAATGCGGCTTCGCCATCCATTACGCGCCCCGGGCCGTGGCCTGGACCGAGGCGCCGGAGACGGTGCGCGCCTTTGCCAAGCAGCGGTTCCGCTGGGCCTTCGGCACCCTGCAATGTTTGTGGAAGCACCGCGAACTGCTCTTCAACTCGCAGTATCCCGCCCTTGGTTGGTTCAGCCTGCCCAGCACCTGGTTTTTCAACATCTTCCTGGTCGCGCTCGGCTCGATCATCGATCTGGTTCTCCTGCTCTCCCTGGTGATGAGCCCGGCCAATTCGATTCTCTACCTCTACTTTTTCGTGTTCCTGGCCGCTGATCTCGTCCTGGCGGCGGTGGCCTGCCTGGTGGAGCGGGAGCCGCTGGCCCAGACCTGGCTGGTGCTGCCGATGCGATTCATCTACCGGCCGGTCCTCAACATCGTCGTCGTCCGGGCGATCCTCAGGGCCCTCAAGGGCGTGTGGGTCGGCTGGGGCAAGCTCGACCGCACCGCCTCGGTTCCCTACAAGGCTTAACGAACACCCACGCCATGGCCATGACCCGTCCTTCGACCCAGTTGCTGCGCACCCGGATATTTTTTCCGCTCCTCCTGTTGCTGGCGGTGTCCCTCGGCGCCGGCTGCCGCGACCAGACCGAGGCCGAGATGGCGCACAAAGGCCAGGCCGGGGCGGAAGGCCCGGTCACCCTGGCCATGCCTAAAAACAGCGTCTACACCGGTGCCTATGTCGACTTCGGCGAGGGCGAGGCGCAGGTGACCTACGACGCCCTGGTCGCCTTCGAGCGGCTCACCGGCAAATCGCTGGCCGTGGTGGCGTTCGGCAATTTCTGGGGCGACCGCGCCTTCCCGGAGAAAACCGTGCGCCTCGTCGCCAACTACGGCGCCGTGCCGCTGCTCTTCTGGTCGCCCTGGGACAAGCCCTACGAAGAGGGACGCGGACCGGACCGGTTCGGCCTGCGGGAGATCCTCGCCGGCAAGTGGGATGCGTACATCGACACCTGGGCCGATGCGGCGCGCCAGTACGGCAAGCCGCTCCTGGTCGCCTGGGGCCTGGAGATGAACGGCACCTGGTTTCCCTGGTCCGGCGTGTTTTACGGCGGCGGCAAGACCGCCGGCCACAAGGAGGGCCGAACGCTCTACGAGGGACCGGAACTGTACAAGCGGGCCTATCGCTATGTGGTCGACAGGGTCCGGGCGCGGCAGGCGACCAACATCCTGTGGGGCTTCCATGTCAACAATTTCAGCTCGCCCCGCACGGCCTGGAACCGGATGAGCAGCTATTATCCGGGCGCCGGTTACGTCGACTGGCTCGGCCTGAGCGTCTATGGTAAGATGAGCCGATCCGAGGGATGGGCCGAGTTCGACGACATGATGGCCGAACCCTATGCCGAAATCTGCAAACTGGATGCGAACAAGCCCCTGTTCGCCGCGGAATGGGGGGTGGGCGAATATCCGCCCGGAGACAAGGCCGGGTTCATCGCCGCGGCCCTGCAGCATTTGCCGGACAGGTATCAGCGGGTGCGGCTCGCCGTCTATTGGCATGAACGGTGGGAGAACGAGGACGGCAGCTACAGCAACCTCCGGGTCAACTCCTCGCCCGAGGCCCTGAAAGCGTACCGGACCGGCATCGCCTCGCCGCGCTGGCTCGGCCGGCCGCAGTTCGAGCGGCGGGTGCCGCCCCCTTGACGCTCTTGTCCTCGAAGCCCCGATCCCGAGTGGATACGGGCGCGGCCGGCCCACTTCTTTTTGACATTGTCGGATTCCATGTTCCCGTTCACCTTTTCCCCATAACGGTGCACCCATGAATATCCTTCTTTTCAACGGCAGCCCCCGCAGGCGCGGCAACACCGACCTTCTGCTGGAGCGCATCGAAGCGGCCATCCACCAGGCCGGCCACAAAGCCGAGCAGATCAACCTGGCCCGCCTGGACATCCACCCCTGCACCGGCTGCGGCCATTGCGAGACCGAAGGCGTGTGCATCTTCAAGGACGACATGACCCCGCTCTACGACAAGATCGACGCGGCCAACCGGATCGTCATCGGCTCGCCCATCTATTTCTGCGGGATCACCGCCCAGGCCAAGGCCTTCATCGACCGCTGCCAGGCCCTGTGGTGCCGCAAATACCTGCTCGGCCAGATCAAACCGGAACGCGAATACCGGCGGGGCTACATGGTCAGCGTCGCCGCCGCCGACAGCGGCACGATCTTCGACGGCACCCGCCAGACCGTCCGCTACGCCTTTGACGCCATGGAATGCACCTTCAGCGGAGAATTGCTGGCCGGGGGCGTGGACGGCAAGGGCGCGGTGGCCGGGAAACCGGAACTCATGGCAGAGGCGGCGCATCTGGGCCAGACCATCTGCCGCAAATCCTGAATGCCCGTGCAAACCAGAAACCGAACCAGGCGACCGCTTCTCGCCGCCTGCCTGCTCGCGTCCCTGCTGGCGGCGCCATCGTTTGCGCCGGCAGCCCGGACGGAGGCCGGGCGCGCGGTGACCGAACTGGCCGCCAGCTACCGCTTCCTGGTCAGCGACCGCCAAGACGGCGGCATCCTCTACACCGCCACTGCCGGCGACCTGCGGGGGCAGCGGCTCCCCTTGAGTTTTCACGACAGCGCCGCCTACTGGGGCGAACACGTCTGCGGGGCGGCCGACTGCGCGGTGACCGACGTCTACGATCCGCAGGCCTATACCCTGCTGCCGCAGAAAACGCCCGCCGGCGACCTCCAGACCGAGCGGGTCAACACCCACAACGGCGCCAACATTTACGATGCCGCGACCTGGCAGATCGCGGTGCTGCTCGGCCACCGGCTCAACCGGCTGCCGCTGGCCCCCGGCCGGGACGCCTACACCCTGGCGAGCGCCCCGACCCGGCTGCTGGCGGCCGGCCATTACGGCGACAGCCGCCACCCCGCCCCCGGCCAGACCCGCGCCCTTTCCAGCGGGCCGGTTTTCGTCTACAATCAGCTCCGCATCACCGAGCCGGCACGGGCCTACAGCTTCCGCATGCTGCCCCGGGCCTGGCTGTCGCCCGATCCCTTTATCGGCACGTCCCACGCCCGCTTCATCGGCACCGCCAACCTGCCCGCCAACCATCCCGACTACCAGGCCGGCCTGATCAGTTGGACCGACTGGAAACCGATCACCGGCGAAAACGCCTGGGCCTTTTTCATCGGCCCGCTCCAGGCGGCCGACCTCCACTACGTCCATGGCCGCGCGGGTGGCTATGTCCCCTTTGCCGAACCGGCCCTGGCCAACGCCCTGGCGGTGCTGCCCGCCGTTGCCGCCATGCAGTCGCCGCAGGGCGGCGTGTACTACGCTCCGGCGGGCACGGTGGTCAATCAGGGCGATCAACTGGTCGATCCGTCCTTCGTGGCCGTGGAAAACACCCTCTCCCTCTTCGCCGGCCTGCGCATTCTCGACGCCACCCTGACCAGAACCCTGGCGCGGGACCAGGCCCTTTCGGCCTCCGACCGGACCGCCATCGCCGAAGGGCTGACCCTGTGCCGGGCCATGGTCGACGGTGGCCCGATCGGCCAGGGCCGTACCACCGAAGGCTTGCTCCATTTTCTGCGGTATGACGCCTGGAAGGACGGGGAATTCGTGCAGGGGGGACTGGCGGACAGACCCGGCGCGCCGGACCGATGGCTGCCGAACCTTGCGCCCAAGGCGGTCGATGTCAACACCTGGGGTGTGGCCGCCCTGGGACCGGAGCGCATTGACGAATGGTTCGGCTTCGGCGCCAGCTTCGACACCTGGCAGCGGATCAAGCAGTGGGGCGGGTACGGCCGGGGCGCCGACCTCTGGGGCGTGGGCTTTTCCGATCAGGACGGCAACGGCATCGACGCGGCCGGCCGCTATCGCCAGGGCGTACTCTCCGCCGAATGGACGGCCGGCGCCATCACCATGGTCCGCATGATGATCGCGCACTACCAGGCCATTGACCGTGCTTCGCCCCGCGCCGAGCAGGCTCGCGCCTTCGTCGAGGCGCTCCGGCGCGACGAAGGCGGCATGCTGGCCGCCTTGGAGCGGCTGCGGCTCGACACCTACCCCGAGGCCGACTTTCCCGGCACGCCGGCCGATTACCCGAAGCTCTTCCCGCTGGCCACCAAGCCCTATCTCTATGCCAGCAGGCGCTACCTGATTCCCTTCGGCTGGTACGCCAACCCCATTCCCAGCACCTGCGCCACCGCCTGGATGGTCATGGTGGCCAACCGCTACAACCCCTTTCTTCCCGGCGGCGGCCTCCGCTGACACGCCCGCCGTTGGCGGATCTCAGACTCGGCCGCGCAGATAGGCCAGCCGCAGCGGTTCCGGAAATCTCTCGATGGCGTAGCGCAGCATGGTGCGGGGCATGAGCCGGTAATGCTGGCGCAGAAAGCGCTCCAGCGCCTGCTGGTCGCGTTTGCCGGCTTCCCGCAGCATCCAGCCCACGGCCTTGTGGATGAGGTCGTGCCGGTCGTCCCGCAGCAGGGCGGCGAGCGCCAGGCAATCGGCGAAATCGTTCTGTCTGATGAAATGCAGGGTGGCGATGATGGCGATCCGCCGCTCCCAGAGCGATGCGGACGCGGCGAGGGTGGACAGCAGGGAACGGTCCTTGTCGGCCAGATAAGCGCCGACGATGGGGGCGGCCGAGCAGTCGACCAGGTCCCAATTGTTGATAAAGGCGGTGTGTTCGAGATAGCTGGTGAAGATTGCCCGGCGCGTGGCTTCGTCGGCCCGGCCTAAGCGGTCCGCCAGCAGCAGCAGAGCGGCGAGGCGCTCTTCATGCCACGGGGAGCGCAGTACCTCGCAGATTGCCGCCAGCTCCAGGTGACGGAAGCGGGGCAGCACCGACCGCAGCACCGGCAGGCGGATGCCGAGAAAGCGGTCGCCTTCGCCGTATTCGCCGGGACCGGTCTTGAAAAACCGCAGGGAATGGGCGGCAATGGCCGGGTCCGCCAACTGGCGCAACGCCTGTTGCAGTGCCTGCGCCTCTGCGCCGATGTCGGGCCGCCGTGCCGCCATCACAGCCATTTCTTCCGCTTGAACAGGACGAGGAGCGCCACGGCGAGCAGGACAAAGACGCCCCACAGCGCCGGGTAGCCCCAGCGCCAGTGCAGTTCCGGCATGTAGTCGAAATTCATGCCGTAAACCCCGGCGATAAAGGTCAGGGGAATGAAGATGGAGGCGAAGATGGTCAGCACCTTCATGATCTCGTTCATCCTGTTGCTGACGCTGGAGAGATAGATGTCGAGCATGCCGTTGAGCAGGTCGCGGTAGGAATCCATGGTGTCGATCACCCGCAGGGTGTGGTCGAACACGTCGCGGAAATAGGGCAGGTTCCTCTCCTGGACGAGTGGGCACTCGCTCCGCTGGAGGGCGAGCAGCGCCTCGCGTAGCGGCGCGATCGCCTTGCGGATGAACACCATCTCCCGCCTGAGCAGCTGGATGGTGGCGAAAATTTTGGGCTGCGGCCGGTGCAGCAGCGCGCTCTCTGCCGACTCGATCGCCTCCTCCATGATATCGGCCAGGGCGAAGTAGTTGTCCACCACCGCATCCATGATCGCGTAGGCGAGGTAGTCGATGCCCAGGGTGCGGATGCGCCCCTTGGTGCCGCTCAGCCGCAGCACGACGGCGGCGAACAGGTTGTCCGCCGTTTCCCGGAAGGTAAAAAGCATGTCGGCGAACATGAGCAGGGAGATCTGCTCGTGGCGGACATTGAGCGCTTCGTTGCAGTGCAGCCTCTTCATCACCAAAAACAGGTGATCCTCGAATTCCTCGAACTTCGGCCGCTGGTGGGTGTTGAGGATATCCTCCAGCACCAGGGGATGAATGCCGAAATGGTGACCGATGGTCTCGATCATGTCGACCATGTCCAGCCCCTCGCAGTGCACCCAGAGCAAGGCGCCCTGGCCGCGATGACGCAGAATGTCGTCGATGGTGGCGACGGAGAAGGACTCGAACCGGTCGGCGGTGTAGCAATAGAGGGTGATGCGGCCGGCCACGGCCGGAGTCGGGCCGACATGGACCAGGGTGCCGGGCGGCAGGCCCGCTTTTTCGGACGGATAGTTGAGGGAGTCGGCCATGGGCGTTTCCTTTGGTGCGGGGTGGCGGGCTCAGCGTTTAGCGGCGCGGCCGCCCAGCAGGCGGGCCTCGATCAGCGCGGCGATCTCCCGGCTCTGGTCGAGGCGGAAGCAAGGCTCGCCGGCCAGCGGCGGCTCGGCGGCCACGGCGATCACCCCCGGGACCTGATCGCGCAGCAGGGGAGCCGTGCTGTCCCTGCGCACCTCGATCTTGGGGACGTCGGCATGCTTGAATCCCTCGGCCAGGACGATGTCCGCCTCCGGAAAGAGCCGTTCGGCCAGCACCGGCAGGTCGCAGGCCGGGGGTTCGCTCTGCACGATCAACCGGTCCGGCGCCAGCAGCGCCACGCCGTCGGCGCCGGCCTCCCGGTACCGGGCGGTATCGGAACCGGGCCGGTCACAGGCGATGCCGCGCTCCTTGGTCGATTTGATCACTGCCACCACATAGCCCCTGTCCCGCAAATGCGTCAACACCTGGCGCGCCAGGGTGGTTTTTCCGGAATCGTGCCAGCCTATGAAGGCGATGAGTGGCGGCATAGGCCATCTCCCTGGAGGATGCGGGGACGAGCGGGCGCCCTTTGTGAAAAAATGCCTTTCAAGATACGGGAATTGTTATTATGAATTTATTTGAAAACAACAAGTTAAAATGTCGAGCCCTTGTGTTTTCCCGGCCATGACCGCGGAGACCGCCGCAAGATCGGGCGGTTGCGCCGCGACGCCGTCACGCGCCCGCCGGCCTCGGCCGATGGCGCCATCACTTTCTTCATCCTGGAGGAACAACTATGCGTGTCCAAACCGTTGTGAAAATCGGAGCGGTCCTGGTGATCCTTGCGGCAGCGCTGATGGTGGGGGCGGTCATTGCCGTCAAATCGATCAACCTCGACAAGGTCAAGGACGTCCTGACCACGCAGGTGAAAAACGCCACCGGCCGGACGCTGACCATCTCGGGTCCGCTGGAGGTGCATGTCGGCCTGGTGCCCAGTGTGGCCGCCAAGGGCGTCACCCTTTCCAACCCGCCCGGCTCGACCCGGCCCGAAATGGTCAAGATCGGGAGTTTTGAGATGGAAATGGCCCTGCTGCCTCTGTTGAAGCGGGAGGTCGTCATCAATCGCCTGATCCTGTCCTCACCCGACGTCCTTATTGAAACCGAGGCCAAGGGACCCGGCAATCTCAACTTCAGCGCTCCGGATCAGCCCGCCGAAGCCAAGCCGGCCGGACAAAAACCGCCGGCGGAAAGCGAAAGCGCCTTCCGGTTCACGGTCAACGAACTGAAAATGACCAACGGCGTCATCGCCTGGCACAACCGGGCCGCCAAGACAACCGAGTCGGTGGAGGTGCGTGAGTTTTCCCTGCGGCCGGACCGCGCCGCCGCGGACCTCCTCGCGCTGCGCCTCCTGGCCAGGGTCCGCAGCCATGACCTCGAACTGAAGGGCACCATCGGCGGCCCGAACGCCATGCTCGGCGGCAAGCCCTGGCCGCTCAACCTTGCGGTCCAACTGCCGGGGGCGGCCCTGAACATCGAGGGCGCCGTCGCCAATCTCGCGGCCTTCCGCGGCCTCAAGCTCAAGATGACGGCCCAGGGAGCGGAACTGGCCGAGCTGATCCGCCTCGCCGAAATCACCCATCCCGATCTCCCGCCGAGCATCGGCCCCTTCAAGGTCGCCGCCAATCTGGGCGACAACGGCGATCGGCTGGATCTCACCGAGGTGGCGGTCGAAGCCGGCAAGCCCGACCTGGTCCTGGTCACCGCCACGGGGGCGGTCAAGGATCTGGCCGGCGGTTCCCCTGCCGTGGATATGGCGGTGACGGTGGCCAGCGACAATCCGGCGGCAGCGGCGAAATCGGCCGGAGCCGAGTATGGCGGCAAGGGACCGGTCAAGCTTGCCGGCCATCTGCAGGGTGGCGGCACCACCTGGAACATGACGGATCTCAAGGCAACGGCCGGCTCCAGCGATCTCGGCGGCAGCCTGGGCGTGCAGCTGGCGGCCAAGCCGAAAGTGACCGGCAAGCTGGCGGCTGCCACCGTCGATCTGGCTGATTTCGCGCCGGCAGCCGCCGCATCGAACCAGCCGGCGGCAGCGAAGGCAGCGGCCACGGGCGGCGACGGCCGGGTCTTTCCGAACGACCCCTTGCCGGTGGCGGCCCTGCGGTCGGTGGATGCAGACCTCTCCCTCCAGGTCGGCAAGCTGATTCTCGACGACAAGCACTTGACCGACGTGGCGGCAACGATTCAACTGAACGGGGGCCACCTGGCGGTCAAGCCGTTGCGGTTCGGCCTGGCCGGCGGCACCATCGAGGGCGAAGCCAGTCTGGACGCCTCCGGCAAGACGCCCGCCCTCGCCGTGCGCATGAACGGGCACCAGGTGGAACTGGGCAAACTGGACAGCCAGGGGCCGATCGCCGGCGGCAAGAGCGATATCAAGGTGGATCTCCGCAGCAGCGGCGAGTCGGTCCGCGCCCTCATGGCGTCGGCCACCGGCGAGACCAGCGTCGGCGTCGGCGAGGGCAGATTGCGCAACAAGGCCGTGGATCTGGCCGCCGGCGACCTGATCTTCCAGGTGCTGGGGGCGATCAACCCCTTTGCCAAGAGCGAGGACTCCACCCAGATGGTCTGCGCGGCGGTCCGGTTTGTCATCCGCGACGGCGTCGCCACCGCCGACAGGGGCATCGCCCTGCGCACCGGCCAGGTGGACGTGGTGGGCTCGGGCACGGTCGATCTCCGTTCGGAACGGCTCGATCTGGGTATCAAGCCCCGGCCGCGCGGCGGCGTGGGCCTGTCCCTGACCACACCTCTGGCCGGACTGGTCAAGGTCGGCGGCACCATCGCCAAGCCGTCGATCGGCATCGACGCCGCCGGCACGCTGAAAACCGCGGCCTCGGTGGGCGCGGGCATCGCCACCGGCGGCCTGTCGACCGTCGGCGAAATGCTGGTCGACAAAGTCACCGCCGACGAGGATCCCTGCCGGACCGCCCTTGGCCTGGCCCAGAAGGGACAGGGCAAACCGGCAGCCGAATCGCAGCCGAAACAGGAAAGCCAGCAGAAACAGGGGCCGGGAAGCCTGCTCCAGGGCGTGTTCGGCCGCTGAGCATCGCGGGCGCAACCGGCGACCGGCCAATCTGTTCCCAGGTCGCCGGGAAAGCGGAGATACCGGGATGGACCGGGCATGTCCGCGCCCGCACAGGGGATGACAAGAAGGATCACGCATGAACGCAGCCCCTCTTTTCCTGCCGCCGGTGCCGGTGCCCGGCGGCTCCACGCGCCCCGCCGCAGCCTCCTTGGCGGAGGGCCGCGCCCGTCCAAACAACCAATCCAACATACCTGCCCCGCCAACCGGGGCAGGGGCCACAACACGAAAACAGCCGCTGCCATGACCGCCACTGCCGTGCCATCGCCGACCGCGACCTCCTCCCTGGAGCGGTCGGCCCTGCTGGTCGCCACCCTGACCTCGTTTCTGGGACCGTTCATGATCTCCTCGGTCAACGTGGCCCTGCCGGCGATCCAGGCCGATCTGGGCCTGACCGCCGTCCAGTTGAGCTGGATCGCCACCTCCTACCTGCTGGCCGTGGCGGTGGTGCTGCTGCCGGCGGGCAAGATCGCCGACATCCACGGCCGCAAGAGGGTCTTCGCCGCCGGCCTGATCGTCTACACGCTGGCCTCGACCGCGGCGGCCTTCGTGGGCAGCGCGGCCTGGCTCCTTGCGTGCCGCGCCATCCAGGGGGTCGGTGCCGGCATGTTCATCACCACCGGCATGGCCATCCTGACCTCCATCTTCCCGCCCCAGAGACGGGGCCGGGCCATCGGCATCTACGTGGCCGCCGTCTACGTCGGCCTGTCGGTCGGCCCCTTTGCCGGCGGCATCCTCATCCAGCAGTTCGGCTGGCGCTCCATCTTCCTGGTCATGCTGCCGCTCGGCATGGGCGCGGTCACCATCACCCTCGCCTTTCTCCGAGGGGAATGGGCCGACGAACCGGGCCAGCGGCTCGACATTGCCGGCAGCCTGATCTACACCGTGGCCATCCTGGCCCTGATCTACGGGGCCTCGATCCTGCCGTCCCCGACCGGCACGCTCCTGATCGCCGTCGGCCTGGCCGGTCTGGTCCTCTTTTTCCGGCAGCAACGGCGGGCGCCCCATCCCCTGTTCGAGGTTGCCCTGTTTGCCGCCAACCGGACCTTCACCTTCTCCAGCCTGGCCGCCCTGCTCAACTACTCCGCCACCTTTGCGGTCACCTTTCTCATGAGCCTGTATCTGCAATATCTCAAGGGCATGCCGCCCAGAAACGCCGGCATGCTGCTCATGACCCAACCGGTGGTGATGGCGGTCTTCTCGCCCCTGGCCGGCCGGCTTTCCGACCGCATCGAGCCGCGCCTGCTGGCCAGCGCCGGCATGGCCGTCACCGTGGTCGGCATGCTGGTCTTCAGCCGGCTGCATCCCGACAGCGGCCTGGCGGGGATCGGCGGCAACCTCGTTCTGCTCGGGTTCGGCTTTGCCCTGTTCTCCTCCCCGAACATGAGCGCGATCATGGGGTCGGTGGCCAAGGAACATTACGGCATCGCCTCGGGTGCGGTGGCCACCATGCGGCTCATGGGCCAGATGATGAGCATGGCCATTGCCACGGTGGTGCTCGCCCTGCTGGTGGGTCACGAAACCATCGGCCCGGCGAACTTCGACCGGTTTTTGCACAGCATCCGCATCGTGTTTCTCGTCTCGGCCCTGCTCTGCGCAATCGGCGTTTCCTTTTCCCTCTTCCGCGGCCGTCTCAGGCAGCAGTGACCGCCGGCGCCGCCCATTCCCCCACACGGACACCGATGAACAAAGTCGACTGGAAACCGGGCACCATGATCTACCCCTTGCCGGCGGTCATGGTCAGCCTGGGCGAGACCCCCGAGGAATACAACATCATCACCATCGCCTGGACCGGCACCCTCTGCTCCGACCCGCCGCTCTGCTACATCTCGGTCCGCCCCGAACGGCATTCCCATGCCATCCTGACGCGCACCCGGGAATTCGTCATCAACCTCACCACGCGGCACCTGGCCCGAGCCACGGACTGGTGCGGCGTTCGTTCCGGCAGGCACTACCGGAAATTCGAAGAGATGGGCCTGACGCCCGGACCGGCGGCCATGGTGAGGGCGCCGGTCATCGTCGAGGCCCCGATCAACATCGAATGCCGGGTCACCGACATCCGGCGGCTGGGCACCCACGACATGTTCAGCGCCGAGGTGGTCAACGTCAAGGCCGATCAACAGTACATCGATCCCCGCACCGGGGCCTTCGACCTAGCCAAGGCGGAACCGATCGCCTTTGCCCACGGGCAGTACTTCACCCTGGGTCGCAGGATCGGCAAATTCGGTTTTTCCGTGGAAAAAAAACGGAAGACGCGAAAAGCGTAGGCAACGGCCCTCCACGCACACATGAGGGGTGCCGTTGCCTATACGCCCCTTGCCGCGCCCTGAAAACGGCCCGCCGGTTGTCTCGCCCTTGCCTGCGGTGCCACAGAGGCAACGGCTCCACCTAGAGATACTTTTCCAGCACCCGCCCCTGTTCCACCTGTTCGGCCAACGCCTCTGCGTCGGCCCGCAGTTGCCCCACGACCGCAGCCATGCGCCGCACCGTGGGATCCTCGTCGCCGAGCATTCGCCGGCTCTCTTCCAGCAATCCCTGTCCCTGCACGAGCCAGAGCTCCAGGTCACCCAGGATGCACCGCCGATGCCGCTGTTTCTCCTGTTCGGCACTGAGCACCGGCACCAGTCGCTGAATGGAGATTTCCACCAGCAGGTCGCGCGGCAAGCGGTGCACCTTGGCAACGTGATCGAGGGCGAGCAGGGAGTTCCGGCTGACGACGTAGGTTTTCTGCTGCCGCTGCGCCTGCACGGGTCGATAGCTGGAAGCCCTGAGAGCGAGCTGTTCGAGAATCTGCCGATCTTCGACCAACTGGTCGAACAGGGATTTCTGTTTGAGCCCCAACTGATCGGCGGCAATGCTCAGCAGTTCGATCACCGGCAGCGGCAGCTTGAACGTCGCCCGCACCGATTGCCTGCCCTTGAGCCTGTCGGCCGACAGTCCGGCCACCGCCTCGTTCACCTGTTCATGCTGGTCCATTCTTCCTCCCACGATCCATCGCCGGATAGCCATCGGGCCCCGAAACATTACCCACATCGTAGCAGACTCATTTAGTAATGCAAGCATGAAATTACGATAAGCGTTGACTCGACCTTCGTGCGACTTATAGTTCCTCACAGACAACGGGCCGGCACGCCACCGTGAAGGCCGCACACAGCGAAACACCTCATCAGCAGGGAGGAGAACATGATGACACGTTGGCACGACATCCAGAACATCCTTGGCGCCATGGATCTGTTCCGCACGCAGATGAACAGTCTCTTCACCGACTTCGATCGGGCCTACAGCAGCGGTCGCGGCTGGGGAGGCCCTGACGTCTACCCGCGGACCAATCTGAACGACACCGGCGACAATCTCGAACTGATCGCCGAGATTCCGGGCGTCGGCAGGGAAGAGCTCAATGTGAAGATCCAGGGCAATTACCTGGAGATCAGCGGATCGCGCACGACCGATGCGCCGGAAGGCTATACCGTGCACCGGACCGAGCGGCCGGCCACCACGTTCTCCCGCAGTTTCACGCTGCCCTACGAGGTGGATGCGGCCAAGGTGACGGCAACGTTGAAGGACGGCCTGCTGACCATGACCCTGCCCAAGTCCGAAGCGGCCAAGCCCCGGCAGATCAGCATTCAGTAACCCGAAAGCGTCATGAAAACGAACAGGAGGTACCCCCTATGAGCGAGAATCACGTTGTTGCCCGTACCGAACAGCCGGCCGAACTCGTGCGGCAAGTGCCGGTGACCGCGCCGGCCGTGGACATCCTGGAAAACGAGAGCGAGATTCTGCTCCATGCCGACCTGCCCGGCGTGCGCAAGGACGACATCGCCATTCACGTCGACAACGGCACGATGACGCTGTCGGGCACGCGGCGCGTGCAGACGACCGGAGCGGCATCGTGGCGGGAACTCGGCGATGTCGAATTCCGCCGGACATTCGCCGTGCCGCAGAGCATTGACGTCGACAAGGTCCATGCCGAGTTGAAGGACGGGGTATTGCGGTTGCATCTGCCCAAGTCCGAATCGGCGAAACCCCGGCAGATCGAGATCGCCGCCGGGTGAGTTTCAGCATGCGGGCCGCGCCAAAGCGGCCCGCGCCACCATTGACAAGGAGGAACCGTATGGAACTGAAAATGCTTGCGCCGTGGAACTGGTTCAAAAAGGAGGAAGAAATCGAGCACGGGGTGCCGATCACGCATCGAGGGAAAGGTGGGTACATGGCCGATCGGTACTATGACCCCACCTTTCCCATCCACCGCGACATCGACCGGCTGTTCGACCATTTCTTCCGCGGATTCGGGCCGATGGGCATGGGCCGCCTCGGCTCCGGGCCCGCCTTCGGCGAGGGGATGGTCCTGAAACCCAAGGTCGACCTGAGCGCCACCGAAGGGGAATATCTGCTGACCGTCGAGATTCCCGGGGTCAGCGAAAAGGACGTGTCCGTGGACATCAGCGGCGGCACCCTGACGGTGAAGGGTGAAAAACGGCAGGAAAAGGAAGAGAAGGAAAAAGATTACTACCGGGTCGAACGGAGCTACGGCTCGTTCCAGCGGGTTCTCTCGCTTCCCGACGATGTCGACCGGGAAGGGATCAAGGCCGGCTTCAAAGACGGCGTGCTGTCGATCACCATGCCCCGCAAGGCCACGAGCAAGGGCGAGGTGAAGCAGATCGAGATCACCGCCGGCAGCTGATCCGCTCCATCCACGCCATTGTTCAGGGTTCAACGGTCGCGCCGCCGCTGAACCCTTTTGTGTGTCCGCCGCCGTGCAAACGATGCGGCCCCTGCCCCGTCGTGACGTTTTGTTACCTGCAAAAACAATCGTTACCAGCTCACGACACGATCACGACATGCCTTACCGTCCTGCCGTAAAATTTTTTCCCCGACCGCACGATACTCCTTACATGGAGACCGGGGACTTCCTCCTCGGCCGAGCAACAGAACAAGGGAGAGACGCGCATGACGACCATTGCATCAACCAGTTCGGGAACGGTTTCCTTCGCCGGCCTGGCCAGCGGCATCGATACGGCCTCCATCATCGAATCCATCCTTGAAGTGGAGCGCGCCCCCATCGACACGATGGAGGACAAGAAGGAGTATCTGAGCACCAAGCTGGATGCCTACACCGAATTCAACAGCCTGCTCGAATCATTCTACGCTTCCCTGACCGGATTGAACGATGCCAACGACCTGAACACCTTCGCGGTGCGCAACAGCGGCTCCGACTCATTCTCCCTCAGCACGACCAGCCTGGCCGAGGCAGGTTCCTATTCGGTGGAGGTCGTCAGCCTGGCGCAGCAGCAGAAGGACGTCAGCACCAACGGCATTGCCGATACGTCAACGACCAGCCTCAGCGGTTCCCTGCAGATCGGCGAGGCGACCCTCGACTACAGCGACGTGACCCTTTCGGAACTGGCCGATCTGATCAACGACGGGGATTACGGGGTTTCCGCCTCGATCATCAACGACGGGACCGACAACGGCTATCGCCTGAAGCTGACCGTCGCCTCGGCCGGGGAGGAAGTGGCCATCACCGGGACCGGTTCCCTGGAGTTCGACACCGCGACCAACGGCCACACGGTCGCCGGCGCCAAGGCCCATCTGGTCATCGACGGCATCGATTACTACAGCAGCAGCAATACCGTCACCGACGCCATCAAAGGGGTCACCATCACCCTGCTCGAGGCCAACGAAGGCACCACGAGCACCGTCACCATCGAATCGGATGCCGAGACGGTCATCAGCGATCAGCTGCAGGAGATGGTCGAAGCCTACAACGCCATCGACACCTATATCGACACCATCAGCGGTTCGGATTCCACCCTGGCCAATACCATGAAATCGGTCCAGCGCAGCCTGAGAAACTATCTGACCAGCAAGGATCTGACCACCATCGGCATCTCGACCAACTGGGAAACGGGCGAGCTGGAATTCGACACCGAGGTCTTCAGCGAAGCGTATGCCAAGGACGCCGACTCGATCAAGACCGCTCTGGTGGGGGATGAAGACAACGAGGGCCTCATGAACCGCCTGGACGACTACCTGACCGAACAGCTCAACTCCTCGACGGGGTTTCTCATATCGAAGGAAACCACCATCAACAAACAGATATCCGATCTGGAAGACCGGATCAGCGCCATGGAAACCCGGCTCGAAAAAAGGCAGGCCACGCTCGAAGCCCAGTATGCCGCCATGGAAGAACTGATCAGTACCCTCACCTCGCAGGGGGACTACATCACCAGCTTCTTCGAAAGCTACAATCAATCCTCCTGACCGGCGGGAGTCCATGGCACGGCAGCCCGCCCATCTTTACGCAACTTTTCCTCAACTTGATCGATCTTAACAGACAACGGCCGGGAAATGACCGATAAAGAAGGACGAAACCGGTGAGGGCTCCGCCCCCCGTCGCAGGCCAGGTACGCCAAGCGACCGGAGAGAGGCGCCCCCATCCTCTACCTGGCAGACACCATGTCAACAGGACAGCACCATGTCGTCCCACGTACCCGGTCAGCATCTTCGCTGCTCGATTGCCTTTCTCACCGACAACGAGCGGGAAACCAAATCCCTGGTTGACGCCCTCGTGCGGGAGGCCTTCTCGGTTCATCTCCTCACCTCCAAGGAAGAAGCCTTCAACAGGAACCTCATCAAGGATGCGGATCTCCTCATCATCGATTCGAGCCGCTTCTCCCTGGAAGAAATATCGTCCTACCCCCGGCTGCGCACCGTGTACGGCGGCCTGCTCATGCTGCTGACCAACGGCATCGACGAGATGATGCAGGTCCTGCTCTACGAACAGGGGATTGACGATCTGCTGGTCAAACCGATGCACCACCTCCTGATCCTGGCCCGGATCCGCGCCCTGCTGCGCCGCAACGGCCAGCGGGCGGTTCCGGCCACCCTGCTGTTCAACGGCCTGGAAATCAACGGCGGCCTGCGCCGGGCAAGCTACCTGGGCGAGGAAATCCCCTTCACCTCGCGCGAGTTCGACCTGCTCTGCCATCTGGCCCAGAACGCCTACACCACCCTGGACCGCGACCATCTCTACAAGGCGGTCTTCGGGATCGAATACAACGGCTACGACCGTTCCATCGACATGTACATCGCCCGGATCCGGGCTAAAATGGTCCGCTTTCCCGCCCTTGCCCACATGATCAGGACCGTTCGCGGCACCGGTTATCTCTTTGCCGGCGAGTAGGAGACCGCTGTTTTCCATGCGAAAACAACCGTGACTCCAGCCACCTGAACCCAAGCTCCCCCACCGTGGCGCGGTCACGCGCCGATCCCCTCCGCACCCGTTTTTTCCCAGCGTTCTTCGCCGCAAGCGGCGCCCCATTGCCGGGGCGCTGTTTTTTTTTACCCTTTACCCACCGTGACGGACAGATTGTTACCCTGGTGCAACATCATGACAACCTGGTGACAGCACAACAGATAACATGACGAAACTACAATAAAAATTACGGAATCCCATTGCCGATACCCATGGCAGGGACGAATGGCTTGCAGCGGTGCCACCCGACGGCATTCCTCATGCGACCATTGTCCGGCATTGAATCGTTTTCTCCAGGATGGAGAGGCGCGCTTGCACGGATGCGCAACCGGCCGGCCGACACGACCCGGCTCGGCCAGGTGACCGGAGACTCCCGGATTCGCGAGGCGTTGCGGCCGACCCTGCCGCCACGCACCCGGTGCCGGGGCTCCCATGGAGGGAAACGATGGGACTTTCCAGCGCACTCTACACGGCGATCAGCGGCCTGCAAACCAACTCGCAGGCCATGACCGTCACCGGCAACAACATCGCCAACAGCAACACCGTCGGCTTCAAGACCAGCTCCACGATCTTCTCCGACCTGCTCTCCGCCAACATCGCCAGTTCCGCCGGCAATTCCCAGGTTGGCCGCGGTTCCCAGGTCCAGACCGTGCAGACCAATTTCAGCCAGGGCGGCTACGAATCCACGGACAATGCGACCGACCTCGCCATCGAGGGAAGCGGATTCTTCATTGTCAGCGACCCGTTGGGCACCACCGACTACTACACGCGCAACGGCAACTTCAGTTTCGACGACAGCGGCTACCTGGTGACCGCCGACGGCTTCCGGGTGCAGGGCTCGGTCTATACCGGCAGCGGTGTCCTGGCCAGCGGCAGCCTCAACGACATCCGCGTGGACCTGACTTCGCAACTCAACGCCAAGCAGACGGAAAACGTGTCGCTGCACACCAACCTCGATTCCGATGCCGGGGTCCTGGCCGGTTTCGACATCACCGCGCCGGAGGACACCTCCAACTACACCGCCACGACCACGGTGTACGATTCCCTGGGCACCTCCCATCTCCTGACCTGCTATTTCGCCAAGACCGGTGACCAGGCATGGGACTGGTATCTGACCGTGGACGGCGGCGAGTTGAACGGAGGAACCGCCGGCGTGACCCAGCAGATCGGCACCGGTTCCCTGACCTTCGATGAAAACGGCAATCTGCTGACCGGCGAGACCGCCGCCATCGGCTCGATCACCTGGGCCAACGGGTCCGCCGCCCAATCGATCGACTACACCTTTGACACCACCCAGTTCAATAGCGATTCCACGGTGTTCTCCCAGGACCAGGACGGGTACGCCTCCGGGAAGGTCACCGACGTCGCCATCGCGGCCGACGGCACGGTCAACGCGGTCTATTCCAACGGCGAGACCATTCCGGTGGCCGTGATCTCGCTGGCCACCTTCATCAATGCCGACGGCCTGCATGCGGTCGGCGGCAGCCTCTATTCCGCCACCTCGGCCTCGGGCATAGCGACCATCGGCTATCCGGGAGTCTCGCAGGGCACCCTGATCACCCAGGCGCTGGAACTCTCCAATGTCGATCTCGCCACGGAGTTCGTCGACCTGATCACCATCCAGAACGGCTATACCGCCAATTCCAGGGTGATCACCACCACCGACGAAATGCTCCAGGAACTGCTCAACCTCAAACGATAACCGGGGAGTATCGGGAACATGAACAGCGACAACGCCGCTCTCGCGGCCCACCTGCGGGAACTCAACGATCTGTTGGTCCGTGAACGCCACGCCATCACCCACCTGCGCATGCCGCAACTGGAGGAGATACAGCGGCGGAAAACCGAACTGCTGCGCCGTCTCCGGCAGGTCGACCACAAGGTCGACGGCGAGGCGGGCACGTTGATCGATATGATTCGGCGCAACAACGACCGCAACCGGGTTCTGCTCGAATCCGGGCTGCGCCTGATCGGCCGGTTGCAGGACAACATCTTCCGCCGCCTGGCCCTGACCTATGCGGCCCACGGCCGCTCGCTCGTCATCGAGGCCGGCCCGCGCCTGCTCAGCCGGAGCGTCTAGCCATGGCCGGCCTGATCACCTCGCTCCACACCGGCGCCAGCGGTCTCTACACCAGCCAGACCGCGGTGCAGGTGACCGGCAACAACATCGCCAATGCCAGTACCGCCGGCTATTCGCGCCAGGTCGCCTCCATCGTCAGCACCACCCCGTTGACCAGCGGCGGTTTGACCTACGGCAGCGGCAGCGCGGTGGATGCCATCGACCGGGCCGGCGACAGTTTCATCGTCCAGCAGCTGGTGGCGCAGAGCGCCGCCTATGGCGCCTATCAGGCGGCCAGCACGCCGCTTGCCGACATCGAGCGGATCATCGATATCGGCGACTCCGGCCTCGCCGGCGATATCGACAGTTTTTTCGACGCCTGGGAGGAGTTGAGCACCAATCCCTCGGGCACGGCGGAACGGCAGCAGGTCCTCCAGGAGGCCGGCAACCTGGCCGACCATTTTCACCAGATCGACCAGCAACTGACCGAGGTGGTGTACGGCATCAACACCAGCATCGAATCGACGGTGCCCGATCTCAACAACCAGCTCTCCCAGATCGCCACGCTCAACCAATCGATCATGCAAACCGAGTTGGTCGGCGGCGACGCCAATACCCTGCGCGACCAGCGCGACCTCCTGGTCCAGCAGGTCAGCGAAACCTGCGGCGCCACCATCTCCACCGACGGCAACGGCATGGTCTGCCTGCAACTGCAAAACGGCCTGCCGCTGGTGACCGGCAATGTCGCCTCCTCCTTCGCCACCACCAAGGTCGACGGCCTGACCCAGATCAGCCTGACCAGCGGCACCACCTCGTATGCGCTCGCCCACGACGACTTCAGCGGCACTCTGGGGGGATTGCTCACAACCCGCGACGTCACCATTCCGCAGTTCCAAAACGACATCGACCGGCTGGCCTACACCCTTGCCACCGATGTCAACACTCTGATCACCACCAGCGGCGGCATCGATCAGAACGGCGATGCAGCCACCGACCTGTTCGCCCTGACGGCGCCGGCCGATCCCCTGGCGGACGCCTGGGACGGCGCGGCCGCGTCGATCAGCGTCGCCATCGACAATGTGGCCCTGCTCGCCGCCGGCACCACCGGCACCACCGCGGACAACAGCCTCTGCCTGAGCATTGCCGCGTTGCGCGACACCACCGCCATCGACGGCGCCACCTACGGCGAGGAATACGCCCGCATCGCCGCCAAGGCCGGACTTCTGGTCAGCAACAACGAAGGACGGCTCACGGCCAGCAGCGACACCCTCGACGAACTGAGCGCCAAGCGCGACGCCATTGCCGGCGTGTCCACCGATGAAGAAATGATTTTATTGATTCAATACCAGGCGGGCTATCAGGCGGCATCGAACTATCTTGCCACCGTAAAGGAAATGCTCGACATTCTGATGCAACTGTGAGGACCACCATGATCATCACCCGCGATGCCACCACCTATAACGCCCTGCAGAGCAATCTGAGCAGGACATCCACCGCGCTCAACCAACTGTATCTCAAAGCTTCGAGCGGCGTCGAGGTCAGCTCGGCGTCGGATAATCCCGCTGCCGTGGGTTCGATCCTCGGCTGCCGGAGCGATATCGTCAAGGGCGAGCGCTATGTGGAGAACTGCAAGCACGTCCAGGACACGCTCTCCTCCTCGGAAGTGTCTATGGACTCCATCGAACGACTGCTGACCAGGGCGAAGGAAATCGCCATCAACGGCGCCAACGACAGCCTCTCCGAAGCGGACAGGGCCACCCTGGCCGACGAGGTGAGCCAGTTGCAGCAGGAACTGCTCGACCTGGCCAATGCCAAATCGGGCAACACCTATCTGTTCGCCGGCTACAACGACCAGACGCAGCCCTTTTCCGGGTCGCCGGTCACCTACAACGGCACCGCCGATCACCAGATGATCGAGATCAGCCCCGGCACCACGGTGGCCAAAAACATCACCGGCGAAGAGCTGTTCATGAGTCCGGTCAACCTGTTCACCACGCTGGAGGATCTGCACACCGCCCTGACCAGCGGCGACAGCGCCACTGTCTCGGCCATGCTGACGCCCCTGGAGGATGCGGCCGAGCAGGTGCGCGGCCAGCTCAGTTCGCTCGGTAACACCAGCGCCCGCATGGACGACATGATCAGCCTGCACGAGAATTCCCTGCTCCTGGTGAAAAGCACGCTGTCGCGCCACCAGGATGCGGACCTGACCGAGGTGCTGTCCGAGATTGCCAAGATGGAAACCTCGCTCCAGGCGACCATGCAGGTCACGGCACGCGTTTCCTCCTTGAGCCTGATGGATTATCTGTAAGGAATGCGCTCCGGCGGGCAGAAAAATGCCGACACGTGGGGCACGATCGTGCCCGCGCTGGTGCCGTTTGCGCAAAGGCCCTGCCGTTCCGGAGCAGAGCGATGAGGTGTGCCGCCGGCAGGCAATTCCCGCATGAAGAAACGGGAGAAGCCGGCGGCGCAGCAGGTGGGCGCGGTCTATGCCAGGTTCCTGAGCTGCTCCAGCAGTTCGCCCATGATCGTCAGTTTTTCCCGGGCCACGGCCACCGAATCCTGCCGGCCGTCGGTCTCCATGTCGAACGCCAACTGCCGGATCCCTTCAATGCCAAGGCTGGCCGCCGCCCCCTTCAGGCTGTGGGCCGCCTGCACCACCGCCGCGGCGTCGCCGGCCGCCACCGCCCGCTGCAACTGGGCATAATCATCAGCCGAGGAATCGCGAAACAGGATCAGCAATTCCTCCAGCAGTTCCTCGTCACCGGCCGTTTGCTCCAGGGCAAACGCTTTGTTCCACTGTATATCGACCATTGCTGCCTCCAGCATCTCGTTCATTGGTTCTGGGAAAAGTCCGCGACGCTCGCGCGCACCGCGGCAAAGGCGATCCTGCCTTCCCGGATGCACAGGAGTTCGCCCCGGTCCAGGCCGACCAGCGTTGAACCGGCGCCGCCGGGCGCGACGCCACCGTCGACGATCAGATCGATCTCGTTCTCGAATATCCTGCTCACCTCGCGGGCGGACACTGCCGCCGGGAACCCGGTGATGTTGGCACTGGTGGCGGTCACCGGGCCGCCGAAAGCGGCGATGAGGGCCGCCGCCGTCTCGTTCGGCGATCGGCGCACGCCGACGGTACGGGTGTTGCCGGTCAACTGCGGCGGCAGGGAAGGCAGGGCCGGGCAGACCAGGGTCAGGGGCCCGGGCCAGAAGCGCTCGATCAGCCGGTGGTAGACAGCCGGAATCTCGCCGGTCAACAACGGCAACTGGTCGCAACCGGCCACAAGGACGAGAATCGGATGGTGGCGCGGCCGCCGTTTGATGGCGAACAACCGGTCCAGGGCCCGGCAATTGAACGGATCAACCGCCAGACCGTAGTACGTCTCGGTGGGAAAGGCGACCACTCCGCCGGCCCGCAGCAGGTTGGCGGCATGGGCAAGCCCTTCCCGGTCGGCTGCGACAGGCCAGTTCACCCGTTCAGCGCCTTGTTTTTCGCCGTGACCTCGTCGGCCATGGTCCGGGCATGCCGGTCCAGTTTTTCCTTGAGGTCGCTGTCGCCGAGCGCCAGGATGCGGGCGGCCAGCACCGCCGCATTCTTGGCGCCGGCCTTGCCGATACCCATGGTGGCGACCGGGATGCCGGGCGGCATCTGCACCGTGGACAGGAGGGCGTCGAGCCCGTTCAACGCGGAAGCATCCAAAGGAACCCCGATCACCGGCAAGGTGGTATGGGCCGCCATGACGCCGGCCAGATGGGCGGCCATGCCCGCGCCGGCGATGATCAGCTTAAGCCCGCGCTGCCGCGCGGTCCTGGCATAATCGCAGGCCTGTTCCGGCGTCCGGTGGGCCGAGGTGATGCGCATCTCGAAGTCGATGCCGATTAATTGCAGAAAATCGGCCGCGGCCTGCATGACCGGCAAATCGGAATCGCTGCCCATCACGATCCCCACCACGGGTTGACGGCTTCTGGTGAGGCGTGCCAGCGCCCGGTGGCCGATGTCGCAGCGGTAGGAGCATCCCTGCCATTGAATTTTTCCGACCGCCGCATAGGCACGGTCAATGGCCTCCCGGATGGTCTCGCCCACAGCGGTCACCCCCAGAACCCGGCCGCCGCTGGTGACAATCCGTCGTCCCTTCATGGCAGTGCCGGCATGGAAGACCTCCACGCCCTCTACCTGCGCCGCTGCCTCCAAGCCGGTGATCGCCCTGCCGGTCTCGTATGTGCCGGGATAGCCCTCCGAGGCGAGGACCACGCAGACCGTGGGACGCGGATCGATCTCCATGCGCACCTGGTCGAGGGTGCCGTCGATGCAGGCTTCGAGGATGTCGACCAGATCGCTCTTCAGGCGCATCAGCAGGGGCTGGCATTCCGGATCGCCGAAGCGGCAGTTGAATTCGAGCACATTGATCCGGTCGCCATCAATCATCAGGCCGGCATACAGCACGCCTTTGTACGGCCGGCCTTCCGCCGCCATGCCACGGACCGTCGGCAGCATCACCTCGGCCATCACCCGCCTGGTCAGCGCCTCGGTCACCACCGGCGCCGGCGAATAGGCGCCCATCCCGCCGGTGTTCGGTCCCTTGTCGCCGTCAAAAATGGCCTTATGGTCCTGCGACGAGGGTAACGGCAGCACGGTGGTGCCGTCGGTGAAGGCGAGAAACGACGCCTCCTCGCCCTTGAGGAACTCCTCGATCACCACCTGGTTGCCGGCGGCGCCAAAGGCCTTTTCCTTCATGATCAGATCGACCGCCTGCTCGGCTTCCTCAAAGGTCTGGGCAATGATGACCCCTTTGCCGGCGGCCAGGCCGTCGGCCTTGACCACGCACGGCACCCCGATGGACCGGATGAATTTCTTCGCCGCGCCCCGTTTGGCAAAGGTTTCGTAGCGGGCGCTCGGTATGTTGTATTTTTTCAGGAAATCCTTGGTGAAAACCTTGCTGCCCTCCAGGATCGAGCCCTTCTCATCGGGACCGAACACGCGGAGGCCGTTTTGCCGGAGCAGGTCGACAATGCCCTTGGTCAGCGGTTCCTCGGGGCCGACCACCGTCAGGTCGATCCGTTCCTTCAGGGCAAAAGCGAGCAGCGCGTCGATATCGCCGGCAGCGATGTCGACGCACCGGGCAAGGGCCCTGATACCGGCATTCCCCGGCGCGCAGAAAATAGCGTCAACCCTGCCGGACTGCTTCAGCTTCCATACCAAGGCATGCTCGCGGCCGCCCCCCCCGATCACCAACACCTTCATGCGCTCCTCCTTGTTGCCTTGATGTGACCAAAAACCTCTTTCCTTCTAATAAACAGCCGCAAGTCTCGTCCAGCAAAATAATGAACCCCTTCCCCTTTCCGCCACCCTGCCCACAGACAAGATCTCGGCATTTTTCTTGACAATTTGCCCGGTAAACTGTTAGTTTCGGAATGAGGATTCATTCATTTTTTTCGGCAATTGTCTGTTTCAACATGTTAAATGAAATCAACGGATAAACATAGGAAGATCATTCGCGCCGCCACCAAGGTTTTCGCCAAGAAAGGCTTTTTCAACGCCAGGATTTCCGATATCGCCAAGGAAGCCAAGGTGGCCGATGGAACTATCTACCTTTATTTCAACAATAAGTTTGACATTCTCCTTTCCGTTTTCGAACAGGAAATCGGCAAGCTGATCGAACACGTCACCCTGCTCCTGGAGAAAGAAGCCAACTCCAAGACCAAACTGGAGATCTTCATCACCAATCATCTCGAGGAGATGAAGAAAAACCGCTACCTCGCCGAGGTCATCCACATCGAGCTGCGCCAGACGACCAAGATCATCAGGGAGTACAGGAAAAACACCTTCAACGAGTACCTGAAGATCGTTGCCGCCATTATCGAGCAGGGGCAGGAGGATGGAACCTTCCGCAAAGATATCCAACCGGACATCGTCCGGCAGGTTGTTTTTGGTGCCTTGGATGAAATTTCCAGCAACTGGCATACGGACAATACCTGCCCTTATACCATAGAAGAGGTGAGCGCCCAAATGACCAGTCTCTTCCAGACCGGTCTGCTGGCGCCGGCCGCCTGAACACCGCCGAAGGGCTTTCCTCGTCCTCCGGCGGCGATGCGGGCATCCTATCCGCGCCTGCGGCTCACCGCATGGTCGAGGAGGCAATCGTGATGATCTCGAATTCGCGTATCCCGCCGGGTGTCTTGGTCATCACCTCATCGCCCACTTCCTTGCCGAGCAGCGCTCGGCCCAGAGGCGAGAAGACCGAGATCGATCCTTTCTTCACGTCAGCCTCCTCGGGCCCCAGAAGCTGGTAGGTGACTTCGATTTCGGTGGTCAGGTCCATCAGGGTGACAACGGTCCCGAAAACGGCCCGATTGGTGGAAACCTTGGAGCAATCGATGAGTTCGGCCCGACTGATTTTGTCCTTGAGTTCGAGGATTCGCCCTTCGACCAGGCTCTGTCGTTCCTTGGCCGCATGATATTCGGCATTCTCGCTGAGGTCGCCGTGCGCCCTCGCCACTTCGATCGCTTTGACAATTTCAGGGCGTTCCACCCGTTCAAGCCGTTCCAGCTCGTCCCGAAGTTGCTGATTTCCAGTCAAGGACATCGGGATACGTTCCACCATTGCTCCTCCTCCTATGGGTTGCTGCCGACGAATTAAAAGAAAGAAGAAAGCGTTGGGATCGCCCAACGCTTTCCGGTACCATTTCCTTATGGTCAATACTTCAGTGACGGTGCATCACGCACCCGCGCCGAATCGGCGGCGGCCTGACCGCCGCCTTATCCGGCACGATAAAACTTCCGAATGGTTTCAACCACGTACACCAGTTGCTCGTCCGTGAGTTCGGGGAAGATCGGCAGTGCCAGCGAGAGGGCGGCCGCCTGCTGCGCCACCGGGAAGGACTGCCGCTTGTACCTTTCCGACCGCAGGCATTCCTGCTGGTGCAGACAGAGGGGATAGTAGATCTCGCATCCCACGGAATGCTCCTGCAGGTACTGCCGCAACCGGTCCCGTTCAGGGACGAGAATGACGAACTGATTGTAGATGTGATGATTGTGCCGCTCGGCCCCCTGAACGCCGGCATGGACCGCCTGCGGCAGGGTGACTTCGTTGCCGGCCAGTCCGGCCTCGCCAAACAGTTGGCGGTAGCGGTCGGCATTGCGCCGGCGGGCCGCATGCCAGCTGTCGAGATGCGCGAGCTTGACCGTCAGCACCGCGGCCTGGATTGGATCGAGTCGAAAATTGCCCCCCACCCGGGAATGGTAATACTTCGGTTCCGCCCCGTGGTTGCGGTTGGACCGCACGATTTCGGCGAACTGCCGGTCGGAGGCGGTCAGCATGCCGCCGTCGCCGATACCACCCAGATTCTTGCTGGGGAAAAAGGAGAAACAGCCGCACAATCCCATCGATCCGGCCCGGTGCCAAGTCACGGCGCCGTTTTCCTCGTACGGGCACTCGGCACCGATGGCCTGGGCGGCATCCTCAATCACCGGCACGCCGTATTCGGTGGCCAGGGCCATGATCCGCTGCATATCGGCGCATTGTCCGTAGAGGTGCACCGGAATGATCGCCTTGACGCGACTGCCGTTTCTGCGGTCCGCCGCCAAGGCCTCGGCCATCTGCTCGGGGTCGATATTGAAACTCTCCGGTTCGATATCGACGAACAGCGGCTGCGCGCCCACCCGCAGAATGGTACCCATGGTGGCGAAAAAGGTGTAGGGGGTGGTGAGCACGAGATCGTCCGGCCCTATGTCCAGGGACATCAGCGCCACCAGCAGGGCGTCGGTTCCCGAACTGAGCCCCACCCCATGATCCGCGCCACAGTATCGGGCGATGTTCTGCTCCAGGGTGGTGACCTCGGGCCCGAGGATATAGCCGGTGGAATCGATCACCCGGGTGACGGCTTCGAGAATCTGCGGACGCAACGCGGCCAGTTGCGGTTTCAAGTCAAGTAACGGTACATTCATCGGTAAACAACGGACAGATAATGGGTATGGGGGGAAGGAGAAGAGCGAAGCGGTCAGGAATACTGGCCATCCGGTCCGGCAGCGAGAATGACGCCGTCGCCGCTGAGGAAATCCTGGATGTCAGGCATTTCTTTTTCGAACTGTTTCCGCAATTTTTTCAGTAAATTAGCCTCGATTTGCCGGACACGTTCACGGGAGATGTTGAATTCATCGGCAATGGTTTGCAGGGTTTTGGGCTCGTCGCTGAGCAGACGGGTATTGAGGATGACCTGCTCCTTGTCGTTGAGCCGGGTGCTGAGATCGGCAAGAATGACCGCCAGCCGCTCGCGCATCTCCTGGCTGGCAACCATCTCCTCGATACCCGGTCCGTCGTAGGGCAGGAAATTTTTCTGTTCATCCTCGGAATCGCTGCGCACCGGGGCTTCCAGGGAAACGTCCCAGTTGTCCATACGCTGGCCCATCTCGATCACTTCGCTTTCCTTGACGTTCAACCGTTCGGCCAACAGCTTGACCTCGGGTTTGAACCCCTGCGACTCCAGGAATTTTTTCTCCTTGTTCAGGCTGAAAAAGAGCTTGCGCTGGGCCTGGGTGGTGCCGATTTTGACCAGCCGCCAGTTATCCATGATGAATTTGAGGATATAGGCGCGGATCCAATAGGCGGCATAGTAGGAAAACTTCACTCCCCGGTAGGGATCGAATTTCTTGGTCGCCTGGACCAGGCCGACATTGCCTTCCTGGATGAGGTCCATGAAGTTCTGCATCCAGTACTTCTGGAAATCCATGGCCACCTTGACCACCAGGCGCAGATTCGAGGAAACCAGCCGATAGGCGGCGTCGGGGTCGCCGGTCTCCTGGAAGCGCACGGCCAGCTCCTCAGTCTCCTCCCGGCTGAGCAGCTCATACTGGCTGATTTCCTGGAGATAGCGGTGCAGGGCCGGATTGCTGAGCGCGGGCAGGTTGTCGTCCTGGCTGGTCAGCATCAGGGCATGCTGGCGCGGCTCGTCCACTTCCATGTCCAGATTGTCGGTTTCGCTCTGATCGCTCATGCTTCGTGGCCTGTCGTAAGAAAACACAACCCTGCAAGGAGTGAGGGCTCGCATGCAGGGTTTCTCTTCCAGCCTACCCGAAAACCAAAAAAAAAACACTTGAATATGACAGGGATCGGCGGAAGAGTTTTTTTTTGTGGCAATCTATGCTATGGATACCCGCTTCAACGACAGCCCCTCTTCGTTTCACGAGAATTTCGTTTTCCCATGCATACCATACGGAATTTCAGCATCATTGCGCACATCGACCATGGCAAGTCCACCCTTGCCGACCGGATGATCCAGCTCTGCAACATCGTCACCGACCGGGAATTCAAGGACCAGATCCTCGACACCATGGACATCGAACGGGAGCGCGGCATCACCATCAAGTCGCAGACCATCTGCCTCCCTTTTACTGCCGAGGACGGCGAGACCTACACCCTGAACCTGGTCGACACGCCCGGCCACGTCGATTTCAGCTACGAGGTTTCCCGGGCCCTGGCTTCCTGCGAGGGCGCCCTGCTGCTCATCGATGCGGCCCAGGGCATCGAGGCCCAGACCCTGGCCAATTTGTATCTGGCCATGGAGAACGACCTCGAAGTCCTCCCGGTGATCAACAAGATCGACCTGCCGGCCGCGGAGCCGGAAAAGGTGGCGGTGCAGATCGAGGAGGACCTGGGACTCGACGGCGCCACCATCCGGATGTGTTCCGCCAAGACCGGCCAGGGGGTGCGGGAGCTGCTCGATGCCGTGGTCCGGCTGCTGCCGCCGCCCGAGGGCGATCCGGCCGAGCCGCTGGAAGCCCTGATCTTCGATGCCCACTACGATCCCTATCGCGGCACGGTCATTTCGGTGCGGATCGTCAACGGCACGGTCAAAACAGGCGACCAGATCGTGTTCATGTCCAACGGCGCCGAGTACCGGATCGAGGAACTGGGCATCTTCCGCCTGCGCCGCGAGCCGCGCCAGCAGCTCGCGGCCGGCGAGATCGGCTACCTCATCGCCGGGGTGAAGACCGTCTCCGACACCCGGCCCGGCGACACCGTCACCCTCAAGGAGCGCCCCTGCCTGGCGCCCCTGCCCGGCTTCAAGGAGGTGCAGCAGGTCGTTTTCTCCTCGCTCTACCCCATCGCCACCGACGAATACGAGGAATTGGCCACCGCCCTAGAAAAGCTGAAACTCAACGACGCCGCCCTCACCTTCCAGAAGGATTCCTCGGCGGCGCTCGGCTTCGGCTTCCGCTGCGGCTTTCTCGGCCTGCTCCATCTCGAGGTGGTACAGGAACGGCTGGAACGCGAGTTCGACATCAACCTGATTCTGACCGTACCCACGGTCAAGTACAAATTCTACCTGCAGAACAAGACCATGCTCGAGGTCGATAACCCCTCCTATTTCCCTGACCCCGGTTCGATCGTCCGCGTCGAGGAGCCGTACATCAAGGCCACCATCCATATCCCCGAGCGCTACATGGGGGCGGTCATGACGCTCTGCATGGAGCGGCGCGGCGAAAACACCAAATACCACTACCCCATGCCCGGCCGGATCGAATTCACCTGCGAACTGCCGCTGGCCGAGGTGATCTACGATTTCTACGACCGGCTCAAGTCCGTGACCCAGGGCTACGGCTCCTTCGACTACGAGCTGATCGACTACCGGCCCAGCGACCTGGTCAAGCTCGACATCCTGGTGAACGGCGAACAGGTCGACGCCCTCTCCCAGCTCACCCACCGGTCCAAGGCCAGGGAACGGGGCCTGAAGGCCTGCGAACGGCTGAAGGAGGAAATCCCCCGGCAGATGTTCAAGATCGCCATCCAAGCGGCCATCGGCGGCACCATCATTGCCCGGGAAACCATCTCGGCCCTGCGCAAGGACGTCACCGCCAAGTGTTACGGCGGCGACATCACCCGGAAGCGGAAGTTGCTGGAAAAACAGAAGGAAGGCAAGAAGCGAATGAAGACCGTGGGCAATGTCGACATTCCCCAGCGCGCCTTCCTCGCGGTCCTCAAATCGGATCAGTAGGCGGAGAAACTTCGGCGGCCGGGGCGGCGATCCCGGTCGATCCGGCAAAGGCGGCCAGCCGCTGGCGGAGGGCCTCCACGCCCTGGCCGGTCCGGGCGGAAAAGAGAAGACGCTCGCCGGCGGTCAGATTCAGGCCGGCATCGAGGGCGGCCGCGTTTTTTTCCTGCTGATTACGGGACAGCTTGTCCGCCTTGGTGTAGACCGGCAAAAACGGCTTGCCCAGAGCGCGCAGCCAGTCTATCAACTCGCGGTCCAGGATTTTCAGTTCATGCCGCAGATCGATGATCACCACCACGCAGGCCAGGGTGACCCGGGTTTCGATATAGCCGGAAATCAACCCCTGCCAGCTCTGGCGGACCTGTTGCGAAACCCTGGCAAACCCGTATCCGGGCAGGTCGACTAGGTAGAGGCCGTCATCCACCAGGAAATAGTTGAGGCTCTGGGTCTTGCCCGGCTTGGCGCTGGTCTTGACCAGATTCGTCCGGCCGACCAGCCGGTTGATCAGGCTCGACTTGCCGACGTTGGAGCGGCCGGCGAAAGCGATTTCCGCATGCGCCGACGGCGGCAGCTGCCGGTCGGCGTAGGCGGACAGGAGAAACCGTACCTTGCCGAAGTCCATTCGTTTCCCCTCCCGGCCCACGGCCGCCGCGTTCTTCAGATGACCTTGTTCAGGGAATACTCGATGATGCCCTCGGCGCCGGCCTTCTTCAGCTTCGGCACCAGATCGCGTACCTGATGCTCGGAGATGACCGTCTCCACCGAAAACCACTCCTGCTTGTACAGCTGGGCCACGGTCGGCGCGTTCAGGCTGGGCAGCATGGCGATCACCGCCTCCAGTTGCTCCTTGGCGACGTTCATCTTCAGGCCGACGATCCGGTCGGCCCGCAGCGCGCCCTGCAGGAGCATGGCGATGTTCTCGATCTTCTCGCGCTTCCACGGATCGGCCATGGCGGCCTTGTTGGCGATCAGCTGGGTATTGGACTGCATCATTTCGTGGATGACCCGCAAGCCGTGGGCGCGGATGGTCGACTCGGTCTCGGTGACCTCGACAATGGCGTCGGCCAGGCCGGACACGGCCTTGGCCTCGGTGGCGCCCCAGGAAAAAGTGATGTCCACGGTGAGCCCGCGCTGCTCGAAAAATGTGCGGGTGACGTTGACCAGCTCGGTGGCGATGCGTTTGCCGTCCAGCTGTTCGACCCTGGTGATGTTGGAGTCGCCGGGCACGGCGATCACCCAGCGGGTGGGTTTCCTGCTGACCTTGGAGTAGACCAGGTCGGCGATGACGGCCACGTCGGACTCGTTCTCCATGGTCCAGTCCTTGCCGGTGATGCCGGCGTCGAGCATGCCCGATTCCACGTAGCGCGACATCTCCTGCGGCCGGCAGATGGAGCAGGACAGCTCGGGATCGTCGACTTCGGGGAAATAGTTGCGCGAGGCCAGTTTGATCTGCCAGCCCGATTTCGCGAACAGGGCGATGGTGGCGTCTTCCAGGCTGCCTTTGGGGATACCCAGTTTCAGTACATTCATGGTGATACCTGTTGAATCAATGCGTTCGTCTTGAAAATGTCATTTGGCGGCGTAGACCGCGGCCGGATCGAACACCCGCTCCTGTTCGCAGACCACCAGACGGTCGCCTTCCACCCGGCGGTAAAAACAGCTGCGATAGCCGGTATGACAGGCGGCGCCGCCCAACTGCTCGACCTTGTACACCACCGTGTCCTGATCGCAATCGACCAGAATTTCCTTGATGAGCTGCACGTGGCCGGAGGTTTCCCCCTTCAGCCACAGGCTGGCACGGGAGCGGCTCCAGTAGTGGGCCTTGCCGGTGGCCAGGGTTTTTTCCCAGGCCAGGCGGTTGATATAGGCGAGCATGAGCACCTCGCCCGTTTTGAAATCCTGGACAACGGCGGGCAGCAGCCCGTCGGCTGCCTTGGTAAAAGCGAGTTCGATCATGATGTTCCTGTGCAAGCAAGAGGTGCGTCGCGTTCGAGCGCGAGCGTTGGGAAACCAACGGCCCCTCCCCGAACCGAAGCCGGTGGGGAGTCTCCGGCGCGTGACAACCCTCATCTCTCCGGTTTTGGCACGGCATAGGTGGGGTTTGCACATTTATGCCTTCAAGGCCGCTTTGTCAAGTCCTCAGTCGCGCACCGGGGTTCTTGTCAAACGCCGGAGCAATGGCTATAATGGCTCTCGCCTCATCAACGTCTCTAGCCAAGGATCGTTTCCCATGCGCCCTGTCCAGTTGTTCGACGTCGTCTCGGTCAGTTACACCGCCACCTTGCCCTCGGGCGAGGTGATCGAGTCCGCTCCGGCGGAGAAACCACTCACCCTGGCCATAGGCTCGGGCCGGATCCTCAAGGCGGTCGAGGCGTCCCTGCTGGGCATGGAGGCGGGACAAACCAAAACCGTGCATATCCAGCCCGAGGACGCCTTTGGCCCGTATCTCCAGACGCTGGTGCAGGAGGTCCCCCGCACCGCTTTCGCCGGCCGCGTCGATCCCAGGCCCGGCATGCTCCTTTCGCTCGCCATGGAAAAGAACGGAGCCACGCATCAGGTTCCCGCCACGGTCCTCGCCGCCGGCAACGAAACCGTGACCGTCGATTACAACCATCCCCTGGCCGGCAGGGTCATCACCTACACGGTCACCCTGCACGCCATCGGCAACTGACGGGGCCTTTCGCCGTATCGATGACCGCCCCGCCGACGACGGGAGCCGTACCCCTCCGGCTTGTCGACCGTCTTTTTTTTCTCCGGTGCATGCGGATCCTTCCGCTGCCGGCCATGAACCGATCATGCGCGAATTCTCCGCCTTTTCCGAGAACAAGCACCCTCCGAAAAATACCTGTACAATCACTTTCGGACACGTACAATATTTATAAGATGTAAAGATTCCCAATGGGTTCGAGAAAAAAACAGCTGCGGATCGTTTCGGGCCGGCACAGCACCACCGTATTGAGGGAGAACCGACATGTCTATCGAAGATGATGAAATATTGCAGGGATTCATAGAAGAATCGCTTGAGCATTTGGCTGACATCGAAAACGATCTGCTCGCCATCGAAGAGGGGGGCGCCGACATCGACGTCGAACTGGTCAACAAGGTCTTCCGGGCCGCCCATTCCATCAAGGGTGGAGCCGGATTCATGGGATTGACCGTGATCCAGGATCTGGCGCATGCCGCGGAAAACGTCCTGGGGCTGATCCGGAGCGGCAAGCTGGTTCCGAACCCCGACATTATCAACGTACTGCTCTTGGCCGCCGATGAATTGCAGCGTTTGATCGAGGATGTCGGCAACAGCAATGCCGTCGATATTTCCAGCCATACCACTGCATTGAACATGATCTTCGAGAACGGGGAAGCGCCGGCCGGAATCTCGAAGAATCCACGACCGGAACGGGCGCCGGTGGCCCCCGAGGCGGGCGCGGCCGAGGCGTCGGCGGAGGAGATGACCGAACCGGAGCCACAGTTCAATGCGGAAATCGTCGAGGTCATCGAGGAAATGCCGATCGATATCGAGGACGAACCGATGGACGAGCACGATTTTGAGACCGAGCACACGGCCGCAGCTGTGGAGGCGGCAGGAACGACGGCGCGCCGTGCCGCAGCCAGCACGCAAAAGACGGATACCAGCATCCGGGTGACGGTCAGCCTGCTCGATCAGTTGATGAACCTGGCCGGCGAACTGGTGCTGTCCCGCAACCAGTTGCTGCAAACCATCACCTCCGGCGACGTGCGCAACGCCGAGGCGGTGGGGCAGCGCATCGATCTGGTGACCTCGGAACTCCAGGAAGCGATCATGCTCACCCGCATGCAGCCCATCGGCAACGTGTTCAACAAATTCCCGCGCGTGGTCCGCGATCTCTCCAAGAAACTCGGCAAGCAGATCGACCTGACCATCGTCGGCAAGGACGTCGAACTCGACAAGACCATCATTGAGGCGATCAACGACCCCCTCACCCACCTGATCCGCAATTCCGTGGACCACGGTATCGAAACACCGGCGGACCGGGCCAAGAAGGGCAAGGATGTCCGGGGGTTGATCGTCCTGAAAGCCTACCATGCCGCCGGCCAGGTGGTGATCGAGATCAGCGACGACGGCAAGGGCCTCGACGGCGACATGATCGCGGAAGCGGCGGTCAAGAAGGGGCTGATCACCGCCGACCAGGCCAAGGTGATGTCGGAGAAGGAACGGATCAACCTCATCCTCCTGCCCGGTTTTTCCACCGCCAGGGAAGTGACCGACGTCTCCGGCCGGGGCGTGGGCATGGATGTGGTCAAGACCAACCTCGACCAACTGGGCGGCTCCATTGAGATGGATTCCGAGGTCGGCAAGGGCACGACCATCAGCATCAAGCTCCCCCTGACCCTGGCCATCATTCCCTGCCAGATCGTCATGACCGGCGGGGAACGCTATGCCATTCCCCAGGTGAATCTGGAGGAGTTGCTCCGCATTCCGGCGGCCAAGGTCAAGGAACGGGTGGAGCGGGTCGGCGATGCCGAGGTGGTCCGCCTGCGTGGCAATCTGCTGCCGCTGATCCGCATGGCCGACGTCTTCGGGATCGATCCCACCTATTACGACCCGGTGCAGGACGAAACCCTGCCCGACCGACGGCGCAACGTCGCCGACCGCAGATCCAAGTCCACGCCGCTCTTCAAGGACGAGGACGCGCCTCCCGCCGAACCGAGGAGCGGCGAACACGACCGGAAGCGCTCGGGAGTCGAACGGCGGCAGAGCGCCTCCAGCGCGCTCAACATCGTCGTGGTCTCGACCGGGGCCATGAAATATGGTCTGATCGTCGACCGGCTGCACGACTCCGAGGAAATCGTCATCAAGCCGCTGGGCCGGCATCTGCAGCAATGCCAGGGATATGCCGGGGCCACCATCATGGGGGACGGTCGCATCGCCCTGATCCTCGATGTGTCCAACATCGCCCGCATGGCCGGTCTCACCTCGCTCGACGGGTCCGAACGGGCGTCCGAACTGGCCGAGGCCGCCAAGGAGGCGATCACCAAATCCCGCGACAAGCAATCCCTGCTCACCTTCTCCAGTTCCGCCCACGAGCACTTCGGCGTGCCGCTCAACCAGGTGGAGCGGGTCGAGAAGATCAAGCGGCAGGATATCGAAGAGGTGGGCGGCCGGCGGGTCATGCAGTACCGGGGCGGCAGCCTGCCCCTGGTCAGCATCGACGAGGTGGCCTCGGTCATGCCCCTGGACGACCGGGACGACCTGTTGGTCATCGTCTTCCGACTCGCCGGCAAGGATGTCGGCCTGCTGGCCATCGGTCCCATCGACGCCATCGAGGTCAGTGCCGACATCGACGACATCACCCTGAAGCAACCGGGGATCATGGGTTCAGCCATCATCGGTAGCCGCACGACCATGCTGGTCAATATCTTCGAAATCATGAAGATTTCCAATCCGCAATGGTTCGAGGACCATGCCGCCTACGCGGAAATCCAGGCCGATGAGACCCAGGCCCCGACCATTCTGATCGTCGAGGATTCCAACTTCTTCCGCAACCAGGTCAAGGGGTACATGGAAGAGGCGGGATTCAACGTGATCGAAGCCGAAGACGGCCGGGTCGCCTGGAATGTTCTCGAACAGCAGGGGAACGACATCACCATGGTGGTCACCGATATCGAAATGCCCAACATGGACGGGTTCACCCTGACCGAAAAGGTGAAGGGCGACAAGCGGTTTCAGCATATGCCGGTCATTGCCCTGACCACTCTGGCGGCGGACGAGGATATCGCCCGCGGCAAGGCAGTGGGCGTGGATGAATACCACATTAAGCTGGACAAGGAACGGCTGATGGAAAGCGTCCACCGCTATACCAAAGCGGCAATGGCCGCTTAAGCAGCATCCTGCATCCATGCAAGGGCGGGAAGGAGAAACGCATGCGGTTGACCAGCGTGAGCATCAAGTGGAAAATTCTGACCCTGGCCCTGCTCGGCCCGCTTGTCGTCGCAGTCTTTCTTGCCTGGCAACGGATCGGCGACATCCGTTCCGGAGCCGAGGAGGCCATCATTTCCAAGAGCCACGGCATCGTGCTCATGGCCGAAGCGGTCCGCGAACAGATGGCGAAAAAGCTGCAAAGCGGGGTGCTGAAGCCCTTTGACCAACTGGACGCCGGCAATATCCTGGAGGCGGTACCGGTGGTCACGGCCATGCGGGTGGCCGCCGCCAAGGCCGAGGAGGCCGGCTACACCTTTCGCGCTCCCAAGGTCAAGCCGCGCAATCCGCTGAACACGCCGACCGATCTCGAGTTGCAGGTACTGGCGGAACTGGAACGCGACAACCTGAGCGAAAAAATCATCATCGAACCCGACCAGATCCGCTATTTCAGACCCGTGCGGCTCTCCGCCGAATGTCTGTACTGCCACGGCGATCCGGCGGGGAGCAAGGATGTGACCGGCGGCACCAAGGAGGGCTGGCATGTCGGCGAAATGCACGGCGCCTTCGAAATCATCAGCTCCCTCGAAGAGGCCAACCGTGCCGTGGCCAGGGCGCGCTGGCACGTGGCGGTGTCGGTGACGGCGACCTTGGCCGTCATTGCCCTGCTGTGCATCTACCTGCTTCAATCGGGTATTATCGGGCCCCTGCGCGAAGTCAACGGCTTTATCGACCAGATCGCCGCCGGCGACCTGAGCGGGCGGATCGTTCCCCGGAGCGGGGATGAAATCGGCAACATGGTCAGCCAGTTGAGCGGCATGACCGTGAAGTTGAACCGCATGATCAAGGAAATTTCCGGTGCCGGCGAAGCGCTCCTGGCGTCGTCGGGCACCCTCGGCGCCTCGGCCGACGAATTTGCCCACGTCGCCGGCGATACCGCCACGCGGACCATGACAGTGGCCGCCGCCGCCGAGGAGATGAGCGCCAACATGTCGACCGTGGCCGCGGCCGCCGAACAGGCGGCGACCAACATCGCCCTGGTCGCCACCACCACCGGAGAAATGACCTCGACCATCAATGAGATCGTCACCTCCACGGAAAAGGCGCAGGAGATCACCAAAGCAGCTGTCCGCGAGGCGGGGTCGGCCTCGGAGAAAATCGATGCCCTGGGCCGGGCGGCGGTGGAAATCGGCAAGGTGACCGAGACGATCACCGAGATTTCCGAGCAGACCAACCTGCTGGCGCTCAACGCCACCATCGAGGCGGCCCGGGCCGGAGAGGCGGGCAAGGGTTTTGCCGTCGTCGCCAACGAAATCAAGGAACTGGCCAAGCAAACGGCCCTCGCCACCGGCGAAATCAAGAATCGGATCGATTCCATCCAGGAATCCACCGATGCGACGGTCGAGCAGATTCAACAGATCACCCGGGTGATCGACGAAATCAACACCATCGTCGGCACGATTGTCACCGCGGTGGAGGAGCAGTCGGCCGCCACCGGTGAAATCGCCGAGAACATCGGCCAGGCCTCCATCGGCATTCAGGAGGTCACTGAAAACGTGGCGCAGGTATCCACGGTATCGGGCACCGTGGCCAGGGATATCGCCGAGGTCAGTCAGGCCGCCGACTCGATTTCCGGGGAAAGCGCCAGGATGCGGACGAACGCGGCCGAACTGACCGCCATGGCGAAACAGTTAAAAAACCTGGTACAGCATTTCAAGGTCTGAGCGAACAGGCAAAAAAGCCGTACCCACGGATACTTCCTTCAAGCACGCTGGAGACAATGCATGGCTGAATCAAACAAGGAGATGAAAAGCACCACCATCGAACTGGCCACCTTCTACGTGGGCCATGCCCTGTGCGGCATGGACATCCTCAAGGTCCAGGAAATCAACAAACTCATGGAAATGACCAAGGTGCCGCAGGCTCCGGACTACATGGTCGGGATTCTCAATCTGCGCGGTCAGATCGTCACCATCATCGATCTGGGCCAGAAACTCGGCCTGGGCAAGGTGGAGATCAGCAACGAATCGCGCAATATCATCATCAACGCCCCCGGCGAGCACGTCGGACTGTTGGTCAGCAAAATCAGCGATGTCGTCATGGCCAATCCGGACCGCATCGAGCCGGCGCCGGCCAACATGAGCGGCATCCAGGGATCGTTCTTCACCGGCGTCTATAAAACCGAAAACAAACTGATCGGCATTCTCGACATCAAGGAAGTGCTCCGTATCGAATCGGATAACCTCGGCCGGGGGCTTGAACGGTAACGTCGCCTCCGATCCCATCAGATCGCTCCTTTCATTCATCCCTGTTCATGTTCGGTAAAAATATCAGAGTATTGGTGGTCGACGACACCATCGTGTACCGCAAGGCGGTCAGCGACATCCTCGCCGAAATGCCCGGAGTCGAGGTGGTGGGCGTCGCCCATAACGGCAAAATCGCGGTCTCGAAAATACAAAGCCTCAAACCCGATCTCCTCACCCTCGATATCGAGATGCCGGAAATGAACGGTATCGAGGTGCTGCACTATTTACAACAACACGCGCCCCAGGTGTCGGCCATCATGGTGTCCACCCTGACCAGCGAAGGTGGCGACATGACCATGCGGGCGCTCGAGTTGGGCGCCTATGACTTCATCCTCAAACCCAGCGCCACGAACATCAACGAGAGCAAGCAGCATCTCCGCACCCTGCTCACCCCGCTGATCAAGGCCTTCCAGACCGGCCGCACCGCCATCGGCTCCATGCAGGCCGGTGGGCGGACGACCGCACCCCGCAGACCTCCGGCCGCGGCGCGGTCGCAGACGGGAGGGACTCCCGCCGCGGGCAAGACTGCGACGCCACCGCTCGTTCCCCTTGCCCGGCGCCAGGGGAAATCGGAGATCGTCACCATCGGCATCTCCACGGGCGGCCCCAACGCCCTGGCCCGGATGATGCCCATGCTGCCCGGCGACCTGGGGGTGCCGATCGTCATTGTCCAGCACATGCCGCCGGTGTTCACCAAATCCCTGGCGAACAGTCTCAACGGCAAATGCGCCCTGACCGTGAAGGAAGCCCAGGACGGCGAGGCGCTGCGCGCAAATGTTGCATATATCGCACCCGGTGGTAAACAGATGAAACTGGTCGCCTCCACCGACGGAACCAATCGGTTGATCAAAATCACGGGCGATCCTCCCGAAAACTCGTGCCGTCCGTCCGCCGATTACCTCTTCCGCTCGGTGGCCGACTACTATGTGGGACGAACCACGGCGGTGATCATGACCGGCATGGGATCGGACGGCACCAAGGGGTTGCAGATACTCAAGCAAAAAGGAGCACTCATTATTGGTCAGGACGAGGAAACCTGCGTTGTCTATGGCATGCCCAAGGCCCCGGCCGAATTGGGGTTGACCGACGTGGTTGCGCCGCTGGACAGAATCGCTGCTGAGATTGTGAAGTCGGTGAAATAACGGATTCCTGCAAACAACGGGCCTCATGCTGAAAATAACCTCGGAAGAAATCAAGCTGATCACCAAATATATTTACGACATTTCGGGAATATATCTTGATGAAAGCAAGAAATACCTCCTGGAAACCCGATTGAACACCATCGCCGAGGAGCAGGGATGCGCCAGCTATCATGAGTTTTATGCCAAGGCCAAGGCGGATGCCTCCAAGGTCATCGAGCGAAAAATCATCGATGCCATCTCCACCAACGAAACTCTCTTTTTTCGAGATGCCAGCCCGTTCCAGCTCTTGCAGCACAAAATCTTTCCCGAACTGATCGATGCCCGCACCCCGAAGACGCCGGCCCTCAAAACCACCCTGAAAATCTGGAGCGCCGCCAGTTCCACCGGCCAGGAACTGTACTCGGTGGCGATCGTGCTCCAGGAATTGCTGGGCGATCTGTCCAAATACACCATCAAACTTTTGGGCACCGACATCTCCGACGCGGCCATTGCCCAGGCCAGCAGCGGCAAATTCAATAAATTCGAGATGGAACGCGGCCTGGCCCGCGACAAGCTCACCAGGTATTTCACCCCTGCGGGGCAGACCTGGAAAATCAGCGATCAGATCCGAGCCATGGTCAACTTCCGGAAATTCAACCTGATGCAGCCCTTCACCGGTCTGGGCAAGTTTGATGTCGTCCTCTGCCGGAACGTGGCCATCTATTTCACCCTGGAAGACCGGAAAAAACTCTTCAATAAAATCGCCGACATTCTTGAACCTGACGGGTATCTGCTCATCGGTTCCACCGAATCCCTCACCGGAATCTGCCCCCGGTTCATTCCCAAGCGGCACCTCCGGTCCATATTTTATCAGCTGCACTGAGCCCGGACAGACAGACCGCAAATGATCAAGGTGTACCTATGAACACGATGACTATTCTTGTTGCCGACGACGATCCGGTGATCCGGAAACTTTTTGAACAACGACTGAAAAACGCGGGATACGAGGTCACGACGGCCGCGAACGGCACCGAGGCGGCCCGCCTGCTCGACACCACCGTGTTCGATGTGGTGATCACCGATCTGGTCATGCCCGGAGCAATCGGCGGCATCGAACTGCTGAAAATAGCCAAGGAGAAACGGGTCGATATCGAGGTGATCGTCATCACGGCCCACTCCTCGATCGACACGGCGGTCGACGCCATGAAAAAAGGGGCGGTCGATTATCTCGAAAAACCGGTTAATTTCGATGAACTGTTTCTCCGCCTGGACAAAATCGCCGAGGTCAGGGCCATGCTGAAAAACGCCGGCGACCTCCGGGAGGCGATGAATGTCACCGAACATTCGGCGGCGCAGACCATTCAGGATCTGGAAATCATCAACTGCAGGCAGCGCATGCTTCTCGACCGGTTGGAGGGCGTGCTCAGCGACGCGCGTTCCAATGTAGACCGCCGCATCGACCGGGCGCTGCACCTGCTGGCGACACGCTGATCGGCATGGAACACGCACCGTCCCAGGAACACGATTGCGCCTTTGTCCGCCTGGAACGGCTGGTCGCCACCCTGCGCGGCCCCGGCGGCTGCCCCTGGGACATCAGGCAGACACCGCCTTCCCTGAAGAAATATCTCCTGGAAGAATGCCGGGAATTGGCCGAGGCCATCGACAGCGGCGATGAGCAGGCCATTTGCGAGGAGATGGGCGATGTCTATTTCATCTTGGCCATGCTGACCGCCATGTTCGTCGAACAGGACCGGTTTACCTCCGAGGAGGTCCTTGCAGGCATCGTCGCCAAGATGACCCGCCGCCATCCCCATGTCTTCGGGGACGCGACCGTCATCGGCGAACAGGCGCTGCGGGAGCAATGGCAGCACATCAAGGCCCAGGAAAAACGGTCGGGCAAACCATCTCATCCCTAACCTGCTTTTCTCTTGACATTTCCCGTCTCTTTCTACTATTTTGTTCGGCTCATCCAAATACCCCTTCTCGCTCTCACCGTCAGGACAGAAGCGAGGGCCACTCAGACCACGAGGAGGAATCATGCGTCACTACGAAACCACGTACATTCTGCGCCCAAACCTGGGCGAGGATCAATGCACCGAAATCATTGATCGCACCAATGCCATCGTCACCAACGATGGCGGCGCGATCATCTGCCTGGAACGATGGGGGATCAAGCGTCTGGCATACGAGATCAACCGGGAGGTCCAAGGCTATTACGTCTATATGAACTATGCCGCTCCCGGAAAGACGGTCGACGAAATCGAGCGTATTTTCAGGATCGATGACCGGGTTCTCCGTTATCTGACGGTCAAGCTGGGCGACAGCATGAATGCCGAGGCGATCGAAGCCGAAAAACAGCGGATCGAGGAAAAAGCCGCTGCCCGCGCCAAGGCGCAATCCGAAAATACGGAAGGCGACGATTTTGACGGCGGCTCTCTGGAAGAAGAAGCCGCCGAAGAATAATCCGCCGATTTCGCGCTCAGTTCAACGTAAGGAGTTCCGCATATGTCTCAGCAAAAAAAAATGTTCTCCCGTCGCCGCGTCTGCCGTTTCTGTACGGACAAGGAAATTGTCATTGACTACAAGGACGCGAAAACCCTGAAAAATTTTGTCACCGAACGGGGCAAGATCGTCCCCCGGCGCATTTACGGCACCTGCGCCAAGCACCAGCGGCAGTTGACCGAGGCTGTCAAGAGGGCCCGGCAGTTGGCCCTGCTGCCCTACATGGGAAACACCCAGTTTTAACGTATTCCCTTCGGGATGGCCGGTTCCGGGTTCGGGTGGAAGTCCCTGCCGTTTCCACCCGGCCAACTCTTTCTGCTGATCGCCCTGTTCTTTCTGCCGGCGGCGGTGCCTTCCGTGCTGGGATGGCTGACGGGTCTTTTGGCGGCACCCGTGTTCATGCCACTGGCCATCCACGGGTACGCGAGGGGACTGAAGCTGGTGGCCGTCGGTTTGGCCGTGGCGGGCGTAGGCGCGCTGCTGATCCGGCAGTTCGAGATGTTCGTCTTTTCGCTGACCTTGGCACCGCTGGGCATCACGCTTTTCACCAGCGCGCTGGCCGGCGATTCGGCGGCGAGGAGCGGCGCAAAGGGCTTGGCCGCGCTCGGTATCTCCTGGATGTTGTTCTGGACGGCGTACGGAATTCTGTCCGGGATGAACCCGTACGACCTCTTGCTCAAGGCGCTCGACCTCGGTCTGGAACAGACCCTGGAGCTGTCCAGGTCCAAGGAGGCCGGACTCTCCCCGGAAATGGTTCTGGGACTGAGTCAGGCGACCGCCGCCATGCGGGAAACCATCCCCCGCATCCTTCCCGGCCTCCTGCTGGCGATGGTGGTCACCACCGTGTGGCTGAACATGGTCCTGATCAACGGCCTGGCCGGCCGGTTGACCGGTGCCGCCCCCTGGGGACGCTATGTTGCCTGGCGCCTGCCGGAGCATCTGGTCTGGCTGCCCATCGGGGCCGTTGTCGTCCTGCTGCTCGGCACGGGTCTGCTGCAGGATGCCGGCGGCTGGCTGATGATGGTTTCAGGCCTGCTCTATTTCTTCCAGGGCTTGGCCGTGCTCATTGCCCTGCTTGAGCGGTGGCGGGTACCACCGTTCGTGCGCATGATTCTGTACCTCGTCTTCTTCCTGCAGACGTACGGACTGATGCTGCTGGCCGTGCTGGGATTGATTGATGTCTGGTGCGACTTCAGAAAAACAAAGGAAACCAATGCATGACAGCTGAGCGATTCCCCCGACACCGTGCTTCGCGAGGCTCGTTTGATCACTGCAATTACGATACAACAAAGAGGGTCTGATCCATGGAAATCATCTTGAAAGAAACGATTGAAACGCTGGGACAAGAAGGGGAAATCGTCAAGGTTAAACCCGGCTACGCCCGCAATTTCCTGATTCCCACGCACAAGGCGGCTCTGGTCACCAAGGCTTCTCTTGCCCGGCTGGAGAAGGAAAAACAGGCGATCGCCGCCCGCCTGGCCGAGCAGAAGAAACAGGCCGAGGGTCTGGCCGCCCAGCTTGCGGGCAAGGTCGTCACGCTTGGCAAACGGGTTGGCGAGGAGAACCGGCTGTTCGGCTCAGTCACCGGCAACGACATCGCCACCGCCCTCCAGGAGGCGGGCATTGCCGTGGACAAAAAGGCCATCATCCTGGCGGAACCGATCAAAGCCGTCGGCGAGTACACCGTCACGATCAAAACCGGTTACCAGACCAGCGCCACCATTCAGGTCCAGGTCGTTCCGGAAACCGCCGGCGAGACGCTGTAAACCGAGGTTCGGTCTCCGCCCGATCGCCGTGCCGTGACGGACGCTTTGCGAAGCGTCCGTCCGTTCGTGTCGCCCCCCAACCTGTCCGGACATTTTGTCGTAAGTGCCTTTTCTGTTTACAGAAAAGGCACTTGCATTTTCAACGTGCCATTCCCCGGCCAGGCAGGTATAGTTGCGGCGAAACACATCGTCCACCCCCTTGATGCGCGTTGCTTAAAGTCCCATGCACCAGACCATTCCGGCCACCGCCACACTCTCGGACAGAATGCTTCCTCCGCAGAATATCGAGGCGGAACAGGCTGTCCTGGGAACGATTCTGTTGCAGGACAAGGCCCTGTTGCACGTCGTCGAGTTGCTTTCGCCCGAGGATTTCTATCGTGACGCCCACAAGACGATCTATGCGGCCATGCTCGTCCTGTTCGAACGGCGGGAACCCCACGACCTGATCACGGTCACCGGTCTGCTCAGCGACCAGAACAAGCTGGAAGAGATCGGCGGCGCCTCCTACCTCGCCTCGCTGATCGAGATCATCCCCTTCACCGGCACCCTGGTGCACCATGCCCAGATCATCCGCAAGAAATCGGTTCTCCGCCGCCTGATCCAGACCGCCTCCGAGGTGGCGGCCCGATGCTACGACACCCAGGACGATATCGAATCCCTGGTCGATCAGGCGGAAAAGACCATCTTCGAAATCGCCCATTCCAACAGGGGCCAGGGATTTGAGCCGATGTCGGCGGTGGTGCCGCGGGCCTTCGACCGGATCACCAAGCTGTTCGACCGGCAGGAACACATCACCGGCGTGGCCACCGGCTACGACGAACTGGACCGGATGACCGCCGGCCTGCAACCGGCCGAAATGATCATCCTCGCCGCCCGCCCATCCATGGGCAAGACCGCGCTGGCCATGAACATCGTCCAGCACGCCGCTCTGATCGGCAAGGTGCCGGTGGCCGTGTTCAGCCTGGAAATGTCCACCGAATCCCTGGCCTTGCGCATGCTCTGTTCCCTGGGTCGCATCGATTCCCAACGCATCCGCACCGGCAAGCTCCACGAAAACGACTGGCCGAAACTGACCCGGGCCACCGGCATGCTGTCGGATGCGCCCATCTTCATCGACGACACCGCCGGCCTGACCGTTCTGGAAATGCGGGCCAAGGCCAGGCGGCTCAAGGCCGAGCACGATCTCGGCCTGATCGTGGTCGACTACCTCCAGTTAATGCAGGGCAAGAGCAGTTCGGAAAACCGGGCCCAGGAGATCTCCGACATCTCCCGGTCGCTCAAGGCCATGGCCAAGGAGCTGGGCGTGCCGGTGCTGGCCCTCTCCCAGCTCAACCGCAGCCTGGAAAACCGCACCGACAAGCGGCCCCAGCTCTCCGACCTGCGCGAATCGGGAGCCATCGAACAGGATGCCGACGTCATCATGTTCATTTACCGCGACGAGGTGTACAACCGGGCCGAGGACAACCCGAACCGCGGCTTGGCCGAGATCATCATCGGCAAGCAGCGCAACGGTCCGACCGGCATGATCAAGCTGACTTTTCTCGGCGAATACACTACCTTTGAAAACTATACCGGCCGCCTGCCCGCCATGGACTTCGCGCCCGAGCCGGCGGCAGACTTCGATATTCACTGACCGACACGAACCGCTATGCAACCCGCCCCAACAACCAACGACCGCTACGACTTCAAGACCATCGAACAGCGCTGGCAACGGCGCTGGGAAGAGGAAAAGACCTGGAAGGTCAGCCACCGCTCCGATCAGCCCAAATACTACGTGCTGGAGATGTTCCCCTACCCCTCCGGCCGCATCCACATGGGCCATGTGCGCAACTACTCCATCGGCGACGTCATTGCCCGCTACAAGCGCATGCAGGGATTCAACGTCCTCCATCCCATGGGTTGGGACGCCTTCGGCCTGCCCGCCGAAAACGCGGCGATGAAACGCGGCATTCATCCCGTCGCCTGGACCTACGACAACATCGACTACATGCGCGGCCAGCTCAAGGCCATGGGCCTGAGCTACGACTGGGACCGTGAACTGGCCACCTGCCGCCCCGACTACTACCGCTGGGAGCAGCAGCTCTTCCTCAAGATGCTGGCCAAGGGGCTGATTTACCGCAAGGAGACCACGGTCAACTGGTGCAACGACTGCCAGACCGTGCTCGCCCGCGAGCAGGTGATCGACGGCGCCTGCTGGCGTTGCGACCAGCCGGTGCTGCCCAAGACCATGTATGGCTGGTTTTTCAAGATCACCGGCTATGCCGAGGAACTGCTGGCCGATCTCGACACGCTCACCGGCTGGCCGGAAAAGGTGGTCACCATGCAGCGCAACTGGATCGGCAAGTCCACCGGCCTGGCCTGCGACTTCAGGATCGAGGACAGCGACCAGGCGATTGCCATCTTCACCACCCGGCCGGACACCATCTTCGGCGTCACCTTCATGTCGCTGGCCGTGGAACATCCCCTGATCGACACGCTCGTGCAGGGCAAACCGCAGGAAGAGGCGGTCCGGGCCTTTGTGCGCGACACCGTGCTCGCCAAGCAGCGGGCCAGCCTCGACCAGGAACTCGACAAGCGGGGCGTGTTCACCGGCAGCTACTGCCTTAATCCCTTCACCGGCGAACGGGTGCCGATCTACGTCGCCAACTTCGTGCTCATGGAGTACGGCACCGGCGCGGTGATGGCCGTGCCGGCCCACGACCAGCGGGACTTCGAATTCGCCCGCGCCTACGGCCTGCCCATCCGGGTGGTGGTGCAGCCCGAGGGCGAACCGCTCGATCCGGCCGCCATGACCGAGGCGTCCGAGGGACCCGGCGTGCTGGTCAATTCCGGGCCGTTCACCGGTATGGATTCGACCGAGGCCAAGCAGGCGATCATCGTCGAGGCCGAACGCCAGCGCTTCGGCAGCGCCCATGTGACCTATCGGCTGCGCGACTGGGGCATTTCCCGCCAGCGCTACTGGGGCGCGCCCATTCCGGTGATCCACTGCGACCATTGCGGCATCGTGCCGGTTCCGGAAGCCGACCTGCCCATCCTCCTGCCCGGAGCGGGCGAGCCGACCGGCAGTCACAGCCCCCTGCACCAGCAGCCCGACTTCATCGCCACCACTTGCCCGAGTTGCGGCCGGCCGGCCCGGCGGGAGACCGACACCCTCGACACCTTTGTCGAATCGTCCTGGTACTTTGCCCGCTACACCAGTCCCGGCCTCGACAGCGCCCCCATCGACAGGAAGGCGGCCGCTTACTGGCTGCCGGTCGACCAGTACATCGGCGGGGTCGAGCACGCCATTCTCCATCTGCTCTATGCCCGCTTCTTCACCAAGATGCTGCGCGATCTCGGCTACCTGGAGGTGGACGAGCCCTTCACCAACCTGCTCACCCAGGGCATGGTCATCAAGGACGGGGCCAAGATGTCCAAATCAAAGGGCAACGTGGTCGATCCCAATGAGTTGATCGAGCAGTACGGCGCCGATACCGTGCGGCTGTTTTCCCTCTTCGCCGCGCCGCCGGAACGGGACCTGGAATGGAACGCCCAGGGGGTGGATGGGGCTTTTCGTTTTCTCAACCGGGTCTACCGGATGGTCGTCAGCCAGCGCGCCTGCTTCGACCAACCGGCAACCGTGGACCTGGATGCCCTCAATGCGCCGTCCCGGGCCCTGCATCGCAAGACCCATCAAACCATCCGCCGGGTGACCGAATCCATTGAGAGCAATTTCCACTTCAACACCGCCATCTCCGGCATCATGGAACTGGTCAATCTCGTGGCCGCGCCCGTTGACGAACCCGTTGCCGACGCGGTGCTGCGCGAGGCCCTGGAAACCATCCTCACCCTGCTCTTCCCCATGGCGCCCCATTTCTGCGAGGAACTGTGGCAGGTCACCGGGCACGAACGCGCCCTGAACGATGCCGCCTGGCCCGTGTTCAATGCCGAAGCGGCCAAGGAGGACGAGATCACCATCGTGGTCCAGGTGAACGGCAAGGTGCGGACCAAGCTCCAGGTCGCCGCCGATACCGACGAGCACACCCTGCGCCGGCTGGCCGTGGCCGAGGAAAAAGTTGCCAAGATGCTTGCCGGGCAGGAACCGAAAAAAATCATCGTCGTCCCTGGAAAGCTGGTCAACATCGTCGTCTGAGGACCGATTCTTCGACTCTCATCACCGCCGCCATAATGGCGGCCACAAGGAATGTCATGCTGAAACACACTCTTCCGGGATGGGCGCTACTGCTGGTGGGCATGCTCCTGCTGAGCGGCTGCGGCTACACCTTTCCCCACGTGTATGAGGGACCGCACCATTCCATCTACATGCCGACCTGGCAGAACCGGACCAACAAGCTGGGGCTCGACATGAAGATCTACCAATCCCTTTCCCGCTGGTTTCAGAAGTCGGCCTCCGTCGACCTGACCAAGGACAAAGGCGGAGCCGACCTGATCCTGACCGGTGAGATCCTGTCCATCGACCTGCCCAGCGTGAGCTGGAGCACCATCTCCGAAGTCACCGGCACCAAGGTCAATCTCGTCATTCGGTACGCCCTCAAGGACCAGCGGACCGGCAAGGTCCTCTGGGAGGTGCCGGCCAAGCTCTACTCCGCCGACTATACGGTTTCGACGGTCAGCGCGGCCGCGGACGAAGCGGCGCTCACCAAAATCATCGACGATCTGTCCGAGGATATCTATCTCGGTGCCCTCAGGCGGATACGAAAACAGCAGCAACAGCAGCAGCCACAACCCACGCCCTGATGGTCTTTCACGCCCAAGGCACTCCGGCCGCGGCCGGGGTGCCCTTGATTGTTCCCCCCTTGCCTCCGAGTTCTCCGCCTGTCTTTCCGCCGCTCGCCATCGGCACCGTCCGTCTGCCCTCCTCGTTTCTCCTGGCGCCGCTGGCCGGATACACCGATCTGCCCTTCCGGCTGCTCTGCCGGGAGGCCGGTGCTGCGCTCTGCGTCTCCGAGATGATCAGTTGCCACGGCCTGGTCTTCGAGCAGAAGAAGACCCACGAGCTGCTGCACACCGTGCCCGGGGAGCGCCCGTTCGCGGTCCAGCTGTTCGGCAGCGACCCAGAAATCATGGCCCGGGCAGCGGCCATCGTTGCCGCTTTGCCTGTGGATCTGATCGACATCAACATGGGGTGTCCGGTACGCAAGGTGGTAAAAAAGGGATGCGGCGCCGCCCTGCTTAAGGACCCGCAACGGGCCGAGGCCATCATCCGCGCGGTGCGCGCCCAAATCTCCCTGCCGGTGACGGTGAAAATCCGGAGCGGCTGGACCGGCGAGCACATCGTTGCGCCCGGGTTCGCCGCCATGGCCGAGGCTGCCGGCGCGGCGGCGGTAACCGTCCATGGCCGCACCTGGGCGCAAGGCTTCGGCGGCAGGGCGGATTGGGGGGTGATCAGGGCCGTGAAGGAGGCGGTGTCGATTCCGGTGATCGGCAACGGCGATATCCTCAGCCGTGCCGACGGTCTGGCCATGATGGCGGCGACCGGGTGCGACGGCGTGATGGTCGGCCGGGGGGCGCTCGGCAATCCGTGGCTGTTCGGAGCGGACGACCGGCCGGATTCGCTGGCCGGACGGATGCCGGTGATCGAGCGGTATCTTGGGTTGGCCCGGCAGTTTCTGCCACTTGCCAAGGTGCTGTTCAAGGTGAAGAATCAGACGGCCAAGCTGCTCGCCGGCCTGAACGGGGCGACCCGCCTGCGTCAGGCGCTCTACGCCTGCGCCAGCATCGAGGCCATGGTGGCGGTGCTGCGTGACTGGCAGGCCGGGGAAGAAGGCTGACTCCTTCTCATTTCTGCGGTTGGGCGGGTGGTTCCGGCGCGATCGGTTTCGGCTGCGCCATGTTCTCCACCCGGCGATAGAGCTCCAGCGACAGGTTCTGCGCCCGGTTCAACTCTTCCCAGGACATGTGCATCATCAGGTTGTTGCGGTTGATCGCGGCGGTGGCGTTGCCGCGGCTGGCCGCCAGGGAATACCAGGCATAGCCTCTGGCCTTGTCGGTATCGGTGCCGGTGCCGGTGGCGTACATCAGGCCGGTATTGGCCTGGGCCATGACATCGCCCTGCAGGGCCGCCTTTTCGTAGAGTTCCAGGGCCCTTGTGTAATCGCGCTCGCCGCCGAGGCCGTTGTAGTAGAGATAGGCGAGATCGTTCTGGGCGGCAAGGTTCCCCTTGTCGGCGGCATCGGTCAGCCACCGCTTGGCCTCGAGAAAATTTTGCGGCACCGCGCTGCCCCGCAGATACATGGCGCCGATGATGGCCAGCGACTCGGGCGTGACCTTGCCCTGCTCCGCCGCCTTGAGCAACCATTTGAAGCCGCCGCGCCTATCCGGATCGGTCCCCTGCCCCTGGTACAGCATGCCGCCGGTGATGAACTGCGCCTCGGCATCGCCCCGTTCCGCCGCCTGCCGGTACAGTTGCAGGGCTAGGGCATGGTTGACCGGCTGCTCCACGCCGTAATAGGCGCGGTAGGCCTGCGCCTTGAGTCGGCGGACCATGTCGGCCGCGTCGGGCTGGGTGCCGCCCGGCCCCGCCAGCAGCAGGCAATAGGCCGCCACTCCCACCAGTTGTATCACGGTCCGGGCGATCGTTCGGCGATTGAAAAAAGACACGCGAACCTCCTGCGTCCTGACGAGAGCGTTCTGCAACCTGTACGGCGTCCGCACGATGCGGGCGAATGCCGCTTCTGTTCGTTTACCCCCAACAAACGCAATATTCAAGGAGAAGAGCGACGCGCCGCCGGGCCGCTTGCTGGTTTCAACTGGTCAAGGTCCGGTAGATCTCCGACATCCGCGCCGGCAGCTGCTTGATCTTGTCGATGAAGATGTAGTTGACCTCGCCGTACATGTGCGCCATGTATTCGTGCGCCTGGCGGTCGATGGTGATGCAGAAGGGATGGATACCTTTGGCCTTGGCCTCCAGGAGGGCATGGCGGGTATCCTCGATGGCGTACTCGCCCTTGTAGTCGTCGTAATCCTCGGGCTTGCCGTCGGAGAGCACGATCAGCAGGCGGATCCTGGCCTCCACCTGGGCAAAGAGCGAGGTCATGTGGCGAATGGCCGGCGCCATGCGGGTGTACTCCCTGGGACCGATGGCGCTGATCCGCTGGCGGACAGTCCTGCTGTAGCGCTCGTCCAGCCGCTTGACCGGAAAAATCTCGCAGCGCAGCCGCCGCATTCCGGAAAAGCCGTAAATGGCGTAGCGATCGTTCAGCACCTCCATGGCCTCGCAGATCAGTACCAGCGCCTCCTTGATCGACTGCCCGACCCAGCCGGAGGTGGAATTGGACATATCCACCAGGAAGGTGACGGCGATATCGCGGTGATCCCGGGCCAGGCGGATGAAGAGCCGGTCCGAGGGCGGCAGGCCGGCAACGTTGTCGGTCACCGATTCCACCAGGGCGTCGAAATCGATGTCGTTACCCTCACGCTGCCGCCGAACGAACCGCTCGCCGGTCTGCAACAGCTCGAACTGATGGCGCAGGCGGCGGATCTGGCCCCGGTACTGCTTGAGGGTCTGCTCGATGAAGGTGTTCTGGACCGGCGGCAGCTCCCTTTCGTTGACCACGCACCACTTTTTCCGAAACCCCTTGCGCCGGTAATCCCATTCATCGTAAACCACGGGCTCGGTCATCTCCTGCCCCTTTTTCCTGCCGGCATGCGGGGTGCGGGCCATAGCCGGACCGGCCGTGCCTCCGGTGGCGCTGGTCGTCTGTCCGGTCACCCTGGTTTGGCCATGGTCCCGGGACGGGTCGGCCGGCGGCTGGGGCATATCGTCGATGCTGATCTGCAGGGCCTGGGACTGCATAAACGGAGTCAGTTGTTCCCAGGCCTGTTCCATCTCCGTGATCAGGGCGGCGTCATGGCCCTGCTGCCCGCCCTCGTTGCCGGACTGCGCGCCGGCGTCGGCTGGCCGGCGCACCACGGGCAGGGACACAGTGGCGGATTGCATCATGCGCAACTCCTTGTCCGCCTGCCTTTTCATGCCCAGGTTGCGCATCTCCTGGAGCCGGAGAGTCCCCTGGAAGATCAGGGGCGCGGTGGCGGCCAAGTGCTCGTCCGGTGCCAGCAGCACCATCAACTCGCGCACCGCTTCCAGGCTGGCCCTGTTGTCCGCGGCCTGCCCGACGCTGTGGCGCAGCAGGGCTAGCGCCCGGTCCACCAAAGGCGAGTGGCCATCGGCGGGCCAATCGCCGCGCAGCAGGCCCCGCTGCATCCGGTCGAGCACATTGAGGGCGGCCGCCTCGTCGCCGGACAGCGGCAGACGCGGCAGCAGCGGTGCCGCCGCCCGCATCAGTCCCGGCAGTTCCTGCCGTAAAAAGGCGAGCACCCTGCCGGTTTCCAGCAGATGAAACAGGCGGCGGGCATCGTCCGGTCGGTCGAATTCCGAGAAAAAGCAGTCAAGGGGATGGGCGCTTTTACGATGCAGTTTGAGCAATGGGGGCGCGGCGAAAACCCCGGCGGCAAGGCTGGCCCACTGGAAGGAGGCCATCAGCTTGTAGAGAAGAAAATTCTCCTCTTGTTCGGTGAACAGGGCGATCTCGCTGGGCAGGAAGATGACCTCCGAGTCGGTGGCCGCCTCGGCGGCGCCGAGCAGGGGTAGCTCGCGGCCGGCCAGGCCGTTGACGTAGGGCTGCAACCGGGGACGGACATTGGTCAGGCGCAGACCGCCCTGGCCGCGCAACTGCCGGGCGAACTGCTGCTCGACATCGGCCATGAACAGCTGGGCGCCCCGCAGGCCGCCGGTTTCGTAGCGATCGAGCAGGGTATGCACCCACAGCGACAGCTCGTCCACCGCCAAGTAACAGAGGGCCGGGCCGGCGGCGGAGAGATAGGCGAAGCACAACGAATGCGACACCGGCCAGATCGCGGGAATCTGCGCGAAAATCTCGTCGAGACAGGTCGAGTCGTTGTCGGCCAGCGGGCTGAGCGCCTCCTCCACATCCCACTCGTTGGGCAGGCTGGGGGCAACCAGCCGGTAGAATTTTTCCTTGAGACTTTCCAGGTCCATGGGGGGCTAGAAGAGCGAACTGACCATCTCGTCTAGGGCGGCCAGCAGTTCCCGGTCGTCGGTGAGCGCCTCGCTGATGGCGGCGCGGCAGGCGGTCTTGACCGGAATGCCCCGGCCGATCAGCTTGCCGGTCTGAATGAGCAGCCGGGTGGACGCCCCCTCGGGCAGGCCGGAATCCTTCAATCCTCGGGTCATCCCGGCCAGCTTGACCAGGGATCTGGCCAGTTCCGGCTCCAGATGCCCCTCGCGGCGGACGATCTCAATCTCCTTGTCCGGGGACGGGTAGTCGAAGGACAGGGCGATGAACCGCTGCCGGGTCGAGGCCTTGAGGTCCTTGAGCACGCTCTGGTAGCCGGGGTTGTAGGAGACCGCCAGCATGAATTCCGGCGGCGCGGTCAGCAGCTCGCCCCGCTTCTCGATGGGGAGCTGCCGCCGGTCGTCGGCCAGCGGGTGGATGACCACGGTGGTGTCCTTGCGCGCCTCGACGATTTCGTCCAGATAGCAGATGGCCCCGGCCCGGACCGCCATGGTCAGCGGCCCGTCGGTCCAGACCGCCTCGCCGGCGCGGATCAGGTAGCGGCCCACCAGGTCGGAGGTGGAGAGGTCGTCGTGGCAAGACACTGTGACCAGCGGCCGTTGCAGCCGCCAGGCCAGATACTGCATGAACCGGGTCTTGCCGCAGCCGGTCGGCCCTTTGAGCAGCAGCGGCGAGCCGTCGCCATAGGCGGCCTCGGCGATGGCCAGCTCGTCGCCGGTGGGCAGATAATAGGGTTCCTCTTCGATCCTGTATTCGTCGATGCGCATCTGTCGTCCTGACATGGGCCGCTTCTCCTTCAAAAGAAAAATTTCTTCCAACAATAAGAACGGTGGCCGGCGTTGACAACCTGCGCTTTATCGGGCGATTTCATTTGGTTATTGCGCAATGGCCGGGGCCTGAGTACATTGGTTCGACAACGTTGCTCCTTTCGGCTCCGCCCCATCCATCCAACCCGGCCGTTGTCATGTGCATCGATCTCCACACCCATTCCATCTATTCCGACGGCAGCTGCACCCCGGCGGAACTGGTCGCCCTGGCGGTGGGCAACGGTCTGCGAGGGCTGTCCCTGACCGACCACGACACCGTCGAGGGAGTGGAAGAGACCCGGCGTCTGGGCGAGGAAGCCGGTCTTGCCGTCATATCCGGGGTGGAGATCAGCACCAGCCTGCACGAGCGCACCATCCATATCCTCGGCTACGGCATCGACGCCACCGACCCCGACCTGCACCGCTGGCTGGCCCCGCTTCAGGAAGGCCGCGCGCGGCGCAACAGCGTCATCCTCCGGAAATTGCAGAACCTGGGCGTCGACATCACCGCGGAGGAGGTCGAGGCGGTTTCCCGCTGCGGCCAGACCGGCCGGCCCCACATCGCCCGGCTTTTGGTGGCCAAGGGGGTGGTGGCCAGCTTTGACGACGCCTTTCGCCAGTATCTCGGCCGCAACCGGCCGGCCTGGGAAAGCCGGTTCAGCTACTCCGCCGTGGAAACCATCGGGATGATCCACCGGGCGGGCGGCCTGGCCGTCCTGGCCCATCCGGGACAGCTCGATCCGATGCTGACCGTTCAGCCTCCGCTGGTCCGCGAGCTGTGCCTCCGCGGCCTCGACGGCCTGGAACTGTACTATCCGACCCATACCCGGAGAATGAAAAAGCAGTTGAAGGCTCTGGCCGCCGAACTCGGCCTCCTGGCCACCGGGGGCAGCGATTTCCACGGCTCCACCCGGCCCGTACATCGCCTGGCCGGTACCTCGTCGGGCTTCTGCCCGCCCTGCGCCATCCTCGAGCACCTCACCGCCCGCCTCACCGAGCGGCATCATTAACCTTTTTTCGCTGCGAGCCGCCATGCACACCATTCTCATTGTCGATGACGAACCCAACTACCAGATTGTCCTGGCCGAAATCCTGCGGGACGAAGGCTACGAGGTTTTCACCGCCGACAGCGGCCTGGCCGGCCTGCCCATTGTCCACAGCACCGACCTGGACCTGGTGGTGTCGGACATGAAGATGCCCGGCATGGACGGCATCGAGTTCCTGTCGAAAATCAAGGAATTCAACCGCGAGCTGCCGGTCATCCTCATCACCGCCTACGCCGAGGTGGAAAAGGCGGTCGAAGCCATGCGACTCGGGGCCTTCACCTATCTGGCCAAGCCCTTTTCCAACCAGCAGCTCCTGGCCAGCGTCACCAAGGCCATCGAGCATTACGGCCTGATCCGCGAGATCAGGCGGCTGCGGGACGAGGCCACCCCGCGTTCCGGCTTCGGCGGCATGGTCGGCAAGAGCCCGTCCATGCGGGCGGTCTACCAGCTGATCGAAAAGGTGGCGCCCACGCCCTCCTCGGTGCTGATCACCGGCGAATCGGGCACCGGCAAGGAACTGGTCGCCCGGGCCATCCACAACCTGAGCCCACGCAAGGACGAGCCCTTCATCTCGGTCAACTGCGCCGCCCTGTCGGAACACCTGCTGGAAAGCGAACTCTTCGGCCATGAAAAGGGCGCCTTCACCGACGCCGTCGCCATGCGCAAGGGCCGGTTCGAACTGGCCGACGCCGGCACCCTCTTTCTCGACGAGATCGGCGAGATGCCGCCCCAACTCCAGGCCAAGCTTTTGCGGGTGCTCCAGGAAAAATGCTTCGAACGGGTCGGCGGCTCGGTCACCCAGCACGTCGATGTCCGCATCCTGGCCGCCACCAACAAGGACCTCAAGGACGAGGTCGAAAAGGGCCATTTCAGGGAGGATCTCTACTACCGGCTCAACGTCATTCACATCCATCTGGCGCCCCTGCGTGAGCGCGTGGACGACATCCCGGCCCTAGTCACCCATTTCATCGAAAAAAACAGCCGCAACCTGGGCAAACCCCTCGATATTTCGCCGGAGGCCCTGCGTCTTCTGGTCAGTCTGCCCTGGGAGGGCAATGTGCGGGAGTTGGAGAACACCATCGAGCGGGCGGCCATTCTCTGCAACGGCGACCGGATCGAACCCGAGGACGTGCAGCCCGATTCCATGGAACTGGCCAGCGCCCACGAGTGGAGCAACAGCCTGGAGATCAGCCAGTTCATTCCCGAGCATCTCAGCCTGGCCGAGGTCTTGAACGGCATCGAGGAAAAGCTGGTGCGCAAGGCGCTTGAGGACAATTTTTACGTGCAGGCCAGGGCGGCCGAGCAGTTGGGGATTACCAAGAGCCTGTTGCAGTACAAGATGAAAAAATACAACGTGCAGCGGCGCAAACGGTGAGGCGGGACAGCCGCCGGACCGGGCGGGCGGTTTGGACGGTTTGGCAGAAGCGGGAGCAGGTCAGCAGTGCTTGCAGACCTTTTCCGGCAAGGGCACGTCGATGCTCCCCGCGCCGCCCCAGTTGAGCTTGTTGCGCAGGATGTTGAAGTAGCTCTTCCACGGCGAGCTGACGATCAAGAGCGGCTTGGAGGCCCTTTTCACCAGCAGGTAGTCGTTCTCGGTGATAGTCCACTGCAATTCGCCGTCGACGATCACCTTGACCTGGCCGGCCGGCGCCAGCAGCTGGGCGGTGACCTTCTGCCGGGAGCCGAGCAGCACCGGCCGCGATTCCAGCATGAAGGGGCAGATCGGGGTGAGGACGATGGTTTCCAGTTCGGCATGGACCACGGGGCCGCCGGCCGAGAGGTTGTAGGCGGTCGAGCCGGTGGGCGTGGCCATGATCAGCCCGTCGGCCCGATAGGTGGTGACATATTCCCTGCCCGCCCAGCACCGCAGCCGGATCATGGCCTCGGTGCTCTTCTTGACGATGACCACCTCGTTCAAGGCATGCACCGAGGCGCTTTTCTTGCCGGTCGTGCCGTTCACATAGGCGGCGGAAAGCATGATCCGCTTTTCCATGCGGACCTCGTCCTCGGTCAGCAGCGTCTCCAGGGCCTGGTAGCGCTCGTCGGCGGCCACCTCGGTGAGAAAGCCGAGGCTGCCCAGATGGACGCCCAGGACGGGCAGCTGGTAGCGGCTGGCCTTTTCCGCCACATGGAGCAGCGTGCCATCGCCGCCGAGCACGATCAGGATGTCCATATCCGGCTCAATGCCGTTCAGAGTGGCCCTGATGCCCCGCTGCTCGAACCAGGCGATCATCTCCCGGCCGATCTGCTCGACCTCCGGACTGTCCGGGCGGGTGACCACCCCTGCATACTCGATCTTCATCCGCCCAGCACCCTGGAGCGCTCGGTTGCCGCGGCAACAGCATCCATGATCAACCCGCGCAGGGCGCCCTTCTCCAGCATGTGCAGCCCGGCAATGGTGGTGCCGCCGGGCGAGGTCACCCTCCCCTTGAGCACCGCCGGATGTTCGCCGCTTTCCTGGGCGAGCCGGGCCGAACCCAGCACGGTCTGCACGGTCAGTTGCTCGGCGATGGGCCGGGGCAGGCCGGCCAGCACGCCGGCATCGATCATCGCCTCGATAAAGGCGAAGACATAGCCCGGACCGCTGCCGCTTAAACCCGTCACCGCATCCAGCAGATGCTCCGCCACCTCGACACAGGTCCCCACGGCGGAAAAAAGCGCGATGGCAATCTCCCGGTCACGGGCCGTTGCCTGCGCATTCGGACTGAAGGCTGTAGCAGCGGCCAGCACCAGGGCCGGGGTGTTGGGCATCACCCGAATCAACCGCACGGGTACGTCAAACGCATCGGCCAGGGTGCGCAGGGTGATGCCGGCCATGATCGAAAGCACCAGATGCCGCTCGCCGACAAGGGAGCGGTAAGGCGCCAGCACAGCGGCGGCCAGTTGCGGTTTGACCGCCAGGACCACGACCTCGCTGGCCCGGCAGAGAGCGGCCGGGTCCTGGGTACAGACAACGCCGTACTGACTGGTGAGGTACTCGCAGCGGGCCGCCACCGGTTCGGCGACGGTGATCTGTTGCGCTGCGGTCAGGCCGGCGGCCAGGATGCCGCGGACCATGGCTTCGGCCATTTGGCCGCCGCCGACAAAACCGATGGTGGTGAGTGTCGCGCCCATGCTTGTCTTCTCGAGAAACTCCGGTTGATGAACTGAAAGGAAAAAAATGCCGCGTCATTATACGCGGCTTGCCGACGCGAGACAACCGTTGTCCGCCGCGAAACCGTTCATGGCAAAAAAAAACCGCCGGCGCAAACCGGCGGTCGGATGGCGGACAATCGTTTTCGCCCGGGTGGTCGCTGCTCGCCTCAGGCGGCGCACACCGGCTGCGAGGCCATGGCCTCTCCCACCGGAGCGAAGAAAGGGGCGAAGCGATGGCCGGAGGTCTGGGCGGACTGGACCACGTGGCGGAGCAGGGATTCCCCCCGCTTTTTGAAAGTCACGTATTCCCAGGACTGGGGATTGTCGATGATGGCCTGCATGAAGGCGCGATGCAGCTCGTGGCCGGAGCGGTCGGCGATCACATGGCCCAGCACCGGGGAACCGAGCAGGGCGATGTCGCCGATGAGGTCGAGGACCTTGTGGCGGATGAATTCGTCGTCGAAGCGCAGGCCGTCCTCGTTGAGGATGGAGCGCCGGTTCCAGTGGATGGCGATGACGTTGTCCAGGGTGCCACCCAGGGCCAGGCCGTTCTGCCAGAGCTGTTCCACCTGCTCGACGAAGCCGAAGGTGCGGGCCCGGGCGATCTCCCGGCCGAACCGTTCCGGCGTCACTTCCACCGAATAACGCTGCTCGCTGATCAGATCGTCGTCGAACTGAATGCGGGCGGAAACCCTGTAGCCGTCATAGGGCTCGATCCGGATCGATTTGTCACCGGCCACGTGGCTGATCGGCCGGGTGATCCGCAGAATTTTGCGCAGGGCCTGCTGCCGGCACAAGCCGGCGGTCTTCAACAGGCGGACAAACGGTCCGGCGCTGCCGTCCATGATCGGCACCTCATGGGAATCGAGGTCGATCACCGCATTATCGATGCCGCATCCCCGCAATGCCGCCAGGAGATGCTCAGTGGTGGCAACGGTATGCGGTCCCTCGCCAATGGTGGTCGCCAAGGTGGTGTTGACCACCCGTTCAACCCGCGCAGGGATGACCGGCCGGCCGGCCACGTCGGAACGGAGGAACTGGATGCCGGTGTTCGCCGGGGCCGGATTGATGGTCAGGTTGACGGTCCGGCCCGTGTGCAGGCCGACGCCGCAGCAACTGACCGGGCGCTGGGTGGTATATTGATACGGCTCTATCTGATGTGCCATGCGTGCGTAAAAAAGGAAAAAAAATAATGGAACCAACTCAATGCGTGAACAATTACTTAATTGTATGCAACTATCGAACCACCAAGCGCAAAACATGAGTCCCGCAGCAAAAAGTACAATTTTTTTAATCAAATTATAACATTATCAGGGGCAACTCCGGGCCGGGCTAGTGGCAGCTCTTTGCCTTTTCGTGTGGCAAAAAAAACACAATCTGCCCCGACAGCCGGAAATGTGGTCAATTAGACACAGCAAACATCTTGCTCAATTTGATGAACGCCATGAGTGGAGGACGTCGAGAATGCCGCGGGAAAAGTCGGCATCGGTCGTCACCTGCATCCGCAAGCCGTGCAAAGGGAGGGGCAGGTGGGCCACCTGCCCGGCCAGTTTGACCAAATCCTTTTCCGTGGTCAGCAGCCACTGCGCTCCTGCCTTCAGGGATTCGGCAAGCAGACTGCTGACCAGCGACTCGTTGTAGCGCTGGTGATCGGCCAGGGGGAGAAACCCGGCCAGGGAAAAACCGTGGTCGGCCAGGGTCTGCCGGAACAGTTCGGGATGGGCGATGCCGCAGAAGCCAAAGCATGGCTGCTGGCGGAGTGGCTCGGTGGCCACGGGTGCGATCATGCCGGACGGGGCGAGCCTCACCAGGCCTTCCATGCGCAAACCGGCAAAGGCCACCGGAATGCCCGGAAACTTCGAGCGGAGCAGTTCGGCAAACCGTTCGGCCCGCTCGCGGTTGGCCGCATGCACCCCGGTCATGACAAAACCGGTGGCGCGCCGCAAGGCCGCCACCGGCTCCCGCAGGTCGCCGCCGGGAAAAACCCGGGAATTGCCGGCCAGGCGATCGGTGTTGAACAGCACCAGATCGATGTCGCGGACGATCTGCAAATGCTGGAAGCCGTCATCGAGCACAAGCACGTCGGCGCCCATCTCCAGGGCGCGCCGGGCCGGCAGCCGCCGGACGATGCCGGTCAGCACCGGCACGCCGGGCAGGGTTTCGGCGAGCAGCCGCGGCTCGTCGCCGGCGGTGCGGGCATCGAGCAGCAAGGTGGCGCCGTCGGAAACCAGGTTCACCCTATCGTTGGCCGTGCCGCCGTAGCCACGGCTGACAATGGCCGGCCGAAAGCCGTGCTCCTGAAGCAGGCGGGCCAGATACTGCACCATCGGCGTCTTGCCGGTGCCGCCGAGGGTCAGGTTGCCGACGCTGATCACCGGCACCTCGAAGCGGTAGGAACGCAGCGTCCCCCGCCGGTACAACGAGGCGCGCAGGTGCATGGCCAAGCTATACAGGGGGGAAAACGGACGACCGAAAGCGAAATACAACGAATTGGTCTTCATGTCGGCTACAACGGCGCCATGGCTGGGACCTGGGTCCCGCCTGCGCGACCGGTCATTTTTAGTGCAAAAAAAGCAGAATACGGTATGAAAAAGGCACAGTAGAGCATTCCTGTTGCTTTTGCAATTCAATCCGAAAACGAGGCGCCATCGTGTCGCATACTCGCCATTTTCTTCTCGGACTCGCTGCCCTGGCCCTGTCGGTCTGCACGGCGAATCCGGCCCGTGCCGCCGAACCCATAAGAATAGGGGTCGCCGGCGCCCACAGCGGCGATCTGGCCTCCTACGGCCTGCCGACCCTGCAGGCCGTCCGTCTGGTCGTCGAGGAAATCAACGCCAAGGGCGGCATCAACGGCGCACCGGTGGAACTCCTGGTCGAAGACGACGGCTGCAAGCCGGAGATCGCCACCAACAGCGCTACCAAGCTGGTCTCCGGCGGGGCCAAGGCGGTGATCGGCCACATCTGCTCCGGGGCCACCAGGGCGGCCCTGCCGATCTACCGCGCCGCCAAGGTTCTGGTCATTTCCCCTTCGGCAACCACCCCGGCCCTGACGCAGAGCGGCGAATATCCCTATTTTTTCCGGACCATCGCCGCCGACAACACCCAGGCTGCGAACCAGGTCGAATTCGCCCTGCACACCCTTAATGCCGGCAAGATCGCGGTGCTGCACGACAAGGGCGACTACGGCAAGGGCCTGGCCGAATACGCCCAATCCCTGATCGAGCAATCCGGCAAGGCCCAGGTGGTTTTGTTTGAAGGCATCACCCCCGGCGCGGTCGATTATTCGGCCGTAGTCCAGAAGATCAAGCGCTCGGGCGCCGAAGCGGTCCTGTTCGGCGGCTACCATCCCGAAGCCTCGAAGCTCGTCGGCCAGATGCGGCAGAAGCGGCTTGCCATCCCCTTTGTCTCGGACGACGGCGTCAAGGACGACACCTTCATCAAGGTGGCCGGCAAGGACGCCGAGGGCGTCTATGCCACCGGGCCGACCGATGTCTCCACCAATCCGCTCACCAAGGCCTACCGCGAAAAATTCAGGCAGGCCGAGGGTACCGATCCCGGCGCCTTCTTCGACAACGCCGTCGCCGCGGCCCTGGCCCTGACCAACGCCATCGCCAAGGCAGGGTCCGCCGACCCGGAAGCGGTGGCCCACGCCCTGCGCACCGAGGAGGTCGCCACGCCCTTCGGCGCCATCAAGTTCGATGCCAGGGGCGAACCGGTGGGCATCGGTTTTTCCATCTACCAGGTCAACAACGGCCAGTTCGTCCAGGTCCGATGAGCGTTGCGCCCGCCCAGGCAACAGCCGCGTTCCCTTGCCGGCCCTGCCCCCCTCTCCGCCCAACCCGGCTTTTTTCAGGATGTTTTCGTGGAGTATTTTTTTGAACTGCTGTTCAGCGGCCTGACCAGGGGGTCGATCTACGCCCTGATCGCCCTGGGCTATACCATGGTCTACGGCATCATCGGCCTGATCAACTTCGCCCACGGCGAAATGTACATGATCGGCGCCTTCACCGCCCTGATCGTGTCCTCGGTCCTGACCATATACGGCCTGCCGCTGCCCGCCATCCTGGTCCTCACTGCCCTGGCCGCCGCCGTCTGGGCCGGGGCCTACGGTTTCACGGTCGAGCGGCTCGCCTACCGGCCCCTGCGCAACGCCCCCCGGCTGGCCCCGCTGATCTCCGCCATCGGCATGTCCATCTTTCTGCAGAACTACGTCCTGCTGGCGCAGACCCCGGATTTCGTCCCCTTTCCCGCCCTCATCCCGGAATTCGCCTTTCTCGAACCCTACGGCGGCATCGTCGGCTCCTCCGACCTGGTGATCCTGGCGGTCTCGGCCCTGGTCATGGCGGCGCTCACCCTGCTGATCAAGTACACCCGGATCGGCAAGGCCATGCGGGCCACGGCCCAGGATCAGAAAATGGCGCTTCTGGTCGGCATCAATGTCGACCGGATCATCTCCCTCACCTTTGTCGTCGGCTCGGCTTTGGCGGCCATCGGCGGCCTCTTGATCGCCTCGCACATCGGTCAGATCAACTTCGCCATCGGTTTCCTCGCCGGGATCAAGGCCTTCACCGCCGCGGTCCTGGGCGGCATCGGCTCCATCCCCGGCGCAGTCCTGGGCAGCTTCGTCCTCGGCCTGACCGAGGCCTTTGCCACCGGCTACGTCTCCAGTGATTACGAGGACGTGTTCGCCTTTTCCCTGCTGGTGCTGATCCTCATTTTCCGCCCGGCCGGTCTGCTCGGCAAGGCGGCGGTGGAAAAGGTATGACGCCGGCCCCGGAGAAGACGGCCATGCCGACCGGAAAAGATATCCGCCAGGCGCTGATCGCCGGCCTCTGGTTCATGTTTCTCACCTTTCCCCTGCTGGTGATCAAGGTCCATCCCATTGAACAGACCGTAACCTGGCGCTGGGCCAACATGCTCTGGGTCGGCGGCCTCAACGCGGCCGTCGTCCTGGCCTGCCGCTTGGTGGCGGCCCGTCGCGCCGCCGGCGAGGAACGCCGCCGCCAGGAGCCGGACCGGGCCGTGGCGGCACCGAGCCAGGCGTTTTTCCTCACCCCGAGTCGTCTTGTTCCGCTCCTTGCCGCGGTCGGCCTCTTTTTCCTCGTCTTTCCGCTGCTGTTCTCCACCTACCAGGTCAACATCATGACCACTGCCCTGATGTACGTAGTCCTGGGGCTGGGGCTCAACATCGTGGTCGGCTTCGCCGGCCTGCTCGATCTCGGCTACGTCGCCTTTTACGCGGTGGGGGCGTACACCTACGGCCTGCTCCACCTCCATTTCGGCCTGGGCTTCTGGACCGCGCTGCCCATCGGCGGCCTGCTGGGGGCCCTGTTCGGCGTCCTGCTCGGCTTCCCGGTGCTGCGGTTGCGGGGCGACTATCTGGCCATCGTCACCCTGGGGTTCGGCGAGATCATCCGCCTGGTCCTGGAGAATTGGGGGGATTTTTCCCAGGGGCCGAGCGGCATCGCCAATATCGCCCGGCCGGGCCTGTTCGGCATCGAGATGTCCCTGGAAACCTCGCTCGTCTATCAGTACTATCTCACCATTGCCATGGCGCTTCTGACCATCTTCGTGGTCAACCGCCTGCGCAATTCGCGCATCGGCCGGGCCTGGTTCGCCCTGCGCGAGGACGATATCGCCTGCCAGGCCATGGGCATCAACAAGACCGCCATCAAGCTGACCGCCTTCGCCCTGGGGGCGACCTGGGCCGCCATGGCCGGCGTGCTGTTCGCCGCCAAGACAACCTTCATCAACCCGGCCAGCTTCACCTTCCTGGAATCGGCGATCATTCTCTGCATCGTGGTGCTGGGCGGCATGGGCTCGATCGTCGGGGTCGTTGCCGCGGCCCTGATCCTTATGCTCCTGCCCGAGTACCTGCGCGCCGTGGCCGAATACCGCATGCTCGTCTTCGGGGCCGTGCTGGTGCTCATGATGATCGTGCGGCCGCAGGGCCTCATTCCCCGGGTGCGTCGAACCTACACAGGCAGCCATTAACATGTGGCATTATTGACACAGTCATGCAGCCCCTGCTCACCATCAACAACCTGACCATGGATTTCGGCGGCATCCGCGCCGTGGATCGGGTGGATCTGCGCCTCCGTCCGGGCGAAATCGTGGCCCTGATCGGCCCCAACGGCGCCGGCAAGACCACCTTGTTCAATTGCCTGACCGGACTCCATCGCCCTACTGGCGGCGATCTGGTGCTGACGCCGCCCGGACGACCGCAACGGAACCTGAACGGCCTGCCGCCCCACCGGATCACCGCGGCGGGTCTGGCCCGCACCTTCCAGAACATCCGCCTTTTCCCCCACATGACCGTGCTGGAAAATGTAATGGTCGGCCGCCACTGCCGCACGACATCAAAGGTGTTCGGGGCCATCTTCCGGCCGGCGATGACGGTGCGCGAGGAAAGGGAAACCGTTGGCATGAGCCTTGCTTTGCTCGAACGGATCGGACTGGCCGGGCAGTCGGACGAATGGGCCGCAAACCTGCCGTACGGCGCCCAGCGGCGGCTGGAAATCGCCCGGGCCCTGGCCACCGAGCCCCTGCTGCTGCTGCTCGACGAGCCGGCGGCCGGGATGAATCCGCAGGAGACCCAGGAACTGGACGCCCTGATCACCTCACTCAGGGACGAAGGCCTGGCCATCCTGCTGATCGAGCACGACATGAAGCTGGTGATGCGCCTCTCGGACCACATCGTTGTCATGGATTACGGCCGTAAGATCGCCGAAGGCACGCCCGAGGAAATTCGACGCCATCCGGCGGTGATCAGGGCCTATCTGGGCGAGGAGGAGTACGGTGCTTGAACTGCGCGCCATCGACGCGGCCTACGGCCACATCCAGGCGCTCCGCCAGGTCAGCCTGCGGGTGGACCGGGGCGAAATCGTCACCCTGATCGGCGCCAACGGCGCCGGCAAGACCACCACCCTGATGGCGATCAGCGGCCTGGTACCGCCTTGCCGGGGCGAGATCCTGTTCGAGGGCCGGTCCATCAATGGCTTGCCGCCGGAGGCACTGGTCCGGCTCGGGATCTGCCAGGTGCCCGAGGGCCGCCATGTCTTTCCCGAGCTGACCGTGGCGGAAAACCTCGACATGGGGGCCTTTCTCCGCCGGGACAGACGGCAGGTGGCCGCAGACCGGGAACATCTCTACAGCCTGTTTCCGGTCCTGAAACAGCGGCGCCACCAACTGGGAGGCACCCTGTCCGGCGGCGAGCAGCAGATGCTCGCCATCTCACGGGCCCTGATGGCCCGGCCCCGGCTTCTGCTCCTCGATGAGCCCTCCATGGGCCTGGCGCCGCTCATGACCAAGCATCTTTTTGAAATCATAGTCAAAATAAATAAAGAACAACAACGAACCATCCTGCTGGTGGAGCAGAACGCCAACCTGGCCCTGCAGGTGGCGGACCGGGGCTATGTCCTCGAAAACGGCCACATCGTCATGCACGACACGGCCGCGGCCCTCCGCCGCAATCCCGATATACAAAAAGCCTATCTCGGCATCTGACCTCAGAGCCGATTAGGCATGAAAAGACAAAAGGATAACAGGAAAGCATGAAGAACATTGTGAAAGTAGGCGTGATAGGTGTCGGTTATCTTGGGCGTTTTCATGCCCAGAAATATGCGGCCATGGACGATGTCGAGCTGGTGGGCGTGGTTGACACCGATCCGGAACGGGCCCGGCAGGTGGCCGACGAATGCGCCACCCGGCCCTTTGCCGAGTACCACGACCTGCTCGCCCAGGTCGATGCGGTGTCGGTCGTGGTGCCGACCAGCCTGCATCACGAGGTGGCCAAGGCCTGCCTGCAGCAGCGCGTCGATGTCATGGTGGAAAAGCCCATCACCACCACCCTGACCGAGGCCGACGACCTGATCCGGCTGGCCCGCGAGCAACAGTGCATCCTCCAGGTGGGGCATCTAGAACGGTTCAACCCGGCGGTGCTCGCCATGCAGCCCCTGCTCACCCATCCCCTGTTCATCGAGGCGCATCGCATCGCGGTATTCAAGGAGCGGGGCACGGACGTGGATGTGGTGCTCGATCTGATGATCCACGACATCGACATTGTTTTGTCCATCGTCAAGTCGCCGATCGTGTCGATCCTCACCGCCGGCGCCCCGGTGATCACCCGGCTGACCGACATCGCCAACGCCCGTCTGATCTTTGCCAACGGCTGCACCGCCAACATCACGGTGAGCCGCATCTCCATGGAAACCATGCGGCGCATGCGCATCTTCCAACCCGGCCAGTACCTGTCGGTGGATTTCGGCCGCAAGGAGATCATGGCGGTGCGGCTGCAACCGGGCAAGGATGGCGGCCATCCCATGCCGGAGATCAGCAAGTCGTCCTTCCAGGACCAGGATGCGCTCGAACTGGAGCTGCGCGATTTTGTCCAGCATGTCCGCGAGCGCAGCCGACCGGCCGTTGGCGGCGAAGAGGGGCGGCGCGCCCTGGACGTGGCCCTGCAGGTGATCGCCCAGATCCACAGCGACCGCGAGCGGATCGAGCAGATCCTCCGGGACGAGGGCCGCACCGACCTGCTGGCCTTCTTGCAGCCCCACTGACGAACGATGAGTGAATTCCGACAGAGCGAACAGCCACGCGAGGTCATGATCGTGGCCGGCGAGGCCTCGGGCGACCTGCACGGCGCCCATCTGGTCCGGTCCATGCTGGCCCGCGACCCGCACCTGCGCTTCTGCGGCATGGGCGGCCGGGAATTGCAGGCCGCCGACGTGGAACTGCTGGCCGATGCCGCCAAGCTGGCGGTGGTGGGCGCGGTGGAGGTGCTCAGCCATCTGGGCGACATCCTCCGGGCCCGTCGCGCCCTGATCGAACGCATGCGCGACCACCGCCCTGCCCTGCTGATCCTGATCGACTATCCGGACTTCAACCTTTTGCTGGCCAGAAAGGCCAAACAGTTCGGCATCCCGGTCTTCTACTACATTAGCCCCCAGATCTGGGCCTGGCGCAGCGGCCGGGTCCGCACCATCAAACGGCTGGTCGACCGGATGGCGGTGATTCTCCCCTTCGAACCCGACTTTTATGCCCGCCACGGCATGGAGGTCGATTTTGTCGGCCATCCGCTGCTCGACTCGGTCAAACCCGGCCTGTCTCCCTCCGAATTCAGGAGCAGGCACGGCATCGGGGCGGACCGCACCCTGGTCGGGCTCCTGCCCGGCAGCCGGCGCAAGGAGATCGCGGCCCTGCTGCCGGTCTTTCTGGAGGCCGCCGGCCGCCTGGCCCGCGACATGCCCCGTCTCACCTTTCTCCTGCCCCAGGCGCCCACGGTGAGCCGCGCCCTGCTCGACCAACACGGCCTGGCCGCCTGGCAGGAGCGCCTCGACATCCGGGTAATTACGGAAGACCGCTACGCCATGATGGCGGCCTGCGACGCGGCGATGGCCGCCTCGGGCACGGCAGTGCTGGAACTGGGCATCCTGGGGGTTCCGACCGTGGCCGCCTACCGGATGAGCCCGCATACCTACTGGCTGGGCCGGCTGCTGATCCGGGGCCTGCGGTTTTTTTCCCTCATCAACCTGATCGCCGGGCGCGACATCATCCCCGAACTCCTGCAGGATGCGGCCAATCCGGACCAGATCGCGCAGGAAACCCGAAGCATGCTGATCGACCAGGCAAGGCGGCAGGCCATCCTGGCAGGCCTGGACGAAGTGCGGCAGCAACTGGGCGGGCCGGGCGCCTCGGACCGGGCCGCAGCCGTTGCCCTGAGCCTGCTCGCCGAACGGGGTGCCCATGGATGAACTGGAGCCGGTGGCCCTGCCCATCGACGGCACCCTCGATCTGCACGCTTTCAAGCCCGCGGACATCAAGACGCTCGTTCCGGACTATCTGGAGGAATGCCGCCGACACGGCATCTTCCAGGTGCGCATCATTCACGGCAAGGGAACCGGCACCCTGCGGCGGACGGTGCACGCCTTGCTCGGCCGGTTGGACATGGTGGCCGGGTTTCGTCTGGCCGACGAAACCGGCGGTTTCTGGGGGGCTACGCTGGTTACTCTGCGGGAGGAGCGGCGGCCATCGGCTCGATGAGGCCGTGCTCGGCGGCCAGCCGCCGCACTTGGAACATGAAGGTGGAGGGCAGCGGCAGTTCCTGGTCTTCCTGCAGGATGCCAAGCGCCCTGGCCATGAGCAGGGAGGGGATGGAATGGATGCCCTCCTGGTTGTCGCAGATGGTCTGCATGCGCAGGGCATCGGTGAGCAGGGGCCGCAGCGGCGCGCAGGTGGCGGCCAGCTCCCGCAGCTCCCGCTCCACCAACTCCCGGTTGGCGGCACCGAAGGCCGCCACCGCCGCATCCGCCGGCCGGGTACCGAAGAGGTTGTTGATCACCGCGCCGGCCAGTTGCGTGTGCGCGGGTTCGCTGCGGTCGACGTACCGGTCGTGGATGCTCTGCCGCAGCATCTTGAGCAGCAGCATCTGCACGGTGACGATCGCCTCCCGCATCACCGGGATCACCTTGTTATCGATCAAAGGCTTGTCTTTCCCTGCCGCTGTCTCGCTCATAACACCACCCTGATGGCCGGATCGGCGGCAAACTGCCGGTAGAGGCGCAGCCGTTCGGCTTCGTCGGCCACTGTCAGTTCCACGATGACGCTCAGATACCGGCCGCCGGAGCTGACGTTGCCGTCGGTGATCTCGCAGGCCGACCTGTCCACCACCATGCCGACCGCCGCGATCATGGCGGCCCGTTCCTCCCCGATCAGGCGAAACTGCCACCGGCAGGGAAAGTCGATCTCCGGCTTGCAGCCGCTGTTGCCGTTGTTCATGCCTGTACTCCTTTGCGCGGCCTTATACCGCAGTCCGCCGTGCGTGCCAACGAAAAGAGTGTTTTTTGTTTTCCGGCCGCGGTGCTATGATTTCATAGACCCCTCCAGCAACCGTTCTCCGGAGCACTGTCATGCGTTTTCCTCTTCTCATCGTCAGCCAGCACCTGAAGTTCGAGGCTTTTTTCGCTGAATTCCCGAACTCATTCGAGACAACCGTGGTCACGTGCGGCCAGGATGCCCTCGCCGCTCTGGCCAGGCCGACCGCCTGGAGCGGTCTGCTGGTTGCCGCCCGCCTGCCCGACATGGACGGCCTGGACCTGCTCGAACAGGCGGAGTCGATCTCGCCCGCCATCCCCCTGCTCCTGGTCCCGGATGCGGAAGTCGCCGAATTCCTGCCGCTGGCCAACAGCCGCTCGGTCTTCCGGGTGGTGCCGGAGAGTACGCCCGCCGACATTCTGGCCACCATTCTGCTCGATACCGTGCGGCAGTTCGACCTGGTCCAGCGGGAACACGGCCTCCAGACACGCATCGACCGACTGTCGCACACCGACCCGCTCACCGGCTGTTACAACCGGGTGCACATCCACGCCCTGCTGCACAGGGAGTTGCGCCGTTCCCTTCGCTACCGGCATTCGCTCTCGATCATCCTCTGTGATATCGACGGGCTGGCCGCGATCAACGAGGCCTTTGGCCACCGGGCCGGCGATGCGGTCCTCACCGCTTTCGCGCGTGCGGCCGAACAGGCGATCCGTCAGGATGTCGACACCATCGCGCGCTGGGGCGGCGACGAGTTTCTCTTCGTCCTGCCGGAGACTCCCCTCAGCGGCGCCGGCAGGGTCGCCACCCGACTCAGGGAACAGTGCGTCCGGCTCGGCTGCACCGTGAATGGCCATGCCCTTGCTTGCAACGCCAGTTTCGGCGTGGCCGGTTTCGTCCCCGAAACCGCGGCGCGTACCGCCGAGGCCGGGGATCTGCTGCTGATCGCCGAACGCTGTCTGCTCCAGGCCAAGGCTGCCGGCGGCAATCAGGTGCTCTGCTGCCCCTAAGCCAACCCGCCTTTTTCTTCGGCGCTCCGGGCGTCGTCGCAACAACCGGCCGGAACGATCAGCTCAGCCGCCGGGTGGCGCTGCCGTTGATCAGGGTGATCTGATCGTTAAGCGTCCACATGTCGTAGATATAGCCCAGGCCGCACAGACCGAGGGTAAGCAGATAGAGGAGGCCGGTCCAGATCTTGCCCATATAGAAACGATGGATGCCGAACAGCCCCAGAAAAACCAACAGAAGCCAGGCGACGTTGTAGTCGATCGGGCCGGGGATGGAGCGGATGGCGGCCTCGCGGTCCATGGCGGGAATGAGGAAGAGGTCGACGATCCAGCCGATGAAGAAGAGCCCCAGGGTAAAAAAGTAAATGGTGCCGGTCACCGGCTTGCCGTAATAGAAACGGTGGGCACCGATGAAGCCGAACAGCCAGGCCGCATAACCGACGACCAGATTGTGGGTGGGATGGGGTATGTCCATGGTTGTTACCCTGAAATCGTTGCCTTGAATCGCGCGATGCGCGCCAGTGAACTGCGGATACGATGGGTTTCGATCCGGCCGCTGTCAAGCAGGGCGCGGATCGACCGGATGCCTTCGGTCACTGCATCTTCGGTCGGCCTGAGATTGTTGCCGACCACTACCACATCCACCCCGGCGAGCACGGCCCGCTGCACGGCTTCGCCATAGGCCCAGCCCGCGCCGATGGCCCGCATCTGCACGTCGTCGCTGAACACCACCCCGGCAAAGCCGAGTTCCCGCCGCAGCAGGCCGGTGATCACCGCCGGCGACAGGGTGGCCGGCAGTCCCGACGGATCGAGACGACGGTTGACCAAGTGCGCTGTCATGATTCCGTCACTGTATCCCGCAGCCAGCAATTTCCGGTAGGGTTCCAACTCGACGGCTTGCCATTTCTCGGTACTGTCGACGAAACCGAGGTGGGAATCGCTGCCGGCGCTGCCATGACCGGGAAAATGCTTGAGGCAGCACCCGATGCCGTGGCGGTGGTGGGCCTCGATGAAGGCGCGGGCATGGCCGGCCACCAGTTCCGGGTCGGCGCCGAAGCTTCGCTGGTAGCGGCCGATGATCGGATTGTCCGGGTTGAGATCGAGATCCACCACCGGCGCGAAGTTGAGATTGATGCCGCATTCGGCCAGTTCCGCGGCCATGAGCTCGGCGGCGCGGGCCGTGGCCTCGATGCTTTCTTCGGCCAGTTCCGCGGCGTTGCGCGATGGTCGGAACCCGTCCCGTGGCACCAGCCGGCAAACCCTGCCCCCCTCCTGGTCAACGGCGATGAACGGCGGCATGGCGGCGCAACGCCGTAACCCGGCGACCAGCCGCTTGAGCTGGCCGGGCGAACGGATGTTCTGCACCGAGCCGTCGACGTTGCGGGCAAAGAGAATCACCCCGCCCAGACACTCCTCGGCCAGGGCGCGGGCAAGCCAATGGTCCGCCCCCACCTCGCAGCTGGAAAATCCGACCAGGAACATCTGGCCCAGATTCAGTTCGTTCCCCATCGTCTCGTCACGTCCGATATGTGCACCATATCAGGCTGATCCGCCACATCCGGCCCGCCTGTCCCCATGGTTGGTCGAAAAATTGACAAGCACCTCCCGCCCTTTCTTGTCGGCACGGACATCAGTCAAAAACACCTTGATATTCTTGTATAATATAATTTTTTGTACAACGGGCACAGAAATCGCTTATCCTGGGCAATGGCTCATTGTGTGATGCATTCTGCATGAGGATCTCTGCCAATCAGCACCACAACCTCCAAGCCGACCGCGTGACCGCTATGAACATGAAAGTGCTTGATGACCAGGTCGATATCCAGATCGCCTCCACCGTAGAGAATCTGCTGTCGGAACTCTGCCACTACCGGCAGCAATCGGAAAAGCTCCAGAAAATCAACACCCTCTACCAGAGAATGGCGGGAATCCTCGATCTGCCGGCCATGATCGAGGCCTATTCCATCTGGCTGATGGAATTTGTCGGCCATGAGTTGATCGGCTATCACAACCCGACCCGTCAGCGCATGCACATGTTCTGCTCCTACCACGGCCCCAAGCGGCGGGAAGCCATCCAACTGGCGCAGGAAATCCTCGAGCAACCGGCGAGCCAGGAATCGGACACCGCCCTGGCCATCGGCTTCCGGGTGCACAAATGGGCGTTCACCTCCACTGACTGCCAGGGGCTGCTGGTCATCCTGCGCAAGGGCAAGCCGCTGGTCGAGGACGAATTGCAGTTCATCGACGAGTCGCTCCTCATCCTGGCCGAACCGCTGAAGCGAGCCCTGGAATACGAAGAAATTTTCGCCCAGGCCCGCCGGGACAGCCTGACCGGCCTGCCCAACCGCTTCGTCTTCGAGGAGCGGATCGGCTCCATCGTCGAACAGGCCCGGCGGCATGGCCATCCCCTGACGCTGGCCGCCCTGGATCTGGATCACTTCAAGGCGGTCAACGACACCATGGGGCATCTCATGGGCGATCAGGTGCTGAAACAGGTCGCCGAGACCCTGAAGAAGGAAATCCGCCTCACCGACATGCTGGTCCGCATGGGGGGCGACGAATTTCTCCTGGTCCTGCCCGACACCAGCATGCAGGATGCCAGATTTTTGGCCGAACGGCTCTGCCAGGCGGTGGAACGGCTCAACATCGTCACCAGGGCCGGCAGATTGGCGGTCAGCATCGGCCTGGCCGAATGGCAGCCAAGCATCACCATCGAGAGCTGGCTGGAGCAGGCCGACGATATCCTCTATCAGGCCAAGGCCAACGGCAGAGGGCAGGTCGCCGTCAATTAACCGTCCTCCGCTCCCCCGACAGCCGCCCCTGCCAGCAAACGCTCACTTGGCGGCCAGCTGCATCCTCAGCGGAATGCAGTGCAACGAGCGCCCCTTCTGTTCGGTATGGCCGAGCTTCCACCCCGTACAGGTCAGACTGCCGCCGAGCTGTTGCTCGATCTCTCCCACCAGTCCCTTGATGTTGATCACCGGATGCCGGCTGAAGACCTCGGGCAGGCCGTAGGTCAGGTTGCAGGCCAGGCAGCGCCCCGGTCGTTCATGCAGGTTCAGGAGGAAATCAAGGGTGTGCCCCTGGGGATCGTACCCCGTGTAGGTCAGGGCGATATCGTAGGCGCCCTCGGCCGCGTCACCGAAAAGGGCGTCGAAAAAGGCATCGGTACGCTCCGGCGGGAACAGCGACCGGAGCACCTCATCCGTGAATATCTGTTCTGGCTGTATCATTGTCGTCCGCATCCTCTGTCAAGGTTTTGTCTTCACACGGCGCCTCACGCCATCTTCGCCGGACCGGCGGAACTCCCTCGCTGTTGTGCCGTGTCCGCCCGCAGGCCGTCGCAACGGCCGCCAGCGGCTTGCGACTTTACCCAGTGGCAGCCGCCGGTGTCAACAGGCATTGCACCCCCGGCCCTGCCGTGGTAGAAGACCGGATATGCATCTCCCCTTGTTCCCGACCTCCGCGCAGACCTCCATGATTTCCTCTTCCTCCCTGGCCGAACAGCTCAATCCCGCGCAGTACGCCGCCGTCACCCACAGCGACGGCCCCATCCTGGTGATTGCCGGCGCCGGCTCGGGCAAGACCCGCACCCTGGTCTACCGGATGGCGCATCTCATCGCCCAGGGCGTGCCGCCCGAATCGATCCTGCTGCTCACCTTCACCCGCCGCGCCGCCCAGGAAATGCTCAGCCGCGCCAGCGACCTGACCGCCGGCTCCTGTCGCCGGGTGATGGGAGGGACCTTTCACGCCACCGCCAACATCCTTCTCCGCCGCCACGGCCATCACCTGGGCCTGGGCTCCAATTTCACCATCATCGACCGGGGCGACGCCGAGGGCATCATCAACCTGCTCAAATCCTCCCTGGGCATGGCCGGCGCCGGCAAGCGCTTCCCCTCGAAACGGGTGGTGATGAACCTGATCTCCGGCGCGGTCAACAGGGCGACCACCATCGAACAACTCGTGTACGGCGACCACATTCACCTCAGCGAATTCATCAACGATTTCTATACAATCGCCGAGCATTACCGCCAGTTCAAGCTCGATCACGCCCTGATGGACTACGACGACCTGCTCATCAACTGGAAGCGGCTGCTGGCCGAATCGGAAGCGGCCCGGGACGAGCTGTCGACCCGGTTCCGGCACATTCTGGTGGACGAATACCAGGATACCAACCTGCTCCAGGCCGAAATCGTCCGGTTGCTGGCCCATCGCCACAGCAATGTCATGGTGGTCGGCGACGACGCCCAGTCGATCTACAGTTTCAGGGGCGCGGATTTTTCCAACATCATGCGCTTTCCCGAGCAGTTTCCGGGCACCACCATGGTCAAGCTCGAAGAGAACTACCGTTCCACCGAGCCGATTCTGCAACTGACCAACGACATCATCGCCCATGCCGAGAAAAAATTCGCCAAAACGCTCTTCACCGGCAAGGACGGCGGCAGCAGGCCGCAGCTGGTGGTCGCCCCCACCGAGGCGGCCGAGGCCCGTTTCGTGGTCGAGACGATCGAACGGCTCCGTCAGGAAGGAACGCCGCTCCACGATATCGCAGTGCTGTTCCGCTCCGGTTTCCATTCGTTCAAGCTGGAGATCGAACTGGCCGGCCACGGCATCGACTTCGACAAGCGCGGCGGGCTCAAACTCACCGAATCGGCGCACATCAAGGATCTGCTGTCCTTTTTCCGGGTGGTGATCAACCCCTGGGACAACCTGAGCTGGAACCGCATTCTCCTGCAATTGGACAAGGTCGGCCCCAAGACCGTGCACAAGATCCTGGCCGCCATCCGGCAATCCGACACCCCCTTCACCGCCCTGGCCGCCTACCGGCCGGCCCCGGCCTGGAAAACCCAGTTCGACCTGCTGGTCGCTACCCTGCAGCGGTTGCAGGAGCCGGGCCAGACACCCTCCGACCAGTTCGATCTGGTCATGGAGTATTACGGCCCGGTGTTCGAGAAGATGTATTACGACGACTACCCCAAAAGGCGCAAGGAACTCGACCAGATCAAGGCCTTGATCGCCGGCTACGGCGACCTGCAATCCTTTGTCGACGACACCGCCCTCGACCCGCCCGACGTTGGCGTGGCGACAGATGTCTTCGCCGACGACAGCCGGCTGATACTCTCCACCATCCACTCGGCCAAGGGGCTGGAGTGGGACACGGTCTTCGTCATCGGGCTGGCCGAGGGCCGCTTTCCCCACATGAACGCCACCCCGGGCGAACAGTGGGAGGAGGAGCGGCGGCTGCTCTATGTGGCCGCGACCCGGGCCAAAAACCAACTGTATCTGACCTATCCGCGCGAGATGGTCACACCGGACCGGCAGCAGATGCGCACCGCCATGTCGCCGTTTCTGCGGGAGATCAACCCTGGCCTGTATCAGGCCATTGACCGGGCCGGCACGGTGACCGCACCGTTGACCAGCCAGTACCAGCCGTCTTCTTCGCTTCCGGCGCCCACGGCCGGGAACAGCGCCTCCCGGACGGTGTTCGCCGAGGGGATGCGGGTCAACCATGCCTTTTTCGGCCCCGGCCGGATCGCCTCGATTCCCGGACCACGCCGGGTGGAGGTCCATTTCGACCGCCACGGCAGCAAGATTCTCCACCTCGACTACGCCAAGCTCGACGTGCTCGAATAAAGGTGGCGCCCCCATGACCGCAACCATGACCACCCGCCAGGCCGAAGCGTGGCTGGAGCAGCGCCAGTTCTTCACCATCAAGCTCGGCCTGGATACCACCCGCGCCCTGCTGGACGAACTGGGCAATCTCCAGGATCGGCTGCGGATCATCCATATCGCCGGCACCAACGGCAAGGGCTCGGTGAGCGCGACCCTGCAGGCGATCCTCGCGGCCGCCGGCCTGCGCGCCGGTTTTTACTCCTCGCCGCACCTGATCGACGTCCGCGAACGGTTCCGCATCAACGATGCGCTCATGCCCGCAGCCGATTTCGCCAGGCTGACCGCCCGGCTGGCCGCCCTGATCGGTACCCGTTTCGAGCCCACCTATTTCGAATGCACCACTTTGCTCGCCCTCCTGTGGTTCGCGGAGCAGGACGCCGACGCCGTCATTCTCGAGACCGGCATGGGCGGCCGGCTCGACGCCACCAACGTGGTCTCGCCGCTGCTTGCGATCATCACCGATATCAGCCGCGATCACGAACAGTATCTCGGTTCGACCCTGACGGCCATTGCCGGGGAAAAGGCGGGGATCGTCAAGTCCGGTGTTCCGACCGTCTTTTCCGGCAGGGCGGCCGAGGCGCTGCCGGTGATCGAGGCCCGCTGCCAACAACTGGAGAGTCCGCTGTTCGTGTTCGGCCGCGATTTTTCGGCGCAGGCAACAGGCGACAGCACGTTCACCTACCAGGCTGTCACCGGTGCGGTCCACGCCGACCTGCCCCTGCCGCTCCGGGGCGACCATCAGGTGGTCAACACCGCTCTGGCCCTGGCCGCGCTCGACGTGCTGGCGCCGATCTTTCCGGTTGCCGCCGAGGCGGTGGCTACCGGCTTGCGACAGGTTCGCTGGCCCGGCCGCATGGAGCTGATTCCGGTCCGGCACCGGAAAAAAACCGTGCGCGTTCTCCTGGACGGCGCCCACAACGAGGCAGGCGTGGCCGCTTTGGTCCAGACCCTGCGCACCGATTATGCCGATTGCCGGCTCCTGCTCATCTGGGGCAACATGGCGGACAAGCACATGGGCGAGCCCCTGTTCGACCTCCTGACCCTGGCCGCAGCGATTATCCTCACCCGCACCGAATCGCCGCGTTTTGCGGCGCCAGAGACGCTGTTTGCCGGACTGCCGCCCGAATTCCGCGCCAAGACCCGCTGTTGCGAAACCGTTGATCAGGCGCTGGCGATCGTTCTGCAGAAGGCGGGACCAGAGGATCTCGTCTGCGTGGCCGGCTCGCTCTATCTGGTCGGCCGGGCGCGCCACCTGCTGTCGGGAGGCTTGGACGGATGAAGAAAGAATATTTTGCCCTCGACGCCATCGACGAGGCCCTGATCCGAGCCGAGCGCGACAAGGCCAGGACCCTGCGCAAGAGCCGTTGGTGGCAGCAGAAGACGGCATCCGGCACCTGCTGGTACTGCGGCCAAAAGGTGGGCTACCACAACCTGACCATGGACCATGTCGTCCCGCTGGCGCGCGGCGGTCGCAGCACCAAAGACAACCTCGTCCCCTGCTGCAAGGAGTGCAACATCAGGAAAAAATCCTCGCTACCGGTGGAATGGGAGGAGTACATGGAAACCCTGCGCCACCGCCGGGAATGACGCCCGCACCCCACCTCTTTTCCGTTTCTCCGACCGGACCCGCATCCTTGGCCGGTGCCTCGACCCGAGCTTCATCCCTGTTCCGGATCGGTCCGCTGCCTCCATCCTGAAATCACAAGAAAATCAGGGATTCTCTTGTTCCGGGGCATTTGTTATGATATGAATTTGATAATACAGACTTTTCACTCAAACATCAGGCCGTGGCCCGCGCACTCTACTCTCTTCATATTCCCGCCGATCACCTCAGCGCCCGCCTGCAGGGTGCTCCCGCAGCCGATGCCGACCTGCGGCTCGCCTCCGGCGAGCAACTCCACCGGCTGCTGCTCCGGCAGGGCATCGTTCACGGTCTTGACGAGGCGGCCATCGCCCGAGCCCAGGAACAAATCGATGCGGGGGAAGCGCTGACCGAACCGATCATCCTTGCCGCCGGGACGCCCCCGGTGATCGGCCGCAAGGGCCTGCAGCCACTCTTTCCTTCCGCGCGCCTGCTAGTCATGGCAACCGATGAATCCGGCCAGTCCCGGCCAATCGAGCTGCTGCTGACACCGCTGGTCCGCAAGGGCGAGACGGTGGCCGGTCCCGGCCCGCCGGTCGCGTCCCAGACCGGCAGGAACATCTTCGGCCAGGAGGTTTCCTGCCCCTTCCCGGCGGAACAGGTCATCGAGCCCGGCGAGCATGTCACCATGCACGCCGACGGCCAGCACTTGGTCGCCACGGTCAGCGGTTATCCGCGCTACGTCTCCACTCCCTCGCATCGCCTCGAACGCCTGCGCCTCGGTATCGACCGGCTGATCAAGATAACCCCGGACCGCATGCAGGCGGTCCTGTATCTCATCCCACCGCCTCCCGGCCATGCCCTGCCGGATCGGGACACCATTGTGCAGGTCCTCGACGAGGAGCAGGTTGTTTTCGGCCGCCTCCCCCAGGCCATCGACCATTGCCTGGAGCGGTGCGGGGCCGACCAACGTCCCCGGCATGACGTCGTGGCATTGGGAGCCCTGCCGGTCAACGGCAAGGACGCCTGGCTCCGCTTCGCCATGGAGGTGGGTTCCCTGCCCGGCAAGATCATGGGCAACGGCGAGATCGACTTCCGGGAACGCAACATGTTCATCGGCGTGACCAAGAATCAGCTGATCGCCCAGAAAATCCCGGCAACGGACGGCATCGCCGGCAGGGACCTGTACGGCACGGCCATCGCCCCGGCGCCCGGCAAGGACATCGTCATCCGGACCATGGACGATGCCGCGCTGGACGAGGCGACCGGCGAGATCAGGGCGCTCCGCAACGGCGTGCTGTCCATGGTCACCGACAATTCGGTGCGGGTCTGCTCTCACCACGTCGTGGCGCAGGACGTCGACTTCGAGACCGGCAACATCGTCTCCCGCGATGCCGTGGACATCAGGGGATCGATCCGGCCGAAATTCAAGGTCAGCGTGCTGGGCGACGTCCTGGTCGGCGGCGATATCGACAAAGCGATGGTGCGGTCGGACGGGAATGTGGTGATCAAGGGCGGCGTCATCGGCAAATTCGCCACCGTGCAGGCCCATGGGGATATCGATGTTGCCTTTGTCATCCAGGGGAGAACCAAAAGCGGCGGCAAGACGGTGCTGCGCCGGCATGGTTCCTATTGCCGGTTGCATGCCTCGGGGGATCTGCATTGCAGTCCTTCGGCCCTGATCATCGCCTCGCAACTGGTCGCCTACGGTTCCGTCACCACCGGTGCCGTCGGCTCGGACATCGCGCCGCCGTCCCTGCTGGCCGCGGCCGTCGTGCCCGACCAGCTACACCGGTATTTCGAATTGCGGCGTACCATCGAGGAACAGACCCAGGCCATCGAGCGGCTCCGGCATCGCAAGGGGTCGCGTGCGGCCGGCGAGGAACTCGAGGAACTGCTCGAGACCCATGAAGCGAACCGCAGGCAGTTCGCTCGGCTGAACCTGGCCGTACCCAAAGAGCGGGAGGCCGACGACAACGGACTCGCCCATGCCCTGGCCTGTACCATTGTGGCGACGGGCAAGGTGTTCGCCGGCACGGAAATCCGCATCGGCAACAGCCGTATGACCCTGCCCATGACCGTCGGCAATGTCTGTTTCCGCCTGCAGCAGCAGGTCAGCGGCGAAGCCGGCACCCATGCCATCCTCATCATACCCAACAAGAGACAGAAATGATCTCCGGAGAATGCCCATGTTCGTCAAACTGTGGATGACCAGCAACGTCCTCACCGTCACCAGCGACCAACCCATTGTCGAGGTGGAGCGCATCATGCGCGAAAATCGTATCCGCCGGGTCCCGGTGGTCGACGACGGCAAGGTGGTTGGCATCATCAGCAAAGAAGACCTGTTCCGCGCCATGCCCTCCATTTTCGACCCCAGCGTCAGTCCTGAAAACCTGGAACACGCCAGCCGGATCGAGGCCGGCGCCATCATGACCCGCTCGCCGGTCACCGTCGATCCGTCCACGCCGCTGGAGCAGGCGGCGCTGCTGATGCGCACCCACAAATTCGGCTCGCTCCTGGTGATGCAGGACGAACAGCTCGTGGGGATCATTACCGAAACGAATATCTTCGACGCCTTCCTCGAAGTCCTCGGCGCCCGGAAACAGGGGGCCCGCATCGAAATCAAGATCGACCGCAAACCCGCTTCCTTCTATGCGATGCTCCAGGTTTTCAAGAAATGCGAAATGACGGTTCTCGGCATCACGGTCTTTTCCGATTATTCCGAGGAACATCAACTGGTCACCCTCAAGGTGCAGGGCGACAACATGGACCGGCTGATCGACAACCTGTGGGACGCCGGCCTGCAGATCAACCGGATGCACACCGAGGAGCCGGACTCCGAGCCGTAATGCCGCCGCGGACAGGCCGGGGTCCGGTCTGCGGCCGGCGGCTGCGCCGCGTCCTACCCGCCCCGACCGGTCGACGCGGATCTTCCATGGCCGTGGACGGCACGATTCAAAAGAGCACGGAATGAAATGAGGAAGCCATGTGCCGCCACCAGCCGCGCGGAGGAACGTGTCTCCCTTCATCGTCGAAGGGTCCGACTCGACCGCCGTGGGCATGAAGCCGTTGCGGCGCTTCACTTTTCCCGCCGACGTATTGGATTGTCTCCCCGCCTGACGCGTCCGGGCGGGTTTCATTGCACGATCTCCCTCGCGATTCTTGCGGAAAGAGATTATTTTTTTCCCATCGCGTACGCAGTCTCTTTCCCACACGTGCAGAGTGTGCCTCTTCCCAGGGCACCCTCGATGGTGTCGCCATAAGCTTTTTGGGCAAGGAGAACCTCTCATGCAGCCGCCACACCACGATCCGTTCTTTTGCCAGATATTCAATGCCGCTCCGCACCCCTATCTCATCGTGCAGGCCGACGACGACTACACCATCGTCGCGGTGAACGACCGCTATCTGAAGGCGACCGGCACCTCGCGCGACGCCATTGTCGGGCATGGCCTGTTCGAGATATTCCCCGACAATCCGGAGGACAATTCCTCGAATAGCGTCGGCGACCTGCGCACCTCGTTGAACCGTGTCCGGTGCAGCCGGAATGCGGACATCATGGGCATCCAGAAATACGACATTCCGCTCCGGGACGGCAGCACCGACTTCAAGGTGAAGTACTGGAGCCCGGTCAACACCCCCGTGTTCGATCAGGCCGGGAATGTCGCCTACATCATCCATCATGTCGAGGACATTACCGAATTCATGCTCAGCCGGGAACAGGCCGAGCGATCGGGAAAAATCGAGGCGCGGGCCGAACGCATGGAGGCGGAGATCAGGCAACGGGCCGGGGAGATCAAAGACTCCAATCGCGCGCTTAAAATCGCCATGGAGCAATTGGCCACCCTCAACGAACGGTTGACGGATCTGGACCGTCTCAAGTCCGAGTTTTTCGCCAATGTCAGCCATGAACTCCGGACTCCCCTGACCCTCATCCTGGCGCCATTGGAAAAACGGTTGCAACAGCATTCCGACCCTTCCGGGGAAGAACGGCGGGAAACAGAGATGATGCTGCGGAACGCGCGCCTGCTCTATCGCCATGTCAGTGATCTGCTCGACGCCGCCAAACTTGACGCGGGGCGCATGCCCATCGAATACTCGGCCTTTGATCTCGCCGACCTGACCCGGACAACCGCGGCGCAGTTCCAATCCCTGTCGGCGGACAGAGGCATCGACTACGGCATCGATGTTCCGGAGGAGATCGACATCGAGGCTGACAGCGAAAAGATACAACGCATCATCATCAATCTCCTTTCCAACGCCTTCAAATTCACCCCCATGGGCGGTCGTATCGAACTGCGACTCCGCCGGACCGACGAATCGGCGCTCATCGAGGTGGAGGATAACGGCCCCGGCATCCCGCAGGAATTCCGCCACACCGTCTTCGAACGATTCAGCCAGGTAAAGGGCGGCTCCCGCCGCAGTTTCGGCGGCACCGGCCTCGGCCTGGCCATTGTTCAGCACTTCGTGAAACTGCACGGCGGCCATGTCGACCTTGCCGAGGGATCGAGCGGCGGGGCATTGTTCACGATCGCCCTGCCCCTGCACGCGCCCGCCGGAACGGAAGTGGTGCACAGCGCGCCGAGTCGCCTCGATCCCATCATCAGTCACCAGGCCGTGGACGAGTTGCGTCCGCATGAGGACGGCCATCCTGCCGACGAATCGGGCGATTCGCCGTTGATACTGGTGGTTGAAGACAACCACGACCTCAACGCCTTTATCGCCGGCAACCTGCGCCACACCTATCGGGTGGTGAGCGCCTTCGATGGACGGGAAGGATTGAGCAAGGCCCTGGCGCTCATTCCCGATCTCATCATGACCGATGTCATGATGCCGGTCATGGACGGGGAGGAAATGGTCAGCCAACTCCGATCCCATCCCGGCCTGGCCGACGTGCCCATCATCATGCTGACCGCCAAGGTCGACGACGAACTGCGGTTGAAACTGCTCAAGTGCGGCATCCAGGATTACCTTGCCAAGCCTTTCAACATGAAGGAGGTGGTGGCGCGCGTGGACGGATTGGTGGCGGACCGCCGCCGCAATATCGCCCGCCTGCGCCAAAGCGAACGCCGGTACCGGGAACTGGTCCAGAACGCCAACAGTGCCATCATCCGGTGGACCGGTGACGGCACGGTCACTTTCTTCAACGACTATGCGCAAAAATTCTTCGGCTGGCCCGCCGAGGACATTGCGGGCAAAAAAGTTGGCATACTCATTCCCGAAGAGCGGAAATCACCGCAAAGCGACCACCCCCAGCCCATCCAGGAGATCATCGATGATCCGGAACACCATTTGAATGTCGTTCATGAAAACATCTGCCGCGACGGCCGCCGGGTGTGGATGACCTGGACCCACCGCGCCATTCGCGACGAACAGGGGAATATCACGGAGTTCCTCACCATTGGCAACGATATCACCGAGCGCCGCCAGGCGGAGTTCGAACGCGAGCGTTTTCGCACGGTGATCGAGCAGACCGACGAAGGCGTGGTCATCACCGATAACGAGGGAACGATCCAGTATGTCAATCCGGCCTTTGAACGGAGAACGGGATTTTCGAGCGAGGAATCCATCGGACAGAATCCCAGGATACTGAAGAGCGGCGAACACGACGAGCCGTTCTGCCGGGATCTGTGGGGGACGATCACCAGCGGCAGGACCTGGAAGGGACGTCTCGTCAACAAAAAGAAAGACGGCACGACGTTTACGGAAGCGACCACGATTTCACCCATCTTCGATGCGTCGGGCACCATTGTCAACTATGTCGCGATCAAGCAGGATATTACCGAGCATTTGCTGCTGGAGGCGCAGATCCAGCAGAGCCGAAAGATGGAATCCGTCGGCCGCCTGGCCGGCGGTGTCGCGCACGATTTCAACAATTTTCTTGCCATCATCCTCGGCTACGCCGAGATGGCCATGGGGCAGATCGATGCCACCCATCCCCTCTACGGAAAACTGGAAAAAATCCATGACGCGGCCAGGCGTTCCGCAGACATCGTCCGGCAACTCCTCGCCTTCTCGCGCAAGCAGGCCATCTCACCGAAGGTGCTCGATCTCAATGCCACGGTTGAGGGCATGCTGAAAATGCTCCATCGCCTGATCGGCGAAAACATAGAACTCGTCTGGTCGCCGACAACCGATCTGCCGTCCATAAAGATGGACCGCTCTCAACTCGACCAGATATTGGCCAATTTATGCGTCAACGCCCGCGACGCCATCACGAATATCGGCAGGATCGTCATCGAAACCAAGGCGGCCGTTTTCGACGAAGAATATTGCAGTCTCCACCCGGAGTTCCATCCCGGAACCTTTGCCTTGCTTTCGGTCAGCGACAACGGCTGCGGCATGGAAAGGTCGCTGATCGACAATATCTTCGAGCCTTTTTTTTCGACCAAGGGCGTTCAGGGCACAGGGCTCGGACTGGCCACCGTGTATGGCATTGTCAAACAAAACAACGGATTTATCAATGTGTACAGCGAGCCGGGCAAGGGATCGGTTTTCAAAATCTATCTGCCCTTGCATGCAGGAGCCAAACAGCTCGAGGAGCAGGAAAAGAATCAGTGCGCAACAAGCAAGGGGGAAACCGTCCTGCTTGTCGAGGATGAACCGACTCTGCTTGAAATGAGCCACTCCATGCTGAAGCGTTTGGGCTATCAGGTGCTGGCGGCCTCGCATCCGGCCATGGCCATTGACTTGGCGCATGCGCACTCCGGTGGCATCGACCTGCTCATGACCGACGTCATCATGCCGGAAATGAACGGCAAGGAACTGTCCGAGCGCCTGCACGCATTGATTCCTGGCCTTAAATCATTGTTTGTATCGGGCTACACGGCGGATGTCATAGCCCACCACGGCGTACTCGACCACAACACCCATTTTCTGCAAAAACCGTTCACTCAAAAAGAACTGTCCGTTCAACTCAGGAAGGTTTTGGACGACGGCACGAAGTTCTGAACCCGAGCAGGGTGTTGAAAAACACTCGAGCCCCGAGATCAAATCATATCGGTCATGCATATTCAACCTATTGAAATTATTAGTAAACAGGAGGGATATACGCGATCCTGACATTCGACAGCAGAAATTATTCAGTTCTCTTCCCCCTGAATCCAGGGCTCCCCAAAGCCATCCTCTTCACCCCATTCGTTGCACGGCGGACATTGATGGCCGAACCATGCGGCCCGAAGGCTATGTCATCAGCCAGCATTTTTTTCATTCCTCCCATGAATCACTCCAAATAAACCAGTTGAATCACGGAGGCCTTCTCTCCGTTGCAATAACGGCCATTCCATTCTTCGTCATCCGGATCAGGTCAGCCCGACATTGTAGGGCAGCGCAAAATAAGGGATGGAAAATGCAAAAGTTTACCCCCTACAATGACAGAAAGTGCTGAATAGATATCGACCATGGGGTGCGTATCCATCGGTATGTCCGACGAAGAAAGGAGGTTCCTCGTAATGTTCCATTCGTATTATGCCCATTCAACTAAAACTACGGATAAATCCGATTGGCAGCCGCTTTCCGAACATCTTCGCAATGTGGGCGAACTCGCCGAACAGTTTGCCGCTGCTTTCAATGCCGGGCAATGGGGACGATGCGTTGGCTTGCTTCACGACATCGGAAAGGCTTGCGCCGCTTTTCTCGCCAGATTGGAAGGGAAAGCAACTCGCGTTGATCACGTTACTTTTGGCGCCCAATTGGCGCTGAAGTGCGAGGACAAGTTAGGGTATTTGCTCGCGTACGTAATTTGCGGGCACCACGGTGGGCTTCCTGACGGTGGCCCGCAAGAAGGGCAACTGCACTACCGGTTGCGCAAGAATACAGAGAAAACCGAACTGTTACCTGAAGTTGATTGCACCTGGAAATTGACATTCCCTTTCCAGTTGCAGCGCGAATGCGCCATGTTCAGCATGGCATTCTTTACGCGCATGCTTTTTTCCTGCCTGGTGGATGCGGATTTTCTCGATACCGAGGCGTTTTGCGATCCAGATAAATCGACACGCAGAACAGCCTTGCATCGAAATGATTTCATCAGCCTGCGATCATTGTTGCAGTCTTTTATATCGAAGAAACAAGCGCAAGCGCAGCCGGGCAAAGTCAATGCGGCCCGGCAGAAAATTTTAGCACAATGTCTTGCCAAGGCTGCAGAGCCGCAAGGATTCTATTCTTTAGTCGTCCCCACCGGTGGCGGCAAGACTCTTTCATCATTGACCTTCGCGCTGGAGCATGCTGTGCAGCACAATCTGGCGAGGGTGATCTACGCTATCCCTTTTACGTCCATCATCGAACAGAATGCCGAGGTGTTTCGACAGGCGATCGGCGAGAACAACGTATTGGAACATCATTGCAATTATCGCGATCAAGACAGTCGCGAGGATTCCGTCTACGACAAATGGCGCGGACTGGCGGCAGAGAATTGGGATGCTCCGGTCGTGGTGACCACCAACGTGCAATTTTTCGAATCGTTGTACAGCAACAAGACGTCACGGTGTCGCAAGCTGCACAATATTGCCGGGAGTGTGATCGTGCTCGACGAAGCGCAAGCCATTCCGACGGAATACCTGAAACCCTGTTTGTCTGCTTTGCGGGAACTGGTCGATCATTACCGGTGTACCGTTGTGCTGTGCACAGCTACCCCACCTGCTTTTGACGATGCCAGTCTGCTGCGCTCCGCATTGCCGAGGATCGAAAAAATTTTCGATGATCCTGATCAATTGTATGCGGAACTCAAAAGGGTCCGCGTCGAGTTCATCGGAAAATTGAGCAATACGGAGCTGGCTCAGCGGCTAGATAACCATGAACAAGTGTTGTGTATTGTTTCGACGAAAAAACAGGCACAACAGGTTTTTGCTGACCTAACAGATCAAGAAGGCGCATTTCATCTTTCAACCAACATGTATCCCGAGCACCGTTTGCGCGCGCTTCAAGCCATCCGGCAACGGCTTGCCGCGAAGTTGCCATGCCGGGTTGTTGCCACCTCCTTGGTGGAGGCCGGTGTCGATCTCGATTTTCCCGTTGTATACCGGGCCATGGCTGGTCTGGATTCTCTCGCCCAGGCAGCCGGGCGCTGTAACCGCGAAGGACACGCTGACCATGGTCTGGTTTATGTGTTTGAACCGGAGGATATGCCTGCCATGCCCTGGTTGCGGCGCCGCATCTCGCGCGCCAAAGAAACATTGCGCTCATTTCCGGGCAATGACTGCTTGGGGCTTGCCCCCATGCGTCGCTACTTTGAACTCCTCTACGACGTGGAAAGCCTTGACGAAAAAAATATCGTTGCCCGGTTGAATCCGAAACCGCATGCCGAGCTGATTTTTCCGTTTCAAGAGGTGGCCCAAGATTTCCGGTTGATTGAAGAAGAGGGAATTGGCGTGATTATGCCGGGATTACCGGAAGACAGAGAAGCGATACATGCATTGGTCGAGCAACTGCGGCACGATCCGTTTCCCCATGCGGCCAGGCGGAAATTGCAACACTTTTCGGTCGTGGTACGCAGCAAGGTGCTGGATCGTCTGCGGAGTCAAGGCGCAGTCGAGATAATTCGAGAGACATGGCCGATATTGCTTAACTCAGCTGCTTATGACGGAAGCATGGGGTTTCGAGCCGATATGGCCGAGCTTTGGGATCCAGAGCAGTTATTCTTTTAGAAAAAATTAAACATCTAAGAAATAATCTTTGAATCCATTTTTTATTTGTGCATAATTAATTTTATCAAGGAGGTGATGAACGAATGCGAATTAGATCTTCAGCATCGCTGTTCGGCCGGCAGGTTGTCAATGTGGAGCTTCGCGTCGATCCGCCATAGTCAAGCAAGGCGCTGGGTCGCCCTTACGCATGAGGGCGTGGATTGAAACCTTAGGTGTTTAAATTTGTCGTTTTGAACGAGAGGGTTGTCGCTCCGGCAACCCTCCCTCAAACAAATCGTTCAAGGAGGTGAACCTATGGGGTATGGAGTGAAACTCCGTGTCTGGGGGGATTACGCCTGCTTCTCCCGCCCGGAGATGAAAGTGGAACGGGTGTCGTACGATGTCATGACACCTTCGGCCGCACGGGGCATCCTGGAGGCGATTCATTGGAAACCTGCCATACGCTGGGTAGTGGACAGGATCCGTGTGCTTCGCCCTATTCGTTTCGACAACGTGCGTCGTAACGAAGTGAAGTCGAAGATTTCCAAGCCGAACCCGACAACGGTTATGCGTGAAAAGAAGCCCCTGTTTTATCTGGTGGATGACGGGGACAACCGGCAACAGCGGGCGTCAACCCTGTTGCGCGATGTTGAATATGTCATTGAGGCGCATTTCGAGCTGACCGAAAAAGCTGGGCTAGGTGACAATGAAGGGAAGCATCTGGATATCTTCAACCGCCGCGCCCGCGCTGGTCAGTTTTTCCATCAACCCTGCCTGGGATGCCGTGAATTTCCTGCTTTTTTTGAATTGCTGGATGGGGATGTTCCTGTCTCCTGTTACAAAGGCAAGACCAAGGAATTGGGGTACATGCTGTTGGATATTGACTTCGTTCATGAGATGAAACCGCTTTTTTTCAAAGTCGTTATGGAGAATGGCGTCATCACTCCGCCGGTGCCATGGTCCTCGGAGGTGCGATCATGATTCTTCAGGAGTTGCACCGGTATTATGAACGGAAAACGGACGAACCTGACACAACGATGCCATCTTTTGGTACCAGCGTAGAAAACATTTCTTATGCCTTGGTGCTCAACGAAGATGGAGAATTGCTCGATATTGAAGACCTACGCAATCAGGAAGGCAGACAGTTGCGCCCGCGGAAAATGATTGTGCCGGCTGCCGAGAAAAAAGCCAGTGGGATTAAGCCGAATTTCCTTTGGGATTCGACGAGTTATGTACTTGGGCTTGACGACAAGGGAAAACAGGAACGCACAGACAAATGCCATGAAGCATTTGTCGAGCAATTGCGAATCTATTGCTTGGCCGAGGATCCCGGACTTCAGGCTGTCTTGTCGTTTTTCAACCGCGACTTGCGATCAATAGCAACACGACCGGATTGGGGAGATATCTGCGGCACAAACTTGGTGTTTCGACTGAGTGGGGCGAGAGGTTTTGTGCATGAACGCGAGGCTGCTCGCAAGGCATGGGAGCGATGCCTGGGACAACGTGAAGCAACTGCCGTCGGGCAATGTCTTGTTTCCGGGGAAGTCGGGCAACCGCTTGCCCGGTTGCATCCTTCTGTCAAAGGTGTGCGTGGTGCCCAATCTGCTGGTGCTTCTATCGTTTCATTCAACCTTCCTGCCTTTGAATCATATGGAAAGGAACAATCGTTTAACGCACCTGTCAGCCAAAAAGCGACTTTCAACTATACAACCGCATTGAACTCGTTATTGGGCGTGAAAAGCCGCCAAAAAGTGGTGATTGGGGACACAACCATTGTGTTCTGGGCAGAATGCCGAAGTGTTGCGGAAGAATTTTTTGCCGGCCTGTTCGCGCCAGAAGAAAAAAATACCGCAAAAACAGACACTGAGGATGATTCGCAAACTTCTGCCAAGATATACGATTTACTGAAAAATATTCGTTCGGGAAAACGAGCGGTTGATATTGTCCCGGAATTGGATGAATCCGTCCGTTTCTTTATTTTGGGGCTTGCGCCCAATGCTTCCCGTTTGTCCATCCGTTTCTGGTTGGAGAATACCGTGGGGGGCTTTTTGGAGTGTGTCGGCAAACATTTCCGCGAACTCGCGATAGTGCGCCAATTTGACAGCGAACCGGAATTCCCGCCCCTCTGGCGTCTACTCTGCCAGACCGCAACGCTTGGAAAAAGCGAAAATATTCTGCCCGTGCTTGCGGGCGGCATGACCAAGGCCCTGCTCAGCGGTGCATTATACCCTCAGAGTCTGCTCACCGCGGTCTTGGGCCGCATTCGTTCAGAGCATAATGTGGGCTACTTCCGGGCAGCGTTGCTCAAGGCGTTTCTTATCCGTAACAAACAAATGGAGATCTCTATGTATTACGACCCCGACAGAAAGGATGTCCCCTATTTACTTGGCGGCTTGTTTGCCCTTCTCGAAAAAGCGCAGGCCGACGCAATTCCCGGCACGACCGCCACAATGAAAGATCGTTTTTTCGCCTCGGCGCCGGCAACTCCGGCCAGGGTGTTTCATCTGCTGCTGAAGAATGGAGCCAATCATATCGCGAAATTGCGTAAGGACCCGGCGAAAACGGGTTGGGCGATCAATCTGGAAAAAGCGATTCAAGACACAATGGCTGATATTGATAACTTTCCGCCGGCCATGTCACCGGAAGAACAGGGACTGTTCATGATCGGCTACTACCAGCGGATGAAGGATTTGTATACCAGTAAGAAGACAACTACCACTACGACCGAGGAGAATTGAACCATGACTGCACTTGCCAATCGTTATGAATTTGCCCTGCTTTTTGACGTGGAAAACGGCAACCCCAACGGTGATCCCGATGCAGGCAACACCCCGCGCGTCGACCCCGAAACCGGGCACGGTTTGGTGACAGACGTCTGCCTTAAACGAAAAATTAGAAATCATATAGCGTTGGCCAAGGACGGAGCGGAGGGGTTCAAAATTTATATACAGGAAAAGGCTGTGCTCAACCGAACCAATGAAGAGGCATACAAGGCCTTTGATTTAAAGCCGGAAACCAAAAAACTGCCGAAAAAAATCGAGGATGCCCTGCGGGTGACAGGCTGGATGTGCACCAATTTCTACGATATTCGTGCGTTTGGCGCAGTCATGACTACTGAGATCAATTGCGGACAGGTGCGCGGGCCGGTGCAGTTGGCATTTGCAAAAAGTGTCGATCCCATTATTCCGCAAGAAATCAGCATCACGAGAATGGCTGTCACGAATGAGAAGGACTTGGAAAAAGAACGCACCATGGGGCGTAAGCATATCGTTCCATATGGGTTGTATATGGCCAAGGGGTTTATATCCGCCCCTCTGGCGGAGAAAACGGGCTTTTCCGATCAAGATGTGAACTTGTTGTGGGATGCTCTCATCAACATGTTTGAACACGACCGCTCGGCGGCTCGTGGCTTGATGAGTAGCCGCAAGCTCTTCGTGTTCAAGCACGACGGCAAGATGGGCAATGCCCCGGCACATAAACTGTTTGACTTGATTGATATTAAGCGTGCGGAGGGTTCTTCGGGGCCAGCCCGTTCATTTAAAGATTATACCGTGCAGATCGGTGCAGTACCTGCCGGGGTGACCTTGGAGGAAAAGCTGTAAGAATAAGCAGCTAATCTGAGGTGCTGATTCGTATGGATCATAACGTATTCAAACCGGCTGGCCCCCCCAAACCTCGGCACCGTTTTACTTTATCAAACGGAAGATGGCCGAACCGCACTGGATGTGCGGCTTCAGAAAGAAACAGCCTGGCTTTCGTTGACTCAAATGGTCGAACTGTTGGAGCGGGATAAATCCGTTATATCCAGACATCTCGGGAACATCTTTCGGGAAGGGGAATTGGCCAAGGAGGCAGTTGTTGCAATAAATGCAACAATTGCCTCCGACGGCACGACCTACCAGGTCGAGTATTACAACCTGGACGCGGTTATCTCCGTTGGCTACAGGGTCAATTCCAAGCGCGGCACCCAATTCCGCATCTGGGCAACCTCGGTACTGGAGGAGTATTTGGTCAAGGGATACGCCCTGAATCAGCGGCGGCTTGCTGAACAAGGGGCGGTCGAGTGCGCAGCGTATTGGAGCTTCTGGCTGCCACTCTGGAACAACACCAACCGGCGAATAAAAGCGGGCTGACCGTGGTGTGGTTGGCGCGGAGGTACGGCGTGAGTTGGCAGTTGCTGCTCCTGTACGATGAGGACAGGCTCTCCTTGCCGACCGGGCTCAACCAGCGAGAGTCCATGGAGTTTGATCTGGCGGTCGTTCGCCAGGCAATCGCCTGCCTGCGGGGTGAACTGGCTCTCAAGGGTGAAGCCACCGATCTGTTCGGCCGAGAGCGAGGCGAGAGTCTGACCGGTATTCTCGGCTCCATTTATCAGACCTTTGGCCGGTCAGGATCTTTATCCCAGTGTCGAGGAGAGAGCTGCACACCTGCTTTATTTCGTAATCAAGGATCATCCCTTCAGTGATGGTAACAAGCGCATCGGCTCTTTTCTTTTCCTCCTCTATTTACAGGAAAACAGTCTGATCGAAGCGGTCCGGTTTGACAACAAGGAACAAGGCGCTGGTCGCCCTGGCTCTGCTGGTTGCCGCCTCCGATCCCTCCCAGAAGGATCTGCTTGTCCGGTTGATCGTCAATCTGCTGGGAGAAACAATAAATCCGGACGGAGGTGGGTGCATGGCTGAGTATTCTCCAACCAAAGCGGACGCGGAAAAATGCGATTCGGCATTGTTCGACGAAGACGATCTGGTGATGATCTCGGCGTTGCAGCACTACCTGTTCTGTCCGCGCCAGTGTGCTCTAATTCACATCGAACAGCAGTGGCGGGAAAATCAACTGACCGCCGAGGGGCGCATTCTCCATGAGCGGGTGCATACCAGCGGTCGGGAATCGCGCCGCGTCCTGCGGGTGGAATACGACGTGCCCATCCGTTCTTTGCAGCTGGGGGTGACGGGACGGGCCGACATCATCGAGTTTCATCTTGAGGAAGATGGTTCGTGGCTGCCGCTGCCCGTGGAATACAAGCGCGGCCGGCCGAAAAAAGATGATACCGACCGGGCGCAGTTGTGCGCCCAGGCCATCTGCCTGGAAGAGATGCTGGCATGCACGATATCCGAAGGCGCGCTCTATTACGGAAAACAAAGGCGGCGCTCGGTGGTGGTCTTTGATGCCCCCTTACGGGAAAAGACAGCCCAGATTGCAGCCGAGGTGCATGCCCTGCTGGCCGAGGGTAAAACGCCGCCGCCGCACTATGCCGAACGCTGCGAAAGTTGTTCGTTTCTGCCGCTCTGTCTGCCCAAGGTGGTGATTCGCAATCAAGTAGGCAAATATCTGCGGAAAATGGTGGAAGCGTGAAAAAACATCTCAACACTTTGTTCGTCACCACTCAGGGCGCTTATTTGGCCAAGGATGGTGAAACCGTGGCGGTGCGCGTTGAGGGCCAGACAGCCCTGCGGGTGCCACTGCACACCTTGGAATCGATTGTCTGCTTCGGTAATGTCGGTTGCAGTCCTTTTTTGATGGGAGCCTGCGGCGAACGGAAGGTGGAGTTGAGTTTCTTGAGTGAGAACGGCCGGTTTCTGGCTCGGGTCCAGGGGCCGACTGCGGGAAATGTGCTTCTGCGGCGCGAGCAGTACCGGCGAGCGGATGATCTTGGCTTTTCCGCCGGGGTGGCTGCGGCCTGCGTGCTCGGCAAGGTGGCCAACTGCCGCACGGTGCTGTTGCGGGCACTGCGCGATCATGGTGATAAGGTTGATACTCCGTTCTTGCAGGAGGCGATCAACCGTCTGGGTGCGGCACTCAGGCGGTTACAGAGCGGGTTGGGCCTGGAAGAGACTCGCGGGGTGGAAGGCGATGCGGCCCGCGTTTATTTTAGTGCCTTCGATCACTTGATCGTGCGCGACAAGAAGCACTTTTTCATGCGACAACGCAGCCGTCGCCCGCCACTCGACCGCATCAACTGCCTTCTTTCCTTTCTCTACACCCTGGTGGTCAATGATATCCGCTCGGCACTCGAATCGGTGGGGCTTGATCCGGCTGTAGGTTATCTGCATCGCGATCGACCGGGTCGGGCCGGGTTGGCGCTCGATCTGATGGAGGAATTTCGACCGATGGCGGATCGATTGGCGGTCTCGCTGGTCAACCTAGGGCAGATGCGCCGGGACGATTTTGTTGTCAGCGACGGCGGCGCGGTGCGAATGAGCGATGCCGCCCGCAAAACTCTGTTGATGGCTTATCAGAAGCGCAAACAGGAAGAGATGGTGCACCCGTTTGTGGAAGAGAAGATGTCGTTGGGCCTGTTCTACCACATCCAGGCCTTACTGTTTGCCCGCTATCTACGGGGCGAACTCGACGGCTATCCTCCGATGATCTGGAAGTAGGGGGCAGCCATGATGGTATTGGTGAGTTATGACGTACGCACCAGCGAACCGGGCGGAACCAAGCGGTTGCGGAGGGTGGCCAAGGTATGTCGCAATTTCGGTCAACGGGTGCAATTTTCGGTGTTTGAATGCATGGTGGACCCGGCCCAATGGACCCGGCTACGCCAAGCGCTGATTGACGAAATAGACGTGGAGGCTGACAGCCTCCGTTTTTATTTCCTCGGAGCCAACTGGCGCAACCGGGTGGAGCATGTCGGTGCCAAGGAAAGTTTGGACCAGGAGGGTCCGCTTATTGTCTAAAACCGGTCCGCGAACCGCCCGCGCCCAGCAAAAGACGGGCGATTCGCGATGCTGATTGTCGCGATGGTTAAGAGGAAATTGATGCAGGCAAGGGAGGTGAACCATGCTGCCCGCAACTGACGATCGCGGAACACGCTGTGAAAACTGATTCGTGACGCAAGGTTACGAATCAGCCGTCGCCCCTTCACGGGGGCGTGGATTGAAACGCCTCGTCGTGTGGATCGATCGTTCTGCGGCTGACGTCGCCCCTTCACGGGGGCGTGGATTGAAACTCACGTCAACAACGCCATGGTGCGGGAGCCGTATATCGTCGCCCCTTCACGGGGGCGTGGATTGAAACTCACCCTCTTTAATTGCCGATTAAAAGCTCGGTCCGTCGCCCCTTCACGGGGGCGTGGATTGAAACCGAGACGTGGCCACCGGAGCGGCGATCATGACCATGTCGCCCCTTCACGGGGGCGTGGATTGAAACCGCAAAAAGGCTGGTGACAGCAGGGGGATGATCTAGTCGCCCCTTCACGGGGGCGTGGATTGAAACTGGTTGACGCTGGCCGGCAAGGCCCTGCCGGCCGGTCGCCCCTTCACGGGGGCGTGGATTGAAACTGGGGCAGACACTATGTGTTGCTGGATAACGATATGTCGCCCCTTCACGGGGGCGTGGATTGAAACATCGAGGACGTGATAGTCGATCTCAAGACGATCATGTCGCCCCTTCACGGGGGCGTGGATTGAAACATCGAGGACGTGATAGTCGATCTCAAGACGATCATGTCGCCCCTTCACGGGGGCGTGGATTGAAACCATGCGCTCGACGTGTGGAGGTGGCAAGGGCCGGGTCGCCCCTTCACGGGGGCGTGGATTGAAACACCCGGACCGTCACTGCCGACGTGTCGTCAATGGTGGTCGCCCCTTCACGGGGGCGTGGATTGAAACGAAGAACGGTAGCAAGTGGCAAACCATGCCCGAGTGTCGCCCCTTCACGGGGGCGTGGATTGAAACGTAATTCAGCCTCATGGCAAGGAGTTGAAAATATGGCTTGTCGCCCCTTCACGGGGGCGTGGATTGAAACGTAATATCCGACATCAACACTATATCTCATAGAGTCGCCCCTTCACGGGGGCGTGGATTGAAACTCAGTTGTTCGCGAGGGGGTTGCAGATGCAGATGCGTCGCCCCTTCACGGGGGCGTGGATTGAAACTCGAATTCCTCGACGCCCCTGCATCGCAAGGTGGCGTCGCCCCTTCACGGGGGCGTGGATTGAAACAGCGCATTGCCGACGCTTCGCACAATGCTTTGATGTCGCCCCTTCACGGGGGCGTGGATTGAAACATCATCTTGATCACTTTGCGGAGACCCCACAGAACGTCGCCCCTTCACGGGGGCGTGGATTGAAACCCTGATCAGGTATCCGGCGCCAATCTCCCACGCGGTCGCCCCTTCACGGGGGCGTGGATTGAAACGAGTACACCCGCGCCGAACTGGAGCGGTGGGGCGGTCGCCCCTTCACGGGGGCGTGGATTGAAACGCGCCATAATCGCTGCCCTCAATTCGTGCGGACGGTTTTGTCGCCCCTTCACGGGGGCGTGGATTGAAACGCGCCATCACCTAAAAGGCCCATCAGGGCGAAAAGTCGCCCCTTCACGGGGGCGTGGATTGAAACTTCGATTATCACAGGCATTATGGTATTGATATTTTGTCGCCCCTTCACGGGGGCGTGGATTGAAACACGCATCGATATTTATGCAGACACAACCTGCAATAGTCGCCCCTTCACGGGGGCGTGGATTGAAACAACAAATCCAAGCTTGTCCCTTATAGCTTGGTTTGTCGCCCCTTCACGGGGGCGTGGATTGAAACCATCCAGGGACGATCGAAACGAATTTCCAAAGGCGTCGCCCCTTCACGGGGGCGTGGATTGAAACAGGATAAAATTTTTGAAAAATACCAGGATCCAGGCGTCGCCCCTTCACGGGGGCGTGGATTGAAACACGGCTGGACCATCATTATTGACGAAGCTGCTGAAGTCGCCCCTTCACGGGGGCGTGGATTGAAACTTCTGCAAGGTTTCGGGGTTTTTTTATTTATCAAGTCGCCCCTTCACGGGGGCGTGGATTGAAACTCGGTAATGCAGTCGCTCTACATCGTCCACGGCCGTCGCCCCTTCACGGGGGCGTGGATTGAAACAAGCGAGTGCCGCCCGATCCCCCGAGGGGCGAGTGTCGCCCCTTCACGGGGGCGTGGATTGAAACAACAGCCTGCGAACATCGATACCGTTGCGCCTGGGTCGCCCCTTCACGGGGGCGTGGATTGAAACGAGACAGGGTTTCGGAGGTGCACGCTGGAAATCAGGTCGCCCCTTCACGGGGGCGTGGATTGAAACGAGACAGGGTTTCGGAGGTGCACGCTGGAAATCAGGTCGCCCCTTCACGGGGGCGTGGATTGAAACTTGGTGGAATCGCTCCTTTTCGCGGCGGAGTCGCGTCGCCCCTTCACGGGGGCGTGGATTGAAACTCGCCGACCTCATCCTTGGCCACCGGCCAGTGCTTAGTCGCCCCTTCACGGGGGCGTGGATTGAAACCCTCTGGAGTCGCTTGCGCTCGGTTGACGTATCATGTCGCCCCTTCACGGGGGCGTGGATTGAAACTGAGTATCACCACGAGCATTTTTCCAGGTAAAGGAGTCGCCCCTTCACGGGGGCGTGGATTGAAACGCTTCTGACCTCGACACAGCCCACCGGATGATCGTGTCGCCCCTTCACGGGGGCGTGGATTGAAACAGGCCAGCTCACCTGCTCCTGGTGCGGCCGCACGTCGCCCCTTCACGGGGGCGTGGATTGAAACGCGCCTGAACCGTCGAGAGCAGAACCATGGCCGGGTCGCCCCTTCACGGGGGCGTGGATTGAAACTCATAACCCAAGATGCGAAGAAGGTAACTCCAGAGTCGCCCCTTCACGGGGGCGTGGATTGAAACAGAATGTCAACTCGGAGTACCCTGGTTGCGTTGGTCGCCCCTTCACGGGGGCGTGGATTGAAACTCTTTTTAATGTCAATTTTTTATTGACATTAAAAGGTCGCCCCTTCACGGGGGCGTGGATTGAAACTCATAACCCAAGATTCTAAGAAGGTAACTCCAGAGTCGCCCCTTCACGGGGGCGTGGATTGAAACAACAAATCCAAGCTTGTCCCTTATAGCTTGGTCTCGTCGCCCCTTCACGGGGGCGTGGATTGAAACACGGTTTTGATGCCTGTTCAGTCGGTCAACTGCTGTCGCCCCTTCACGGGGGCGTGGATTGAAACTAAGTCGTACCCAACATAACCTCCCGAGTCGATCTGTCGCCCCTTCACGGGGGCGTGGATTGAAACGCATTGGGTGTGTAGCCTTTCAGGAAAAAATTATGTCGCCCCTTCACGGGGGCGTGGATTGAAACTCTCTCGAGAAGGCATCGGATGCTGAAGCGCAGGTGTCGCCCCTTCACGGGGGCGTGGATTGAAACAGACGCCGCCGCCCGCCAGGCCAGCATCATGCTGGTCGCCCCTTCACGGGGGCGTGGATTGAAACTTTCGAGAGCGGCAGGGTGTCCAGGTCGTAGACGGTCGCCCCTTCACGGGGGCGTGGATTGAAACATCGGTTTCTGGTCTGGATACAACCATGCGGATTGTCTGGGTCGCCCCTTCACGGGGGCGTGGATTGAAACATCGAGCTCTTGGCCGATCCTTTGGTGTTCTGATGTCGCCCCTTCACGGGGGCGTGGATTGAAACACCGATCATGCCAGCGGCGACTATCATCTGACCGCGTCGCCCCTTCACGGGGGCGTGGATTGAAACTTTCCACTCATGGAGATGAACAATGACCCTTGAACGTCGCCCCTTCACGGGGGCGTGGATTGAAACGCAGATGCTCTCGAAAAGTTGGTCGAGAACGTCGTGTCGCCCCTTCACGGGGGCGTGGATTGAAACGACCTGCGCGGGATAGCCGGAGATGACCGGGCCGGTCGCCCCTTCACGGGGGCGTGGATTGAAACGTTGCTTATCACCTCGCCACATGGAGACCCCAGCAGTCGCCCCTTCACGGGGGCGTGGATTGAAACATCCTCCGCCTGAAACAGGGAGACAATGCCAGCGTCGCCCCTTCACGGGGGCGTGGATTGAAACGTGTGGCGAACAAGACTTCTGATACATTCGAGCTTGTCGCCCCTTCACGGGGGCGTGGATTGAAACTAGGGGCGAACAGGCTTCCGGAGAAAAGATGGTGAGTCGCCCCTTCACGGGGGCGTGGATTGAAACAAACAAAAGCGCCCCCTTGCCAGCGCCAACCGGCAAGTCGCCCCTTCACGGGGGCGTGGATTGAAACACCATATAGGGTCTCGGGGGCGAGTCTGCCCCAAGTCGCCCCTTCACGGGGGCGTGGATTGAAACTATACGCTCAATGAGCGCGAACTCCTCCTCGGAGGTCGCCCCTTCACGGGGGCGTGGATTGAAACATCATGTCGAAGCTGGCCGCCTATCAGATGTTCGGCGTCGCCCCTTCACGGGGGCGTGGATTGAAACGGGGGAATGGCTCTGGTCAACGCATTGCTCCCGCCCGTCGCCCCTTCACGGGGGCGTGGATTGAAACTTGCTCAATGCGCAGGCGTTCAATCTTCGCGGCTTGTCGCCCCTTCACGGGGGCGTGGATTGAAACGGCTCAATCCTGATCTTGTCGAATTTGGTCTTGGTCGCCCCTTCACGGGGGCGTGGATTGAAACTCCGGATACATCAACCCCCCTTCAAGATTCCGATGTCGCCCCTTCACGGGGGCGTGGATTGAAACTGATGTTTTGGTTGCGATAGCAGCAACAATACTGTCGCCCCTTCACGGGGGCGTGGATTGAAACATTGTCGATGTCCTGGGCATGGAAGGTGTGCTGAAGTCGCCCCTTCACGGGGGCGTGGATTGAAACAGCTTGCCGCCGGTCGTGATGCGGCCGAGGATGGTGTCGCCCCTTCACGGGGGCGTGGATTGAAACAATCGATCTCAAATGGCACGGCGGCGATTGTCTGGTCGCCCCTTCACGGGGGCGTGGATTGAAACTGCCATGGCCTGGATGCCCTGCTCGGCATCCGGGGTCGCCCCTTCACGGGGGCGTGGATTGAAACTGCGCGGCCAATCCGCACCGGGTGCGGATGTTCCAGGTTGGAGGAGAGTGTCATAAATCACCACCAGAAATTGTCATAAATGGTGGGATTGGGTGGGACCAAAGGGGATATTTTGGGATTGAAACAGTTGGTCAGAATTGGCCGAATCGAGAAAAATCGGCCGGAAAAAATATAAATTTTACTGATAAAATAAAGGCAGTAAAAATGAGCGGCGCGGTGATCGGCGAGGTCAAGACGCGAGCGCCACTGGCCGCAACACAGTATCCGGCAAGAAGACCGTTACAAAGACGCGTCGCTCACCACTGGTGTCGGGCAGAGCGAACTCGACCTCATACACCACTGGATTGGGATTGGTATCGTCAGTGGGAGGGGGGTAATTATCACGATATCCGACTATTACCATACCCTCCTCTCCTGCAGGGACAGGTACAGGCCGCCCATCGAAATCATCCGTCGCCACTTTATCCTCCAACAGAGTGACACTCTCTCCCTCATGGTAATATGTACGCATCGCTCGTCTTTGGAATATAGATAGTGGTTATCCTCGGTCTAGTGATAATGGCCGTCCGAGGCACGTCTACTTTTGCCGCAGTCTTGTCAATATCATCATATATCCAAGCCGTTAAAACGTCAACCGTCATGCCGTTGGGCCCAGTTACTGGGACCAGGGCATTATAGCGATTGCCAAAGTGGCTTGCCCCTTTTAATCGCGCTGGGGCATATGGGAGACGAGCCAGTATTTGTTGGGCAATCATATCAGCATGCTCTTTGCCGGCTCCGAGAACCGACTGAAAGACTACAGCCTTATCCTGGCCTCTGCTATGCGATACGTTGAGCGAGTAAGCGACGAGCTTGCGATATACATCGGCGTATGACGCCTTGTCGGCATTAAGGACAGGATTATCTGGCATGTGCTTAATCACCACGCTCTCGTTGAGGTGCTCCCACTCGGTGAGGCGCGGCTGGACGCCGCTGATCCGCTCCTGTGCGGTGGTGGAGAGAGGTGGAAGATAGACGCCGCCGGTGTGCCTCGGGATGACGGGCTCACAGTAGCACCGACAGTTGGGAAACTCGCCGGCATGCCCCACCATTTTGTCGAGCGTCGGCGGCGCATCCCAAGACACGAATCGGCCCTCCATGGCCCGGTGGCTCGGGCGGACATCGCCGTCTCGGGCGGTGCGCCAGATGTAGCCGGTTGAGCCGACGCTCTGGGCCCGGGCGGAGGTGAGGGCCGTGCCGGCCTTGCTGACCTCGGTCCGGGCGATGGTCCGAGCCCGGCTCATGGTGGTGTTGCCGATCCGCTGGTAATGCCTGGCGAGATCCTCTGCCCGCGATCCTGAGATGAGACCGTGCTCGGCGATAGCCGCGATCCGCTGCGCGGTCTGGGAGGGCAGTGAGGTGATCAGGGCGGTATTGCCGGTGATGGCCTCCTGCACGGCGCGACCGACGCCGGGCGATGCGAGCAGGCGCCGCATCTCCAGCCCCATGCGCTCGGCCTGTCGAAAAAACATACCCTCGTTGTGCTTGTTGACCGCGCTGACCATATTGGCCGCGCTCTGGCGGGCCCAGGGCTCGACCACCTGGGCATACTGGTGCAGGGCGCGCTCGACATCGGCCGGCGAGCCGCCGGACTGAATGAGCCGTTGCACCTGGCCGGCCACGCTCCGGAGCTGTCGCTCATAGCGCCGCTCCGCGGCCATGGATGGGCGGAACATATCCTGATCCGCCATCCGGGCGGCGATATCACCCCACTCCCAGGCCACGGACTACTCCACCGGCGGCAGGATGCCCTCGGGCAGCGGCGGCGCCATATCCTCCCGGTCAGCCTGCTCCAAGTCGCTCTCGGAGATGAACGAGAACCGGCCAGTCCGCTGGCCACCGTCCTTGAGGGCCTCGAGGGCCTGGCGGCGGGTGATCACGTTGCTGGCATGGAGGGCGGCGGCGCCCTGGGCATCGTTGGAGGCTATCTGGCTCCGCTCCACCTCGGTCGGTACGTAGAGCCCCTGATAATCGAAGGCAAAATCATTTGGGAGCGGCCGGGCCCAAAGATGGCGAGATAGCACCCCAAACAGGACGGTATCCACTGGCCGTCTATCATCATTGATCTGCGTGAGAATGGTATCGTAGTACGTGCGCAGGTCAGCATCGCCGGTGGAGAACCCTTTGGGGCTCTGCCCGAGCAAGCGCACAAGCGGGATACCGGTGGCGCCGGCGAGCTGCTCGCAGAATGCCTGCAGGGCATCGTACATACCGGAAAACGACCAGTTGTGCGGCGTAAAAGTATCGTTTTTGTCCAATAACGTTATGCCCTCGTTAGATTGCATCTGCCGGATAAATGTAAACATCTTGAGCAGGGCTTTTTCGGCCTGCCCTCCGGCGGCCAGAATTTCCCGGTAGCGATCCACGCCTATCACTCGCAAAAACGACTTGTACAACAGGTTGGCGCCGCCGTGGGTGGCTGAATCCAGCGCCAGAATGCGGTCGTAGGCCCGCTCGGCCACGGATGCACCCCAGTATTGCTCGGATCGGCGTAGATCGCCCGGCAGATCCACGCCGATAAAGCGGAGTACCCGGCTGTGATGCACCACGGAGCCGAATTGCGCATCGGGGTTGTGCAGGGTGTAATACGAGGGATATCCGAGCATCGGCCCCAACTCGGAGATAGTCTGGGTGGATGGAACCACCTGGTGCCGATCGAGAACGAAGAGGCCCCGGAACGATCCTTTGGTAATCGAATCCATCTCCAGGGGATCGGAGAGCCGATGCCCGTCGATCAGGATGACCGCTATGGCTCCACCGTAGAGGCGGCCCCATTTGATGGCGTCCGTCAGACGGCCCGGGATGCCGGTGGTGAGATAGGCCCGCTGGAGCTGCGCCACCTCGTCCTGATCCATGGTGCCTTGGATATCGATGGCACTGCGCGTCATGTCCTCGGCCACGACCTCGACCATGCGGCCCACCACCCAGGAGGTGCGATACATATCCTCCAGCTCGGTCCGCGATCGCGTCACATACCGTCCCGGGACATAGCTGCCACGAGCCAACAGGTTGTCCGCCTGCAGGCCCAGGTTTGCCGCGAAATTGGTAAAGCCGTCAACTGTCCGCTTGCGCGCTCGCCGTCTATCAGTCATCGGCCAACTCCTCCCACAAACCCAATCCGTGCGTCTTGAGGTGCCGCAGCGCCTGTGTCATTGCATCAACCTGGTCGTCGTTTGCTCCCGCAGGAAACGCCACGAGCTCATCGGTAAAATCCTTGACCCACAGGAACATCTCCTCCTCGGGAATGTATACGTTGCCGGCAGCCCAAAGTGCCGTGACCGCATAGGCGCGAGCCACTTTTGAGCCGTCGGGCTCGACGGCGATGAGACCATGAATTTTGTCGCGCAGCGAATCCAACACGGCCGGCCCGTTGGCCTTATCCTCCACCAGTACGCCGGCATGGGCGGGATACTGGCCCACCATGGCCACAACAGCATCCCGGGAAGCGGTGAACGACATCCGGTCCCGCACCTGGTAGAGCAAATAATATCTGATTCCCTTGCGGCCCCACACCTGGCCAACCACGTAGTCGCTGCCGTCGGTATCCTTGAACGTCATATCCCAGGACAGGATGATCTCGTCGAATGACTCGGGCAAGGATCCCTGATGCCACCGCCTGATCCATTGCTCCTGGAAAATATTGCCCCCCTCGCGCACCGGAGTCTGCTGGAACATGGCGCTCCACTGACCCGGCGTGAGCAGAGCCTTGGTCTCGAGCAGTTTTGTGAGGGGGTGCAGCTCGGGGACCAATGCCTTGCCCTCGGGGCTGATGGCCGGGAACTTGAGATGCCTCGCACGCCGGTTATCCTTGGCAACCGTGGCCACCAGGTCGTCGGTTGCCCAGCTCGTGGCCATGATGATCTGGCCGGACCGCTTGGACAGGCGGGTAAGGAAGACCGACCGGTACCAGGCGAGGATGCTCTTTTTGATGGTGGCGGATCTGGCTTCCGCCTCATTTTTGATAGGGTCGTCAATAATACCGATGTCGACAGACTTGCCGGTCAGGGGCCCGCCCACACCCGCACAGACGTAATAGCCGCGCCGTCCCAGGATATCGAACCGGTCCGAGTTACGGAGGGCTTGCCCCTCCACGGTGACGACCCGTTTTTGGTTGAGGGAGCTGCCTGGGAAGAGGGTTTGGTACGGACCGTCCAGCATGATGCGCTGCACGTCCCTGTTCATGTCCTTCGCGAGGTCGGCCGAGTAGGAGCAGGCCGCCACCCTGGAATCAGGATAGCGGCCGAAGATGTAGGCGGGCAGGAAGCGGGAGACCAACTGACTCTTACCGTGCTGGGGTGGGGCCTGAAGGAGCAGCACCGGGCGCTCTCCGCGCATGACCTGCAACAAGAAGGCGTCGAGCTCGGAGCAGACCGACCTTGAAAAATCGCTGTGGATATAATCGGGGGAGAGATAGGAGACAAACGCCTCCATGGTCCTCCGGGCGCGCTCAGCCAGGAGGAGGCGCAGATCCCGCTCCCGGACCGCGTCCTCAAGACTGGGCGGCGAGTTGTGCGATTTTTTGCTCGAGGTCGGCATCGGACAATTTTTTGAGGTCTTGTGCGCTGCCGAGAGCCATGACCCGGGCCCGCATCTCCTCCTCGACCTTGCGCCGCTCCTCCTCGCGGATGCGGCGGGCATAATCCTGCTCGAGGTGCATGGCCTGGGAAAGATCACGGAGGGAGCGGGCGACTTTGGACAACTCCGCGGCGTCGAACTCGGCGTCCGGGTCGTCGGTCTTGGCGCGGATGGCGCGAAAAAAGAGGCTGCGGAGCATCTCGACCAACAGACGGCCCTGCTCGCCCTCGACGCTTTGGGCGCCCAGCTCTTGGGCGATACCGCGGGCAATCTCGCGGCTCTCGCGCAGGGCGTGGGCGGTCTCGCGGAAATCGGCGGAGTAGCGGCCGATGGCGCTGCGGGATGGGGGATTGTCGACGCCCTCGCGAGAGCAAATGAAATCGCGCAGCTCGTCGAGGGTCAGACGGCCCTCGACCAGGAGCCGGTCCAGCTCCGCACGGACCTCGGGAGGCAGTTGGTGGACGCTGCTCTTGCGGGCCATATCATCACCTGGGGCCCGGGCGCTTGACGCCGGGCACGATGGTGCGGCCCTGGGCAACGTCAAGCCCGTCCGGGGTGAGTTTGACGATGGTCACCGGGCCGATCGACTCGCGGGTGACCAGGCCAGCCGTCTCTAGCCAGGCCGCATCCTGCTCGACCACCTGGCGGCTCTCCCGGTGGCCGACGCTGTCAAGAGCATCCCGCAGGATGCTGGTATTGAGGCTGTAGTCGGCGTCCTCGGCCAAAAAGCGGAGGATGACCAGGCGCCGATCCTCGGCGAGGATCTCAAGGTATGTGTTATGCACGCAAACTCCGGAGGAATGTGTCCATCATATCGACCTGGCGCTCGATGCGGCGCTGCAGGTCACGGGTGCCATCGAGTGCGGTCTTGAGGACCTTGATCTCGGCGGAGAGGTCGCTGACCTCCTTAGCCGTAGGGAGATTGTCCAGCATCTGCTGCAGGGCCTCAGCAGACGGCACCTCGCCAATATCCGCGCCCAGGGCATCACGGCGCTGCTCGCACTGGACGTTTGAGACGAAGTTTTTGTGCAACGACCAGAGCACCCAGGTGTAGAGCGTCCCTCCGATCACCGTGATGATCGGCAAGGCGTCCTTGAGTAGTTGCCAAAACTCGGCCAGGGTCATGCGTCCATCCATTGGCCCATCCATCGGCCGGTACGCATCTGCTCGGCCAGCTCGCGGGCGCGGGCCTTGACCTGACGGGCCCAGGCGCTATCGAGCATCTCGACGCTGGCCTGCTGATAATCTCCCCTGCGGATAGCGTCCCAGGTGTCCGCAAATTTCATGAGCTTGGGCACGCCCATATTGAACCCCATATTGATCATGACCGCTCGACGGACCGGATCGATGTCCAAGTAGGTCATGCCGGCGCGAGACATCCTCGCGGCAAGCTCGGCATCGACCAGATTGATATCGTTGGCGAGCAGCGTCTGTGCCTCGGCGTCGGTGATCCACTCCCGACCCTGAAGGAGGGAGGGACGTGGAGACGCGTCCAGATTGTGGCCGTAGCCGATAGTCCGGTGTCCGGCCGGGCACAGGTAGACGATATGGCGCCCATTTTTATCGCGTCGGCTGCCCTCGTGCCACTTGAGCTGAGCAATCAGCCGCTCGCGATTATCCCCGTCCAGCATGTAGTACCCTCCTGTTTAGGATCTCGATCCGCATGGATATATCTACACAGCGTACGCGAGTGCGCATATTCGCCCTGGCGAGTGTTTTACTCCAGGCCGAGCGGCCCGGCGCTATCGCCGGTGACGCCCTGGTGCAAGGAGACTTGTTTTCCGTCCGCGAGCCCGGCAGACAGCGCGCCCAAATCGTGCACGCGGCCCTTGATTGCCGTGTTGCGGCCAGAGAAAGACTCCAGCGATCCCTGCCACCGCTGATCCTTGTACGCGGCAAGAGCCATCTCCTCCTGCTCGGACACGTACCGAGGCGTGACCTTGCTCCTGACGGCATGTACCCACCCCTGGGCATACAGGTCTCCCCGGCGCACCTTGGTCTCTCGCTTGAGACGTTTGGGGAGCGTCGAGACATACTTGAGCCGATCGCGGCGGAGCTGCCGCTCGAGCACCTCGTAGGTATAGCCCGCGATCTCCGGGGCTGAACCCACGCCGTAAAATTCAACTCGGCCCACCCAGCGCCAGCCACTAAAGTCCCACTCCGGCGCATAAACAAAAGCCGTGCCGAAGGCGTCGTTGATCATGCGGCACAATCTGATTATGTGCGCCGGCGGGGTCTTGCCGCAGCCGGCCAACGTCGAGCGGGCACTCACGTCGCTGGCCGCGACATCCTCGCGGGTGAGGCCGTACTTGGCCATCAGCGCCTGGGCGCGCTGCACGGCCGCGGCCGCCTCGTTGGGGTTGCTGGACGAGGCCAGGGCCAGGCATCCCTTGATTTTGCGCAGAATATTGTCATGCATCGTCGTCTCCTTTGTCGCTCAGTCGTTTTGCGAGGTCGTGGGCCAGGCGGTTGACGTCTGGGTTTTTGGTCGGGTCGGAGCCCGGCAGTGAGCCGTACTTTGCCAGCCAGGCGCGCTCGATCTGGGAGAGGTCCTCCCCGGCCGGCGCCGGCGGCGGGTCGTCCCGGTGCATGCGCTGATGGCCGCTGAGCACCTGCCGGTGCTGGTGGCGCTCGGCGCCGGCATCGACTTGGTCGGCAAGAGACCAGGCTACCTGGCGCAGATAATTGTGGTTGGGCAGCGGGCGCTTGATCGTGCCCATGGCCACCATCTGCTCCATGGCCATTGCCCAGATGTGCGGTGGACAGGGCCGGTCCGGCTTGCCTTGGACCTGCACCCATCCCGGCGCGATCAGCGCGGCCAGCTCCGAGGTGATGCGGTGGGCCTTGCGCCAGGTGAGCGCACGGGAGACCGGGCGGAACAGGCCGAGATAGGCGAGGACCACCTTGCCCACCGGCGCCGGCAGGGCCAGCATGGCCGCAATGGTGTCGCGGGTGGCCATGTCGTTATCCCATGCCGCCGCCGACGCGGTGGCGCCGCAGGAGGGGCAGACCAGGATCATGCGGGTGCATCGTAGTTGGAGATGGAGCAGCTCGGTGCGCGATACGGCGCGGCTGCCCGGCGTGGTGGCGCCTGGCGACCACCTCGACGTAGCACTGGTGGGCCGAACTTGGCAATGATCTGCCGGGCCAGGCGGGACTTGCCGCCGAAATAGGGGATGAGTGCTGCTGCCACGATAGGCTCCTTGTGTATTTGCGGGCGGTACGCTATAGATAACCCCGTTGCGCCACACGTAACAGCATCGAGGCTATAGCGGGCGAACCCGCGGACCTCCTGCCGCGCGCCAACGCGGGAGGATGGTTCGGGGAGGGCTCTCTCCCTCCCCAGCTCCGTCCTATGCACAGGACTGACGGATGGACGGATACGCCGCCCGCGGAGCCGTCGCGCGCCATCGGTCGGGCCGACTCGTGACCGGGAGTGACCCGGTCTACCTTGCGTCATCGGGGACGGCCCGATGCCCGCCGGCAGCCCCGGCGGCGGCTCTAATCGATCTCTGAGAGCCTTTTGAGCTCTCCTGAGATCTTTTTTCGGAGTGCTTTAAGCGCCGCCTCTGTGGCATCCAGTGCCCTACAGGCCCCGTGCTCAGTTTTGTAGGTGCAATCGTCATCACCGGTTGGCGGCATCTCGGAGCAGAGCGCAAACCGGCATGCCGTCACGCCCGAGCACTCACAAAAGCACTCGAACGCCCCATCATAGAGGGCCGCGCTGATATTCGGGCCCCTGGTCGCTTTTCCTCTCATACCGATACCTCGCAGTCAGATCGCCACATGGCGCAGGTGGCGTTGCGGGCCACGGCCGCCTTGATCCGGCCGCAGCGGAAGGTGCCGCGCTCGGTGGTCTCGCCGTCGCCGCACTGATAGCAGCGGTTGAGATCCTGGCCCCTGATCTGGCTGGGCGTCTGGTAGCCGATACGCCACATGGCCTGCTCCGTGGCGGTGCCGTACTCTTGTGCTCGCATGTCAGTCAATCCTCCCTTGTCAGCCGCCGGACCTGAGCGGGCAAGCAATAGTCGCCATAGACGATGGCCGGCCACCGCCTCCGGCCGATGGCATCGGTCGGGGCCGGCTGTACCATCTTCCGCCCGAGCGTATACTCGCAGTCAAAACAGAGGCTCTCCCCTGCTGGCGCCTGCCGAAGCCCACAATTGGCGCAGAGTGCCGCCATCAGAACGCCGCCATATCCAGCGGCACCAGCTTGTACCGACCCTGGTCGTCGCGGCGGTAGAACCGCAGATACGATTTGGTGCCGACCACGCTGACCGCCTCGCCGATTGCCTGCATAGCCACCAGCCATTTGGGATGCTGGATATCGAGCCGGCGCAGACTGAGGATGCGGCGGGCATTGATGCGGCCCTTGCGGTCCACCTGGAAAGCATCATCGATGATCGCGCGGATCTCGGCGCCTGAGTCCTTGGTCCACTCCCGCAGGCACTCATCGATCAAGACCTTGGCCGCCTGCAAGCGCTCGTCGAACTCCAAGCGCTCTGCCGAGTCGCACTCGATCTTGAGCGCCCCGTCATAAGAAATCAGGGTCATGTTGCCCTTGGCCCCTCGGCGCTGCACGCCGTACTGCTCGAGGCTGAGCTCGACGAAGGCCTGAATATCGTCCTCGGTCTGCCGGCGGAAATCCTCCATCTGCCGCGACAGATCGAGGGCCTTTGCCGACAACTCCCGCACCAGCGCATCGCGCGTTTTGTCGACATCCTTGACCGACTCGATCGGCACCAACCGGCCGAGCGGATCACGCCAATATCCCTGTACCACTGTGCTCATTGTCCACCTCCGAATAGTGATTGTTGCCGGCGGCTCTGCCGGCGGGCGCGCTCGGCGCGCAGGTATTTGTAGACCGTCTGCACGGAGCAGCCGTATTTGCGCGCCAGGTCGGCGTGATTGGACCCGTCGAACTCGTCGTAGATCATCGCCTGTCTCCTCAGGAAATCCATCGGTAAATAGAACTGCACCCCGCCCCAGGAAAACGCGATGTAGTTGGCCACTGCCCTGGCCACGTCCCCGGCGATGACGCCGTGGTCCAAGCCGCGGAGCACTCCCTTGTCCGACATCACCCGCACCATCTCGGCGCGGATAGTGTCCTCGATATCCTCGAGGAGCTTGCGGCCGAGCTTGCGCGAGGTCGACTCTTGTTGATCCATCATGATCCTGCCTCCATGGCTGCCGTGGCCTCGGCCCGGGCTACCGGTTGATCGCTGTTGATCCTGAAAATCCACGCCTTGAGCTGCTCGATAACGTAGCTCTTTTGCTCTGGCTGAAGCCACTCCACGCGGTCCACGCCGGTGCGGCCCTTGACGTATTTGCGCAGCGCAGCATCGGAGGCGTCGCGGAGCACGCCCATGTCGCGCAGCTCCAGCCAGAGGGCGGTGATTTTGCCGTCCTGGCCGATGCGTCTACGGGCCGGCCGCGGTGTCTTGTGCCGCACCCTAAAGCCCAGTGCCTTGAGTGCCCCCAGCACCAGCTCCAACTGGCGATCGGTCATCTTGATGAGCGTGTCCTTACCGGCGGTCCGTTTGTAGAGGTCCCGCTTGTTATCCTCGTCGAGACCGCGATCGCGGATGCCGACATGGATGAGTTTGATCAGGACGTTGCGCTGCATATCCCCTCCTATGCGCTGCGGATCACGTCCGCAGTGATTTTGTCCAGCCCCAGATCGGCGGCGGTGTTGAGCGCCCGGGTGAGGGTATTACCCACTAGCAGCGGATAGAGCAGACTCTTGCCGGCCTGCTGGCCACGGGCAGCCGGCCCGACCAGGCGGAGCGGCAGCTCGGCCAGGGCATCAGCCGCGAAAATGGCCTCGAATTTGCCGCCGGCCCGCTCGCAGCGGTGGCGGACGTAACCCTCGAGATCGTCCAACGGGTACATCTCGACAATCTCGGTGCGCTGCGAGACCTCGCGCACGTCGGCGCCGACCAGACGCTGCTTGAGCTCCTGCTGGCCGATCAGGATGATCGACAGCAGGCGGGTCATACCGGCCTCCAACTCGTAAAACCGCTTGAGTTGCTTGAGGACGATGCGGGGGATGCTGTGCGCCTCCTCTATAATAAGTAAGTGGCGCTGGCCGACCGAGGCCGACTGCTGCAAGACCCGGTGCATCTGGCGGAAGCGGGCCTCGGCGCTGCGGGCCGGCCGCTCGCTCGGGCTGAGCGCAGTGAGCACGGCCTCGCAGATCTGCTGGGCGTTGCAGCCGGCGTTGCGCCGCTCGTGGCTGTCCATGCCGATCACGTAGGGCTCGATGACCACGACCTGGTCGTCCTCCCGATGGAGGCGGTCGACCAAGTCGCGGCGGAGCACCGACTTGCCGGCGCCGGACTCGCCTACCAAGGCGAGCATGCCGCCGTGCCGGGCGACAAAAAAGAGCGTCTCTCGCACCCAGCGGTACTCCGGCGACCAGAAAATGTCGTCCGGACCGCTCAACTCGTCCCTAAAAATATCCCGCACGCCCCACTTGCGCCGGGCCTGCGGGCTCATCACCTGTTTTGTAATCATCAGATCCTCCTGTGGTGGTTGCGGTACGGTTGTCGACGGCGCCGGCGCTGCTGCCGGCAGGACTGCGGCGATAATCTCCTGGCCGACCCGCTGCCCGGCCAGGTAGCTCTCCAACCGTGTCCGCAGACCGGTATCGCGTACCGGCCAGTGGCCGTGCTTGAGCAGGCGGCACATGGCCGCCTTACTCAGGCCCAGCTGGCGGGCCACAGCGTTTTGGCTCGGCCCGCCGGGCCGGATGAGTAAGCTGGCAAGTTGCGGTTGCATGTCAGGCTCCTGTCAGCACCGACCTGATCGCGGCGATGCGCGACACGCCGATGGCCGGGAAATCGCAGAGCAGCGCCAGCAGCCAAGTGTCGATGGCACCGATACGGCCGGGATGCTGCTCCGGCAGGACTATGGCATCCTCCGGGCAGAGGCCGGCGGGCGGCATATCCCGACCCGCCGAGTCGTCATTGACGTAATTGAGCAGCTCCTCGATGGCAGGGACGATCCCGTCCTCATCGACGCCGAGTTGCGTCTGGATGGCGGCGATCAGCTCCCGCCGGCGATCGGATAGATCCTTGAGTAGTTCGACCTCGGAGACCATGTCAGCCAGGGCGAGCAGGTCCGTGCCCTCGATATCGAGGATGGCACCGATCTCCTCCTGGAGCCGTTTGCGGCTCTCGAGATTATCCTTGAGGGTCTCGATCCGCGTCACCGTGCCCATGGACTCGGGATAGCCCGGCAGTACCCTGCTGATATGTGCGATGGTGTTGTTGACTTGGTCGCGCTCGTTGACTACTGCACGCACCTCGCTAAGGATATCGTGCCCTGGATCTATGCCCAGGACGCCCCTGATCGAGTCGATGTATGCGGCCACACTGCCGACATTTGGATTGGGCTCATCGCCGGACAAGGAGAGCATGCCGCGCACAGCCCGATTGGACTCTTTGAGGGCGTCAATCGCATCCCGGATGGAGTTGTTGGGGGCGATACCCAACAAGGCGCGGATAGAGGCGAGCTCGGCCAGGGCCTCGGCCAGCTCCATTTGCGCCGGCGGCGCTGGGTGATCGTCTCCGGCCGAGGCGATCTCCAACATCCGTGCAATATCATCCGTTTTGCCCAACTCCCGGATAGCCTGGGCAACGACCTCGGGCCGCTGGTTGACCGCCGTATACGCCATCGTGCACGATCCACACATCTTGCGGCCGTGATTGGAGCTGATCGCCACGCCCTTGCGCCTGCACACTTGGCAGGTGCCCTCGACTCTCTGGTTTGTGCCCATATCCTCCTCCTGTAATCGTGGATGGGTCGGCGGCCGGTCTGCCGCCATCTGCCGCAGGCCGTCTATATCGATAATCTCCAGTTCGGGGGGCCGCTGCTTGCCCAGACACTCATGACACCAGGTGCGACGGACGCTCTCTGCCGCTCTCTGCCGCTCTCTGCCGCAACACGCCGCAAAGCTGGACTCGCTCATACGTGTCGGCCGCCCACCGGTCACCGGGCATTGCCGCAGGCACACCGTGGTGTCACTTATGCCCACCCCCCATTCGGCCACGCTCACCCCCCGGCGGCCAAGCGCAGGTCGGGCCGGCGGGCCTCGGCCTCGATGGCCGCGGCGATCTGCTCCACCTCGGCCGCGGGCACGCCCTGGGGCCAACCCTCGGAGAGCCGCCGCATGTGCTCGGCCGTCCACTCAATGCGATGTCTGGCCAGCATCTCGCGGATCTGCATGGCGGCCTGCACCGGGCTCAACGGCGGCACCTGGCGCTGGGCTCCGGCCGCCTCGATCTCCTGGCCGCGCCGCGGGATGTAGGTCGGCAGCGAGGTGGCCTCGACGTCGGCCATGGCGTTGATGTCGCGGTAGGCCCGCCGCCGGCTCTGCTCGGCCTTGGCCGCCTCGACCAGGGTCTCCACGCCGTAGGCAGCCTTGCGCATATCCTTGATTGCGCGGTCGGTGGCGGTATCCTTGTGCCGGTGGAACTCCTCGCCGATCACCGGCGCATCGAGGGCAAATCCGACCCGATCGCGCTGCATCGGCTCCAGTGTCCAAGTCCGCACCTCGCCGTCCGCAGCCGTGACCATCACATCGATGGCCGGAGCGGTAAACGGGTTGACCGCCACCTCGACCGCCGATCCGGGCATGATGCCGGGGATGTCGTAGAGCGAGTACATCTGGCGCTGGTGGCCCTTGGGCGTGTACTCCAGGCGCAGGTTGCCGGGCACCTTGACTTCGCGGCTCGGGTGCGCCACCAGCGAGCGCAGCACCTCGGCACTCTGCGGCACCCGCAATTGCTCGGCGGTGATGAGCAGCCAGGCGCTGTTGCGCGACATGCCGTGGCGTCGGTGGCGCCGCTCGGCGTTAAACGCGGCCGCCCACTGTGCGGCCTGGGCGTTGAGGGTGGCCAGGTCGACCACCTCCATCATGCGGAGCCGCCCCTCGAAATGGGTCTCGACGATATTTTGGGCGCTCTCGGCCTGCCCCGTGGCGCGGGCGTTGCCGCGGGCATGCTGGATGCACTTGCAGCCCAATCTGCCCAGCCACGAGGTGGTGAGCTGGGCGATAAACGGCGCTCCCTTGTCGGTGTAGAGGATGCCCGGCGCGCCGTGCATCAGGGGGCCGTCGCCGGCCTCGCGTTTGGCCATGGCGCTGATCAGCACGTCGATGGCCGCCGCGGCGGTCTCGCTGCCCAGGGTGTAGCGCGGGTAGATCGAGCCGCTGTAGTGGTCGGTGACCACCCAGCGGATCACCCGGGCCTGGTCCGCCCGGGCCAGGTTGAGCGGCTTGTTTTTGTTGAAAACCTTCTCGTCCATGATTTGGACGCGCCCTTTGGGCAGGTAGAACAGCACGCAGACCGAGGCGTCCATCTCCCAGACGTGGTTGGGGTGCAGGCTGCGCAGGGACTGCGCCGGCGGGCCGGTATCCACCTGGGTGGGATGGGCGCCGTAGAGCCGCATGGCCCTGCTGAGGGTGGTGGTTGATGGCATGGTAATCTCCCCGGTCTGATAATCGATCACGCCCAAGCCGTTATCCCTGAGGATGCCCCGCACCTCGGTGAGCGGCAGGGTGTGCTTGCCGTTGGCCCTGGTAGTGGACATGAGCACGCCGCCCAGAGTCAGGGCCAGCTCCCGGTCAACGCAAGTGGTGCCACGGTCGCGGCGCCGCTTGCGCTCCGGCTCGTAGCCGGCCCTGGCCAGGCGGCGGTAGAGGGTGCGCTCGGATATCCCGAGCAGGGCCGCACCCTCTCCGATCGCCGCCTGCCGCTCCCCGTGCGGCATAGCCCGCAAGCGCCGCGCGAGATCCATCACCTGCTCGACTTGGGCGGGATGCATCGGTCAGACGATCCCTCGGGCGGTCGATGTCTCTTGCGGCGTGCCCATTGCCACGGCGGCGTCATGGGCCGCCCCCACCAGCTCGACCAGGGCCGTCTCCAGTTGATACTGAGGGCCGATGCCGTGTATCGGCCCGAGTGCTCCCCGGATAAGCGAGACCACACCGTTATACCTGGTTGCAAATCCGACATTGCCCTCCAGCAGCTCATCCAGTAGCACGACAAAGCACGCATCCCCCTTGTGGATCCGCATCTCGCACCTGCCGGCGACGGCCTCCAGTATCACCTTGTCCGGGATCATGCTCTCACCTCTCCGAGAGGTAGACGTGGAGCCCCTCGATATCGATACCCCAGTTGCTGTCCCCCTCGTTGGACTCCGGGCAGCGCGCGGCCATCAGGCTCCACAGCGCGTGGTGCGCGACGTGCTTTTGCCCGGGCACAGCCTTGGCGTCGATCAGCTCGAGCACGCGAGGGACCAGGCCGGCCGGCACCTGGTAGCGACGTTTCGGCCTGTCGTTGGGCTCGGGAGGGGTGACGCCGAGGGAAAAGAGAGCCTTGATATCGTCCGGTAATGCCATGGTGTAACCTCCTGTGTGATTGCGCCCGCCTGGGCGGGCAGTGAGTGTTACTGGATCTCGTCGTCCTGGAGCTGTGGGTGATCCGTGCCGAACAGCTCCGGCGGATACACCAGGCGGCGGAAATCGATGTCCACGCCGGCCGCGGTCAGGCTGTTGGCGATAGCCTGGCACATCTCGCTGGTGATGGCGCTGGCCGTATCCATCGTGGCCGGGGCGACCTCCTCGGCCTCGGTGACGGCGCGGAGCTGGACCAGAAATGCGGCAAAGCGGCCCATGGTCTCGATGTGGAGCTGGTAGAGCTTTTTGAGCGCCTCGCCTTCGGCCTCGGCGCGGAGCAGGGCCGCGTCGTCCTTGGCGAGCGAGCGCACCCGCTCGAGCTGGAACTGGGTGTCGGTGAGTTGTTTGGCCTTTTCCGCCAGGACTTTGTCCTTGGCGGCGATGGTCTGTTTGGCGGAATCGAGCTCCTTTTTAAGGCCCTCCTCCCGCTTTGCATTGCGGGCGATGACGTCCTCGAGCAGATCCTTGAGGCTCTCCGGATCGTCGGAGAGTCGCTCGCCCTCGATCACCACCTGCCGGGCCTCATCGGGCAGCTTGCGCAGAGCGCGGAGCTGGCGGTAGCCAATGCCGGCGGCTTGTGCGCGGTCCAAAAACCGCTCGCCGAAGATGTTGAGGTTTTGCAGATCCTCTTCAATCTTTCGTTGGGACACGCCGATTGCGTCGCAAAACTCACTGAATGTTTTGATAGTCCTAGCGGCGCCGAGGACAGTGAGTTGCATCCCCTTGTAGGCTTTGGTTTTGCGGATGGCGTCAACCTGCAGAAGCCACCCAGCAGTGGTGTATTGGCGCACAGCGTCCAACGCCTCAATCCGTCCCAAGAGCCTCCCAAAAGAGCGCTGTTGATCCTCTATCGACCCGACGACAGCATTGACTCGCCGAGCCACCTCCAAATCCTGGTCGGTGATGGGGGCATCATCGCTCATAGGTGCCACATCGCAATTGGTCACGCCCTGCCGATCTCGCCGTGTCTTGTCCATTAAAATTGCCCTCCTATGTGGTTTTGCGGGCGGAGACTCCGCTCGTGTTGCTCGATTTTGTCGTGGGCAGCCGAACACGCCTGCCCGTACTCCCTCAAAATTTCCAGCACCTTAGGGGTCAGGGCGTATCGCCCGGTCTCGGTTTTGCGGACATAGCCAATGTCCGCCAGGGTCTGGATATCCCTGCTAATGTTGGGTGGTGAGGTGCCAATGGCGGCGGCCAGGGCGCGGTTGCTCGTACCGTCGAGGCCGTGCCGCGCCAAGATCTCAATGATCCTGTGCGATCGCCTAGTGGCGGCGTTGGTGCTCATGCCCACCTCCCCCTGGCCATGTAGGCGCAGGTCGCAAGGAAGGCATGGTCACGGCTGTCCAGGGGTTTGCTGGTGACGAGCCCCAGATAGGAGGCGGCTACGCTCCACCACTGGGAGGTGAAACGGAGGAGTTGACCATTGGTGCAGGCCACCACGACTTGCCACTCACCGTTTTTTCTTGCGATCCTGATCATTGTTTTCCTCCATAGAGGTATTCAGCAGGGCATCCTAAGCCCTCAAGCAGACTAAGCACGGTTCGGTTGTTTTCGACGCCCCTGACGGTCCTGTTGACGATCGAGGGATGCACCTTTGCCATACGAGCGACACTGCTCATCGACAAACCCAGACTCGCCAGGTATTCGCGTATTCGCCAGGGGTTACGCCCTTTCCCGGCGCCCACCTGGATAATTTTTATTGCATCTTGTGCAAATCTATTGCTTATCATGTAATAATATTGCGAGTATCTATCACAATTGATCGTGTCTTTTGAGGTAAATTATCTCATGCGAGATAGAGTGTCAACCACATTTGAATTATTAAGGACGAAAAAATGAGCCTTGGGGACCGTTTGCGCGAATTACGTGGTAAGGAGAGCCAGACAGTGGCCGGTCGTCGGCTTGGAGTGAGTCAGTCGGCATATGCAAACTACGAGCGAGATTTTCGGCCGCCAGATGCGGAGTTTATCAAATCGGTCTGTAGTGCATATGGGGTGACGGCCGACTGGTTGCTTTTTGGAGGCGATGCGCCCCCCGTTGAGGTCGTCTCACTCGAAGAGCGGAGGGACTGCGTCGCAGGTGACACGGCCTCCTATCGCCTACACGTTCCGCCGGGCCCCGCGCCAGACCCCACCACGTTTGAATTCGTCCCTTTGGTAGCAGCCAGGTTTAGCACGGGCGGCGGGGCGTTTGTTTTATCTGAGGCGATAGAGAGCTATTTTGCTTTTCCGCGCGAATGGTTGCGCCGGAGAGCAACATCCACAAAGAACCTGGTGTTGGTGCAGATAATCGGGTTATCGATGTTTCCACATCTACATCCAGGCGATATAGCCATGATCGATATGGGGCGTCGGGATATACATGAAGGGATGGTCTACGGGCTGCGTATGGACCATACTCTCATGATCAAGAGGTTATTTGTGCGGCCAGGGGATCAGATTAGGGTAGTATCGGACAACAAAGAGGAGTACGAGCCGTATGATGTCCATCGAAGCGAGTTACACATCATCGGTCAGATTATTACGATCTGTCGCAGCTTCGTCGTCGACCCGTAAAAAGCGCGACACGACGCGATTTTCGAGAGCTCTTTTTTGTTATGTCGCTGATATTGTTAATTTTATAAAATTAAAAACACGCGACATGTCGCGTGTTTTTGAAGTGACTTAAGTTTTTTATGAGAAAAAATGAGTCTGGCCATTGATTGTGGGGATTGCGTGATAGAATGGTGGTGAACAGGTAATTTTGTCCGACGGTAGCTGTCTTTTTTCCACTATATTTTTATCAAGTGTCTGTAATTATTTATATTGCAAAGGCGCAAGCTGTTCGACGACGGATATTTTTTGCGGTGTGTGTGGTGCTGCTGCTCCCACACCTCGCCCATGCTGGGCGCCAGCATCCGGAGAAGTACTACCAGGACAAGTGGTGCACCGAGGCCAATGGCCGGCAAAACGTGCGGATGCCGGACGGCACCCGGTGCGACTGCCTGACCACCACGCATGCGGTGGAACTCGATTTTGGCTCAAAATGGGCCGAATCTATCGGGCAATCCCTGTACTACAGCCTACAAACCGGCCAGCGCGCCGGGGTGGGCCTGATACTGGAGCGTGACGCTGATTATAAGTATTGGCTACGGCTCAATACCGTAATAAAGCAATATAACTTGCCGATTGATACATGGATGATCAAATAGGGGGGGTAATAATGACGAGTTCGGTGCTCTTGTTCTTGCTGTGCTTGGCGTTGTTCGTGTTGAGTCTTGTTGCGGTATTCATTCCGACCAGACTCGGGTTTTTCCTGAAGAAGCCCACACGGATCAGCGCCTTTGCTACTTACTTTTGCCTTTCCGTCCTGTGCTTGGTAGCATCCCTGGTCACTCATCAGCCTGTTACCTCGCCATCTCCACCCGTTACCCAGCAACCACAACCGCAGGCTGCCCTGGGACCAGAGATTCCACCTGTACCTGCTGAAAAGGATCGGCTTGCCGGCGAGGAGTCTCTCACACCGCCAGCCGAAAAGAACACAGAAAAGGCAAAAAGCATCGACCCAGCAGCCGTGTCCGAGGAGGAGTTAGACAAGGCATATTGGGCATACGTAGACGGAATCCAAAAAAAGTTTGACCAAAAGAAGCACAAAGAAATTATCGCGCTCTGCACCAAGGTCATTGGTGAGGCAAAAGAAGATGTGCATTTGCGCGCCAAGGCGTACTTGTACAGAGGTGATGCCTATAATATAGAGGGATCGCGGAAGAAGGCTGCTGCAGACACCGAGAAATCCATTGAGCTTGACCCCAAGAATTACATGGCCTATTGGGTGCTGGCCGGGGTTAGGATGCACGAGGGGAATCTCGGGGAAGCTGAAAGATTGACGCAGAAGGCTGTAGGCTTGGACCCGAAAAATGGATCTGTCGGTTATATAGTAATGGCCGAGTATGTTGAGTCTGAAGGTAAGTATGAGCTGGCGGCAAAATATCGTGAAAAAGTCCTCCCCTATTACGACGACCCCAAGAAAAAAGAGGCTGCCCTGCAGAAGATCGAGACCCTCCGCCTGAAGGGGCATATCATCACCCCGGCGACTCTGTGGCAGGCGTTCCACCAGAACGAGGTGGCGGCCGAGGACGCCTACAAAAACAGACGTGTGGCGTTGAAGGGGAAAATCAGCACCATCACCACCGGCGTGTTCGGTGCTCCGGAAATAGCCTTCGCGGCCGGCCCATACGGCATGCACCAGGTGCAGTGCGACTTCCCCCGCGATCAGCGGGGCGTCGCCAGCAAACTCCGCAAGGGGCAGACGGTGACTGTCAGCGGCGTCTGCCGGGGGATGATCCTGCAGTCGATGGTGAGTCTCCACGATTGCGCCCTGATGGACTGACGGGCCTCACGACGCCCCACGGGCCGCACCCGCCCCTGAAAATCGAATCTAGCCCGTTCCGGAACGCTTTGGAACACCCTTTAACTTTTACCAGGAGGGTCACAGTGTCTGATTCAGTTCGCACCAAATTCCATTTTTTCCAAGTTGAGCGAGATCAAGACACTCCATTGGAGTTTGAAGAGGCGTTGGAGCGAATGTGGAACATGCCGTCCGAGCGTAAGCGAAAGGAAATTGCCGCCAAAGGATTATGCCTCTTGTCAGATGTGAGGCGTTATCCACAGAATATTGCCTATCTGTTTACAAAAATCAGGATGACAGAAATCCCCGACAAGGTAAACGCTTTGGGTAAACGGGATGACTTGGACCTCGAAGAGGATGAGGGGTTGGGGGAAGATGTTGCGTTGGGCTATAGCCCCAGTTGGAAGATAGCGGCCATTCAAGCCAATAGATATTCGTTGTCTTCCGGCAATATTGCCACCTTAATTTCAAAATCTGTTCCGGAGGCGAGGTTTGCTTTTCACCCCGTTATTGTACATGATGCGTTGGAGCGCTTCAGTCAGATGCAATTGCTCAGGAAAATGCGTGTAAAATTAGCGGGCGCATTTGATTTCGGCTTTTTGCAGGACAAGGGGCTTTCGGCCAGCGACGCCATGGCTATACAGGCTATGCTGGAGGCTCCTTTTGTTGATATTGTTCTGAGCGTAGGCCGCCGCAGGGGCGCACTGCACGAGAAATTTAAAGCGTGGACCAAGGCTTTCCTGAAAATTGCACATAGTGCTGAGGGTGCGGGACAAGTAAAAATGCTTGAAATTACCGGAAAGGAAGACGATGATGCTGCATCTGTGGCTGTGGACTTGTTGACCGAGCGTCTTGTGGATCGTGCGGACATACCTCTGGATGCCAAGCGTAAGCTGGATAAAGGGATACTCCTTAGATCGTCCTGCGACGTCCTGGAAAAGAACTGGGAGAATTTGCGTTATGTTATCCCGCCAAATGGTCAAAAAGATACTTGAAGAATGGGGGCCTTGCGCCATGGCCATGGTGGGCTTTCTGTATTTCGGCTTCTGTCGTCCGGATCTGGCCACACAGGAGATCTGTGGCAAGCTGGTATCTCAATACTCCTCGATATTTTCCACCTGTTTTGGCTTTATTTTTGCCTCCGTGGCAATACTGGTAAGTATTTCCAACCAAAGATTCTTGCGTGGCATGAGACAATCCGGATCTCTCGAGCAGGTGATTTCGTACCACTGGAGCGCTGTCCGCCTCTGCGTGTTGGCCACAGCAAGTGCCCTTGTTTTCCCCCTCATCCCGGACGAGGCTTTTAACGGGTATCCATGGATAGGTGCTGGTTTTTTGTCCGTAGGTATCTGGACCATGCTTTCCATCGCCCGGGTTGTCTGGCTTTTTTCGAAAACTTTGCACTACGCACATATTTTTTCCCCCCCCAATTCCTGACCTGATGCTATAGACTGGCTGCACCTCTCTCTCCCCTAACCGCCCCCTCGTTTCCCCGCCGGCACCGGTCCCCACCGATGCCGGTATTTTTTTGCCTGCCTCCATCTCTCCCAAATTATTAACCCGCGCGAAAAGCCCCCCTCGCCCAGTCGTGTAGTATCGCTGCCATGCGATACTACACGACATCGACGCTCTCCGAGCATATCAGCACCACGCCCGAGGGCTACCTGTTGTGTACTGACGTGCCCATCGCCCGTCTGGGCGTGCAGGAGTATCTGCCCTCTGAGCTGCCCATGGTCGATGCCGCCGGCAAGGACAGTGTGCTGGTGTACCGCCTGGAGCCGGACGTGTTTGCTGCCGAGGCCATCGCCAGCTTTGCCGGCAAACCGGTGACGCTGGAGCATCCCGACGATCAAGTCGGGCCGGCCACCTGGCGCGAGCTGTCGCGCGGGGTGGTGCTCGATCCGCGCCGGGGCACGGGCGATGCCGCCGATCTGATGCTGGCCGACCTGCTGATCACCGACGCCGAGGCGATCGATGAGGTGCGCGATCGCAACCTGCGGCAGGTGAGCTGCGGCTACGACGCCGAGTACGAGACGCTGGCCCCCGGCGTGGGGCGACAAACCGAAATAGTGGGCAACCACGTTGCTCTGGTGGCGCAGGGGCGATGCGGCCCGAGGTGCGCCATACAAGATCAATCCATCGAGGAGACACACCGGATGGCAAAAACCAAGAGTGGATGGCTGGATCGCCTCCTGGGCAACCCCAAAGTGCGCAAAGCCATGGATGAGGCGGCCGAGGAGCTGGCCGCAAAGGACGAGGGGGCTGAGACAACCCCGCCCCCGGAGCAGCAGACGGCGACCGATAACGACGCCAAGCTGGACGAGATCCTGCTGCTGCTGCGCGGCATTGCCGAGGCGGTGCGGCCGGCGGCCACGGACGAGGACCCAGATAAGCCCGAGGAGACCGGCGATGAGGACCCGGACAAGGAGGAGCCGACGGGCGACGAGGACCCGGATGAGACCGCCAAGACCGGCGACCGCAAACCAAAAAAGCGCACCGCCGATGCCGATACGGTACGGCGGGCCAGGATCATCGCGCCACACCTCGCGGCCCGGGTGGGCGACAGCCGCTGCGTGGTGCAACGGGCAGCCCTGCGCACGGCGCTCAAGGACGAGGCCTTGGCGACCGGCATCAAGGCGGCCCTGCGCGGCTCAACCCTAGATAGCGCCGACTGCCTGACACTGGACGCCGCCTTTGTCGTTGCCAGCGAGATGGCGAGGACGGCCACCAACGACCGGACTGCCAAAAGCCTGACCCGGACTAAGACCGGCGATTTCGGCAAAGCGATGACCCCGGCCGAAATCAACGAGATCAACCGCAAATACCACGAGGATCGCAAATGACAGCATATCTCAAACGGATGCCCTCGGGCATCGTCGGCGAGGTGAGCCGCAGGGGCACCCTGACCTTGGAGCCGGGGCGCGTCGGTGCCACCGCCATCCCCTACGGCACGTTTGCCAAGCTAGGCACGGGCGGCGTGTTGGCCCCCGTCGCCTCCGGCGATACGGCCGCCGTGGTCTACGGCCCGATCGCCCGGCCCTACCCGGACCAGGGCAACGCCAACAACGACGTGGGGCCGGTGTCGGCTCCGGCCGGATCGGTGCAGTCGGTACTGCGTAGCGGCTACATGACGGTCAAGCTCGCTGCCGGCACGGCGGCCAAGGGAGGCCAGGTCTACCTGCGGACGACCGTGGGCGAGGGCCGGGCCGTGGGCGACATCGAGGCGGCCTCCGGCACGGGCCTGGTGGCCGTGGCCAGCTGCACGTTTATGGGGCCGGCGGACTCTGAGGGCATCGTCGAGATCGCCTACAACATCTGATCGCGGAGGTGCGAAGCAACACATGAGGACATACGATCAACATACCATCGATTCGGCGGGGACCTATCTGGTCTCCGAGCTCGAGCGGCTCGACCGGACCCTGCACCTGCCACTGAGCAGCGTGACCTGGAACCGCGACATCGACCTGCGTAGCGACGTGACCCTGGCCGACGAGGCGAGCTCGTTTTTGATGACGAGTTTTGCCGCACCGGGCGGTATCACCCCAGGCGGCAAAAACTGGATTTCCGGCTTGGCCACCGAGATCCCCGGCATCAGCGTCGATAGCGCCAAAAAGTCCGTTCCCATGCGGTTGTGGGGCATGCAGCTCGCATGGTCGCTCGTCGAGCTGGCTCGGGGCGAGCAACTCGGCCGCCCCATCGATCAGCAAAAAACCGAGGGCATGCGGCTCAAGTACAACATGGACGTGGACGAGATGATCTATGTCGGCGACACCGACCTGGCCGCCACCGGCCTGATCAACAACCCCAACATCAGCCCCGGTCCCTCCACTGAGGAATGGGACGAGGAGACCCCGGCGGTGACTATCCTGGCAGACATCAACGCCCTGATCGAGACCTGCTGGCAGCAGTCGGCTTACGCGGTCTGCCCGACCCGGCTGCTGCTGCCGCCGCTCAAGTTCGGCTTGCTCACCCAGCCGGTAACCGCCGCCGGCAGCCGATCCATCCTCAACTACGTGGCCGAGGAGTGCCTGGCCAACAGGATCAACGGCCGGCCCCTGGAGATCATGCCGCTCAAGTGGCTCTCCGGCGCCGGAGCGAGCAACGTGGATCGCGCTGTCTGCTACACCAAGAGCGAGCAGTACGTGCGCTACCCCATGGTGCCGCTGCAGCGCACCCCGGTGGAGTACCGCGGCATCCATCACCTGACCACGTATTACGGCACCCTGGGCGAGGTCGAGTTTGTCTACCCCGAGACTGTGGCCTACATGGATGGGCTGTGAGGAGGGAGCGCGGATGAAACTGAGAGTCAAGTACCCTTTCCACCTCACCCGCCGGCGCGGCCGCGAGCGGCTGGATTTTCCGCCCGGCGTGCATGAGATCGATCAGGCGACCTGGGAGCACTGGTTTGTCCAGGCCCAGGTGGCCGATGGCCGGGCCGAGCTGATCGCTGACCAGCCGACCCCCTCATCCGACGTGGATAACCAGGAACGCCCCGATCTCGATCCGGGAGGCAACGATCCGGAGGCGGTGGAGGAGGAGCGCCGCCAGTTCGGCAAATTTTTGGCCGAAAAGAAGGTGGCCGAGCTGCGACAATTGGCCACCGACCTCAATATCGAGGGGGCGGCCGCGAGCAAAAAGGAGGATTTGATCGAGCAGATCATGGCGGCCACCGCCGTCTACCTGCCGCCCCAAGGAGAGGAGACACCCACGGCCACGCCAGGCCCCTCGGACGGCGATTCGTCGCCGTCCGAGGTACAAGACAACCCCCCGGAGAGTGCCCCGGCCGGCGACACTGCTAGCGTGTCAACCCCGGCCGGGGCCATGGAGACCCCGGCGACATGACTCCGGAGGAGTTCCGCATGGCCTTGCCACAATTCAGCGCCGAACTGTACCCGGACACCCGGGTGCAGTTTTGGCTGGCGCTGGCTGCCAAGGCCCTGCCGGCCGAACGCTGGGGCGACCTGCTCCCCGAGGGCACGGTGCTCTACGCGGCGCACCATCTCACGCTCGAGCGGGCTGCGAGCCTGGACGCCCAGGGTACCGGCGGTATGGACGTGGCCGCCGGGCCGGTGACCGCAGTCACCAAAACCGTGGGCAGCGTGTCCAAGTCCGAGTCCCGGGCGGGTACGGCCGCAGCCGGCATCATCGGCAGCGGACAGTGGGCCCAGACGATATGGGGCCAGCAATTTTATCAACTGGTGCTCTTGGTGGGCGCCGGAGGGGCGCAGGTATGATGCACCTCACCATCACCGAGGTGGCCAACGGCCTTGCCAACATCCGCGAGGCCATCGAGGCCCTCACGGAGCAGGACGTGCTGGTCGGCATTCCGGAGGATAAGGCTGCCCGCCAGGCCGCCGGCGATACCGGCATCACCAATGCGGCGCTCGGCTATATCCACGAGTACGGCGTGCCGGAGCACAACCTGCCGGCGCGCGGATTTTTGTACCCCGGCATCGAGGACGCCCAGCCCCCGGCGGTGGAGATCCTGGCCGAGACCGCCGAGCTGGCCCTGACCGGCGATACCGGCGCGGTGGAAAACGGGCTCAACAAGATCGGCATCCTCGGGCAAAACGCGGTGCGGGCCAAATTTGTCTCCAACGACTGGCCGCCCCTGGCGGAGAGCACCCTCGACTATCACCCCCTGCGCAAGGACGACAGCGGCCAGGTGATGACCGACCACAAGGGGCAACCCCTGCGCAAAAAAAGCCGCCGGGAACGCGGCCGGGTCAACCCGCTGATCGACACCCAGCAGCTGCGTAAAAGCATTACCTACGTGATCCGCAAACGATGATGGCATCCGACTTTTACGACGTGGCCGACCTGATCGGCGATCCGGACTTCCGGTCCGCGTACACCCTGATCCGCGGCACTGAGATCGTGGATGACCACGGCCGGGGCCAATCCACCTGGGAGGAGCTGCCGGCACAGGGCATTATCCAGCCGGCATCCCCACGGGACCGGGAGCGGCTGCCCGAGGGCGACCGGACCACCGAGGTGCTGGCGGTGTACAGCGTCGAGCCGCTGTACATGGGTGATGACGCCGGCCAAAAGCCGGACCAAATCCGATATCTGGGCCGGATATACGAGGTGCGCACGGTCGAGGACTGGCACCGCGAGGGGCCGGGCGGCTACACCAAAGGCTTGGCCGTGCTGGTGAGAGAGTCCCATGCCGGATGACACCACCAGCGCCACCGGCGGATATCTCCCCCCGGGGGAGCCTCGGCCGCGCAGCCAGGTCGAGGACCTGCTCCACGACCTGATCGCGGGGATTACCGGCCTGCCCGACCAGTCTGTGCGGCCGCGCTGGCAAGCCGATCCGCCCAAGCAACCGCCCCTGGATGCCGATTGGTGCGCTTTCGGCGTGGTTGGCCGGGAGACGCCGCAGTACCCGCAAGTGGTGCATGACGGTGAGGGCGAGGGCAGCGGCAGGGTGCTGGTGCATGAGCAGCTTCGGATCGTGGCCTCGTTTTATGGGCCCCGGGCCGAGGAGTTGGCCGTCACCCTGCGGGCCGGGTTGATGATCCCGCAAAACCGGGAGCCGCTCTTCCGGGCCGGCATGGGCCTGGTGGAGGTGGGGGCGCTGGCCTACGTACCCGAGCTCACCAACGCCCGCTGGCGGCCGCGTTGCGATGTGCCGCTGATCGTGGCCAAGGGGCCGGACGACATGCGCCCGGCTATCAAAAATATCGCCGACGTCGACGTCGATATCGACACGGACGGCGGCACCGAGGAGTGATACGCCATGACAACACTATCCATAGACCGGATCGTCCGGGTCAGCATCAACTTGCAGCCCCTGGCTGCGGCACGCCGCAACTTCGGGGTGCTGCTCATCGCCGGCTCATCGCCGGTGATCGACCAGGTGGAGCGGATCCGCTCCTACACCTCAATCGAGCAAGTGGGTGCCGATTTCGGCGTCGACGATCCCGAGTACCAGGCGGCCCTGCTCTTTTTCGCCCAGGTGCCGCGTCCCTACAACCTGCACATCGGCCGCTGGTTTGCAGACGGCGCCCAGGCCCTGCTCAGGGGCGCCATCCTGCCGGCGGATATGGCGCAAGCATCGGCCTGGACCGGCATCGATGCCGGCAGCTTCCGCGTCGCCGTGGACGGCGATGAGGCCGAGGATATCGTCGACCTCAATTTTACAGGAGTGACAACGATGTCCGGGGTGGCGGCCATCATCGATGCCGCCTTGGCGACCGCCGGCGCGGGCTGCACCTGGGACGGCAGCCGGTTTGTGATCGCCAGCGACACGGTCGGTGCCGGCTCGAGCCTGAGCTATCTCTCTACCGCGGCTACCGGCACGGCCATCGCCGCCATGATGCGGGCGACCGAGGCCACGGCCTCCGCCCTGATGGGCGGCATCGATCCGGAGACGCCGGCCGAGGCTACCATGCTCATGGCCGACAGGAGCGGCGATTGGTACGGCCTGATGTTTGCCGACCCCGCCGTCACCGACGAGCAGCACCTGGCCGTGGCAGCGTATATCGAGGCCGCGAGCAAGAGCCGCATCTACGGCATCACCATCACCGATACCCGCGCCCTGGACGCGACATACGAGCTCGATGTGGCCAGCCAGCTCAAGGCCCTGTCCCGCCGGCGGACCTGCGTCACCTACTCGGCCAATCCTTACGCCATCGCCTCGGCCTTCGGCCGGGCCTTTACCGTCAACTTCGCGGGCAACAAGACAACCATCACACTCAAATTCAAGCAGCTGCCCGGCATCGTTGCCGAGGGGCTGACCGAGAGCCAGGCCCAGGCGCTCGCAGACAAGCGGTGCAACGTCTTTGTGCAATACGACAACGACACCGCTATTTTTCAAGAGGGCACGATGTCGGGGCAGGCATTTTTTGACGAGATCCACAGCCTGGACTGGCTGCAAAACGCCCTGCAAAACTCTTGCTACAATCTGCTGTATCAGTCCAAGACCAAGATCCCGCAGACCGACGGCGGGGTCAACCAGATCGTCACTACGCTCGAGAGCGTGTTCGGCGAGGCGATCGACAACGGACTGATCGCTCCCGGCGCCTGGAACGCCGATGGCTTCGGCCAGCTCGAGCGCGGCGATTACCTGGCCAAGGGCTATTACATCTACGCTCAACCCATGGCAGACCAGGATCAGTCGGAGCGCGAGCAGCGCAAGGCGCCGCCGATCCGTTGCGCGATCAAGCTTGCCGGGGCCATCCATTTTGTCGACGTCGAGATCGACGTCAATCGTTAACCGGGGCGAGGAGGCACCATGCGGTATCCCACCTATAGTTTTTTGGACGTACAGGCCGCCATCGTCGGTCCGGGCGGCGCGGTCCCCCTCAGCGGCGTCGAGGCCGGCGTGGCGGAAGAGGGCATTACCATCGAGCCCTCGGGCGACAAAAACACCATGCTGGTCGGCGCGGACGGCAGTTTTATGCACTCGCTCCACGCCGACAAGAGCGCCACGGTGACGGTGCGGCTGCTCAAGACCAGCACCGTCAACGCACTACTGCAAAATATGTACAACTACCAGACCACGACGAGCTCCAACCACGGCCGCAACACGATCGTCATCCGCGACGTGGCCAGGGGCGATACCATCACCTGCTACGGCTGCGCGTTTGCCCGGGCGCAGGGACCGGCCTACGCCAAGGCTGGCGGTACCGTGCAGTGGACCTTCCACTGCGGGCGGGTGGAGGCCCAGTTGGGCATCGGCATCCCGGAGATCTGATATGGATATCGATATCAAGGGCAATCTGTACAAGACCGGCCGGCTGTCGGCCATGCGGCAGCTCCACGTGCTGCGCCGTCTGGCGCCGGCGCTCGAGCAACTGCTCGCCATCGACGGTGCCAGTCTCAAAACCGCCGCCGGCGATGGCGCTGCCGCAGCGGCGGCACTGTTGGACGGCGAGGCCGGCCGGGATCTGCTCCGGGCAATCACCCGGGCGCTCTCCAGCCTGGCCGACGAGGATGTGGAGTACATCATCCACTCGTGTCTGGACGTGGCATCGATGCGGCAGGAGGGCGGGTCCTGGGCACCGGTGCGCAACCAGGGGCACCTGATGTTTCCCCTGGATCTGCCCACCATGATCCAGCTCGCCGGGCTCACCCTCAAGGAGGCTCTGACCCCTTTTTTGGCCGGACTGCCCTCGATTTCGACCGGCGGGGGCCGGACGTAGACTGCGCCTGGGTGAGCCTACCTGGAGGCGAGGACTGGCTGCTGCGACCGGTGATCCGGGGCTGCTGCCGTTACGAGAGCCTGGTGGACGGGACCCTGGGGCTGGAGGACATCGCGCTGCTCAACGATGCGCTTGATGTTGCAGACGAAAACGAGCGCCGCTATCATGCGGCACTGGAGGACAAATGAGACAAATCGAGATGAGACAGAGAGGGGCGATGCTTTGGATGGGGGGGCTGGTGCTGGCCGTGCTGCTCGGTGGCTGCACCGACACCCAAATCGGTACGATCGGCAACGGCAAAGTGGATGTGATTGAGGCGGGCCTGATCCGGGCGGCCGTGGAAGGCGCGCTCACGGCGCGGCCCGACGCGGCGGCGCCGGCGTATGCGGCGGCCACGGCCATCCTGGCGGCGCTGCCCGAGGGCGAGAGCGAGGAGACCGCCCTGGCAGTCTCCCTGGACGACGCCCTGGCGGCCAAATTGGCCGAGCTGCACATGGAGCCCGCGACCGAGGCCGTGGTGCTCGACCTGGCGGCCTGGGTCCGGGCGCTGCTGTTGGCGCAGCTCCGTGCCGCCGACCTGGTGCCCGAGGACAAGCGGGTGGTGATCCGGGATGTGGTGAGTATTGTGCGGGACGTCGCCGCGGCCCACATGGGCGGTGTGCAATGATGGGCGGGTGGAAGACCTGGGCGGCCGCGATCGGGGCCGTGGTGCTGGGCGTCTACGAGATCGCCGACGGCAGGGCCGAAGAGGGCCTGGGGCACATCGTCTTTGGCTTCGGCCTGGTGGGCCTCGGCCATAAAATCGAAAAAAACGGCCTCGACGGATGAGCCAGACCATTGCCGAATTTCTGGCCTCCATCGGCTTTGAGGCCGACGAAGCCAGCCTGCAGCGGGCACTGACCAAGGTCGCAGGCTTTGTGGCGGCCGTGAAATTGGCGGCCACGGGTATCACCGCGGCCATCGTGCGGGTGGCGCAGGCGCAGGCGGACATAGGCTCGCAGGCGTTCCGGCTCGGCAGCACCGTGGAGCGGCTCGAGGAGATGCGCTATGTGGCCGTGCAGACCGGTGCAGGGGTGGGCGCCTTGGACGAGAGCCTGGAGAGTCTCGGCCGGCGCTATCCGCACATCCGCGACACCACCGCGCTGCTCGACCGCATGGGCCGGGCCATGGCGGGCATGACCGAGGCGCAGCAGCGGGCCTATGCCCGCAAGATGGGTATCGATCCCTCGCTGATCCCGATGATGACCCGCGACGTGCGGTCCCTGCGGGAGGAGTATCGGCAGATGTACGAGCTGGCCGGCACCAATGCCCGCGAGGCCACCGAGGCCAGCAAGGGCTTTTTGGCGGAGCTGGGCAAGCTGCGCTCGCTGGCCGAGATGCTGGTCAAGGCGGTGAGCCTGGCCTTTATCGGTCGCGTCCGCAACGACGTGGAGCGGCTGCGGCGAGGTGTGCAGGATAATTTCAAAAAGATCAAACTGGTGCTGGAGTGGATAGTGCGGGCGGCGCTGCACATCTCGGACGTGATCGGCGCGATGCTGTCCCGGGCTATCAAGTGGGGCGAGCAGATCTCGGACTGGTATGAGTCGCTCGACAAGGGCCAGCGCAAGGTGGTGGTGGGCATCGGCCTGCTGATCGCAGCCTGGCGGCTGCTCGGCATTGCATTTTTAACGTCGCCTGTGACCTGGGCGCTGGCCGCCCTGGGGGCGCTGCTCCTGCTGCTCGACGATTACCAGACCTACATGGAGGGCGGCAAAAGCTATTTCGACTGGGGACCGTGGGCGGAGACGATCCAGCAGGTGGCCCGGGCAATCAAGACGGCGACGCGGGAGGTGCTCAAGTTTATCAGCACTCATCCCAAACTGACCATGGCACTGGCCACCATCATGGCGGGGATGCTCAAATATCCTGTTGGCAGCCTCACTTTGCTGACCCGCCTCGGCTCGGTTATAGGCCCCGCACTACTCTCTGGCATCAAGTCCGCCACACCAGCACTGTTGGCTGGTCTTCGCGGTTTGGGGAGGGCGATGGTGGCAGGAGTCCGGGGTATCGGCACCTTGGTGGCAGGAGCGGCCAAGGCCATAGGCCCCGCGCTGCTGGGGATAGGTAAGGCTATCAGAGCGGCAACCCTGCTGCTGGTCTCCAATCCCTATGTGGCCTTGTTGGCAGGCATTGCGGCAGTGGCTCTGCTGGTGATCACCAATTGGGATAAAGTCAAGGAGGTCCTTGGGCAGGTGATGGAGTATCTTGCCGGCAAGGTGGCAGGTTTTCTGGCCAAGATAGAGGAGGCCAAAAAGAAGGTGGCCGGACTGATCGACACCGGCTCGCGCACTCTGTCCGAGGCGGGCGAGGGCGCCAAGATGATGTTCACGGATCTTTGGGATGCACTCAGGACCGCGCATCTGCCCGATGACTACGCCATGGCGACTGGCCCAGGCCCAGCCCTGGCCGCGGCCCACGCCCAAACGAGTGGAGCACTGGGCGGCCCGCCCCGGCTGGTGCCCGGCGGGGGCAAACCAGGTAACACTAACAACACCAACAACGTGAGCATGCAGCAAAAGATCGAGATCCAAATCCAGACGTCTGATCCGGTGGCCGCCGGCAATCAGGCCGCCGCACGGATCGAGCATAGCGCGGCCGATCTGCAACGTAACATGCAGGGGCGGGTAAAATGAGCTGGACCCAGGTACAGGGCGATCCGGTGGTGGTGCGGCCGCAGCGGAGTATCGGCGGCATCTATCCGGACGTGGTGGTCGAAGAGCATCACGAGGACAGTCTGGAGATCACCGAGCACCCGGTGGAGCAGGGAGCGGCCATTTCGGACCACGCCTTTGCCCACCCCAAGCGGGTGAGCATCAGCGCGGCCATTGCGGATTCGGACACGGCCAGCGCCCGGGAGATGTACGACAAACTGCTGGAGCTGCAGGCCAAGCGCGAGCCGTTCGATATATCCACCGGCAAGCGGCTGTACCTCAACATGCTTATCGAGCACCTGGCGGTGACCACCACCGCGGCCAGCGAGCACAGCTTCCAGTTCACGGCCGAGTGCCGGGAGGTGATTTTGGTCTCGTCCCGGACCACGACCCTGCCGCCGGCGGACCGTCACCGGCACCCGCAAAAGACAGCGCCGGTGGAACAGAAGGGCCGGGTGCAGGCACAGCCGTACACACCAAAGCCCGATAGCAGCCTGCTCCGTAAAGGATCAGACGCGGCAAAAGATCTTTTTTAACGACAATGAGCGACACCTTCCATTCCGTCCCGCTCACGGCCACACCGCAGAGCGTCGATATCGCCCTGGGCGGCAAGGACTACCGGTTGACTGCGCGCTGGTCGGACGCTCCGGATGGGGGCTGGCTGTTGGACATCCAGACCGCCGCCGATGCGGTGCCCCTGATCATGGGGATCCCGCTGGTGGCCGGCGCGGATCTGCTCGAGCAGTATGCTTACCTGGGCCTTGGCGGCGAGCTATGGGTGGATGCCGATCTGCCGCCCACAGCCACCAACCTGGGGTCCGACGCGCCACTGGTGTTCGTGGCGCGTGACGATCAATAATAGAGGCGATATGGATACCACCACCTGCCGTTTCGACGGCGTCGACCTGATCGTGCCGGCCGAGGACGCCTTCGGCTGGCCCTGCCACGACTTCAACGGCTTCCCATCCGCCTGCGGCGCCGGATACCAAGGGGCGATCCGGGAGCGCCTGGTGCCCGAGACCATCCTCGGGCTCAAGGTATCGCCGGCCTGCTGGGTGCACGACTGGATGTGGAGTTCGGAGCATCCGACCTGGCAAGCCTATCACCACAGCAACGCGGTGCTGCTGCTCAATCTCCTGGCCATCAATAGCGCCCGGGGCGGATGGTGGCCCGTGCGGCAGGCTCGTCTGCCCCTGATCCTGGCCTGGTATGTGGCGGTATCCTCTCCCGTGGGCGCCGTGCATTATATATCAGGGGGCTCTGTCAATGGCTGAGGGGACCAATAGCACAGAGAGCACTTTGCAATGGATCCGGGCCTGCTCGCTCGTGGTAGCCGACAGCAGCGGCAAGGGGCTGGAGCTGGGCGACTTCCGGATTATTTTCGCCACCCACAAGGGCGACATCGAGACGCCCAACAGCGCCGAGATCCGGATCTATAACCTGGCCGAGCAGACCGTCTCCCGCATGCGCAAGGAGTTTACACGGGTGGTCCTCCAGGCGGGATATCAGGGCAACATGGGCGTGATTTTTTCTGGGTCGATTCGCCAGGCCCGCACCGGCCGGGAGAGCGGCACGGACACCTGGCTGGAGCTGATCGCCGCCGATGGCGATCGCGCCTACAACTTCGCCACCGTCAATACCACCCTGGCGGCGGGCAGCCGCCCATCCGACCGGGTGCGGGCACTGATCGATACGATGGGCGGCAAGGATGCCGAGGCCGGCGACATGGTTGGCATCGATGCCGCCGGCAACGCCCTGCCCAGGGGCAAGGTGCAGTACGGCATGACGCGCAAATATATGCGGGCCGAGGCCGACAACACCGACACCACCTGGAGCATCCAGGATGGTCGGGTGCAGATGGTGCCGCGCAAGGGATGCCTGCCAGGCGAGGCCGTGGTGTTGACCCACGAGACCGGGCTGGTGGGCACGCCCGAGCAGACCGACCAGGGCATCACCTGCCGCTGTCTGATCAACCCCAGACTCCGGATCTGCGGCCGCATCCAGCTGGCCAACCAGAGCATTCAGCGTGCCAAGACCGACCTCAAACAGGTGGCGACCATGCGGCCCAAGATCGCGGCCGATGGCCTGTACCGGGTGATCAAGATCGAGTATTTCGGGGACACCCGCGGTGCCGACTGGTACGCCGACATCACCTGTATCGGCATGGACGATACGGCATCCATTCCCCTGGACATGATTTGATATGGACCGGCGCGAGCGCATAGGCGACATGACCGAGACCCTGCGGTCTGCGATGGAGGGCGCCCAGGCCGAGATCTGGACGGCCATGCCGGGCATCGTCCAGAGTTACGACCCTGCGGTAATGACCGCGGTGGTACAGCCGGCCGTCCAGGGCCGCATTGTCGACGAGCGGGGAGTTGCCAGTGATGTGGATCTGCCGCTTTTGCCGGACGTACCGGTGGTGTTTCCGGCCGGAGGTGGCTTTACCCTGACTTTTCCGATCAAACCGGGTGACGAGTGCCTGGTGGTGTTCGGCTCGCGGTGCATCGATGGTTGGTGGCAGGGCGGTCAGGTGAGCCCGGCGCCGGATCAGCGCATGCACGATCTCAGCGACGGCTTTGCCCTGGTCGGGCCGCGATCGCGGGCCGGGGCACTGGCCTCGGTGGATATTGAGTACACCCAGCTCCGGAGCGACGACGGCGAGACATCCATCACCGTGCAGCCCACCAAAATCGTGCTCGCGGCGCAGGAGGTGGAGATCCGTGCCGACAACATCACCGTCGCCGGCAAGGACGGCGGCAACGCGGCCGTCGACCTGACCGGCACCATGGGCGTGTCCGGGGATCTCTCGCTGGATGGTGGCCTGGCATCGCTGCGATCGCACCGGCACAGCGGCGTGCAACCCGGCAGCGGCGATACGGGGACGCCGATATGAGGTACCGCAAGCTCGATGCCAATGGCGACATGGTGTTCGGCCACGGCGCGGCCGACTACCACCATGATACTCCCGAGGCAGTGGCCCAGGCCGTGCTCACCCGGCTGCGCCTGGCCCGGGGCGAGTGGTTTCTGGATGTGGCCGAGGGCACGCCCTATAGCCCGGCAATCCTCGGCCGGCACACGGCCGAGAGTTACGACCCGGCGATCCGCGCCCGGGTGCTGGAGACCGAGGGTGTGCGCTCCATCCTGGAGTACAGCAGTAGCGTCGAGGGCGAGTCCAGACGGCTCGCGGTGAGCGTGCGCATCGACACAATCTACGGACCGGCGGACGTACAGGAGATCATGTAATGGCAGTGAGCGCGTGGATCGATCTCGACGGCATCCATCTCCCGAGCTACGCCGAGGTGCTCGAGGACCTTCGCGGCGTGTATCGCGGCATTTACGGACAGGACATCTATATTGAGGACGACTCGCAGGATGGGCAGCTCATCGCCGCATTCGCGCTGCGGCTCTACGACTGCTACACCCTGGCGGCCTCGGTGTACCACTCTTATTCGCCCGCCAGCGCCCAGGGCGCCGGTCTATCCTCGGTCGTCAAGACCAACGGCATCCGCCGGCGCGTGGCCAGCTACAGCACGGCTGACCTGGTGATCGGTGGGCAGGCCGGCGCCGAACTGCGCAACGCCAAGGCAAAAGACACCGCCGGCCGCAAGTGGCTCCTGCCGGCCAATGTGGTGATTCCGCCCGCCGGCGAGATCACGGTCACGGCCACGGCCGAGGACATCGGGGATATCCGCGCCTCGGCCGGGGAGATCAACGGCATCGCCACACCCATCCGGGGATGGCAGACCGTGACCAACCCCGCCGCGGCGGTACCGGGGGCACCGGTGGAGTCGGATGCGCAATTGCGGCGCCGGCAGACCCTCTCGACGGCGATCCCGGCCGTGACCGTGTTCGACTCGACTGTCGGTGCGGTGGCTGATTTGGCCGGCGTCACTCGGTACCGGGGATACGAAAACGACACGCATCTGACAAGTGCCATCGGCCTGCCGCCTCACAGCATTGCGCTGGTGGTGGAGGGTGGCGACAATCAGGCCATTGCCGAGGCCATCGCCCGTAAAAAGACGCCAGGCACAGGCACCCATGGCACGACCACCGTCCAGGTGGTCGATCGGTATGGCCTGTGGACAGACATCAAATTTTCTCGGCCGACTGTTGCGACGATCGGCGTCGAAATCGACATCACGCCGCTCTCAGGCTACACGAGTGGTTTTGCCGACGATATTGCGGCTGCGGTGGCGGCGCACATCAACGCACTCGAGATCGGCTCCACCATGCTGATCACAAAGCTCTACGTGCCGGCCAATCTGGCCGGATCGGCGTCAGGATCCACATTCGACATCTCGGAGATCCGGATCGGCAAGGATGGCGGTACAACCGCGTCTGCAAACATCCCCCTCGCCTTTGACGAGATACCATACTGCGACCCTGCTGCTGACGTGACCATCAATCTGCTATGACGACGGACGAGTATCTTGCACTGATCACCAGCGAGCATAGAGGGCAGCCTAAATTTATTGCGACCGTGCGGGCGTTGATCGATCCGGTCAGCCGCATCGAGGATGTGCTGGCGGCCATGAGGGAGGCGTTTGACATCGATGAGGCCGTTGGTCTCCAGTTGGATGCCGTCGGTGTACGGGTCGGGATATCGCGCCGGGTGGGCACCCCTATTACAGGGGTCTATTTTTCGTGGGACAGCGACAGCGAGTGGGACGGCTGGGACGCCGGCACATGGCGCGGCGAATACGATCCGGACAGCGGCCTGGTCGACCTGCCGGACGATGCGTATCGGCTGGTGCTCAAGGCTAAGATCGGGGCAAACCGCTGGGACGGCACCATCCCAGGTATGTATGACGTATGGGAGGTGATTTTTGGATCCTTCGTGGTCGTCCAAGATCACCAGGACATGAGCATGACCGTGGGGATCGCTGGGCAGAAACTGACCGGACTCCTGCGCGAGATCTTGCTTAGGGGGTACATCCCGCTCAAGCCCGAGGGGGTGCGGGTGGCATATTACGAGATCGCCCCGGATTATGGGTCGATCTTCGCCTGGGACGCGGAGAGCGACGCGCTGGGCGGTTGGGATGATGCACAGTGGGCATATAAGATAGAGGTGATTTGATGGGTGACAATAAGATACTACCGTTTGCCGAGACCGATACCGGCTCTAACCTGTTGTCGCAAGCCGAATACGACAGCGACAGCCAACGGCTCATCGGCAATCAGCCCGGTATTGCGCGCAGCAAGCTGGTCAATAAGGTGCTGCGGCAGGCAAGCATTATCGCCGGTGGGCTAGCTCAGTACATTGCCGATAGGCAGCCTGCAGATGTGACGGATACGCTGCCCGTGGCCGGTGTGGCTGACTGCCTCCGCGACGCTATTGGTGGCGATATCCAAAAAGGGGCGGTAAACACGGCTATCGCTGGCGGCACTGCGGACGCCATCACCGCTAGCTTTACGCCGCCGATCACCGCGCCGACCAACGGCATGTTGCTCCTTGTGAGAGCAGCCGGGGCCAATGTGACGCCGACACCCACATTCAGCCCCAACAGCGGAGTGGTCGCCGCCAAAACCATCGTCAAGGGCAATAACCTCCCCCTCGTGGCTGGTGACATCTCCGGAAATGGCCATTGGTTGGCGTTGCAATACGATAGCGCCCTGGACAAGTGGGTGTTGCTCAATCCGGCCAGTCCTATCACGGGGCATGGAGTCCAAAAGTTCGACTCAAACGGATCATTTACCGTGCCACCCGGCATCAGCACAATATGGGTATCCGCATGCGGCGGAGGGGGTGGAGGCGGTGCTGGTGGGTGCCGCCCGACCACGTCGCAGTTTGGGGGTGGGGGGAGCGGTGGAGGAGCCGGCCAATCTTGCATCCAGCAGCCGCTGTCTGTGGTACCGGGGAGTGTAATCAATGTCACAATCGGGGGAGCAGGGGGCGGGGGTGTGGCTGTGCTGAACGAGAACGGCACCAGTGGCACCGCGGGCGGCCCAACTAGCATCGGCGCATACATATCTCTAGCCGGTGGCTGTGGAGGTGGCGGTGGGGGCGGGGCATCTGGCAACGCGGGTGGGACAAGTGCGGGCGAAGGATATCCGAGGGGTAGCAATGGCATAGACGGTAATCTCACCGCCGGCGTCGGCACAGGCAACGGGGGCATGGGGGCATCGTCCCCTTTTGGCGGCGGCGGTGGCGCCGCTCGGTCGACACAGACGGGCTCGGCGGGCGGATACGTCGGGATGAATGCCGGTGGATACGGGGCTGGTGGTGGTGGCGGCAGCACTGGCATCAATAGTGCAGGTGGGGCAGGATCCCCTGGATTAGTGATAATTGAGTGGTGATGACGATGGCAAAATATGCATATTACAACCCCCGAGATGGTCACATCATTCAATGGATCGATACAGATGTGCGATCGTACCACCTCCCTGATGCGTCGTTGCTACACGAGTGCGACGACGCTGAGTGGCAGATGCAGCATCAGGGCGAGATGATGGTTTCAGGTGGCGAGATCGTGCCGTATGTGGCACCGACGGTGCCGGCTGTCCCCTTGATGGACGCCGTGCAGCAGGAGCGCTCCCGCCGCCTTGCCCTGGGCTACGACTACGATTTCGGCGACGAGCGCGGCACGCACCGCATCGGCACCACCGAGACCGACATGGTCGGCTGGGATGAGGTCTCAAAAGCGGCGGCGGCTTATATCGCGGCCGGGGATCCGGCCGCCGAGATCGGCATCGTCACAGATACCGGGCCGGTGATTGTCACCGCCGCCGAGTGGCAGCAGGTGTTGATTGCCGCACACCAGGCCCGTCAGCCCATCTGGATGGCCAGTTTCGCCCTCCAGGCCATGGACCCGATTCCGGATGATTTTGCTAACGATAGATGGTGGATCCCCGACGGTGTATAGGCCGACGTCTGCACCCTCCTCCGTCAGCGCCAGACCAGCATTGATATGATCCTCGCGGGGCTTGATACATGGACCGCTGACTAGCCCCTGTTTATCATTTTTTCTGATACGGGCGGCCGCTCCGTCTTTTCACGCCTGTCGCAACAGTGTTGCGACAGGCGTAATTTTTTACTCGAGTCATTTATGACGTTTTTTGGCTGGATTTATGACACGCGGCACCACCAGGTCGCCCCTTCACGGGGGCGTGGATTGAAACGGGGGAAACCAGACCTTCCACATCGGGTGGTCGGTCGCCCCTTCACGGGGGCGTGGATTGAAACTATGGGGGGTTAAAGCTCCCCCCCGTCGCCGAAGCGTCGCCCCTTCACGGGGGCGTGGATTGAAACAAGCCGCCCTCGATCAGCGCCTTGTCCCGCTCGGTCGCCCCTTCACGGGGGCGTGGATTGAAACCCTCGGGCTACCGGCTCGCCCAGGGCGGCATGCCGTCGCCCCTTCACGGGGGCGTGGATTGAAACTCCTGGGGGCCATTGGGCGTCGAGAACATGGTGAGTCGCCCCTTCACGGGGGCGTGGATTGAAACATGGGGATAGGTTCCACCGCTTATGTGGCGGTGGTCGCCCCTTCACGGGGGCGTGGATTGAAACCAACGCTCCCGTGGCCGCTCGCCCCACTGGCTTGAGTCGCCCCTTCACGGGGGCGTGGATTGAAACCGTAGTGATCGATGCCGGCATCTACGTTGCCGGAGGTCGCCCCTTCACGGGGGCGTGGATTGAAACAATAAAACGTGGGCTCTGATCTCTCTTTGTTTCATGTCGCCCCTTCACGGGGGCGTGGATTGAAACTTGATGCCCTGTCCCCTATTTTCCGGGCCGCCGGGTCGCCCCTTCACGGGGGCGTGGATTGAAACAGGATCACCGCCGCCAGTTTCACCGCCGCCGGTAGTCGCCCCTTCACGGGGGCGTGGATTGAAACAGGATCACCGCCGCCAGTTTCACCGCCGCCGGTAGTCGCCCCTTCACGGGGGCGTGGATTGAAACACCTGCTTGGGTGCCGACAACGACACCTTCCGCAAGTCGCCCCTTCACGGGGGCGTGGATTGAAACCTCCCTTGCTCGCAGCTCCTGCGAGCGGGCGGCAGTCGCCCCTTCACGGGGGCGTGGATTGAAACAAGTGCCAGAAATAGACGCGCCGCTCTCTCATTTCTGTCGCCCCTTCACGGGGGCGTGGATTGAAACAATCTGCTGGTCCGGGAGATCCGCGAGCACGGCAAGTCGCCCCTTCACGGGGGCGTGGATTGAAACCTGGTGGGCAAATACCGCCAGGGGGCGAGCGCCGAGTCGCCCCTTCACGGGGGCGTGGATTGAAACAGCAGGGCCTCTCTAGAGGAGGTGGCGTTTTACTTGTCGCCCCTTCACGGGGGCGTGGATTGAAACGCTGAAATACTGGTTGAGATCGACGAATTGCAAAGGTCGCCCCTTCACGGGGGCGTGGATTGAAACATGCCCAACGAGGGCGGATGCCAGAGCCTTGAAAGTCGCCCCTTCACGGGGGCGTGGATTGAAACATGTGCAAAGGCTACGCCGTCAAGGACTGGTTGGCGTCGCCCCTTCACGGGGGCGTGGATTGAAACGTCGATCTCAACTATGGGCCGCAGGCGGAGTATCCGGTCGCCCCTTCACGGGGGCGTGGATTGAAACGTTGCTCAGATCGAACACCAACCTTTTTAACTCGTCGCCCCTTCACGGGGGCGTGGATTGAAACGTTGCTCAGATCGAACACCAACCTTTTTAACTCGTCGCCCCTTCACGGGGGCGTGGATTGAAACCATCAATTACGCGACGGGCCAGCTGGCGTTCACGCGTCGCCCCTTCACGGGGGCGTGGATTGAAACACCGCATACACGGTGGCGCCGCTGGCCAATGTGAGTCGCCCCTTCACGGGGGCGTGGATTGAAACCGAGGATGGTGTTGATGGTGGATCCGGTGCGGCGGTCGCCCCTTCACGGGGGCGTGGATTGAAACTTGCCGTCGAGCATGAGGCGGACGTTGATGATCGGTCGCCCCTTCACGGGGGCGTGGATTGAAACATAAGGGAGGAACACCATGGCAGCACTCAGTGCGGGTCGCCCCTTCACGGGGGCGTGGATTGAAACGCGTTCCATCGCGCCAGGAATATCCTCTCTCCACGGTCGCCCCTTCACGGGGGCGTGGATTGAAACTAGGCGGGCCCCGTGCTCAATTTTGCCTGTCATGCCGTCGCCCCTTCACGGGGGCGTGGATTGAAACCGGGCATGCGGGAGTGGATTGGCGACCGGCATATGTCGCCCCTTCACGGGGGCGTGGATTGAAACACCGCACTGCAAAAAGCCATCGACCAGGGCACCACGTCGCCCCTTCACGGGGGCGTGGATTGAAACCAATGGCTGGATGTCACGGGTCCACGCAGGGCGCGTCGCCCCTTCACGGGGGCGTGGATTGAAACATGAGCAAGACGTTTCTCTACGGTGTCGATTCCCGGTCGCCCCTTCACGGGGGCGTGGATTGAAACAAATATCTCAGCCTGTTCCGCCCGGCAAGCGGCTGTCGCCCCTTCACGGGGGCGTGGATTGAAACGGAAAGAGAAGGTTGCGGTGCAGTGTTTGCAGCCGTCGCCCCTTCACGGGGGCGTGGATTGAAACGGTGCCCCAACACACCCGCCAGGTGACGATGCCCTGTCGCCCCTTCACGGGGGCGTGGATTGAAACACAAAGAGGGTGCTGCAATCGCCGCCATCGGCCGGTCGCCCCTTCACGGGGGCGTGGATTGAAACCAGTTTTCCCATGGCAATCAAGGCGTTGACGTGGCGTCGCCCCTTCACGGGGGCGTGGATTGAAACCAGAACCAGCCAGCCATCACAGGGAATTGATCGCACATCGCCCCTTCACGGGGGCGTGGATTGAAACTCATTGGGGTATCTGCGTGCGGAGTTTCCGAAGCGTCGCCCCTTCACGGGGGCGTGGATTGAAACAAACCGAAGCGAGGAGTTTAACACGGACAAGCCGCGTCGCCCCTTCACGGGGGCGTGGATTGAAACATCTGGTTTTGCCAGGGGCTTTATGGGTTTGACCGGTCGCCCCTTCACGGGGGCGTGGATTGAAACTGAAAAAGGACGTGAAGATCAACGCCAAGGTCGCGTCGCCCCTTCACGGGGGCGTGGATTGAAACTTGACATCAAAGCCTTAAAGGGTAGATTGTCAAGTCGCCCCTTCACGGGGGCGTGGATTGAAACCGGATCGTCGCTGCCGCCACCGTAGTAGCGCTCTTGTCGCCCCTTCACGGGGGCGTGGATTGAAACGCCCGCCGCCAGGCCGGGCTGAAAACGACATCTAGTCGCCCCTTCACGGGGGCGTGGATTGAAACGAGAAGATCACCATGAGCAACGAGGATGCCCAATAGTCGCCCCTTCACGGGGGCGTGGATTGAAACGAGCTGGCCATGCGTCGTGACCTGCTCACCGCCAAGTCGCCCCTTCACGGGGGCGTGGATTGAAACTGGGCTGGTGATGGTGACGGTCAGGGGGGTGCCGAAGTCGCCCCTTCACGGGGGCGTGGATTGAAACCCGCCGGGAAAACCGACCTGAACGGCGGCATCGAGTCGCCCCTTCACGGGGGCGTGGATTGAAACCTCGCATCGTTGGACAAAAGCCCTTTGCCCCGCCGTCGCCCCTTCACGGGGGCGTGGATTGAAACCCTTTACCGCATCCTAACCGCCCCCGGCGTTGGGTCGCCCCTTCACGGGGGCGTGGATTGAAACACCAACAAGCTCCCGTCCATCCGCAGCACATAAAGTCGCCCCTTCACGGGGGCGTGGATTGAAACAGGGCGGGCAACGATGCCCGCCTGGCGGCCCTCGGTCGCCCCTTCACGGGGGCGTGGATTGAAACACCTCGCCCCGGATCGCCGAGCAGCACGGCGACACGTCGCCCCTTCACGGGGGCGTGGATTGAAACAAGCGTCTGCAGGTGGCGTTCGGTTTTTTCCTCGAGTCGCCCCTTCACGGGGGCGTGGATTGAAACGCGAAAGTGTTTGGAGGTGAGCATGGACAGCAAGCGTCGCCCCTTCACGGGGGCGTGGATTGAAACTTCCAACGGGTCAACGCCCAGGGAGAGCCGGCCGGGTCGCCCCTTCACGGGGGCGTGGATTGAAACACAGGTGTCAACCGTATCGATTTTGTCCTGACTCACGTCGCCCCTTCACGGGGGCGTGGATTGAAACGGGCTCGAAAGAAGCGTCGACCATCATGGCCCGCGTCGCCCCTTCACGGGGGCGTGGATTGAAACATCGCCAAAGGGCAGGTGTTCAAGCGGGTGGGCAAGTCGCCCCTTCACGGGGGCGTGGATTGAAACTAGCCGCTGCGGCCAGCGCCTATGCCGCATCGAGGTCGCCCCTTCACGGGGGCGTGGATTGAAACAGGGGCAATTGAGCGTCAACCAGACAGAGGCGGCAGTCGCCCCTTCACGGGGGCGTGGATTGAAACTTGTGCGGGATTGGCGGCAACTACATCCCGGCTACGTCGCCCCTTCACGGGGGCGTGGATTGAAACGTGGAGAGAGGATATTCCTGGCGCGATGGAACGCGTCGCCCCTTCACGGGGGCGTGGATTGAAACATCCTGCGCAAGGCCGCACCATTATCGCCCGACGTCGCCCCTTCACGGGGGCGTGGATTGAAACTCCCCATTCTCCAGCCTGAACCCATGAAATAATCGGGTCGCCCCTTCACGGGGGCGTGGATTGAAACCTGTTGGTGGTCTTTTTTAGCATCATGCTGCGCGTCGCCCCTTCACGGGGGCGTGGATTGAAACGCCACCGCCGATCAGCGGGATGGTCATGCCCGGCGGTCGCCCCTTCACGGGGGCGTGGATTGAAACGCACCGTGAATGTGGACGATGCCAAGACGATCATGTCGCCCCTTCACGGGGGCGTGGATTGAAACATCGTAAACGAAATAGTGGAACTGGTGATCCTGGGTCGCCCCTTCACGGGGGCGTGGATTGAAACCGAAACACCTCAAAGACAAGGCCAAATGGTAGGGTCGCCCCTTCACGGGGGCGTGGATTGAAACCGAAACACCTCAAAGACAAGGCCAAATGGTAGGGTCGCCCCTTCACGGGGGCGTGGATTGAAACACTGAAATACAGGTTGAGATCGACGAATTGCAAAGGTCGCCCCTTCACGGGGGCGTGGATTGAAACTCCGGCCGAGGATGGACCACTCCTTGACGTAGGGGGTCGCCCCTTCACGGGGGCGTGGATTGAAACACCTCCCCCCTCTCCGCCAGCATGCGCTGAACCTCGTCGCCCCTTCACGGGGGCGTGGATTGAAACACCTCCCCCCTCTCCGCCAGCATGCGCTGAACCTCGTCGCCCCTTCACGGGGGCGTGGATTGAAACAAGGGACCACGCTCCACGTGGGGGTGGAGCGTGGGTCGCCCCTTCACGGGGGCGTGGATTGAAACATCCGAATCGGATCGCCGGCGATGAGGGGTACCGGTCGCCCCTTCACGGGGGCGTGGATTGAAACGTTCGCGGCGACCTTGCCAAGGTGCTCGCGCTTGGTCGCCCCTTCACGGGGGCGTGGATTGAAACCGGTCGAGGTCGCCACCCGCGACCTGACCGTTGGCGTCGCCCCTTCACGGGGGCGTGGATTGAAACATGGGCTCGGCGGTGGATATCGCCGCGGCCGGACGTCGCCCCTTCACGGGGGCGTGGATTGAAACGTTGCGGGCTTTACTACCCCCTGATGGCCGCATAAGTCGCCCCTTCACGGGGGCGTGGATTGAAACTTCAATTCCACCCGCGTCTGTTCCATCTGCATCAAGTCGCCCCTTCACGGGGGCGTGGATTGAAACTGGTGATATTTCATATCACCGCCGCCACGACCATGTCGCCCCTTCACGGGGGCGTGGATTGAAACAGGAGGTATTGGCTATGTTGCCTTATGGACTGCCCGTCGCCCCTTCACGGGGGCGTGGATTGAAACAATCGATCGCATCGATAAATGGTCCGCAGAGTAGGTCGCCCCTTCACGGGGGCGTGGATTGAAACTCGGGGCCTCGAGTCTGCACGCCGGCGGGGACAGGTCGCCCCTTCACGGGGGCGTGGATTGAAACATCGGCATTGGCCGGCACAACCAATCGATCTGCGGTCGCCCCTTCACGGGGGCGTGGATTGAAACCTCCAAGAATGGTGAACGATAAGCCCTCCACCCGGTCGCCCCTTCACGGGGGCGTGGATTGAAACAAACCCGGTTGTCACCAGACACCTGCCTGATGGAGTCGCCCCTTCACGGGGGCGTGGATTGAAACGAGCCGACCGCAATCTGGACTATCCACCAGCGGCGGGTCGCCCCTTCACGGGGGCGTGGATTGAAACCTCAAGCTCCGGGACACCGCCGCGGTTGCCGCCAGTCGCCCCTTCACGGGGGCGTGGATTGAAACTGGTGTGTCGGCCGCAGACCACCAAAGAGCGAAGTCGCCCCTTCACGGGGGCGTGGATTGAAACAACATCAACCGGGATCGGATTAGCGCACCAATTGGGTCGCCCCTTCACGGGGGCGTGGATTGAAACAATGACAATGCAGCCCAAGGTATTCATCCCCTCGGGTCGCCCCTTCACGGGGGCGTGGATTGAAACATAAGGCTGCGGCTTGATTATCCTTCTGGTTTGAGTCGCCCCTTCACGGGGGCGTGGATTGAAACGCAGCGGAATATCGTCAAGGGATCGTTTTCAGTCGAGTCGCCCCTTCACGGGGGCGTGGATTGAAACTGTGTATGGTCTGGTCGTCCCGTGGTGAGCATTGGGTCGCCCCTTCACGGGGGCGTGGATTGAAACTATCGCCCATGCCAGAGCTATACCTAAGCCTCAAGTCGCCCCTTCACGGGGGCGTGGATTGAAACAGGTTTTGCCATTTGTTGGACACTCCGTATTCTTGGGTCGCCCCTTCACGGGGGCGTGGATTGAAACATTGTATTTGAGGACAAAGGCCATGACATCGGGGGTCGCCCCTTCACGGGGGCGTGGATTGAAACGCATTGCTCTTGTGGAGATGGCTGCTGTGGTGGGTCGCCCCTTCACGGGGGCGTGGATTGAAACAGGGGGACCTCAATAGCCAGGGTGCCCGGCTTGGTCGCCCCTTCACGGGGGCGTGGATTGAAACCTCCACTTGGTCTCCTCGGTGGCGTTGGGATCCAGTCGCCCCTTCACGGGGGCGTGGATTGAAACAGCCATCATCTATGGCAATTGGGCCGACCTCCTGAGTCGCCCCTTCACGGGGGCGTGGATTGAAACGCTCAAGGCCTACGACCGCGACGTGCTGGCACTGGTCGCCCCTTCACGGGGGCGTGGATTGAAACATGAGAACAACCTCCTGCAGAGACCGATGAGGAAGGTCGCCCCTTCACGGGGGCGTGGATTGAAACGCTCAAGGCCTACGACCGCGACGTGCTGGCACTGGTCGCCCCTTCACGGGGGCGTGGATTGAAACTTCCTCGGCGTCGGCGAACTCCCGGAGCTTGGGGGTCGCCCCTTCACGGGGGCGTGGATTGAAACTGGGCCAGATCAAACAACTCACCGAGGTCCTGGCGTCGCCCCTTCACGGGGGCGTGGATTGAAACAAAAAGTCGAGGTTGCGGACGACGCGGTACTGGGGGTCGCCCCTTCACGGGGGCGTGGATTGAAACATCATGATGATTATTGCTTATGGTAAAAAAAAACGTCGCCCCTTCACGGGGGCGTGGATTGAAACGTCATTAAGGATTTCCCCAACGCCGACGGTATGAGTCGCCCCTTCACGGGGGCGTGGATTGAAACGACAATACTATCGAGAACGTCGCCAAACAGCTTGATGTCGCCCCTTCACGGGGGCGTGGATTGAAACCATCAAGGGTTGATCCCTCTGTCCCAGTCAATGAGTCGCCCCTTCACGGGGGCGTGGATTGAAACGCTCACAATTGGGCCGACGGCCTGGACGAGTCGCGTCGCCCCTTCACGGGGGCGTGGATTGAAACTCGCTGGGGCTGTCGAAAGCCAAGGAGCGCATGCAGTCGCCCCTTCACGGGGGCGTGGATTGAAACTTGACCATCATAACCTGGTCGCCGGTAATCTCTGGTCGCCCCTTCACGGGGGCGTGGATTGAAACGTATCGCCAACCGCTTTGGAGGCGGTCAACCAAGGTCGCCCCTTCACGGGGGCGTGGATTGAAACACGCATAAAGGATTTCACACGGGCAGACGGTGGGGTCGCCCCTTCACGGGGGCGTGGATTGAAACCTTAACATTGCCGTAACGGTCGAGCTTTTCAGTCACGTCGCCCCTTCACGGGGGCGTGGATTGAAACCTTTGATAGAGGAAGATCTTCGAATCCTGAAAAGCGTCGCCCCTTCACGGGGGCGTGGATTGAAACCGATGGTGATGGCATCATGGATTACAAGGACATGTCGCCCCTTCACGGGGGCGTGGATTGAAACCGATGGTGATGGCATCATGGATTACAAGGACATGTCGCCCCTTCACGGGGGCGTGGATTGAAACTTTGAGAAAGAACGGGTTGCCGAGGTCCATCTTGCGTCGCCCCTTCACGGGGGCGTGGATTGAAACTTTCAGTATTAACGTCGCCCGTGTTCTCGTTGCGTCGCCCCTTCACGGGGGCGTGGATTGAAACCTTTTCTCCGTATTACGAGCACCGAAAACTGACCGGTCGCCCCTTCACGGGGGCGTGGATTGAAACTTTATCCATCGTGGATTATGCTACCTTTTGGCTGGTCGCCCCTTCACGGGGGCGTGGATTGAAACGGTCCTCCCAACCCTGGCCGCCATGCCCAACCCCGTCGCCCCTTCACGGGGGCGTGGATTGAAACGTCAAATGCGAATGCGTTGATTGGGGGCGCAGGCGTCGCCCCTTCACGGGGGCGTGGATTGAAACATCGTCGCCTCGGCCATCGTCATTGCCCTGTCGGGTCGCCCCTTCACGGGGGCGTGGATTGAAACACTGCTTCATTTCCTTCAGGAAACGCTCCCGCTTGTCGCCCCTTCACGGGGGCGTGGATTGAAACATTCAGTCGTGGACTCCAAGGTTATTTGGGAAGGTCGCCCCTTCACGGGGGCGTGGATTGAAACCGGTGATATGGGCATGCGTGTCAGACCTCCATCAGTCGCCCCTTCACGGGGGCGTGGATTGAAACAAGATCGCGCTGACCGAGATGCGGGCCGAGCAGTCCGTCGCCCCTTCACGGGGGCGTGGATTGAAACACGTTCACCGACGCCACCAACTACACCGTCACCGGGTCGCCCCTTCACGGGGGCGTGGATTGAAACCGGCAGCAAATGATTCGGGCCTTTTTCGATTACGGTCGCCCCTTCACGGGGGCGTGGATTGAAACTCCGCGCCATCAATGCCCTTGCGAACCCGAACAAGGTCGCCCCTTCACGGGGGCGTGGATTGAAACAGTTCGGCCAGGGCATCGAGGGTCGCGGCGGCCTGTCGCCCCTTCACGGGGGCGTGGATTGAAACCGCCAAGAACAGATTGGATTGACCCACTTGCTCTGGTCGCCCCTTCACGGGGGCGTGGATTGAAACATGGGCAGATCAGGTGCAGCAGGAGTGGCGGCAATAGTCGCCCCTTCACGGGGGCGTGGATTGAAACGTCTTTTGCGTAGACGTTACCTCAGTCTCGGCCTGTCGCCCCTTCACGGGGGCGTGGATTGAAACGCACGCATTGCGCTGTGCCGAGCATTGATCCTCCGTCGCCCCTTCACGGGGGCGTGGATTGAAACATGGCGCCGGTGCCGACAGTGGTGTCCGTCAAGGGTCGCCCCTTCACGGGGGCGTGGATTGAAACAGTACCAAGCTCACCACCGTGGGAACAGCGGCCAAGTCGCCCCTTCACGGGGGCGTGGATTGAAACGCCAGCTTGGGCCGCCGGTAATCGGCCGGGCCTCGTCGCCCCTTCACGGGGGCGTGGATTGAAACATGACACCCGAATCATCGCAACTGCAAAATAGGAAGTCGCCCCTTCACGGGGGCGTGGATTGAAACTCCAGTGTCAGAAATGCGCACAGCTTTATGAAGTCGCCCCTTCACGGGGGCGTGGATTGAAACAAACACAATCCCGGGGGAGTATCCGATAGTTATGCGTTAAAAGCGCCCAATTCAGATCGGTATGAAATGATATAAAAACAGCGTGTTGGAGCAGAAAATGCTATAAATTATTGCAGTCTTTTGGTATCATCACTTCAATA